>Ga0209488_10004176_pt1 | contig 11382 bp, 8 predicted proteins | sample Rivendell_Oct201_8_FD_188349 | JGI IMG/M metagenome (GOLD analysis project Ga0209488, IMG submission 188349) | Vadose zone soil microbial communities from the Eel River Critical Zone Observatory, Northern California, USA -... | ecosystem: Environmental > Terrestrial > Soil > Vadose zone >... | reverse complement strand
TCGTCCTTCTTCATCATGTCTTTTTTGGACGCTTTCTTCTTGCTCTTCTTGTCCTTCTTCATGGCATCGGACTTGCTGTCCTTCATCTGATCCTGCTTCATTTCATCTTGCTTTGGGGTGTCCTGTTTCATCTGATCCTGAGCGAAGGCGGCCATCGTGGTAGCCATTGCACATGCCAGCATTAGACTGCCGAAAATCTTCTTCATGGTTTCTCCTCGAGACGAACTTAGATTTGGATTGTCCGGCAGGTCTGGACCTCCGGGCAGAGATGGGATGTGCCGGTCCGGAGAAAGTTACGAGGCGGAAGCAAAACAATAACCACGAAGGACACCAAGGTACACGAAGGCCATCCCATAAAGACCTTCGTGCAACTTCGTGTCCCTCGTGGTTCAGGAATTTGTCAGCAGGCGAGTTGGTCGCGTGAAAGCTTCAGGCCGTTCAAGTTCCCCAGAGCGGTGACTGCAACCGATTCAGTCTTGAAGAACTCCTGCGCCAGACTCTGCAGGTCTTCGACAGTGACTGCCTCAATCTTTTCGATCAGTTCGTCGAGATCGTAAAAGCGGTCAAAATACATTTCCTGGCGGGCCAGGTTCGACATGCGCGCCGTGCTCGACTCGAGCGAAAGCATCAGGCTTCCCTTGAGTTGGTCCTTCGAACGGCGAAGCTCATCGGCAGGCACTGGTTCGCTCTTGAGCCTGCGGAATTCGCTGACCACCGACTGCACGACTTTTACTGCCGACTCCCGCGAAGTCCCGGCGTAGACGGTCAGAGCCCCAGTGTCGCGATAGGGATTCAGATCGCTGTAGATCGAGTAGGCCAATCCCTGACGCTCGCGGATATTCTGAAACAGGCGGGAACTCATACCTCCGCCGAGAAGCGTGTTGAGGATGTAACCGGCATGCCGCTTTTCGTGAGCAATCGGATGAGAGGGAACCCCGATGCACAATTGCACCTGCTCCAGAGCCTTCTTATTTCTAAGAATGATGCGGGAGACTACCTTTGGCGCGGACGAGTGGAATCCGTTTTTCAACGGCTTCATGTGTTCGAAGTGCTTACTGACCAATTCCACGAAGCGGTCATGATCCAGATTGCCGGCGGCCGACACGATGATGTTGCCGGGCGCGAAGCGAGGCGCGTAAGCATCGAGAACCGCCTGTCGCTCGAACCGCTTGACCGTCTCTTTGGTGCCCAGGATGGGCTTGCCCAGCGGATGGTCTTTCCAGAAGTTCTGCGTGAAGATTTCGTTCACCAGGTAGTCTGGATTGTCCTCATCCATCTTGATTTCTTCCAGGATCACGCCGCGTTCGCGGGTGATGTCCTGCGCATCAAACACGGGATGGAGCACCAGATCGCTCAGAATATCGAGCGCGATGGGAACGTGTTCGTCGAGCACTTTAACGTTGAAGCAGATGCACTCCTTGGCGGTGAAGGCGTCCATGTTGCCGCCAATGGAATCGACCTGCCGCGCGATTTCTTCGGCGGTGCGGTGCTTGGTGCCTTTGAACAGCATGTGCTCGATGAAGTGCGAGATGCCGTTCCAATGGGAATCTTCGTCGCGTGACCCGGTCTCGAGCCAAATACCGATGGAGGCCGAGCGGATGTGCTGCATCTGCTCAGTGATGACGGTCAGCCCGTGGGGCAGAACCTGACGGCGAATACTGCGGACCTCTTTAACCATGGTTGCTTGTTAGATGCTCCGAAAAGTGTTTCGTACGAGGACGTTACTATTCTGACATAGGGGGGCGTGGTGTGCGAGAATAGTTTAGTGATTTAGAATCAATGGGTTGTGAGATTCCACGATATGTCTGACACTACGCTGCTTGGCCTGGACCGGGCCGAATTCGCCGCCCTCGTCGAGAATGCGGGTGAGCCTGCGTATCGAGCCCGGCAGCTCATGGATGCCATATACCGCGAGCGGGTCGAATCCGTCGAGCAGATCTCGACCCTCCCGCAGCAATTCCGGATGAGCCTGCAGAACGCGGGGGTGGCGGCGGGACTGCCAGAAATCCAGAAGAAGTTTGTTTCGCAAGATGGAACCATTCGCTACCTAATCGGGTTCCTGGATGCCCAAAGCGTCGAGACGGTGTGGATGCCACAAGGCGACGGCGGCGAAGCCGGAGACGGCAGCGCGGCGGGCGATGCCGCCGCAGGAAATGCGGCCCGCGGATGGGACCGCGCGACGATTTGTGTTTCGAGCCAGGTAGGATGCGCGGTTGACTGCCAGTTCTGTCTGACTGCATTGCTGGGGGCAAAGCGCAACTTGAGCGCGGGCGAGATCGTGGGTCAAGTGTGCGCCGTGCTTCGCGATCAAAATGTCGCGCCTCCACAGGACCGCATCAACCTCGTCTTTATGGGGATGGGCGAACCATTCCTCAACTATGACAACTTTATGAAGGCGGTTCGTCTACTGGTCGAGGAAGTGCGAATTGCTGAGTCGCGCATGACGGTCTCGACCGCTGGAATCGTCCCGCGTATCTATGACCTGGGGCGGGAGGCGATTCGGCCCAAGCTGGCGATTTCCCTCAATGCGTCCAATGATGAGCTTCGCACGCGCCTAATGCCGCTGAACCGCAAATGGAATCTGGAAATGCTGCTGGCGGCGGCCCGGGCGTATCCGCTGCGTAATCGAGAGTACGTCACATTCGAGTACGTTCTGCTCGGGGGCGTAAACGACGAACCGGAGAACGCGAGAGAGACTGCCGATCTGCTGCGTGGGCTGCGCTGCAAGGTGAACTTGATCGCCCTGAATCCGGGGCCGGGAATCGACTTCACGACTCCTGGCGAAGAGCGGGTGGCGGCGTTTCAGAAAATTCTGCGGGAAGCGGGTGTTCCAGCCTTTGTGCGGCGGCCGCGCGGCCGGGACATTTATGCGGCCTGCGGACAACTCAAGCGAACGGTCGAGATGGGCGCAGCGCCGGAGCCCCAGCCCCGCTGACTTTCCCCCCGGGAACAGCGGTGACCGGCAGTTCTACGCGTACAATCCTGCCGCCATTTTCCAGGTTCTGGACGAGGATGCGTCCTTCATGCTCCTGCACGATCGGTTGGCAGGCACTTAGTCCGAGATGGTCAGCAGGCGCGAGCGAGCGAAGAGGTGGGCTTACTGCAGCGGACTCGGGACGGAGATCCCCTTCTGAGACCTGCAGCACGGCCGTGCCATCGTGATGTTCGGTGATTAGAGTCAAGGCGCGGCCGCCGCTGTCCTCCAGCCCGTACAGCGCGTTGCCAACAATCTGCAGACAGACTTGGAGCAACTGGTTCGAGTCTCCCATGATCTTCGGCAGATTGTCATCAAGGTTCATGTGCATTTCAACTTTGAGTGCCTCCCATTGCGGCTGCGTGACTTTCACGGCGGTGCGCGCCAGCGTGTTCAGATCGACGAGAGTTTTTTTAGAAGGAACTTTTCGGGCAATGCTGAGCAGGCCGGCGACAAGCGATTTGGTGCGCCGCACGTGCTGTCCGATTTTTACCGCCAAGGTACGCTGGCTTGGACTGAGCTGGGTGTTTAGGAGCAGATCGGAGTAGCCAAGCATCGCGGTAATCGGATTGTTCAATTCGTGCGCCGCCCCGCCCACCAACTGTCCGATGGATGCCAGTTTTTCCGATTGCAGAACTTGAGCCTGCAACCGGGTCAGATTCCCGAAGGAGTCGTCGGATTGACCGAGCAACCGAATCAATTCACGATCCAGCAGACGCTGACGAATTAAGACCATTACGCCCATCGCGAGGGCTGCTCCCAGTGTCAGCACTAGACGAAAAGATCGAACCGAAGCGGGAACCGCGGTGTCGTACAACGCCCACCCGGCAAAGAGTGGAAGAGAAAATACCGCGATCATGCCGCTTCTTGCCACCCAAACGCCATAAGACGTAGGCGTGTGGCTGGTCTCGGCTCGCGGTTCCTCCGCACGGGACCAAATCCCAAGCAACGCAATCCACGCCATGGATGCGGCCAGCGGAATATCGTAGAGGCTGCCGCTGTAGTAATAGTGCCGCGCAAGCGCCCAATTCGCCACGTAAGAACTGGCGGCATATATAACGCTGGCGCCGAACAGATTTGCGTAGAAGGTTCTCCACGGGCCCTTGCCACCGAGCCAGCACGCGACCAGAGCGCTGAGGAATGCGACTTTCTCAACCAGGTACACCGCGTTGAGGTTGCGGGTATATGCGAAGGGATCGACCACGGCATACTGCCACGACATTACGACGAGCACATAGATATAAATCCACCAAACCAGGAGCAGAGTGAAATCCAGATGTCCCAGCGGCGCCGCATATTCATCCCGCGGAACATGAGGACGAAGAGCAACTGCAGCCATGAGTGGGACAATGTGCAGAAAAAGAACGATGTCTCCGGCGAACACGTCAGGCACGTCCTGGCGAAGCCAGACCTCAAAATAGACCCAAAGTGATTGATAAAAAAACCAGAGCGCGATGCCCAGAGCCATGAGGGTCCAGAACAAGCGCATTCGGCCCGCAGATCGCAACGCACGCGGGACAAAGACGATCGTGCCCGCGAGCAACAAAAGACCCTGGAGCACATCGCTGAAAGCTGTCAGCCGGAATGAGTGTGGCAGGATCAAAGCCGCCAGCACTAACACAGCCAGGCAGCCCATGACGCCGACAGACCAGAGTTTGGAACTGGTAGCCAAGACACTCCCCCGGACACATTCTAGAGCCAGGAACAACAGGATGGTGGTTACTGTAGTAACCTCTAGACATCACACATAGAGAAGGCGGATTCCCTGGCCGGGGCGGGCCGCTAAAGTTTCTCTTGATCTAACCTTTTCTTATTCAATAGTATGCCGGACAGCCGCCACTTCCGCGGAGAGCGACTCGATTGTATCCTCGCGCTGATCGTTATCGACTGTCCTGGAAATTTCGAGCCCCTGCCGATCCCGGCGAGACCCGCCGAATCGAACGCTGGCTAGCCACCGCGCGCGTATTCCTGGCTATCTCAGCCTTGGCGGCCATATACATGGACCCGACCCAACTGGGCCATGCCCCGGTTGCCTATGGCCTGCTCGGCTTCTACCTGGTTCATGGCGTAATGGTCATCACGCTGTTGCGGCGGCGGCAGCAGTCCACGGCCGCGTTTCGCGTTTTGGTGCATGCCGCGGACATCGTCTGGCCAGCCTTCATCTCGGTATTTGCCGAAGGTCCAAGAAGTCCATTCTTTCTCTTCTTCTTTTTTGTTCTGGCGGCTGCGGCTTACCGTTGGGGTTTGTGGGAGACCCTGGCGACGGCGGCGGCCGAGGTTGCGCTGCTCTGGGCGGAAAGTTTTCTTTTGCTCCGTCTGGCGTTGGAGCCTGGAGGGGCACTCCCCTGGCGCATGCTCGCGGGTCTCCGGGTCAACGTCACGGAATTTGAGCCTAAGCGATTGTTCATGTTGTCGGTCTATTTGTTGGTGATGGGATTATTGCTGGGCTACCTGGCCGAACAGCAGAAGCACTTGCGAGCGGAGAAGGTCTTCGTGAACCGGGTTCTGGCGAAGGCGCGGGTTGAGGCCGGCCTCACAGGGACGCTGGAGCAGATTTTTGCCGAAGTCGCCACCGTGTATGGCGCATCACGGGTGCTCATGGCGGCTCAGGAGGCTCGCAGCCATCGATTCTTCCTGGGCGAATTGGGGAAGTCGAACGGGGCGTCCGCTGAATTGCGGTGGCTGGATGCGGGGCCGAGGGATGCAGACGCCTGCTTGCACAACTTTCCCGGAGAAGTGTGCTACGCCGGCAACGACGGCGATCGGTGGTCTACGATCGCGCTCGACCGCAATGGCAATCAAGTGCCGGTACTGACCACCGAGGGTTTGATTCGACTCAAACAACTTCATCCCTTTCGCTCGATGATTACCGCTTCGTTCGTGTTCGGAGGTGAGTGGAAGGGCCGGATCTTCCTGTTCGATCCCTCGCCGCAGGGAGAAAAGCTGGAAGAGCTGCGTTTCCTGCTCGATTTGGTTTGCCAGGTGGGACCCGCGGTCTACAACGTCTATCTTCTTCACCGTCTCAGGCGCAGAGCCGGAGCTGCGGAGCGCGCACGCTTTGCCCGGGAATTGCACGACGGCGCGGTGCAGTCCCTGATTGGCGTTGAAATGCAAGTGGACGTTCTCAAGCGTCAGGCCGGGGCCGACGGAGTGATCGGCAGTGAACTAGGACGGATTCAGGGAATGCTGCGCGAGGAAGTGCTCAAACTCCGCGAGTTGATGCAGCAGATGAAATCCATCGACGTGGATGCACAAAGACTGCTCGCGGTTTTGAATGACACAGTAGAGCGCTTTCAGCGCGAGACCGGGATTTCAGCTCGCTTCGTCACCGACCTGGAAGGTCCGGACATGCCCCAGAAGGTGTGCCGCGAACTGGTTCGCATTGTGCAGGAAGGACTGGTGAACGTCCGCAAGCACAGTGGTGCGCGCCACGCACTGGTGCGGCTGGAATCCAACGAAAGCCAATGGAACCTTTCGATGGAGGATGACGGCAAGGGATTTCCGTTTGCCGGCCGCTTCAGTCAGACTCAACTGGACGAAATTGGGAAGGGACCTATGATCATTAAGGAACGCGTGCGTTTGATTGCGGGAGAACTCACGGTAGAATCAACTCCCGGCCAGGGAACGCGACTTGAGGTCACGGTACCTCGCGGCGGGGAATTACCTCATGAACCTTAAAAAACCACCCTCAGTTCGAATTGTCATCGCTGACGACCACCCGATCTTTCGGGATGGGCTGCGGCGATTGCTGGAAGCCGAGCCGGACTTGAAAGTGTTGGGGGAAGCTTCCGATGGCGCTGAAGCCGTAGCCCTGGCACGCCAATTGAAGCCCGATATCCTGTTGCTCGACCTCGCCATGCCGAAGCACCCAGGGCTCGAGGCGCTACGGGATTTGAGTTCAGGCACGAATTCGTCGCCGGTGCGCGTGATCCTGCTGACCGCCGCCGCGGAAAAAAGTCAGATCGTGGAAGCTCTGCAATTAGGAGCGCGTGGCGTGGTGCTCAAAGATTCGGCCACGCAACTTTTGCTGAAGGCCATTCACACCGTCATGTCCGGCGAGTATTGGGTCGGACGGGAGAGCGTTTCCAACCTGGTGCAGTACTTGCGCACCCTGATGCAATCTTCCAGCGACGAGGCTCGGCAAAGAAAATTCGGCCTTACGCCACGCGAACTGGAGATCGTTTCCGCGGTGGTGGCCGGTTATTCCAACAAGGAAATCGCCGAATATTTCAAGATCAGCGAAGATACGGTTAAGCACCACCTGAGCAACATCTTCGACAAACTGGGAGTTTCCACGCGACTGGAACTCGCGTTATTCGCCGTAAACCAGGCCCTGCCTCTAAAAAGTATTGCCTGAGCAGGTTCCCGAGCTGGGAAACATGGTGACGACGGTGGCACTTTGGTGCTATTTGCCGAAGAGGGGTTCGTCAGTAGAATTTGAACTAACGACCAGCCTCGGGAACAGTTACCGGTTCGCACATGATGTATCGGTCATCCCCGTCCAAGACGAAGGGGTAGAGGTCAGTCACAGAAAGTGAGGGAGCCCGTGGCAAGACTCTTGCAGCAACTTTGGAAAGACGAGCGCGGCCAGGATATCGCGGAATACGCCGTGATGCTGGCGGTGATCCTTGTGATCGTCGTCGGGACGATCCGCCTCATCGGTTCGAATGCCAACAACGTATTTTCGTCGGTTGGCAGCTCCATTCAGTAAGCCCATTACTTCCCGCGTGTAAGATCACCGTTCAATCGCGGAGAGCGCGTGCCCAGCGCGCTGAAGCACCCGTCAGGGAATTTCTCAGATTCCACCGCCTTGAATCCGGTCGAGTCTCGGCTAATTTTCGGCAGAAATGGACGTACTACGGGCAAGCTTCTCTGAGGCCCCAGTTGTGAGGCGGGTCAGGTACGGGAAGAATGGAGTGATTTCGAAAGGCATCTTCTCCCGCGCCGAAGTCAGGGCTACCTGCTTGGCTTTGGCCAGCTCAACTTTATCGCTCCAAGGGTCGACCTTGATCCGGCCTCCCAGGGGAAGCGCTGCGATCTGGTCAATGCGCCGCGTGTCCAGCGCAGGCGCCGACGCGAGCAGGGTCGACATCCGTATGCTCTTGCTGGTGGCCAGCCTGTTTCCCAGGTGAGGACGAATCAGATTCGGCAGATCCGGAGCCTTTTGTTGGAGTGCCTTCAGGAACAAGCCGGCATTTCCCACCTTGTCCTTATACGGAGAGTTCTTTAGCAGTTCGAGCGCCTTGCTGTCGGCAGCTTCCTCGTCGGCGCTGCTTCGCTTAAAGTCCAGTCGCTGAAAGGACTCCTCATCGGGGAAAAACATCCGGTCATTGAAGGCCAGCTTAGTGTCCAACTTGTGTCCCAGGACGACGTGGCTTAGTTCGTGAGCCATGACCATGGCAAGGGATGCTTCATCGGGAAGTACATCGAGAAGCCCGCGGCTCACCACGATTGTGTGGCCGATAGTGAAAGACTCCAGCGGCGCGGTCAAGAGCACGCGGCAACGAAGATCGGCCTGCAGGTCGATATTGTTGGTGAGCAGCAGATTGTTGGCCACGGTAAGCAGCACTTTGTCCACTTCTCCGGAAGGCGCCAGCAAGCCGATCTTCTGCATCCGGTCGACTGCGTTATCTTCTGCCTGCTTTTCCCACATACGCTCGGCTACTACGGGAGTGGCATCCGCGGCCGCATCGCTCTGGTCTTTTACAGATTGGGGCGAGTCCACCAGAATCTGCGTGAACTCCTCGTTCTTTCCCAGCCCTTTCAGGTCATAGCCCCACAGACGAGTCTGGGCCTTGAAGCGAATTGTCTTGAGTCCCGTCTGGAGATTTGATTCTTCGCTGTAAATGTAGGCCGGAAGCCAGGTTCCGGTCCGCAGGTTCAAGCGCCAGCTGTCGAAGTGAAGGTAAGCGCCGACTTTCGGTTGCGGATAATATGTGCCGTTGAAGCGCACGATGTTGTAATCCTGATCCTCCACCCAGATCCGTCCCATGAAGCGCCCGGCCGGCGCTCCTTCTTTGGGCTGGAGATCAAAAACCAGGCAGCGCACTTCACCCAGGAACTCGCGACGCACAAAGGAGAAGTTGTAATACTTCTTTTGGAAGTCGGTATCGAGCACGACCATCTGGGCGAAACCGAGGGGCAGGAAGTGCATGGAGTAAACCCCGGTGAGCTTGTTAAGCATGCGGTGTCCGAAGCCCGGCTGCCCGGTGAAGGAAACATCCTCCGGACCGTCGGTCATGTCGAGTCGGCCTAGAAAATACAGGTCTTTTACCGGGAAAGTATTTTCGTCCTTGTCGGCCTTGAGATATTGAAGATAAGTCTCAAGCAGCGGCCGCATATGGCGCATTTGAGCCAGGAACAAATGCTCTCGTTGCACAACATGATCGAGAACGTCATTCAAAGATGTGGGCGCCGGTGATGCAGGACCCGATGGGGCCGCGGTTGCAGGGGCTTGCTTCGTTACATCGCTGCCAGGCGCCGGCGAACTCGCTGGCGAACCAGGCGATGGCGAGGTCGAAGGAGTGGAATCCTGCGCGGACGCAGGAAAGACGGAAATTATGACCAGGAAAAACGAAAACAAAAGGGGTCGAAGAATTCGCATAAAACCTTCTGGGAGAATCACGCCAACTGAAAAATAATGTGTAGCACCACCGTCGAGTCAGCCGGTTGTCCATCCCGCGATGCCGGCTTGAAGCGAATCTGTGCGGCCGCTCGCATGGCCTCGTCGTCGAGGCCATGACCCAGACCGCGAACCACGCGCACCACATGGACATCGCCCGTCGCTTGCAAAACTACTTCAAGGAGCACTTCACCTTCAATACGCAGATGACGCGCTTCCGCGGTGTAAGCCGGAACGGGTTTCGACAATATCTCGGGCTGAACGATTTTGGACGCTGCTTCCGCCGACGGCGAGTGAACCGTCGGAGGAGCGGCGACATCAGCATCGCCAAAGCCGCCCTGGCGAACCGTGCCGCGGGAAGCCGAGATGCGCCCGGTGTTATCTCCGGTGGCGATGCCGTTTCCGAATCCCGCACTGGCGACTACACCGCGGACGCCGTTCGCGCCGCCGGTTCCGTTACCCTTGCCCGGCCCCGCAGGCAGGTCGTAGGAGCCAAACTGGGCGATGTTCACCGCTTTACCCTCACTGGCTTTGGCCGGAATGCCGTTGGGATCGCCGAAGCCCCCAGTCTGCACTTTTTGCGGAGCTCGAGCGATCGTAGGTGCAGCAGAGCTTCCGGTTGAGAAGACGTTCGTTCTCACAGCCTGCCTGGGAATGACCGGGGTTACATTCGGAGGCAGAGGATCGAGCTTCTTCGGTGCAATTCGCACTTCGGGCGCAGGCGCGACTTCAGGTTTCGGCCTCGGTTGCGCTACGGGCAAACGCAGCGCCTCAGGCGGAGGGTCAAGCCGCGCCACGGTCACCGGTTCGTGCAATAACCGCACAGGCTGCGGTTGGTGATTGACCGGCGCTGGCGTCGGTACTAACTGAATCGCGCGGTAATTATTGTCGCGAGTTTCCAGAACTGTGGGCTGGAGAAGACGCACTCCAAGTAGCAGGGCGATGGCCACGCTTTGAGTTCCAAAGCTGAATGCAAACTCAGTCCACGGGGCTTTCGACTCCGGAAGGAGCGAGAAGAGACTTTGCGAGCGGGCAGAAAATCCCTGGGTAGACATATTAAGTTGACTCTTAACCTTTAGAACCCCAATTGCCGGTCAATAGTTTCGTCACTCCTGAGTTCCGCCAGCCCTGATGAGAGGATGCAACTGGAAAGTCAGGCCGGCGAAACCTTGGGCGTACCGCCTCAGCATTGGTGATGCACGGCGAAGGCCACTTCAGAGTCTCACAGAAACAATTATAAGTCGCTGACCTTCAGCTGTTTGCCGTTCGTCGGGTGCCCAAAGCGGGAAATAGGTTGCCAAAGTGGAAGCAAAAAAACCACTCCCTCAGTGAGTTTTACTGCGCCTGAAAACGGCCGCGAGAATTTACCATGAAGATTCGGCTCGTCGCTTGGCTTAAGACCATCAAGCCTAACAGGGGACGATCTTAGGACTCGTGATCCCCTTGGTTGCGTTCCGAGTATCGACGACCAACTGCGCTTCTTGAACGATCCTGGCATAGTCGTAGTCGGAATGGTCGGTCACGATCAGGACGCAGTCATACTGCCCGAGGTTTTCCAGGGTGGCGCACTTCATCTGCAAATCGTATTTCCGGCCTTTGCCAATGAAAGGGAAATAGGGGTCGTGGTAACTCACCTGCGCCCCGTCCTTTTGCAGCAATTCGATGATGGTAAGGGCGGGTGACTCGCGCAAGTCGTCGATGTCCCTTTTATAGGCCACGCCCAAAACCAGCACCCGCGCGCCATTCACCGATTTTTTTTGACGATTCAGCGCGCTGCTCACCGAGG
>Ga0209488_10004175_pt1 | contig 11382 bp, 12 predicted proteins | sample Rivendell_Oct201_8_FD_188349 | JGI IMG/M metagenome (GOLD analysis project Ga0209488, IMG submission 188349) | Vadose zone soil microbial communities from the Eel River Critical Zone Observatory, Northern California, USA -... | ecosystem: Environmental > Terrestrial > Soil > Vadose zone >... | reverse complement strand
AGGTTCGAGATGGCAGTGCAAGCACTGGAGTACGAGCGCGCGCACGGTTCGCAGACCCTTCAGCCGTTCTTTGACACCAGCATACCGCATCTGCGCCATGAAGAGGTGCGCGAGTGGGGTGCGGATCTTCTCCGCGAGCGAGAAGAGATGCAGACAAGTGCAGGTCGACAATATGACGCCTGAAAGCTGCTATTCGGTGTCCCCTTCCCTACTCAATGCTCGCAAGGGATGATTGGAGGAATTTTCCCGATATCATTTCATCGGATTGGTTAGCAAATTTACTACGAGGAGCTGGACACTACTCGCAAAGCGAGCTACATCAGAGCAATCCAATTCTGAACCATTCAGCAGAAAGCACAATTTGTTGGCCTACTCCTACTTGTCTTAAAATTTCAATTTCTTGAAGATCATTTACCTTAAACTTCGGCGGTGGTTACCATTCAGTGATGGAAAAGCCTCAGTGGCGTGTGAGCGAAAACGATTCCGTGCTCGTCCGCCGCCTTGATGCACTCCTCGTCCATGACGCTTCCCGACGGCGCGGCGAGGTACCGCACGCCACTTTTCTTCGCGCGATGCACGTTATCCGGGAACGGGAAGAACGCGTCACTGGAACACGCCACGCCATCGAACTGCCTCGCGTGGTCCGCGCGCTCCTGCGCGGTGAGCGACGGCGGGACTTCCTCGAACAGGCTCTCCCACTGAACCTTCTCGCCGCCCTCGAGTATCTCGCTCCCGACGAAGAGGTCGATCGCGTTCGCCTTGTCCGCGCGCTTAACCCCTTTCTTGAACGGCAGCGCGAGCACGCGCGGGTGGTGTCGCAGCCACCAGTTGTCCGCCTTGGAGCCCGCAAGTCGTGTGCAGTGGATGCGTGACTGTTGGCCAGCGCCCAGTCCGATGATCGAGCCACGGTAGGCATACGCTACGCTGTTTGACTGAGTGTACTTCAGAGCGAGCGTCGCGACGATCAGGTCGGTGACGGCTCTCTCTGGGAGCTGTTTGCGGGGGAAAGTCATCACACACGCCGTGAATAGGCGACAGACATACGTCTTTATTCTTGGTGACAATATTCTCAAACGACTTGGCATCGATCTTTGCGTCGTTCCTCCTTTGTTGCAACGACACGCCGTACACTTGTCTCGTTTCTACTTCGCCTGGAACGTAGTTGGGATCGATCTGGGCTGCCATATCAATGCAGTATATCTCGACTGTCAGCATTTATCGCACCTGTAAGACACAATATTTTCCCCCTTTCTTTTTCCCTAAGACTTCAAGAGCTTCTGGCAAGTATCCAGGAGCGACGACTCCATCGGATACCTCACGAGAGATGATACGTGCTGTGGCCAAGTCGCAGGGTGCAGAGAGTGCTATAAAATCACCATACGAGGACATGCGATCGGCGCCTGCTCTGAGTTAGACACACAGGCCAACAGTATCCATAGAAAAGCACCTACCACGGGCGCGAGCGTATGCCGTGGCCAGAGGGGTCAACGGTTCCTTCAAATCGTCGACGCCATAGACCTTCGCCTCGGTATCGTTCAGCTCCAATCCTATAGCAGCGCCTGCGGGAGAGACATGCTTGAAAGAAGCAGCAGCCGGGAGCCCCAAAGCTTCATGCAGCTCTTTCACAAGTGCGTACGAATTGAGCGCATCAAGGAGGTTGATGTAACCCGGAGCGCCGTACAAAACTGGTGGAATGGATGACACCATCTCAGAACCTAGCAGTGTCGTGTGAATCAGACAACCCCGACCTTTGAACGGAATCTCCCCGTCGGCGACGAAAGCCTGAGCGGGCTTCTGGTGGGGGTTCGCCCCGTATCGCAGTGCCAGTCTCTGGGGTGGACCAACGAGTCTTTCTCCGCCTGCAGCGTCGGCGTACTGCTCGCGGAAGTACCCGCTGATGGCTGCGTCATACTTGGCCGTCATCTCGAACGCCTTGAGCGCGAGCCTGCTCCTGAGCGCAGCGCCGACGTCGCCCTTTCCCTCCGTCCACGCCTTGATGAACTCGGCGTAATCGGCAGGATCGGAGAGCACCGACACACGCGCGTGGTTCTTGGCCGCTGCGCGCAGCAGGGTGACGCCGCCGATGTCAATCTCCTCGACGGCATCGGGGAGCGTGCAGCCCGGACGGGCGATGGTCGACGTGAAGGGGTACAAGTTGCAGACGACGATGGAGATGGGGGCGATGGATTGCGCGGCGAGGTCTTGTTGATCGGAGGGGATATCGCGGGCGAGGATGCCTGGGCCGATGTCAGATCTTGACAGTGACCGACTTGGCTTGGACGGAGCGCTCACCGCCATGCACAACGGGATGGAGGGTCTTTACACGGCCACCGAGCATCTCGGGCGCTTTGGTGACATCGGCGACATCCCTATCGTCTGGTTAACATCGTAATCCCGTACGGAGTGCATCCTGGACGTACTCTACGATCAATCCAGCATCCCTAATTTTTTTCGCTGTACCTCCGGAGCCAAGTAGGCGGACTCCTGATTGGGACAGTGCAGTTGCAAGATCGATGATATTTGTTTTATCATAGACAGACAAGAGCGCTAGGGTGTACGGAGATTGAGCATATATCCAGAGAGGGACGATGATGGGAATGAATCTTGCCAATAGGTGACATCGTTCACTGCCAGAACAAATGATCACCACAGCCACCATCGATTTGAAGGATCCGGATTAAGGTTTTAGTGCGCCACATTTACATTCTTAGCCTCTTATATGGTTTCGTCGGTCTGTCCTAGGCTCTCGCACACCCCATTATCAACGTCATGCCGCTTGACGCTATCACCCGCACCATACTGGAGCATTACACAGCGCAGCCGCCGCGCACGGAAGATGCCTGGTATGGCCCCTGGACGACTATCCTAACGAGCTTCTTCCCGCCTACACACGGGTACCTCGTCACTCCTCAACAGCGCCTCCTAAACGACGACCAGAGCCACATTCCCGACTTTATCATCGAGGTCGTCAAGATATCTACACCGCCCCTCGTATTCCGGACGATTTTGATCGTCAAAATCAAGAACACGCAGCACTGGCCCAACGGGATCCAAGCCCTGAAGCGCCAGTTGGGAAGGCAGACGGACGCCGCTTTTGCGGGAACTGCCCGGGACAAGGTGTATTGGATTGGCGCGATCGGGCCCCATTGGCAGTACGGTGAAAAAATCGATGACGGCGGGATGGTTCAGGAGCTCATCAAGTGGCATGACACCATCCATGATTTGGCGTCGTTCAATGATCTTCAAGCTCTCGTTCAGCTCGTTGCGGCTCTCTGTGAATTTGGACATCTTCACCCGGGCTGGCAGTTCACTGAAATATGATCATCTTCAGAATTATTTGCGAGCGTGTGTTGTATGATTGTCTCCTTTTCGGGCCTGCTCCGAAGATTGTCCTCAGCGAGAGACAGTCCGTCTCTCACTGATGGCTGCCCAATCGTAGAATCACGTGGGGAATACCCTCAGTACCAAACACGCATGCACCTCGAGTCGATGCTTTTCCCAATCAAATTTGATTTTGTACCAGGGAGAGAGAGAGAACAGAGAGATGGAAGTACCTCTCATGAGCCATCGACACTCGCTGACTCGGATGGTCCATGTGGTTCTGAGGCCGAGTTGTGGTTTGAAGGTTTTGGGCTGCAAGTGTTCCCCTGATCTGCGTAGTTTTAATAGAATTCTGTACTAAGCGAAAGCGATGAGACAAGCGATTTTTAGTAACATGAGTGCCCCTCTGTGGCCGGGACTGCGTCGGGGTCATGTGCATCACGTGCCTCCAATCAGCATATGACGGAGTTGCCGGGCTGAGGGGTGTTCCGCTAGTAGTTGACAATGACAGGGGTTTGAGCACGATAGTCCAGCCCTCGACTCCCCAAAATTCTGAATGTCCACCTCCAACCTCCACCTCCTTCACTGCTGGATCATTGGTGAAAAGCAGACCTTTACTGTCGAAATAGCAGGAGAAAAAACAGTTCACCAGCTCAAGAAAGCTATCCAAGCCGAAAATCACCCAGATTTCCAAGATTTTGCCGCTAGGATGCTCACCCTCTACAGGGCTCGTCGTAATTGGTCGTCATCCACTTGAACGCCTTGAACGCAAGCCTACTCCTGAGCGCAGCGCCGGCGTCGCCCTTGCCCTCCGCCCACGCCTTGACAAACTCGGCATGATTGGAGGGATCGGAGAGCACTGACACGCACGTGTGGTTCTTTGCCGATGCGCGCAGTAGGGTGACGCCGCCGATGTCGACCTCCTCGACGGCGTCAGCGAGCGTGCAGCTGATGTCAGTCCAACATCTTTTTTCGCTGTACCCCCAGAGCCGAGCTGGCAGACTCCTGATTGGGACAGCGCGGTTGCAAGATCGACGAGATTTGTTTCATCATAGGCAGACAAGAGCGCAAGAGTGTGAGCACAATGTGCAGAAGGCTGCTATTGCGAATATGATCAGGTAGATCGGAAGAGGTGTGAGAAGAAAGGGTGAGCAGAGTTGAAGCAAGCGGATGCAGCAGACACGACGGTTCAAAACGGGGACGCACGAGAGAAAGGTAGACACGAGTTGATTCAACGAAGAGCTACAAGATGTGAATTGTTTTTCCTCCTTGAACTGGAGGCCCGGGGGTTATATACATTCGAAGTCCCTACTATTTGTCTTGTATATAGACGAAGTAATGGTTGCATCGGTGGTGTCGAGGCGGGAGAGAGTAAGCGAAGGCTGTAACAGTAGAAGTGTGTATCGGCTGCGCCTGGGCACGGCGTAGACAGGAAGGCAATGAAGGTAGAGGGACTAGTGTAAAGGATAGTAGTGTTAGTATAGACGGGTATCAGATCTGAACGAGCGTATGATGGCCGCATGGTTAGCGACACAGCAGAGGGACGATGTACCTGATAGGGAGCGACTTGAAGAAGGTGAGGTGTAATTACATTTGTCGGGCTTGTGCTTGTACAGGTGACTGGGCATAAGGGCCACACACAATGAGTGTCAAGCGAGAGGCGAGTGCCACGCTACCAAGCGGCCCGCCATTCATCGATGGCATCGTCCTCGGCGTCGAGCAGAAAGCTCACCACTCTCGAAACACGCCTTCACCAGAGCGGACTTCATGAAGGAAGGGTGCGTGTCTCATTGCTTTTTCATCGAAATTTTCACTTTGGGTGCTGACCGCCCCAACCCCAAGCCTCTTTCTCAACAGGAAATCGACGCCCTCGCTCCCGATCCTCATGCACGCACAAATGCAATCAATTTCCTCCTTGCTGCTGTATGGAGAGATTTTATTACTGCATGCTTATGCTAAGTACTTTCCTATTAGGGCCTTCTCAAGCTGATGAGAGATACCAACGGACATCTTTCGTACCGTGCTGTCCAAAAGAATGAACTTGACGCGTGCGGAGAAGCAGTCAATGTGTCGGGTGTATAATCCCTCACCTCTGTTACAGGAAAAAGGGGCTAAGTGGAGAGGAAAGCATGGTTCTGGGCCACATTCAGGCAGCAGCAAATCAAGGTATGGTTCATTCTTTCGAATACGGAACTTAGTTCACGTCGTCAAGGGATATGGACGAAGCATCTCAAAGCAAAAACAGAGCTTCATCAGACAGTGATTGATCGCTGTTTGAAGTCTCTCGTACAAAAACAACTCATTAAAGCCGTCAAAGGCGTCAAGGTTTTTTCTGTTCGGTATGCTCGCGTTTGGACGACCATCTGATTTCCTTCGTTGTAGTATCCAACGCGCAAAATATATATGATGGCCCATCTCGAACCGTCCGTTGAGCTTACAGGAGGGCCATGGTACACTGATAACGAGTTGGATACCGAGTTCATCAAATTGCTCTGCAGTGCCTGCCTACGATACGTCCGAGAGCGGGTGAGTGCCCACTCGTCTTTATTTTCCTCTGGTTAATCCAGTCATGTTTAGACACTCCCGAAACACAAGTATAACGAAGACCATCCTTCTTCGTCGCAGCCTTTGTACCCGGCCTCTGCTGGTGTTCACTACCCAAACGCAAAGGAAGTTCTCGCCTTTCTGAGTAAAAGCAAGATCACGGAGACCCAGTTTACTGAGGAACATGTAGAAATGCTGCTCAACGTTTTAGTGCTTGATGGGGACGTTGAACGGGTACGACTCCCACACGTTTGTTCTTTCAGAATATTATTGATATCTTGTGATACCAGCTTCCTGCCTTTGGCTCAATGTGGGCGGAAAACGACGTTGGCGATGATGTATCCCATGATTCTTCTGGCGCCGACTCGGTAGGGATCCTAGAGAAAAGCAGAACGGCGGGAAAGAAAAAGACCGGGGGCGGAGGAACTACAACAAGCTCAGAGGAAGATGACGAGCATCCGCAAAAGAAGTCATCCAAGAAGCTGCAGTCGTCGAGGGACAGACGAAGGAAGAGGAGGCGCGATCCCGAAGATATATCCACCAGTGATGGCGGAAGCGACCGGGAAAGCATTGTCAAAGGTCGAAAGAGGAAGAAAACTCACAACGATCGCGATAAGGATGAGGGTAGGGGCAAGTCTAAACGCGTCTCATCTGTATCGAAGAGGTCAGCGGTAAAATCAGGTGGGAGGAGCAATATGTCCTCAGAACAGGATTCTCTGTCCGGGATCGACTCTTCGCCCTCCTTGAGTAGCCACTCGGAGGAAGAATCGAAGCCCACACCGACGCATTCCAGTCAACGGAGGTCTATCAAATCGCAACCCAAACGGGGAGCGCGCCGACGTTCGCCCTCACCGTTAACATCCTTGGACGATAAGGCGCTTGGAAGTGCGTATGTATATCGTGCAGTACGCCAGGAACGCGTGACTTTGGGCTGGTCCGAGGCACCGTGCGGGAGCTGCCCTGTATTTGATTTCTGCAAAGAAGGAGGTCCCGTGGGACCCAGCGGATGTGAATACTATGGGGAGTGGCTGAAGAAAGCCGCGGTTACTAGGGACTAGAAGGTTACCCGTGCGTAGCACGGGCAATCACAGAAAGGAGCAGAGACGAAATCAATACGATTGTGGTGTTGCGCGTGGAAACCAGGCGGCTTGGGTTGTCTGAAATCGAATACAATTGTTCTGTGCTACTCGCGGGGAATCAAAGGAAGAAAGAGACCGAGATTGAACATATCGCACGTGCTCTGTCACGGGCGGCAATCACCGAAAGCGCATCGTGATGGGACGTGGAATTCAGGAGACCTCGGTCGTGTATTTAGTGGAGAATGAGAGTGCATATGTTCATTTCATGGTGTATAGCTGCGGAAATATATACAGAAAGAGTCGGAAGACAACAGTGAAACACCGTCCGCATACACATAAGGAGCAGGAAGAATGCAACGAAAGGGCAGGTGCAAGCAGCTTGCGTCGGTTTGAGAGAAGAAAGACAGAAAAAGAAAGTTGTCAGCAGCACATACGAAACCGCCGATCGAAGTACTAAACGCACGTGACATCAGCGAAACACGAAGGACGAGCGTCGATTTGAAGGATTTAAGATTTTTTTACCACGACAAGGACGAGAATAGTACGACGACCACAATCACAACTTCCCTGGAAGTCTGCTACCGCCGCTCAACCTGATCGTCTCTCCGTTCACATACGAGCACTCCAAGATCCACTTCACCGTCTGCGCAAACTCGCGCGGCTCCCCCATGCGCCTTGGAAAGAGCAAATCACGGGAAATGCTTTCCTGAGTCTTCCTGCTCATAATGCTCGTCATGGGGGTAATAAACGCTCCAGGCGCAATGGTTACTACACGAATGCCGTAGCGCTCGAGGTCGCGAGCCATGGGGAGGGTCATACTGGCAATGGCACCTTTGGTGGCAGAATACGCAACCTGACCGGGCTGGCCCTCGAACTGCATACAGAGAGGTGATTAGCAGGAACAAAGAAAGACAGGGAAAAAAGTAGAAAAAGAAGTGTGGCGCCGAATATGGAACCTACAGCAGCCGAACTCGCCACCATGATCACTACGCCCCTTTCGCCATCCGGGCCTTCAGGCGGAACTTTGACCAGATACTGGCAAGCGATTCGTGTGAGATTGAACGTCCCCGATAGGTTGATGTCCATGACGAAGTTCCACACATCCAGAGAATGAGGTTGTCCATCGGTCCCAATGATCTGTTCGTCAGGTAGTATCCGCGGACATTCCTGAAACGAAGCACCTCGCCTACCTTGGCTGCTGTCCCAACGCCCGCACAGTTGATGATGCCTCCTAACAAAGCACCTGTCTGCCTCGCCCACGAGACAACTTCTTCGACAACTTTGATGACGTCTTCGACCTGTTTAATATCCAGCTCCCAGAATTTTACTTTGCTCTGCGCCGGCCCAATGGCAGTTTCGTCAGGTTGCTTTAAATCCAAGACGGCAACGTATCCTTTCTCTCGAAGAATACACTCGACTGCAGAAAGTCCGAGACCAGAAGACCTTGGAAATATCACGTGAGAACGGGGCATCAACACACTCAATGAGCGACTCACCCGCCTGAGACTATGAAAGTCCGGTTCTCAACCTTCATACTTCTTCTCTGTCGTCAATGTCGGCTGAGGGTGATGGACGTCGGTGGAGGAGAATGAGACTCGGAATAGAGGGCCTTCTTATGGTCATCCTATATCCGCTGTTTGTAAAACCGGGGCCGAGGACACAAAACACTAACGGTCACCAGTTCCACAAGTAAGGCTTTTTCTGTAGGTGTAGGTGGCGCGATAAAGCAAGTCATTTTAGCTCTGATTGAAGTTGAGCCGCCAGCACAGAGCTGACAGAGCACACAGAGCTTCTACCCCCATTTGGGGCCACCAGAACCCCTCGGAATTCGGCTTGGCGGCAGTGAGACACCGTGAGACGAGCCCCTCTCAATTAGTCTCACTCGACCAGCCCCTCCGTCGGACTTTTAAGTCGAGACCGGCAGACCGGCATAAGCAGTTATAATGTGAAACGATGGAGGACTTTGGGATCGACCATTCCTCCCCCGGGGATGAAGCATCAGCCAACGCCGGTTGAGAAAGGTCAGAATAAAGTGATCGACAGGCTGGCTATAAAACCGTACATAACGTGCTCTGGTGATGAGGAGGACAGAGACATCGGGGTAGAAGAGGATTCGTGAATTACTTTCGCGGCGGACGTTGATTGTTAGATTTTTTCATATTGTGGTTTCTACTGATGACGGGGATGGTCGGTCTATAATCTAGCCGCCAGGGATGGTTCGCACTCAGGCTGGGTGTAGATCGGTGATACCTCCAGCTAAATCTCTGAGCCAACACCCTTTTGATGGCAGGACCAAGAGAGAGATCGACCTAAGTAAAACGAGATTATGCGAAAGAAGTGTTACGTGCACGTGGAATACCTACAACTGTCGACACTCACGGGATTGAGACAACTTTGTTTTACGCATCTGCCATGTGTACATCTCCTTCTGGGTCTCCCTGAGCACGGAGCGCCTCAGCAGCGGCTTTCAATGCCGATATTTTTTCTCTCATCACCCGAATTGCTTCAAGCGGAAGGCGTTGCGGCTCATATGGCCCTTCTGACTCGATGTTGACTAGTGGTGCGTCAAAAATGTTGGCCGTTTCTACACATGTAAAAGGAACGCACAGATGAAATGATCCCGTACACGCGCAAGCTTGACGTAACCCGCAAGGTCGGGATAGCGCAGTACCTCACGACTCATCGTCTCGCCGCGGACCGCCCGCTTGTCTACAGAGATTTCTTTTGTGTGGGGATCTATGTTGATGACCCCGGGTGAGAAGGAATCCCTGAAGCGAGTCGCGAGATGGGGTGGTACGGGATTTGCGTCGTCCAAGATTATGTGAGGCAGCAACCGATAGCTTGCTGTCGCTGAATCCGACTCCTCTTTGAGGAAGAATGAGAGGAGAAAACTCTGCCACGTACCGACGGGGCTAAACTTAGCATGATCCTTCCCCAGGCCCTTGACTGCGTGCATCTCCATTTCGATCGCCTGGCCGGGGCGCAGCTTTACAAGGACAGTCGCTGGAATCGTAGGCGCTGGCGGACGTGCAGAAAAAACTTCCGCCTGTTCGCCCTGCGGAATCCACTGCAGATGTCCTGCCAGCACTTCCGAATTGTGGTACAGGGCCGCAGGATCTGTAGTGTCTCGCGGCGCGGCGTTATTCCGCGAACACTCGATTTGGAGTTTGAAAACGATCGTATTCCGGTCTGTTGCCTGGTCGCTTGGGCTCTCTTTCATATCAAGCAAGGTGGGGTCTACGTTCAAGGGGATTAATCCGAGTCGGTGCGAGAATACCTCGTCCACCATGACAGAGGTGTTGTTCCATACATATACATATTCTATCGCAATTGTTGGGACCTGCACTCGATCTCAACGGCGTGTGTCCACAACCTGAAGATGATGGCGCGTACCTCTGCGATGAGTATCCGTCGTATTGCGTTAGCGATAGAAGCATCAACTCCGATGAGGTCAAACTCTATAGATCGTGGTGAGAGTTTTTGTATCTCGACTTGTAGTTTCTGCGCATTCCCTAAGCTGAGTGAGATAGTTGACTCCACGAGAAGTTCTTACGCACTTTTTTGAACCTTGGGAGATCCCACGAGTGATCCTCATCTGGATGATGGCCAGGAAAGTCGGTGCTGGAGACATTGGTGACACGCTCTTCTAAGAGACCTACATGCAGCCTTGGGTTGTATTGCTTTGAGCCGGAGGTAGTTGTCATCTCTCAGGCCTCAGGGACGGAGGACTGACGGAGGTCGGCGGTCGCGCTCACGGCCGCTTATATAAACCGAATTGGTTTCCTCTCGCGTCCGACTCCAAGTCAATGCTCTTTCCCAAGCGATCTACCATACAGATGGAGATCCGCAATTTACAACAAATCTCAGTTCTAGTGATCTGCAACGGGTGCGATTGCTCGCGGGTACAGGTACGGCAGTACCGTTCAATTGGACAACCAATTAGTCAGCTACTTGTGACCTTCCTCCTCATTACCCACACCGCTGATGTCCCCGCCACCCTCCTCAACGCCGATGCCGACCGCCAACTTCAGTTTCTGATACCAGCAGCAGCAGCAACATCCCTTACACCAGATACCACCTCCCCTGGTGACCATCACAACGCGGCACACGCTAACGAAAACGAGCACAACATCGCCCTCCCATTCACCTTCTAACTCGCACGAGACTGTTCTGGCGTCTTCCGCAGCGGGGTCTCTCCACGGCCAGGAGCACCCTGGTAGGAGTCCCCTGGAGTTGTCACCACGACGGCGTCACCGACACTCGTGCCATCCGACGCCGCGCCCTCGCCTCCGACGGTATTCGATCCCAGGATATCCTATGCAGATATGATGCTAAAGCGTACACGTCGTCTACTGTAGATATACAGCTCGATGGCGTGGAATTCAGCGCATTGCCTAGCGGGTTGCACGTCGTAAAACAGGACGTCGTTTGCGTGCGC
>Ga0209488_10004174_pt1 | contig 11382 bp, 8 predicted proteins | sample Rivendell_Oct201_8_FD_188349 | JGI IMG/M metagenome (GOLD analysis project Ga0209488, IMG submission 188349) | Vadose zone soil microbial communities from the Eel River Critical Zone Observatory, Northern California, USA -... | ecosystem: Environmental > Terrestrial > Soil > Vadose zone >... | reverse complement strand
AAGCCCGTCCAGGTGGTCGAGCTGCCGAAGCCGCTGCCGTTGCCGGGCCAGCTCAAGCCGTTGCCGCGCGCACGATCGGCGCCCGAGCCACGCGATCCACGCCAGCGTGTCGATCTCGCAAACGCCGCCGCCCGGGTTCAGCCGAGCCGGAGCGGCTACGTCAATGCCGTGCAGGTGTTTCCGTTCACCGAGGGAGCCCTCTACCAAGTCTATGCCGCGCCCGGACAGGTGACCGACGTCGCCCTCCAAGAGGGCGAGCAGCTGGTCGGCTCCGGTCCCGTTGCAGCCGGCGACACGGTGCGGTGGATTATCGGTGATACCGAGAGCGGGCCCGCCAATGCCAAGAGAGTTCACATCCTTGTCAAGCCGACCCGGCCCGACATCGTCACCAATCTGGTCATCAACACCGACCGCCGCACCTATCACATGGAGCTGCGCTCAACCGAGAAGACCTACATAGCCTCGGTGTCGTGGATCTATGCCCAGGACCAGATCATCGCGCTCCGCCGCCAAAATGCTGCCGCCGATGCCGCGATGCCTGTCGACGCTGGCCTCGACATCGGCCATCTGCGCTTTCGCTACACCATCGAGGGTGACAACCCGCCGTGGCGCCCGCTGCACGCCTTCGATGACGGACGCAAGGTCTACATCGAATTCCCGCATGGAATTTCCCAGGGCGAGATGCCCCCGCTGTTCATCGTTGGCCCCGAGGGCAAGACCTCAGAGCTCGTGAACTACCGGGTGCGCAGCAATCACATGATCGTGGATCGTCTGTTCGCCGCCGCCGAACTGCGTCTTGGCGCTAGCGGCTCCGAGCGCCGTGTTCGCATCGTACGCACCGACGGACTGGCGTGGTGAACGAACCGGAACAGGCTCAAACCGGACGGGGCCACGCACCCATTGCCGAATTGCGTCTGCGCAGTGAACGGCCACCGGTGATGCGGCTCTCCCGCAAGGTGCTGACGAGTCTCATGGGTATTGCGGCAATCACGGTCTCTGGTGCGCTGATCTGGGCTCTCTATCAGGGAAACAAGAAGTCTGGCGGCGGGCCCGAACTCTACAACACCGAAACCAAGACGACGCCCGAGGGCCTGTCGACCCTGCCGCGAGACTATGCCGGCGTTCCGCAGAACAACCTGGCCGCGTCCGGAATACCACAGCTCGGCCCACCCTTGCCGGGCGATATCGGCCGGCCGGTGGCCAGCCCGCAGTCGCCGGGCCCGGAACAATCGATCCCGAACAGCAGCGCGTCGCGCAGGAAACCGAAGCTGCCCGGACCAGCCGCCTGTTCGCCACCACCAGCACGCGGGAGCGGCCCGCGGCGCAGGCCGCGACGGTTCCGCCGGCGGATCAAAAGACAACGACAGCAACCGGACAAACAGATGCGCCTCCAATCGATCCCGAGTCGCTTCTCAACATGCAGGACCGCAAGTCGGCCTTCCTGAACGGCGCTGTCGATCGCAAGACCGTCAGCCCCGATCGCCTGGAAAATCCGGCTTCCCGTTACGTCGTCCAGGCTGGCGCGGTGATTCCAGCTGCGCTCATCACCGGCATTCGGTCCGATCTTCCCGGCCAGGTCACCGCGCAGGTAACCGAGAATGTCTATGACAGCCCGAGCGGCAGGTTCCTGCTGATCCCGCAAGGCTCGAAGCTCGTCGGCATCTATGACAGCCAGATCTCCTTCGGCCAGGATCGTGTACTCCTGGTCTGGACGCGGCTGATCATGCCGAACGGCCGCTCCATCGTATTGGAGCGCCAGCCCGGCGCCGACACTCAGGGCTTCTCGGGTCTTGAAGACGAGGTCGATCAGCATTGGGGCCGGCTCGCCATGGCAGCGGCGCTCTCGACCGTGCTCGGCGTCGGCGCGGAGCTTGGCGCCACCAACAATGACAGCGCCATCGTGACGGCGCTCCGGCGTGGCAGCACTGACAGCCTCAACCAGACCGGCCAGCAGGTCGTGCGCCGCAACCTCAACATCCAGCCGACCATCACCATCCGGCCGGGATTTCCAGTCCGCGTGATCGTCAATCGCGACCTCGTGCTCGCACCCTACCAGAGTTGAGCCCGACCCCAATGGCTAAGCTGAAACTTTCCGCCATTCCCGATGACCGGCCGGTCAAGCTCGCCGTCGAACTGCCGGCCGCGGTGCATCGTGATCTCGTCGCCTACGCCGAAGCGCTCGGCCGCGAAACGGGACAATCTGTCGAAATGGTGAAGCTGATCCCTCCAATGCTGGCGCGGTTTATGTCGACGGACAGAGCCTTTTTGCGAGCGCGCCGAGAAAAACAAGGGATGCAATGATTTCAAGTTGCATTTAATCGCGGTGGATTGCTTTGTGATGAGGTGTCCCGTCTGTTCCGCTTTACTCGGGCTGTTGCCGGCTCATGAACCGCCGCATCGCCGGCTATGGTTCTCCGCTAACGATACGGCGTTGAAAGTGAACTGCATCATGACCTGTAGACCGGACGACGGCGCCGGAATCTCCACTCCTTACGTTCCGGAACGCAAATAATGCGCGTTGAAATCGGAGCCGTTTTGCACAGGGTGGCCTCTGACAGTCGACAGAGGGGTCCACGGATGCGGCCACGGGGCCTTTGTCGCAGCGCGGCGGCGAATGATCGACCGCTGCACTCGCCGAAATCAATCGTGGATTCCGGGGTCCAATAGCTTCGCCTGCGCAATGTCGGCTCGACCGCTCATGAAATCTCCTTTCCGCAGCTTCGCGATGCCTCGGTTTAGTAACGCTTGAGCAGAGGCTGGATTGAGCGCGATTGCCCGGTCGAAATCCTGGATTGCAAGTTCGTAGTCACCTCTTGTGGCATAAACGAAGCCGCGGTTCACCAGCGCCTGACCAAAATTCGGATCGAGCTTGACGACTTCGTTGTAGTCCTGAATTGCACGATCGAAACGACGCTGCTCGACGTAGGCGCTGCCGCGATTGTACAAAGCATTTGCATAGTTGGGGTCTATCCGAACAGCTTGACTGTAGTCCCCGATCGCTCTGTCCAAGTCGCCTTTGCTTGCGTACGCGAAGCCGCGGTCGTTAAACGCTTTCGCATTCCCAGGATCCAGCCGGATCGTTTCGTCGTAGTCTCTAATGGCCCGGGCGAATTCGCGTTTGTTCGCGTACGCCTGGGCCCGCCGATAGTAAGCCCACGAATAATTTCGATTGAGCTGGATTGCCTGATTGTAGTCCTCGATAGCGCTGTCCAATTTACCCTGTCGGCCGTATGCAACACCGCGGTTGTAGAACACTACTGGGACGTCAGGACTGATCCGAATCGCCACGTCATAGTCTTGGATCGCGCGATCAAAGTCGCCCCTTGCGGCGTGCGCAAATCCACGGTTCGCCAACGCCTGCGCAAAATCGGAATTGAGTCCGATTGCACGATCATAATCTTGGATGGCGCGATCGAAATCACCCTTCGCCGCGTACGCGAATCCGCGGTTGTACAACCCCATCGCTGATTCCGGATTGAGCTTAATCGCCTTATCGGAGTCCTCGATCGCGCGATCTACATTTCCTTTGCCCGCATACGCGAAGCCACGATTACTAAAGGCCAAAGAATTTGTTGGATCTAGCGCGACGGCTTGGTCGTAGTCGTGAATTGCCCGGTCGTAGTCGCCCTTGGTCATGTAGGCGGACGCGCGGGCGACGAACGCCAACGCTAGCCTTTCCGCCGGCTCGGTGCCAGACTGGATGATCATGCTGCAGCCATCGATCATTTGATCGATGGTGCCGATATCCTTGCCTGCGCACCGATCCCATTCTGTTGGCGACTGCGCGCCTACCGGCACGGCCAAGCACGCGGCCAACAAAACACCAGCGCCAAGACGACGAAGAGCGAGATTCTGAGGCATGGGGCGGTCCTTTCAAGGCTCCGATCACTTGACCTTGAACGGGACAATGACGTCGCCGCCGAACGTGAATTGGGAGCTCTTTGTACCAGCGCCGAAGGGCGTGGTTCCGTTCAAAGAGGTATCGTAGCGAATCTCTGGGCGGATAACCGCGCCGTCGAAGACCTTCAAAGCCGCCGGAAGCATCGGCTTGATGTTGAGACCCAGCGTGAGCGCGCCGTACGTGGTTCGCCCGCCGCTGAACGCGATTGCCGTCGGATCGCCGTGCTCAAACTTCACGAAATCGAGAGCTCCGGGGAAAGATCCGACAAAAAATCCATCGTTATCTCGCCAAATCTCTCCACGGCCGACAATTTTGAGCCAGTCGTTGATTGCGTAGCCAAAGTATTGCGCCACACCATAGCCGCTTGCATTAAAGCCATCATCACGGGCGTAGTTCAGATCCGTGATGAGAGTCAGCTTGTCGTTGACTTTCCACACGGCGGTAATGTCGTTTAGGTACCGCAGAGCGTTGTTGGGGTCGCACAAACAGGCGAGCCGAACCGCTGTCGTGTTGGGATTTTCCGGACCGATATGGGTCGTCCCGGTGATCGTAAGCGCACCGTCCAGCAGATTGAGCCCGAGGCCACCGTGGAATGCTGCTGCTGTGTTGTTATCGCCACAGGTGAAGCAATCGAGCGAATTCCCAAACGTCGTGTTCACCCCGGTATCGATGCCAGCATAAACATCGACGACCGAATTCAAGTGCGTCGTCGTCATGACGCCTGTGTGCTTGAAAGGGATGCCGAAATTGAAAATGTATGAGTGCGAGTAGAGCAGATTATCCGGCGCGTAGATCACCTCCGCTCCCTCCAGGGTCACGTATTGACCTACCTTGACATCCACACCCCCCGGCGTGAGCCACGGCAGGTGAAACAGGGCATGGGCCTCGACTATGTCGAACTGATTCCTGCCGCTGATCGACTTGTCGAACTCACCAAGGAAGTGAGTGAAGCGCGCATCCGACCCGAACATGGTTTGGACCTTGAAACCGAAGTCGTAGCCGGTCGCTTTTGGATCAAGCGGACGCTGTATTGTCAGCAATGCCTGATTCAACAGCGGCGAGTTGGCCCGGTCAGTGAACAGGTGACCGAAGTTGATCCCATCGGACGGATTGGCTCCGTTAGCCGTGATGCCGGCTTCGATGTGACCGGTTATGGTCAGCGTATCCCACCAGGAAGGCGGCGCGGGCGGCCCTTTCTTATACATTTTATTTTTATCAAGATCGGCCGATTGTGCCTGGGCAGCTGCCAGTGTCAGTACAAGAGCCGGTCCAAGTCTACCTAGCATTTTCAGTGTAGTTGAGCCCCGCATTATCATCGTCATTGCCCCCAACCTTCCGAGCACGGCGCTGCGCCGCAATGGATAGACCAAACGGCGAACCGCTCAGTGTGTCGCCATTACGACAGACCGAACGCCTGCTCGGCAATGCAAATTTCTAAGCAGATTGCTGAATCGGTGTGCAAAGCCACGAATTTCAAAACAATATTTTCAATCGTTGCGCAAACGACACAGATTAGATGGCAGTTAAATCACGAGCGCATTTAGAAACATATCCGTTTATTAGTTAAAACCAGATAATTTTCTATTATGGTGTGACTTTCAGCAAAAGACGAACTGTTAGTCTTTTAGTGACGTAACGTCGCCTGCCGGTGGTCGATTATCACGTCAAAAGCCTGACGAGTCATCAAATGTAGAGTAATGCATCAATTATCATATTATTCAGCTTTTGGGAAAATTCCGCACGAAAGGGATACCTTAAAGAGGCATTTAAGCTCAGTGTCGATGGATCAAATATCTGAAGAATCACTACCGCCTTCGCCAGCGTCAGATTTAGATTGTCCGGGATCGCGAGGCTTGTCGCCTGATGCGTCATCGGGCGACGCTCGTCCTGACCCCTTTGGCGGACTCGTATCCTGGGTGTACTCGCTTCTCTGTGCTGTTTGCCGTGCAGTCTGCTCAGTCGCACGCCTATCGCACTCGTGCAACAGCTCGATGTTTGTCCACACCACGCTGCCGCTTCTGTCGATAATGTGCGGACTCACAAACTGGGGGCTCTGTCGCAACGCAAGAGCCCGCTCCATAGCAGCATCGTTGGTTGGAAAGCGTTCGCCCCGCAGCACTGAAGTGGCCTCAGACTGCGACCATATCGGATCTTCGGCGTAGACAAGAGCGACCGGACCGAAGTCGGGTCGTTGCTTCCAAAATCGGGTGAGTTCATTGCAAGCCAATTCGGCAGCTTTGGATATTCGCGTCATCCCCTTTTCCCAATTTTGGATCGTTGCTCGATTGACTCCAAGCTTTTCCGCCGCCTCCGCTTGGGTATACCGGAGCGTTCTCCTCCACTTGAGAAAGTCCCACATGTCCATTGAACGCACCTCCCGTTTGTCCCGGGCGGGAACCTGCGAGAGGCCGGCCATGTGCAACGGCCCGGTCGAATACGATGCCATGCGATCCTCCCCTTCTTAATCGGCGTTAGATGCGACGCCATCGAGCACCAGCTGCGGCTACTCGCGAGAGGTGCCTTTTCTAAAGCAACAGCCCCTTTTATCAGGTCGACCATCATGGGCTGATACCCGTGGCTTGTGGTAACGCTTGCTTGGCACGTGGTGAGCGAATGGCGAAGCCTTTCGCGACCGCGTAGATCGACGGAATGACAATCAACGTCAGAAGAGTCGCCGAGACCATCCCGCCGATCATTGGAACAGCTATGCGCTGCATCACCTCTGCGCCTGTGCCTTGATTCCACATGATTGGGAGGAGCCCGGCGATAATTGCGGCCACCGTCATCATCAACGGGCGCACTCGCTCAGCTCCACCGTGGATGATTGCGGTGTGGAGATCGTCATGCGTGAACGGCCGGCCTTCATCAGCTCGCAGCCTTCGCAGTTCCGTGTATGCCTGGTCGAGATAGATCAGCATCACGACGCCCGTCTCGGCCGCGACACCGACGAGCGCGGTGAACCCGACCGCGACAGCAACTGACATGTTGAACCCCAGCCACCACATCAGCCAGACGCCTCCGACCAGAGAGAAGGGTACCGACAGCATGATGATCAGAGTCTCGGTCACCCGCCGGAAATTGAGGTACAGCAGCACAAAGATGATGAGAATCGTGAACGGAACGACGACCTTGAGGCGTGCCTTGGCGCGCTCCAAGTATTCGAATTGACCGCTCCACGTGACGTAATAGCCGGCCGGGAATTTGATTTGCGTGGCCACCGCGTTCTGGGCGTCCGCCACGTATCCGCCGAGGTCGCGGTTGCGAAAATCAACGTAAATGTAACCGGCGAGCTGTGCGTTCTCGGTGCGAATGCTGGAGGGGCCCGGAGCAAGGCTTACCTTGGCAACCTCGCCCAATGGAACGGTACCACCGTCAGGCAACTGGACAAGAAGCTGCGATGCGATCGCCTGCGGGTCGCTCCGAAAATCGCGCGGGTACCGAATGCTGACTGTATATCGCTCTCGGCCCTCGACAGTCGTCGTCACGGGCTCTGCCCCTAGCGCAGTGGCGATCAGGTTCTGGACGTCGTCTACCATCAATCCGTACCGCGCTAGCTGAATCCGCTCAGGGTCGATGTTGAGGTAGTATCCCCCGATCACGCGCTCAGCATATGCGCTCGTCGTCCCGGGCACTTTTCTGATCACTGTTTCGATTTGGCGGGACAGGTTTTCGATCTCGCCCAAATCGCTACCGAATACCTTCACGCCGACCGGTGTACGTATGCCGGTCGAAAGCATGTCGATCCGCGCTCTAATCGGCATTGTCCACGCATTGGATACTCCTGGGAACTGCAGCGCCTTGTCCATCTCGGCGATCAGTTTGTCGACCGTCATGCCTGGCCGCCACTCGCTCTCGGGCTTGAGATTGACTACGGTTTCAAACATCTCGGTCGGAGCCGGATCAGTCGCCGTCGACGCCCTCCCTGCCTTGCCCCAGACGGACTGGACCTCCGGGAAGGATTTGATGATCTTGTCTTGCGTCTGCAACAGCTCCGCGGCCTTGGTGATCGAAAGACCAGGGAGCGTGGTGGGCATGTAAAAGAGCGTGCCCTCGTTCAGAGTCGGCATGAACTCCGTGCCGAGCTTGGCCGCGGGCCACACGCTGATGGCAAGTACCGCGATGGCCCCGAGAATCGTGATCCATCTGAACCGCAAGGCCAGGAGGATCACGGGCCGATACGCCCAGATCAGGAAGCGGTTCACGGGATTCTTGTGTTCGGCGATGATCCGGCCGCGCACGAACAGGGTCATCAGCGCGGGAACGAGCGTCACAGAGAGGAACGCGGCAGCCGCCATCGCAAATGTCTTCGTATAGGCGAGCGGCTTGAACAGACGGCCTTCCTGAGCCTCGAGCGTGAAGATTGGAAGGAACGAGACCGTGATGATCAGCAGGCTGAAGAACAGCGCTGGTCCAACCTGGATCGCCGCCTCGATGATCACGTCGCTCCGGGCCTTAGTAGGCTGCGCTCGCTCCAAGTGCTTGTGCGCGTTTTCTATCATGACGATCGCGGCATCGACCATCGCCCCAATGGCTATGGCGATGCCGCCGAGGCTCATGATGTTCGAGCTGAGCCCGAGCGCATACATGCAGATGTATGCGATCAATATGCCGAGCGGCAGCGTGATGATTGCCACGAAGGCGCTTCGAATGTGCAACAGGAATACGATGCACACGAGCGCGACAATCACGCTCTCTTCGACCAAAGTGTGCTTCAGAGTCTCGATCGCGCGATGGATCAGGTCGGATCGATCATAAACGGTCTGTATCGTCACGCCTTGAGGCAAGCCCGACGCGATCTCCGCGAGGCGATCCTTGACGTTCGCTATCACCGAAAGCGCGTTCTGGCCGAACCGTTGAACCACGACGCCGGAAGCGACCTCTCCTTCCCCGTCGAGCTCGGTTATGCCCCGGCGTTCATCGGGAACGAGCTCGACACGGGCGACGTCTCTCAGTAACACAGGAACGCCGCGGTCATTCTTGACGACGATCTGTTCCAGGTCGGAGATATCTTTCACATAGCCGCGCCCGCGAACAGCGAACTCTCTTTCCGCGAGCTCAATCGTCCGGCCACCGACATCGCGATTGCTCCCACGAAGAGCCGAGCGAATCTTGTCGAGTGTGATGCCAAGTGCCTGCAGTCGGCGCGGATCGACAACGATACTGTACTGCTTGACGAAGCCTCCGACGCTCGCGACTTCCGCCACCCCTTCGGCTTTGGCGATGGCGTATCTTACCTGCCAATCCTGAACGGTCCGCAGCTCAGAAAGACTCTTTTGCGTGCCGCGAATGACATACTGATAGACCCAACCAACTCCCGTCGCATCAGGCCCGAGCGTTGGGGTCACGCCTGAGGGCAATCGTTGCGTTGCCGTGTTTAGGTATTCGAGAACACGCGAGCGCGCCCAATACAGGTCGGTACCGTCTTCGAAGATCACATAGACGAACGACACGCCGAAAAATGAAAAGCCCCGGACTACACGCGATCGCGGCACGCTGAGCATCGATGTGGTGAGCGGGTAAGTAACTTGATCCTCAACAACCTGCGGCGCTTGCCCGGAATATTCCGTGTAAATAATGACCTGAACATCAGAGAGGTCGGGAATGGCATCAAGCGGCACGCGCTGAAGCGCGTAAAAGCCTGCAAGCCCGACGAAGATTGACGCCAATCCGACGAGGAAAAGGTTGCGGGCCGACCAGCGAATGATGGCAGCTATCATTTTGGCGCGTCCTGCTGCGTAAAGCCTTTCAGGGCCGCCCTCAAGTTGCTCTCGGCGTCGATCAGGAAGGTTGCCGAAGTCACCACTTCTTCGTTTTCCTGAACGCCATCGAGCACCTCGACGTAGCCGTCACCGTGTCGACCTGTCTTGATTACCCGCGGCTCGAAGCGTCCTTCGCCCTTCGCAACGAGGACAAGCTGGCGCGTTCCACTATCGATGACCGAGCTGTCCGGCACCGCGATCACGCCCGCGCTATCCGCGCCAGCATGAAAGACGACATCCGCGTACATATCGGGCTTCAGTCGGCCGTCCGGATTCGCAAGCTCAATGCGAACGCGCGCGGTGCGGGTCTCTGCCTTCATTTCGGGGTAGACGAATGCGACCCGACCTTCCGTCGGTTCGTTCGGAAACGCTCTGAACGTCACCGTTGCCGAGGTTCCCAACATCATGGCACCGATGTCGCGTTCGGCTACTTCAGCGATCAGCCATACGGTTGAGAGGTCCGCAATCCGATAGAGCTCATCGCCCGGCATCACCCGCTGCCCCTCGACTACTTTCTTTTCGAGAACAGTCCCGCTTGCGCCCGACGGCCACTCGATGCTGCGTTGAACGGTCCCGCCCTCCTCGAGCTCGCGGATGCGTGTCGCTGGCATGCCGAGGCTGCGGAGCTTCTGGGCGGCACTATCGACAAGCGCCGCCTGGTTAGCGTCATGCAAGGTACGCATGGCCTTTGCGGCCAGAAGGTACTCGAGCTGCGCTTGCACCAGGCCCGGACTGTAAACGCGGAAGAGCGGCTGACCCGCCTTCACCTTCTCACCGGTGGCGTTGACATGCAGCTCCTCGATGTACCCCTCGGCGCGAAGCGTGACGACGGACTGCCTCCGTTCATTGAGCCGCACGATGGCGGGCGCCCGAACCGGTCGCACTACGGTTCGCGATTGCACCTTTTCGAAACGCACGCCGCTCCGCTGGACTCGATCCAAGTTCACCTTTACGGTGTTGTCACTTTCCTGCTCGTCGCATTCGGTGACGGGGACGTAGTCCATTCCCATCGAATCTTTCTTGGGAACCCGCGACGTGTCCGGCAACCCCATCGGGTTCCGGTAATATCGAACTCGCTTGGGATCGCATGAGGCTTGGGCGGCCGGCTTGGGTGCAGCGGGCACCGACTCGTCGTCATAGACCGGCATGTAGTCGCGACTTTGGTCATCTTTCTTGGGAACAGCCGACCAGAATGGGGCGCCGCTTGGATCACGATAATAGAGAATCGGCCGGTCCTTTGGGGTTGCGGCGGTAGCCTGCGCAACAGAAGACGGCGGCGTCATTGTCGTGTCAGAGCGACCATACCAATAGCCGCCCGTCACCCCGCCGGTCCCCGCGATAATAATCAGCGCGATACTTCCGCGGACACTCATAAATCCTCCCCCACGGCCTTCTCTATTTCCGCGAGGGTCGTCTGCAGCTGAACTCGGAGTTTCAGAATCTCAAGCTGAACCGACCTCAGCCGGCGGATCGCATCAAGCACCTTGAATGCGTCAGCCTGGCCGGTTGAGAGTGCCGTCAACAACGTCCGAACGACGAGTTCGGATCTCGGCACATGATGCTCCTGAAGGATGCCCAGGGTCTTCGCCGCTGCTCCATATTCGGCGACCATGCCGGCGACCTCGCCTTCAAGGTTGGCCCTGAGGCTCCGCAGCCGTTGCTCGGCTGCCGTCTGTTCGGCTGCCGCCGCAGACACTTCTGCCTCCTTGGCTTGCCACTGGA
>Ga0209488_10004173_pt1 | contig 11383 bp, 10 predicted proteins | sample Rivendell_Oct201_8_FD_188349 | JGI IMG/M metagenome (GOLD analysis project Ga0209488, IMG submission 188349) | Vadose zone soil microbial communities from the Eel River Critical Zone Observatory, Northern California, USA -... | ecosystem: Environmental > Terrestrial > Soil > Vadose zone >... | reverse complement strand
CTCGATTGCATGGAGCGGCTGATCGGCGCCGGCAAGCGGCTCGTGCTGATGTCGAACGCGCCGCGCCGATCCGATGACGTCGTGCGCCGCATCGCCAGGATCGGCGTGCCCGGGCGGCTCTATCACGGCGTCATGTCGTCGGGCGAAGAGGCTTGGCAGCACCTCAAGCATCGCGACGAGCCGTTCTACGCCGCGCTGGGCCGCCGCTGTCTGCATATCGGCTCCGAGCGCGACCTCGAAATGCGCGAAGGGCTCGACCTCGCGTTTGTCATGACGCCGGCCGGGGCCGATTTCTTGCTGAACACCGGTCCGGCCGAGTGGGACGATACGATCGAGGGCTACGCTCCGGTGCTGAACGCCGCGCGGGCCGGCGGCCTGCCGATGGTGTGTGCCAACCCCGACCTCGTCGTGATCCATGGCGGGAAGCCGGCGCTGTGCGCCGGCGCGCTGGCCGAAGAGTATGAAAGGCTCGGCGGCCAGGTGCGCTGGCACGGCAAGCCCTACCCGTCGGTCTATGACAGCTGCCTTGTGCTGCTCGGGATCAGCGACCGGCGCCGTATCCTGGCGATCGGCGATAGCCTGCGCACCGACATCGCGGGGGCGGCCGGCGCCGGCATCGATAGTCTGCTGATTGCCGGCGGGGTCCACGCCGCCGAATTCTGCGCCGACGGCGGGCTCGATCTCGAGCGTATCAATGCCGCGATCGAGAACAGCGGCACCCGCCCGGTTGGGGTCGCGGCCCGTTTTGTCTGGTAGACGGAGCCGCCTAATGCCCGGTGCGCTGCAAGATTACGTCGCGCAGCCCGGTTTCGTATTCCTGACCGAGCGACGTCAGGATCACGGCCTCGGGCAGCTTCGGGCGAATGAGGCCCTTGCGTTCGAGCGCCGCCCAGACCGATGGGTTGCGCAGGCCGGTCGCATCGCGCGCCGCGACGACCGCCTCGCCGAGATGGAAATGATCGCCATGCGGATCGGGCAGCTCGGTGATCGCGAGCCCGCCGGGTTCCTCCTCGGCGGCGGGCTGGCCGGCGAGCCGCGCCAGTTCCTGCAGCAGGGTCAGCGTTTTGAGCTGCAGAGCGTTGAGATTGAGCGGGTTGCGTTTGGTCGGCATGTCCCTTGATTAATCGGGTCGGGCGGCAGATGCAAATGCGGCACGGCGCGCGTTGGCAATGACTGGCAGGAGATTGTCGAATGCTGAAAGGCAAGGCCGCGATCGTCACCGGCTCGACCAGCGGGATCGGGCTCGGCATCGCGACGGCGCTCGCCGCTGAAGGCTGCAATGTCATGCTGAACGGCTTTGGCGATCCCGCCGCGATCGAGCGGCTACGGGCCGGCCTTGCCGAGCGGCATGGGGTGCGCGCCGCCTATTTTGCGGCGGATATGGCAAATCCGGCTGAGATCCGTGCGCTGGTCGCGGAAACGGCGCGACAGTTCGGCGGCGTCGACATCCTGGTCAACAACGCCGGTATCCAGCATGTCGCGAAGATCGTCGAGTTTCCGGAAGAACGCTGGGACGGGGTGATCGCGATCAATTTGTCCGCAGCGTTCCGCACGACGAAGGCGGCGCTCCCCTTGATGATCCCAAAGAAATGGGGCCGCATCATCAACATCGCCTCGGCGCATGGGCTCGTCGCGAGCGGCGAGAAGGCCGCCTATGTCGCGGCCAAGCACGGCCTCGTCGGCCTGACCAAGGTGACCGCCATCGAGGCCGCCAATCAGGGCGTCACCTGCAACGCGATCTGTCCAGGCTGGGTGTTGACCCCGCTGGTCCAGCAGCAGATCGAGACGCGCGCCAAGGCGCAGGGCATCCCGGTCGAAAAAGCCCGAGAGGATCTGGTGCGCGAAAAGCAGCCGATGCTCGAATACACGACCCCGGAACAGATCGGCGCGTTCGCCGTCTTTCTGTGCGGCGAGGCGGCCTCGACGATCACCGGCGCCGCGTTGTCGATCGACGGCGGCTGGGTCGCCCAATAACGCCGCACGTGTGGATCAGGCGGCGGCGCGGTGCTCGGTCACAACGCTGTCGCTCCCGTCCTCGATATCGAAATAGAGGTTTGCCAGCGCCTCGGCGGCCAGCTCTATTGTCAGGCTCGGCGGCATGTTGAAGCATTTACAGGCTTCGACGACCTGATCGCAGATGAACCGCGGCTGATAATAGGCCAGTCCGAACCCGCCGCCACGCAGCCGGTCGACGACGAAATCGAAAACCTCATCGGTCAATGTCAAGGCGCTCGAGCCGGCGACGCCCTCGAAAATCCTGCGATATTCGTCGCGCGTCGGCTCGAACAACTTTATTTTGTACTGGATGCGCCGCAGGAACGCCGGATCCATCAAATCGGCCGGCTGCAGATTGGTCGAGAAAATCAGCAGCACGTCAAACGGCAGCGAGAAGCTCGCCCCGGTGACCAGCTTGAAATAGTCGAGCTGGTTTTCCATCGGCACGATCATTCGATTGAGCAGCTCGTCCGGGCCAAATTTCTGGCGGCCGAAATCGTCGATCAGCAACATGCCGTTCAAGGCTTTGACGTGCAGCGGCGCATCGTAGAATTTCGTGTCCGGGCTGTGTTGCAGATCGAGCATGTCGAGCGACATCTCGCCGCCGGTCACCACGACCGGCCGCTTGCAGGCGACCCAGCGCTGATCGAACGCTTCGCGCTGGAGCCCAATCCCGGAGGGCGTCGCGGCGGTCGCGGCGGTCGCGGCGGGCTTGTGCAATGACGGATCGAAGATCCTGATGATCTGACCGCTGGTTTCGACGGCATAGGGGATATAGACGACATCCTTGAAAATCGTCGCGATACGGGTCGCAAGCGTCGTCTTGCCGTTGCCGGGCGGCCCGAACAGCAGCACGCTGCGTCCGGCATTGACCGCCGGCAGCAGCTTGCGGATGTAATGGTCCGGTACGACGAGTCCGGCGAACCCGTCGCGCAATGCGTCCGCGTCGAGCTGTTCGTTCGAGATGCGCTGGCGCAGGATCTGCTCGTGATAAGCCGACAGGCACACCGGCGCCGGGCCGATATAGAGGTTCTGCTCGAGAGCTTCCTTGGCAGCGGCGCGGCCGTTCTCGCTCAAGGCATGACGGATCGACAGTGCCAGGCCGCCGGGAGCGGCGCCGACCGCTTGGATCAGCTTTTGGTGCACGGCCTCGTCGAGCAGTTGCTGGACCGCACGGCGCGGCAATTTGAGGCGCTCGGCGAGGTCGAGCAGCGTCTCACAACCTTCGACGAGCATAAATTTGAGCAGCAGATTGAGCAGGTTTCTCGCGGAGATCCCGGTCTCCTCGAGGCTGGCGGGGACGGCGGGAGCGGTGTTGATGACGGTGGCCAGCTGCTCCGCGGTGAGCAGCTCCATGGCGATCAAATTGTCGCCCAAGCGGCCGCCCTCGGTGAGTTGGCGCGCCAACGCCGCATCGATGTCGGCCGCGGTGACCAGCCCGCGCCCGATCAGAATGTTCCCCAACTGCATATCGGCCTAACCTCGATCGCGTGCGACGCTGCCGCACGCTAACGGCACGATGGTAAAGAGTTGATGATTTCCCGCCCCGAATAATGCCAATAGAACAGTGACATTTAGCGGGGATTTAAGGCTTGCGCCGGCGATCGGGTCGGCCGGGCGCTGGTGCCGATTGCACCGGTCGAGACCTGCGGATCATAATGCGCACCGAAGCTGGGCTGTCTGGCACGAGAATCCAATGCCGCCCGCCAATCGGAGGATCACCGATGACCGGTTCACCGCAACTGCGCCCGCTCGGCGAGGCGTTTGGCACCGAAGCGCTCGGCATCGATTTGTCGCAGCCGCTCGACGATGCGACGTTTGCCTGGATCGAGCGCGCCTTCGCCGAGAATCCGGTGCTGGTGTTCCGCAAACAGCAGCTCGGCCCCGCCGAGCTCTCCGCCTTCGGACGGCGCTTCGGCCGGCCGCGGATTCATTCGCTGGTCAAGTACCGCCATGCCGAATATCCGGAAGTGTCGTGGCTGACCAATGTCGAGGCGGACGGCAAGGTCGACTGGTTTGGCGTCAAGCGCGCCACCGACTGGCACACCGACTCGCCCTATGACGACGACCTGCCGCGCCTGGCGATCCTGCATGCCCGCGAGGTGCCCTCCGCGAACGGTGGGACGATGTTCGCCGATATGCGTGCCGCCTACGACACGCTGCCCGAGACGATGAAGCAGCGCCTCGCCAAGCTCGTCGGGCTGCATGGCCGCGGCGACGGCCCGGCCGGCGAGCGTCTCTACAACGGCGATCTGGAACGCCAGACCGACCGCGACTACCCCGAGAAGGCGCATCCCGCGGTGCGCATGCACCCGGTGACCGGACGGCCGCTGCTGTTCGTCAACCCGGTGCATTGCCATGGCTTTGTCGGCATGAAGCGGGACGAAGCCTGGCCCTTAATCGAGGAGCTCGCGGCCCATTCGACGCGGGAGCGGTTTGTCTACTACCACTCGTGGCAGGTCGGCGACGTGCTGATCTGGGACGAGGCGGCGACGATGCACCGCGGCGCCGGCGATTACGAGCCACAGGAGCGCCGCATCATGCTGCGCACGATCGTCTACCCGAACTAGCCGCACCGACAATCAGCCCTCTCCCGCATCGCGGGACAGGGTGGCGAGCCGCAATACCGGCAAGCCGGGTGAGGGTGTTTCAGCCGGCAATGCCCTTCACCCTCCCACGCCTTCAGCGCGGGCCCCTCCTCTCCCGCATTGCGGGAGAGGAGAATCTAGCGGCGGGTCGCCAGCCGGTTCTCGTGAACCTGCAGGTGGCACCAAGCGGCGCGCAACAGCGGCGTTTCTATGTGGAACCGGCGGGCGCGGCGAAGCATGTCGCCGACGATCGCATCGGCTTCGGTGCGCCGGCCGGCTTCGAGATCCTGGCGCATCGAGGCGCTGTTGATGCTGCCGCGCTCCGTCAGCATTGCCTGGACCCGCTCACGGCTCTGAGGCCGCGGCGCGAAGCCGGCCGCCTCCGCAACCGCCCGACATTCGGCGAGCGCCGCGACCATCAGCGCCTCGCCGTCCTCGGTCGCGACGATCTCCCCGACATTGCCGCGCAGCAGGCAGTTCATCCCCGCCATCGCGCCCATCATCACGAACTTCTCCCACATCTCCAGGAGGATGTTGTCGTTCGCCGGGGCGGCGACCGGGGTGCTGGCGAATTGCTGCTCGATCGCCTTGGCGCGCTCGCTGATCCCCCCGCCGCGCTCGCCGAAGGCGATGCCGGAGAGACGGTTGCGATGCTGGATCGAGCCGTCGGGCAACAGCACCGCACCGACATAGGCGACGCCGCCGAGCACGCGCTCCGGCCCGAACGCGGCCTCGAGGCGGTCGAGGTGGACGAGACCGTTGAGCAACGGCAGCACCGCGGTATTCGGACCGACCCCGGGACGGATCGCGTCGATCGCCGCGTCGAGGTCATAGTGTTTGGCCGTCAGCAAGACGAGATCGTAGGGCCCGCCGACCCGGTCGGCGGTCGCAACCTGGACCGGCACGCGGAAATCGCCAAGCGGGCTGTCGACCTTGAGGCCGTTTTCCGCAAGCGCCGCAGCACGCGGGCCGCGTACCAGAAACGTGACGTCGCGGCCCGCCTCGGCCAGCCGTCCGCCGAAATACCCGCCGACCGCGCCGGCGCCGAGCACCAGAATGCGCATATCCATCTCCCTCAACTAACTGTCACCACAGAGGCGCAGAGGACACAGAGATTTTTCTCAGTTGTAGGTCCCGGCGAAGGCCGGGACCCATTTGTCAGCAGCTCGTGCCTCGGATCAATGGGTCCCGGCCTTCGCCGGGACCTGGAATGCTGCCAACTCAGCACGGTAGAATGCCGCTGCTTTATCTCTGCAATCTCCGCGTGTCCGTGGTGAATTCTAGCCGGTCACCAGCAGGATCTTGCCGATGTGCCGGCTGGATTCCATCAGCCGGTGCGCGGCAGCCGCCTCGGCGAGCGGGAAAGTACGGTCGATGACCGGCCGCACCTTCCCCGCCTCGATCAACGGCCACACCTCCTCGCGCAAGCGGTTCGCGATCGCCGCCTTGTCGGCGACCGGACGGGGCCGCAATGTCGAGCCGGTGATGGTCTGCCGCCGCATCATCACATGCGCCAGATCGAGCGTCACCTTGCTGCCTTGCAGAAAGGCGATCTGCACCAGCCGCCCCTCGATCGCCAGAGCACGCAAATTCTTCTCGACATACGGGCCACCGACCATGTCGAGGATGACATCGACCCCCCTGCCCTGCGTCATCTCCTTGATGATCGCCGTGAAATCCTCCTGCCGGTAATCGATCGCCCGCTCGGCGCCGAGCTCGACGCATACGGCGCATTTCTCGGGGCTGCCGGCGGTCGCGAAGACCCGCGCGCCAAAGGCATGGGCGAGCTGGATCGCGGTCGTGCCGATGCCGCTCGAACCGCCATGCACAAGGAAGCTTTCGCCGGCCGCGAGACGGCCGCGATCGAACACGTTGCTCCATACCGTGAAGAAGGTCTCAGGCAGTCCGGCGGCGGAGATCAAGGAGAGACCCCGCGGCACCGGCAGACATTGCGGCGCCGGGGCGACGCAGTATTCGGCATAGCCGCCGCCGGCGACAAGCGCGCAGACCGGGTCGCCCTCACGCCATTCGGTGACGCCCGGGCCGAGCGCGGCAATCGTACCGGAGACTTCGAGGCCGAGAATCGGCGAGGCGCCGGGCGGCGGCGGGTAGTTGCCGGTGCGCTGCAGGATGTCGGGGCGGTTGACGCCGGCGGCGGCGACGCGGATCAGCACCTCGCCGGCGGCGGGACGCGGCACCGGGCCGGTGGCGAGCGTCAGCACCTCGGGTCCGCCTGGCGCGGCCATGTCGATGTGGCGCATCTGCTCCGGGATTGGTGTGGTCATGTCGTCAGGTCTTGCAATGCGCGCTGCAGGGCCATCCTGCGTCCTTCGAGACGCGCCCTCCGGGCGCTCCTCAGGATGAGGGAAGCTTCTGATGGCATAAACAAAACGACCTCATCCTGAGCGCGACCCCGGACTTGATCCGGGGGAGCAGTCGAAGGACGCGTGAGCGCTTGTCCAGTCTCGGGTGCAGTCCCTCGCGCGTCTTAGCGGGCGGCGGTGCGGCCGTTGACCAGGGCGAGGCCGCGCAGGACGTCGACCGCCTCGCTCAACTGCTCGTCGCTGGTGGTGCCGATATCGCCGGAGGCGACCGAAGGCTGCTCGCCTTTCGCCGGTTGCGTCGTGGCGCTGGGCTCCTTGCCCGGCGTGGTTGCGCCGCCCGGCGCGTTCGCCGGAGCGCCGCCCGGAGTTCCGCTGGGCGCGGCGCCTTGTGCCGGGTTCGCGGCGCCGGTCTTGGCGGCTGCCGCCGCGGCGGCATCAGGGTTTTTCAGCGCACCGCGCAGATCGGCCTCGCGGCGCCGGTCGGCCTGAGCCACCTTCTCCAGCTTCAACGGCGACACGGTCAGATCGGGATCGAGGCCCTTCCCCTGGATCGCGCGGCCGCCCGGCGTCTCGAACCGCGCCGTGGTCAATTTGATCGCGCCATTGCCGTTCAGCGGAATGATCGTCTCGATCGCGCTTTCGCCAAAGGTCTTGGTACCGAGCAACACGGCACGGTGATTATCCTGCAAGGCGCCGGCGACGAGCTCGGCCTCGCGCGCCGTGCCGCCATTGACCAAGGCGACGATCGGCAGCGCGTTGGCGAGATCGCCCGGCGTCGCGCTGATGCGCTTAACATTCTCGGCCTTGCGGCTCTTCAGGACGGTGATCTCGCCCTTGTCGATAAAGGCGTCCGCGACGGCAACGGCCGCGTCGAAATTGCCGCCGGGGCTGTTGCGCAGATCGATGATGAAGCCGATCAGCTTGTTGCCGGTCTGCTGGCGCAGCTCCTTGACCGCGTCGGCCAATGCCGCCGTCGTCGCCTGATCGAAGCCGGCGAGGCGGATATAGGCGACATCGCCGCCCTCGACGCGGGTGCTGACGGTCGGGAATTTGCCGGCGGCGCGCTTGATCTTGGTCTCGATCGGCGCGCCGGTGCCGCGGCGCAGCATCAGCGCGACCTCGCTGTCGGCCGGGCCGCGCAGCTTTTGCTCGATCTCGGGCAGGGTCAGATCGTAGGTCGGCTCCTTGTCGATCGTGAAGATCAGATCGCCCGGCTTGATCCCGGCCGCCGCCGCCGGCGAGCCGTCGCGCGGCGAGACCACCTTCACCGTACCGTTGTCGAGCGTCACGACAAGGCCGGGCGAGGCGCTCTCCTCGGCCGTGGGGGCCTTTATCGCCTTGTACTCGTTTTCGTTCAGATACACCGAACGAGGGTCGAGGCCGGACAGCATGCCGGCGATCGCGGTCTCGATCAGCTTCTGGTCGCCGACCGGCTCGACCGCATCCTGGCGGATGCGCTCGAAGGCCTCGCTGAACAAATTGAGCTGCTCGTAGACGCTGCCCTTGCCGGCTTTCTGCTGCGGCAGAGCCGTTGCCGGCAGCAACAGCACGGTCAATCCGGCGGCGAGAAACCACTTACGCATAAAATGCCATCTCCAAAGAGAGCGCGCACACTATCCGACTCGGCGGCTAATGCAATCCGATCGTATCTCCGGGCGATGGCGAAATCATGGCCGCAGCGCTTCGTCAAAGCTCGGCCGGCCGCGCGAGGCGGCGCGTGCGGCCGAGACGCCGGTTGGCTGCTTCTGCGGGGAATTTGCGGCCACGAGCCAACGCTGAACTCAATCCGGATTGGACAGCGTGCATTCTTGTACACGGTTTGTTCCGGATTGTCAAGGAGAAAATTGACCACGTAGGGCGGAAGGCAGAGCGCATGCTGCCCGGTGCCTGCTAACTAACCGACCGACCGCCCCGCCGCCTTGACATTGCCGGGGAGCGACCGTACCGCTTCGCCGTCTCCTAAATGGCGCTCCGGTCATGCTCGGCAAGAAGCACGTCGTTTTCCCCGGCCGTCTAGTCATCATCGGCTTCGGCAGCATCGGCCAGGGCGTCCTGCCGTTATTGCTGCGCCATATTGACCTCAACCCCGACCAGATTACGATTATCACTGCCGAGTTGCGCGGCCAACAGGTCGCGGCCGAGTACGGCGCGCGCTTTGTCGAGACGGCGCTGACCCGGGAGAATTACCGCGGCGTGCTCGAAAAATGGCTCGGGCCGGGCGACTTCCTGCTCAACGTCTCGGTCGACGTGTCGAGCGTCGCGCTGATCGAGCTGTGCCGGGAATTGGGGGCGCTCTATCTCGACACCTGCATCGAGCCGTGGCCGGGCGGTTATACCGATCCCAACCTGCCGCCGGCGGCGCGCTCCAATTATGCGCTACGCGATAGCGCGCTGGCATTGCGCGCGAGGCCGCAGCACGGCGGCAGCGCCGGCCCGACCGCGGTCCTGACGCATGGCGCCAACCCGGGGCTGGTGTCGCATTTCGTCAAGCAGGCCTTGCTCGACGTCGCGCGCGGCGACGATCCGGGCGCCGCCGCACCCACCGACCGCGCCGGCTGGGGCCGGCTCGCGCATCGGCTCGGGGTCAAGGCGATCCACATCGCCGAGCGCGACACGCAGGTCTCGCGCATCCCAAAGGCGCCGGGCGAATTCGTCAACACCTGGTCGATCGACGGTTTTTTCAGCGAGGGTTCGCAGCCGGCCGAGCTCGGGTGGGGCACGCATGAGCGGCATTTCCCGGCCGACGGGCGGCAGCACGATTTCGGCAGCCAGGCGGCGATCTACCTGCTGCGGCCGGGGGCCGCGACGCGGGTGCGCAGCTGGACGCCGCTCGAAGGCCCCTATCACGGGTTTCTGATCACCCATGGCGAGTCGATCTCGATCGCCGATTACCTCACGCTGCGCGACGGCGAGCGGGTGCTGTACCGGCCAACCTGCCATTACGCCTATCACCCGTGCGACGACGCGGTGCTGAGCCTGCACGAGCTCGCCGGCAAGAACTGGCATCTGCAGCAGCACAAGCGGCTGATGATGGACGAGATCGTCGAAGGCATCGACGAGCTCGGGGTGCTGCTGCTCGGGCCGTCGAAGGGTGTCTATTGGTACGGCTCGCGCCTGTCGATCGAAGAAGCGCGGCGCGTGGCGCCGCACAACAACGCGACCTCGCTGCAGGTCACCGCGCCCGTGCTGGCCGGCGTGATCTGGGCGATCGAGCATCCGCAGCGCGGCATCGTCGAGCCGGACGAGATCGATTTTCAGCGCATCCTGGAGATCTGCCAGCCCTATCTCGGCGAGGTCGTCGGCGTCTATGGCGATTGGACGCCGCTGCACGACCGCGAGCGCCTGTTTCCGGAAGGCCTCGACCGCGACGATCCCTGGCAGTTCAAGAATATCCGCGTGGTGTGACAATCGGGACGAGATGCGCCGGTTTTGTAGCCGTTCATCAGCCGTGACCGACTCCCTCTCCGCCCCTGGGGGCGGAGAGGGCTGGGGTGAGGTGGGGGATTGCAGAAGGACCGCGGGCGTCTCGGCTGCGTATTGCGGGCGAGACGCCCGCGGTCCGATCAACACCCACCTCACCCTCCCGCGCCTCCGGCGCGGGCCCCTCCCTCTCCCCCCTGAAGGGCGGAGAGGGAAATTGGGGATCGCCTTCGCCAGCATGCGATGAGGCGGCGGGTGTGGCTGATCGCGTTATGCCTGTATGCGGCTGCCGCGGCGATCGATATCGCGGCGCATCTCAATGCCGACAGCGGCGCCGGGCAAGACTGGCATGACCCGGCCAACCTCGCGGTCGCGTTTTCCGCCGGGCTGTTCTGGCCGGCCGATCTGATCGCCGCTCTGCTATTACCCCGCTGAGCATTGCCGCGCGAATTGGCAGTTCGGCATGAACGTTTGCGGCTGCGCCGTGTTTGCCGATGAAATTAGCGAAAACCCGGCGAGGAAAGAATGTCGAGCGAGGGTCTGCACGCTCCGCGCGAGGTGCTGTCGCAGGAGACGCGCCTCCTGCACAACGCGATCACCTCGCTGATCGAAGAGCTCGAGGCGGCCGATTGGTATCGTCAGCGCGCCGACGACACCGAGGACGATGCGTTGCGCGAGATCCTGCTCCACAACATGCGCGAGGAGATGGAGCACGCCTCGATGGTCCTCGAATGGATCCGCCGGCACAATTCGGATTTCGCGGGACACCTAAAGACCTACCTGTTCACCGACGGACCGATCACCGGCATCGAGCGCGCCGTCGAGGCCGGACAAAGCGCCGGCGGTGCGCCGCCATCCAACCGCGGCAGCATGGTCACGATCGGCTCCCTGAAGGAGGCGCGGTGATGGACAGCCTCAACCGCGACCAGGCGCCGTTTCCGGCCGAGATCTGGCAGATGATCGACGCCGCCGCGGCAAGCGCGGCGCGCGACCAGCTGACCGCGCGGCGCTTTCTCGACCTCGAGGGTCCGTTCGGGGTCGGGCTGACGGCAATCG
>Ga0209488_10004171_pt1 | contig 11386 bp, 9 predicted proteins | sample Rivendell_Oct201_8_FD_188349 | JGI IMG/M metagenome (GOLD analysis project Ga0209488, IMG submission 188349) | Vadose zone soil microbial communities from the Eel River Critical Zone Observatory, Northern California, USA -... | ecosystem: Environmental > Terrestrial > Soil > Vadose zone >... | reverse complement strand
AGCGCATGGGGTAAGTATTGATCAGCAAGCGCAGCCTTGCCCGAACACTATATGGCACCGAACGGTACTGTAGGCCAGGCTATTTAGTGAGTGCCGACGTGAGAATATCTTGGGTCAATCGCATCCATTCAACAAGGAACGTGCGCACCCGCGGCCCGCACGATTAGCAAGACTCATGCATTCGCTTTATCCAATGGTGAGTCGGGTGGCACGCGAAAGCGCCAGACCAACCGGATATGAAACAGTTTTGACAGCGTACGAGTCAGTTGCAAGAATCCTGCGTTTTGGATTCCCATACTGCTACAGTTGTAGTAAAAGCCCGACGTGGCATGAGAAGGAAGCCAAGAAAGGGTTGATAAGGATTACGGTTCGCGCCTAGGACAAACAGGACATCTGACGTGCCTTGCCGAGTGCGTGACGAGGCTGAACGAGAGCGGTCCCGGGCCGGCCTGGATCGTAGGCCGGCCGATGACTCCCGATCAATGATAATCCCTCGCTGATATAAAAATCGAGTGCCCCAATCCCCAGATCTTCTCCCACTCTCACCCCCAACTAACAATTAATCACAATGGCAAGTTTCTTCTCCTCCAATCATACTACCTTTTTTCACGTACTGCTCATAGACCGTCAAAGTCGGAATCAACGGGTTCGCGACCTTTGATCTAATCAATCTCTCCTATCGCTGACTGATGATACTTGACCTTTGTCACCTGCAGTTTTGGTGAGCCGTTCCTAATGTCATGAGATCGTCTGCGGGTTTCTGAGGCGTTTATGGTGTCTCAGGTCGTATCGGCCGTATTGTCCTGCGTAATGCAATCGCCCACAGTAGTGTCGAGGTTGTGGCCATCAACGAGTAAGGATTTCATCTTGTGGTGATGTCTGACCATGGTCTGACGTATGCGCCCTCGCAGCCCCTTTATCGACCTGAAATACATGGTACCCTCTTCCTCTTCACTTTGTGGATACAATGACGACAGTGCTTCGTAATCAGGTCTACATGTTCAAATTTGACTCGGTCCACGGCCGCTTCAAGGGAACAGTCGAGACCAAGGATGACAAGCTCATCGTCAATGGTTATCCGATCACAGTGTATCAGCAGCGCGAGCCTAAAGATATTCAGTGGGGTGAAGCGGGTGCTGAATACGTCATCGAATCTTCCGGTGTCTTCACCACCATCGAGAAGTGAGTGCTTGTGAGTACCAATAGAATACCGAAATGACCATGTCATCAGAGCATCGGGTCACTTGAAGGGTGGTGCTAAGAAGGTCATCATCTCTGCGCCCTCCGCAGACGCCCCCATGTATGTTGTTGGCGTCAATCTTGATGCGTACGACTCGAAACACACTGTGGTGAGCACATGTCAAGCGCATTCATTTATCCAAAATTTCACGCCTAGCCTGTCAGATTTCCAATGCTTCCTGCACGACCAACTGCCTAGCGCCCCTTGCGAAGGTCATCAATGACAAGTACGTCATTGTGGAGGGTTTGATGAGCACGATCCATGCCACGACCGCCACCCAAAAGACCGTTGACGGTCCCTCCAACAAGGATTGGCGTGGTGGACGCGGCATCAACGGCAACATTATCCCCTCGTCAACTGGTGCTGCCAAGGCCGTTGGCAAGGTCATTCCGAACCTTAACGGCAAGTTGACGTAAGCAGCACTTGATCCTACCCATCGTTCTCTCAAATCAACTGCGTCTATAGTGGCCTTTCGTTCCGCGTACCGACTCCCAACGTTTCCGTCGTTGATCTCGTCGTGCGCATCGAGAAGCCGGCATCCTATGAGGAGATTAAGCAGACGATCAAAGACGCGGCTGCCAACGAGTATAAGGGTATCATCGAGTACACGGATGAGTCGGTCGTCTCGACTGACTTCATCGGCCACCCTGCTTCCTCTATCTTTGATGCTGGCGCTGGCATCCAGCTGAACCCGAACTTTGTCAAGCTTGTTGCATGGTACGACAACGAATGGGGATACTCAAACCGTGTCGTGGATCTTGTTGTGTTCGCGGCTGAGAAGGACGGCCGCGCGTAAACTGACACGGAATTAGTCGCGGTCGGTGGTTGTGTTGACGCCCCTCTTTGATAGACTTATTGATAAAAAAAAAGCCAAGATTTGTATCTCACTCTTGTTGTGTCAATGCGACGCTTTACTCCTCTACACGTGACTCTGCAGATGGCTGGCTTGACTTTCAACTTTGGTATGAATTCCTCTCCCTCGTCGTGTTGCTTTCTGCCATCATACCCAAGCCTCACACGGGCTCTATTTCCGTTTCTTTCGCATTTTCTTCGAATTGCATTTGCACACCTACTACGCCACTCTCGTTTTTCCAAGTCGCTCATTTCTATTCAAGTTAAGCTAAGCTATGACAGACAGACCCAGCCATGGGCCTGTCCGCCGCCTGTCTCCTTCAATGTCCGCTGACAACAGAAAGCCTTACTCCCGAACTGGTTTGAAAGGCGTTCTCGGTACTCTGGACCTGAACTCTGGCGACACTGCTGTGCCCACCACCCTCGATTCGCCCTACTATCCCTTCCACGTCGAGATTCCCCAGCTCGAAGCGCCCAGCCAGAACCAGAACCAGAACCGGGACCGGGACCGGGCGAGCGCCGCAACTCCCGCTCCCGCCGCTCCCGGCGACCGTGACTGCCCGTCACGGTCGCAGTCGCGGTCGCGCGACGTGGCGGGCTTTCCGACGCACGAGCAGTACCTGCGCATCGAGGACGAGTACCTCTCCTCGCTCTCGGAGCGCAAGCAGCCCAAGGCCCTCATCTCGCAGGCCCTCTTTGACAAGATCTTCGCCGTCCTCCAGAACGGTAATGATGATCGCGGCGCCAGCACGGCCCAGTTCCGCTTCTGGGTACGCAAGATGTTCGTCCTCGCCTACCCGCAGACGTCCTTCAACCCGACGACGAGGACTCGGAGCCCCAACAACCACAGCTACAACCACGGCCATAACAGCGCGGGCCCGCCGCCGCCCGAGCCCGTCGTGCTACACGACAAGCGTCCCGTCGCGATCAGGGAGCAACTGTATGAGGTCCTATGCTACTGCCACGCCGTTGCGCGCCATGGCGGGCGCGACAAGACGTGCGCCACGCTCCGCCAGCATTACTCGTGGGTCCCCAAGGAGCTCACAGCAAAGTTTGTAAAGTCCTGCCCGACATGCACCCTCAAGCGCAGCGGCAACCCCGACCTCCTCTCGCAATTCAGCCCCGCCGTCCCACCGTTCTACGCTCCGCCGTCTTCCCTGCACGCGGAGCCTACAGCAGCGGCAACAGCCTCGTTTCCGATGTTTCCGGGAGGACCGAACGACACGCCGCCGCCAGGTCTGAGTTTTATCGTCAGGTCACCCGCGGGCTGCAATGACGGTGACGGGAGCAGCGGGGGGTTCTGTCCTTCGATCTTCGCGACGCCCGACCTCTCTTCCGTCTATCCGAGCCCGACCCTGTCAGCGGGCAGCCTTGGACCGACGACGCCCTCGCCTTACCTCCCCAGCGGGTTCTTTGGTTACCCTGCCGTGTTCGACCCCGGGCACGGCAGTCTCTCGTCGGTGTCTGTGGCCGCTGGCGGGTGGGACCCGTCGCCTTTGTCTCCGGGGGTGCAGGTGCAGATGTATGGCGAGGAGCTGCGCGCCAAGTATCAACAACAACAACATCCGCATTCGCAACAGCTAGTACATCAGCAGCAGCGGCCCGCGGGTGCGGACGAGGTCATCGATATGCGCACGCGCGACGTGCAGCTCCACTTGCCTGTACCAAGGGTGCTCCACCCTCACCCCATGCATGTGCGCAGCAGCGCCCCTAGTGGCAGTGGCTTATTTTCGTTCTCCGGAGTTGTGAACACGTCTTTTCCCATCGTCGACAGGGACGACATCGACCCGGCGCTATTGATGGAAGGGAATTATCACTCACAGGACCTCTCTCAGGCTCTTGTTCGGCCTGCGCCTGGGGCGGCGGATACAGACGCAGATGCGGATGCGGACGTGGACATGGACATGGACATGGATGGCGTAGGTGCGGACGCGGGAGGCAGTGGCCTGAGCGGTGGGCGGCCGTATTTCCTCCACGACAGCCATATCTCGCAGCGCCAACAGCTCCAGCAGCTCCCGCCGGAATTCGGCCTCGCCCTGAACACCGTGACCGTGACCGCGCCTATGATGATGACGGGCAGCGATACTGATACTGCTAGTGGTGGTATAACAAGTGGATGGCGACAACAACAACAACAACAACCAGACTCGGACGCGTGCCAGTGCTCGTCTAGCCGCTCCAACGACGACCGCCACTCCAGGTCCGAGCTGGCGCTCCCACAGCTCCCACCGCCGCCTACCAGCGCCCCTTCAAATCGTCAGAGGAGGACACTTGTCACCTCCGCTTCGCGTGCCTCTACCGTCCCTGCTCTGGGAATGGACGTGAGAATGAGAAGGAGCATCCTGCTGTGCGGAGGAGGACTCGGACGTGACGGCGACCCGCCGGATGCGCTGGACCTGGAAGAAGACCGAGAGGGGGTGGCACTGGCAGGGTACGCACTGGCAGAAGAGGACGGAGAGTACGGCAGGGAGCTAGCTATAGCTATGGAAGGAGAGGAGAAAGAACAAGAACAAGAAGCGACTCGGACGGTGTTTTTGGAGATGGAGACGGGAGGGAGAGGCGCAGACGTTCAAGTTGTTGGCCCGGATGTGCCACCGGCGGCCGCAGTGGTGGAAAGTTGTCGAGTTTCTCAGGCGTTGGCGTCACGATCGCGATGGGAAAGTCCTGAGGCGTGGCTCGTACAGTCGGATTCTTTCGACGAGGCGGCGGCGGCGTGAGATCCAAATCCTCACTCGTTGCTCCTGCTCTGCTCTTCGTCTCCTTCCCTTCCTCCCTTTTGGCTATCTCTACCCTCTAGACCGTCCTTGCATCTCTCTGGCGTCCATGCCCCTACTATCTGCTCTCCATGTCTCAGTAATTATTCTCTCCATCCTCTGTTCTCTGTCCACTTTTTTTGGCCTTTCTTGTCTGTCTCCGTCAGTCATGTATGCTTCCATCATATCCGTGTAAATGTCCCACACATCCCTTCGAGTCCCCCCATCTTCCTCTCGCTCATGTATTGTCGCTTCGCATTTGTGCAAGTCCATCAATTCTATTTGTTACATTTAACCCTGCAATGTCCTCAGACCAGTAGTCATGTATGAACCGAAAGCGAGAAAAAATACAAAAAAAAGAAAAAAAAAAGTTCACGATGGACGCGTGTTAGCTTACGTTTACTCGCGTGCAGTGCAGAGGAAGCCAGATTGGAATTGGTAAAAGGAGGAAACTGTCTAGTAGTTGGAGAGACAGAATTTTGCACAGACGGGGACAAGGCAGGCGTAAAGGTAGGTAGGTATGGGGGAAGTGAAAATGCAGAGAACATACGGAGGAAAAAAAAAAGAAGAGCAGAAAAGGACTAGCGACCATACAGGCAGGGCAAAGATTTGGGCCACGTGGGTTGGTGGGTGGACACTGCGGCGCGGTGAAGGTGAAGAATGGAAAAAGTCCAGAGAAGAGACGAATTAGGCGGGTATAAGATAGATCGAGGGGAAGCAGGAACCCATGTAGCAATGGAGGAGTAGCACAGGACACAGAGAAAGTTACATGGGAAAGAGAAGAGAGAAAGGGAAAATTCAACAACACATCTGTTCCATCACTGGCCCCTTGACCATGACAGATCTCGTTCTTCACCGTCTAAGGTCAAGACGCCTGGAACGAAAAAAAAAGGGTCAGCGAACGATACAAGCGAGAAAAAGTACATAATACACACTCGGTGATACAATCATACAAAAACTTGTAGCTCCGCAAATTCCCCTTCAGCCTCCGAATATCAATCGAGAACGTATCCTTAAGGCGGTCCAGCTTCGTCAGCTCGACGTAGAACCGCACTTCGTCGCCCTGGTCCTGATTCGGGTCCCCATAAATCGGTTCGGTCGCCATTTCGCCCGGCGTGCGCCCGCCAGCGCTGCCAGATCCAGAGGAGAGCACCGGTGACGCCATAATCTCAGGCGAGGACGGTTCGGCATCGCCAGAGACCTGTGACGATTGGCGGCGCATCAACAAACCCTTGAGCATCCCGCCCGTCGCCCCGCCAAACGACGACTGCGAAGGTACTGGTAATCCGCGTCTGTCCACCTACGCAATCATCAACCTCACGTACAAAACTTATACACAAGAAAACAAGCACGTACCCCATTGGACGCCGCAGACCCAATCAGCGTGAAAGCAGCGAGCCCCGGATCCCTTAGACCAAGACCAAACCCAGACGGAGCCGTCGGTGCGCGCCGTCTCTTCGCGCGCACGCACCGATACTTATATTCGCTCTCGACCTGCACCTCAACGCCCATACCCAGCAACACCCCGCGCACATGTGCCATCACCTGAATCGGCACGCCAGTCGTGACCGTCGCCTGACTGACGGCCCCATGGTGCGTGCGAATGACGCCCTTGGGCGGCGCGACGTGCCTCCGCACGAGCTCCGCAAAGCTCGGCACGGCCTGCGCGCCCTCCGTCCCGGTACTGGCCGTGCGATGCGGGTGTGGCGGGCCCATGCGGGACGGCATTTGTATGTACTCCTCGCTGATGCCACTGGTAGGGAACGCCTGCGAGGCGTTGATCGACGTCGACGAATCGTTCGCGCCAACGGCAAACGCATCCCGTGCGGAGGGCTTCCCGCCCAGCGGCGCCGACGTTTCTCCGTCGTCGCCGAGCCCGCGGCCCTTGCTGCGCGAGCGGAACCACTGCATGACTTTGCGCGCCTTGCTCGAGCTCGCGGGCATACCGTGCCCAATGGTGTCCGGGGCCCGCGGAACCTTTTCCCCGAGCACAGCTTCCTTGTCCGATCTCGAGGAGGGGAGCGCGGAACGTGACTGACGGTCTGATGGTTCGCGTGAACGCTCCTTTCCGCGGGCAGGCGTGTCGGGCTCGCGCGTCGAGCTGCGGCCAGGGCGCGCTTTGATTGTCCGCGCCAGAGGTTCGACCATGACGCTCAGCGTGCTGCGACGGCTCTTCTTTCCATTGTCCGGACTGAGCAGTGACGTCTGGGTAGCGGAAGCCTCCACCGTCGGACTGGGCGCGGGCGATGGGGCGACCTGCAATGTTGAGGGGCGGCGGGAGGTCGATCCTGATATCTTTGAGATGGTTGAGTACAGAGAGTTTGCCGCCGAGCTCTCCGATGGGACGCGGGCAGCTGGTGCCGGTGACGGTGCAGACTCTGCTGGGGAAGGAGCACCAAAGATCTTGCCGAGGCCCATCTTGTCGATGGAGAGGCCTCTGTTGTGCTTGCTTCTTTTGGATGAGCTTGTACTCGTAGTGCCGGCCAGGTAAGAAGATCCCTTCTCGTCTGTTTGTGCATGAGGAGTCGTCGGCGGACTTGCCGTATTGATGGTAACAAGCGGTGGCTCGATCTTGGGGGGCGTTTGAGGAGGAAATGCGGCTGGCGGTGATGTGGGAGGGGGACGTGGACCAGTGAGCGACGACCTGCGGGGTTTCTCCCGTTGCTGTTGTGGCGAGGTCGAGGGGGTTTGTGGCAGCGGTTGAGGTGGCGATGGCAATGGCGGCAACGGTTGCACATCATGAGAAGGTTTGCGCTCCTTCTTGGGTGTTTCGTCATGCTTAGGCTGAGGAGGTACTGGCGGGGCCTCGGGTTGACCGTACTCGACTTGGATTGTGTGTCGCATGCCGCTTGCTGCTTTACTACGCACGCTTCCGGTGCCATTTACCGCCGTTGCCTGTGAAGGGATAGGTGGGAGTTGGTCCTTGCGCGGGCTTGTACGCGTTCGCTGGGGTTGTGGTTGCGGTTGTTCGGCGGGGATGGTCACGACAGGTATTGGAACAGGGGTAGAGCCGACTGGGCTTTGGGCAAAAGGGTCGTCATCCAGATAGCCGGATGCGGATGGCTGAGTCGGCATCACGATCGTCGAAGTGTAACCGCGGCGGGGCTGCGCCTGGGCCTGAGATGTAGCAGCTAGGTCAGCCGAGGTCTCGTACAATGTTTGGTCGTCAGGAGGGTGAGGGTGATTGCGGGGCGCGACGATGGCGACGCTGGCATGGGGAAAGACGTCATTCTTGGCACTCTGAGTACGCCCCACCTTGTGATCGGTTGATGCCTGGGCAGCGTTTCGCATTTGCCTCTGATAAGCTTGCCGCTTGGCCTTGTGGAGTTCAATCGCACTCGCTTCGAGGTCATCGACAGTCTTGTCGAACAGGTACGCGTATGGGACGAGCCAAGGGTGTTGCATAACAAGATTGAGATCGGCGCGGCGCTGAGGATCGGGTTGAAGCATGATGGATAGTAGATCACGGGCTTCACGAGAGATGTAATCGGGGAAAGATAAAGGAGTATTGACGATGTACTTGTATAGTAGATTGATATTGTCACCGTCTGGGTTGGCTGGGTCATCGTCAAAGGGAAGATAACCTGCGAGCATTGCATAGAGAATGACACCGCAGGACCATATGTCTACGGCGGAGCCGACGTAGGCACCTTCTGAGATAACAAGTTCGGGAGCGGCGTAGCAAGGTGAACCGCATGAGGTTTGCATGAGATCGTCTGAGCGGTGCTCGAAGCGATTGGCGAAACCAAAGTCGGTGATAATGACGTTGCGATTACGGTCGAGGAGGAGATTTTCAAGTTTGAGGTCACGATGAACGATTTTGCGTTGATGGATGTACCATACGCCAGAGACGAGCTGGGCAAAAAGGCGACAAGCGTCCTTTTCTTTTAAGAAGCGATGGGCGAGGATATGGTCGAACAATTCGCCGCCAGAAGCGTAGTCGAGGATGATACCGATGTATTTGTCGGTTTCTATGACGTCGTATAGTCTGACGATATTAGGGTGCTTGAGCATCTGGTGTGATCACCGGTCAGACGCTGGAGGGATGGCCGAGGAACCTGTATAAGGGAAGGAGCACGAACCCTGAGGACCTCGATCTCTCGTTCGACCTTTGTCATTCGAACGGCAGAATCGATATTATGTCTTTTTATGAGCTTTACTGCGACTTCCTCGCCCCATGAGGTGTGGAGGCCAAGTTTAACCTTTCCAAACTCGCCCTCGCCGAGAGTTTGTAAAAGTAAATAAGGACCGAATTTTGGAATGGGACGACGTGGATGACTTGCAGCATACTGTATGGCGGCTGGATGCGAATAAATATCGCGAAATGGGGGTTGTTGCTGTTGCTGTGCTTGTTGTTGTTCGTCTTGGTGTGAGGAAGCCGTAATTGAATGGGAGGCTCGCTTGCGAGTGGTCGGTGGGGGGAGTGGAGGAGAAGCTGGAGAGAGAGAAAGAGGGCGAGAAGAGGTAGCCTGGCGGGAAGGGCCAGGGTCAGGAATTTGGAGCAAGTCCATGTTCTGGTGTTGTGTTGAAAGAGTTGAATCCTCTCTTTGCTCACCTCTTCAGTGATTATGTCAGCATGCTCAACAATTGAACAAGGGTGGCAGGCATTTCCCTATGACTTACTACATTTCGGGGACACACAAGCTTCGCTTGTGGGGGCTACGCCCCCAAGGGTGCGCCTTCGGCGGTAGGGACACTAATTCTATTGCTAAGAAGAAAGTATGAAATTGAAACTGTGTGTTTGAAGCTCTGTTCAAGTGCAAGTTGTTTTCCTGACTAATCTAATGCCAAGCCATCTTATGTAACCCATCACCCTTTGTTCACATCTATCTATACAAATATTTTCATATTTTTTCATATTTTATTTTATTTTATATCACATTTTTCTAAAATCAAGTAGCTGAGCTATCAGTAACACTAAATGTACCTTACAGGTCATCCTTTAATAATCTGCTCATCATTGGCACATGTGTGTTTCAAATTAGGTTGAAGAAAAGATAAAGATAGGAGCTCAAGATGTTCAGCTCATGGAGATTGCATTTTGGGAGATGGCTCATCAGAGATAATAGAAAGTACTTCCCAAATTGTCCTCTCATAGCTGTAAAAGAGTTTATATCAATAGAAGTCTTTGTATTTAATATGTGCATCTTTCAAATTGGGATTGGACAAAATGTAGAGACAGGAAATCACAATGTTCAGCTTATGTAACCACACCCCTAACACTCAGAGTCAAGAGAACACATGGTGCATTGTGCACACATTGTTTGTCGCATCAGACACTCCTTTGCTGTCATATGATTAACAGCATGTTGAACCAAACTCTATCAAGGTTGAAGTGTTCCTTGACACACACTTATAGTGCACATAACTACACCCTCACAGTGTACACAACCATGCCCACACAGTGTATGTGACCACCCTCACATGGACCATGGTACACATGACTACCCCTCCATAGTGCACACAACCACATCCTGATGGCATACACAACTACACCCACATGGCACACACAACCATGTCCACACACAATACACAACCACACCCATATATACACATATGCATATGCATACCCCTGTGTAGCATGCCTGATGACATGCCTCTGTGACACACACAAATACACAGATACCTATACTTATGAGTTTAGGTACAGGTTTCATGTGGGTACAGGTATGGGTTGGGGCAATGTTACTCATGGGTTACCTGCGATGGGTACTATTTCCTATTCTCAACTTCCATTTCACCTTGATTAGATTGATACTATACTAATTCCTTACTATAATCTTTCCCTTTATCTCTTAGATTCAACATACTCATTTTTTATCTTGCAGTCACCTCTTTCTCTCTTTCACCCTTTCTCCTCTCATCACCCTTTCACCCTTTAATTTTCTACCACCTATGTTTTGTCAATTGTGAGTCTGGAGGTTTATGTTTTTGCTTACCAATGGCCTTTCCAATTGAGGTCCAAACTTTCCTATTTGGTATGTATCATGTATGCCTCTTAAAAGTTTGAGTTTTCCACATTTTTGTGTTTGAACTTGAAATAGCCACCTAAGTTCATTGAACTTGAAGTCCGACTTTTTGCTGACTAATGTACTTTCCTATTTGGTGTGTGTCTCTCAAAATTTCAAGTTTTCAAAAATTTGCAAGTTCATTGAATTGAATTGAGGTCCGAGTTTTTGCTGACTAATATTTTTCCCACCATCTATGTTGTGTGTAGAGGTTCGAGAAGTTCATTCCGAGTTTAGCTGACTGATGTACCTTCCTATTTGGTGTGCCTCTTAAAATTTTGAGTTTTGTGTTTGAACTTGAAATTGCTCAATAATAGCCTCCATAAGATGAAATCCGAGTTTTTGCTGACTAATATACCTTGCTATTTGCTGTGTGCCTCTCGAAATTTCAAGTTTTCAAAAGTTTGAACTGTTGAACTCGAAAATTTGCAAGTTCATTGAAGTCCGAGTTTTTGCTGACTAATATTTTTCCCACCATCTATGTTTTGTGTGGAGGTTTGAGAAGTTCATTCCGAGTTTTTTGCTGACTAATG
>Ga0209488_10004169_pt1 | contig 11388 bp, 15 predicted proteins | sample Rivendell_Oct201_8_FD_188349 | JGI IMG/M metagenome (GOLD analysis project Ga0209488, IMG submission 188349) | Vadose zone soil microbial communities from the Eel River Critical Zone Observatory, Northern California, USA -... | ecosystem: Environmental > Terrestrial > Soil > Vadose zone >... | reverse complement strand
GATATGAACGACGCTGAGCAGGTATTTGATTCAGAGGGATAGGTGATATTCTGGATTTGCATTTACAGTCTATGTACCCACTCTACCAATTGACAGCGCGTAAGGCTCACATGCTACCCAAAAAAACTCATGTGATTCCCTACTTTTCCCTACTTGTTAAAGGCCTACACCCGGACGGTTCAAAGACACCAGACCCTTCATGGACTTCATCCCACTCATTTTCCGATCTCCAATTTCAAAGTCCAATGGAGGGGCTGGGGACGAGACTAGGTAAAAACTAGTTGTGGTCCTTCAAGCACAAGCGTGACATGGCAAATGGGGACAGTCACATTCACATGTTTCCGGACTCACGGCTTGTCGGCTTGTGCAATTTCTCATTCCACAATGAATCCCTGTATACATCTCTACTTCAAGTGTATCGCTCTTGATCCTGCGAATACAACCATAGCGTAACCTTGCTTGGGCATCTTGTTACTGTTGGATGGTCGTATAGGTTATCAACAAGAAGGGTATCAGGTAATGGAATACATCCTGCCACTTACTTTTTTGGACTTGTAGGAGCTTGAAGCACAAAAAAACCCTCTATTTTTTTTGAAAAGTAGACAAGTAAATAAGTAAATGGATATTTTCCTGATGTATGTGCATTCAGCTATTCTCGTGTCACTTAGGCCAGATTCTAGTGACATTCGAAGGGCCATCTCCTTCTCTACTTCGGAGATGTGTCGTTGTATCAAGCCAACCCTATCTCGCCTAGAGGTCAGGTTCAATTTCAAATTCCGACTAGCTTCTATAGCAGGCCTATCGATATGAAAACGGCTGTAATTCCCTATCTATCAAGTCAGTATCTACCTAATATCACTGACAGGTAAAAAAATTATGTAGGAGTGTAGTCCCGGGCCCTTGTAGTAAGTGTGCCGTGAAAGTCAACGACTCGGAGCAGATGCTAATGTTTTACAGACTCTGCAATGTACTTCGATAATAAGTCCATGATCTCTTGTTTCGTTTCCCCGTTCGCTACTTGTGACGGTGTCTCGCCATCGTTGTCGCGTGCCTGGGGGTCCGCACCGTACTCCAGTAATAACCGCACGATTTCGATTTGTCCCTTTGATGATGCCGTAATCAGCGGTGTTCGGCCAGAATCGGAAGGGACATCAACCCTGGCACCATGCTCCAGTAGCACTCGAGCAAGCTCGAGGTTTCTACGATTCGCGGCCCAATACAAAGGAGTCCAGCCAGATCTGTCTCGGGCATCCACATCTGCCCCACGGCTGAGCAACCCTCGCCCGATTTCCGAATGTACCGCAGTCGATGCTTGATGAACTGCAGTCTGGGAATACAGTTCTTGAAAATAATCTCGTAATGACGGCACAACTTCGATATTTCCGTTATTTAATGCCTTCCACGGTGGAGTCTGGCCTAAATAGTCCCGGGTACTAATCCCTGCCTTCTGCGCGAGTAGCATTCGAGTGAATTCGAGACGCCCAGTAATCGCCGCTCCGTGCAAGGGAGTCCACTTGAGTAGGTCTATGGCATTTATATCTGCGCCACGACTAAGTAGCACTTGCCCAATCTCCACCTGTCCACTAAACGCTGCTCGGTGCAGTGGAGTCTGGTCAAGATAGCCACGGATATCCACATCTGGGAAATGCTCGATTAGGAGTAAAAGAACTGCGGTGTGTCCGGGAGAAACTAATGCATGTAACGGTGTTATTTGAGAACCCCCCCTGGCATGTAAATGATCAGGATGTTTCGAAATGAGGTGTTCCACCAAGGCACGAAATCCGAGTCGTGCGGCGTGATATAATGGGACTGCTGCAGGTTTCTCGGGACGCATGGTGGTCATTGGCCGATCGTGAAAGTCGTCTCCATTGTAGATCCAGAGCCAAGTGGCAAAGTGCGGTTCGTCCCCATCAAACAGCCATTTCATCCCCTCCTCGATACGTGATGACACATTCTCGAATTGCGCATGTAAGTGCCAGTGTTGAGCAGCATATTCAGCTAGCGGGAAGCTCTTGACCTTCTCACGATCAACACCACCGTCCAATCCGAGGAGAACTCCAAGGCAGGCTTGAGCAACAATCGTGTGCGCAGCTTCGGGTACAATCTGATACCGCGACACATCTTTGCTTGACTCCCCAAGTCGGTCCGATGTCAAATATTCTTTCACAGAGAAGTGAGAGAATTGAACAATCCGCGAATCTCCGTCCTCGGCGATCATCACCAAACTCGAGCACGCGGACATCACTGCTTCCTTTTGATCCTCCCACCGCCAACTCGGATTTAGTCTCGGGATTCCTTCGGCGTTGAAGTCAAAAGCAAGGACTTCAGCCAGTTCCTCGACTCGAAGTGGACGGACAGCGACCACGAGACATTGCATTAGCCGATGCGCAATTCTCCGGTTCGCTTTTTTGATCTCCCTGAGTATTCGTTCATATGTCTCGTCAAGAGTATCCGGCAACTCATCCAGGATACGCCGGACGCTAGGTGGGAAGCAGTGTCGTAGCACTTGTAACTGGCAGAAAACCCATCGGAACCTGTGATATGTCATGAGAATCGTTTTTGCGCATCCAACCACACACTTACATTCCGTCGGCCTTTGCAGATAGTATACTAATCACCAGATTTTTGTCATCTTCCCGCCATTTCCTCATCCTTCGGTCAGAATGGACAAAAGAGCCAACATAGTCTGCGATGTCCTGTTTCTGTCCACTTTCATCGTGAAGGGACACGGGGCGCGCGGTTAAGGGTCTGAGTACTGCTCGAATGTCGAGCTCCGGCCGACTTGTAACGCATATATGGAGATTAGGAAGATGAAGGCCAACAAGTTCATCCACGAATTCCAGGACCTCTTCTCGTGGTGATAGATTGCCTAACGTGATTGGACACTCATCGAGTGCATCCAGAATGACGTAAGTAGGGCCTTGCACCAGCTGACGGAGCATTTCTTTGAGACATTCTACCATACCGCGATCATTAGGCTTCCGTGTTCCGCGGTCGTGTACGGAATATAATTGAGAGAGTATGTCGCAACAGTGATCAGATCGAGCAGAAAGCTGGATGAGGAGAGAAGGTAGCAAGTCCTGCAGTTTTTGTTTATCGATGTCACTGAAGTCGAAATAGAAATAAGCCATGCTGGCGCTCCCAGCGTCACTCAAGGCAAAGATCTCTTGTATGATTGAGGAATTGAGTTGACGATGTGAGTGCGACAATGCAGAACAAATCGGGAGGACAAACCATAGGACACTCTTCCCTGATCCAGCTACGAAACAAAAAAGATGATAAGAAATTATGAAGTGATAAAGGACAAAGGGAACACACGTTTTCCATGTATCCACATGAAGTTACCAGTGGATGTCCATTGGTTAAAGATGGTACCTTGAAAGAACCATTGGGCTGTACCATCGTGATGAGCTTTGGATGCAGTGTTATGATTAATGGATGGATCTGGAGGTGATAACCAATGGAATAGACTATCTCGGAGCTGGTCCCCTGTGAGGATGTCAGAGTGTTGAAAGCGTAGGAGAATGAAGTGACTTACGGTTGACCTGTGCTAATTTCTGATCGACGCCTTGCACCTTGCTGCCGACATCTTCCATCTTATTGCCCAGCCCTTGCAAGTTATTCTCGACTTCTTCCATCCTCTCGTCAATCATTTGCACCCTGCCGCCAACGTCTTGTACCTCCCCGCTGACTTCTTGTACCCTATCGTCGACACCCTTCACTCTGTCACCCACCATGATCACTTGGTTCCCGACGCTGCGCATGATCACCATTTGCTCTGCGGCTGCCAACCGCGCCTCTTCTTGCGTTAGTTTGTCCAGCTTCTCTAGGCTATCCTCGATCTCCGTGTTTCCTGCTAGCTTCCTCAGATACTTTTCTGAATGAGATCTAAGTCAACGATCGCAAATTAATGCGCTATTGACTCACTCAATCGTCCGCGTTTCAGTTCCTTTGTCACTGTCGCGACAATCGATAGGACCTCCACCATAATCTGTATTATTATGCCTGTCATAGCTGAAGTAGGTGGGACCTCCGTGTAAATTTCAAGCCGATGGAAGAAGTATTCGATCCTGTTGAACAGGTCGACGAGAATATCTTGGTTACCACTGACATCTTTAGCAGCCTGCAAGTATAGACATCAAAATAGGCTCTGCAGAATTAAGAGTGTGCCTGACCAAGAGGAGAACACCGATGCCCGCAAAAATGGGCTTTGCTGGCGAGAAGGCCTGAGAGACAAACATTAGAGTAGAGTTTTCTCAACAATAATGAGATTGCGTTCACCAGTCCAACACCCTCACCGAGGGCGGCCGAAAATGAATAGAGTACATTGACAGTTGGAACAAGCCATTTTTTAGACCCTTCGTTGTCACTCTGGGATTGACCATATGCGGAGATTTGCCTTTGAAGGACAGTGATAATCGCATCAGGGGAATGACAGGCCTGAATCTCAGCGGCCAAAGGATGTGAGGTAATGTCCTTTCCAGTCTTCTTCTTGTACGCTTGAAAAGCAGAGCTAAATATGGAATCAAGGTTGGGGCGCGAACTCGATGGAGTGGGAGTAGAAGACATTATGGCTCTGAAGGCCCGAAATATCGTGATGAGCTTTCACGCGCAATCACGTGATACAACGCCTGAGCTGTGTCAGGCTGCTGTGTCATCGGCGTCCAGGCTCGTTCTCATGGAACCTGCCACTGGTTTACGTGCCTCAATGGACATTGAGGGCGTTAAATTGGCCTCCTTGCCCTATCATCAACACGACTTATTATCGGAATATGAAGGACCGAGACGTCGGGCGGGGGTAGAAGGGGACAGAGCGAGGTAAAAGCAAATTGTATTCCTGGTGTGTACAGTACCGACTTTATACTGGTAACATACATTCCAAGACAAGATTACCAAAGATACAGAGGCTGACAATGATGACACATCCTAAGGTCAACAACACAGACACGAACGTTGCCAATATCTCAACACTTATGTCTCAACTTGGCTGACCATAGCGCTGGCTCTTCTTCCTGCTTTCCGGTGCCGTTCCCTCCATAGCCGCGTGACTTGGCCACACCCTTTGTACTGGACACCCATTATCTATGTAACCCGTTTGTTCATAAGACCCATGATCCATATGCCTTTTCACTGTCTTCGTCGTCACTCTACTGTTCGCGCTCCATCCCCTACCTCGCATTTGTCGGTTCCCTAATTCGGGACTCTGCGCGAAGCAATCATCTCAGAGATTTCGTTCCCACCTGATTCGGAGGATGGGACTTGAAGGCTCTTGCAACGGGAAAACTCCCAGTACTTGAACACCTCATGCTGGAGATTCGACTGGGCGGCGCCGAATTTGCAGTCCCACTGGCAAATAACATTGATACCACACATCGATTCGACCCTCCAGCTGAGTCTAAAAACTGAACAGTCACTACTGCACGGCATCCTCACTGCCTACTACCTCCCAGGGCTACGGTATTCATATTCACATGTTGCAACACCCGAGTTTGCTCTGTCCAAGATTTCGCAACACCGCTACTGGGACAGCGGTGACCGCGCACTGAGCAGCGTCACATCACAGATATTTGTCACATCGCCTTTCCGTTCTAATGAGGGAACAGGGATAGTAACTCAAGGCAACGTGCTACGAAAAATACCATTCTATAGATTATCCTTAGGTTTGCGTACCCAAAACAAATAACTCGACTGCGTCGACCAAGGTGTCGTCGCGCGCGGCGCCAACGCCCAGTCCCCACGCCACGGAAGATAGACAATCCCGCGCACCTCAGCCTCCACACGTGTGGGTAGCCCGTGCGCATACGTATGCGAAATCCACGGACGGGCGTCTGGTGCGAGCGGCTTGGCGAAGAAGCCGACTAGCTCGTCCGGGTTGATGAATTTGGAAAAGGTGTGCGTGCCCGGCTCGACGAGGCGGAACAGCTTTTCGGCTGCTACGATGGTGAGGAGGTATGAGAGCGGCGTCCGCGCGACGGTCGAGAGGAAAAGATGTCCGCCAGGCTAGATAGATGGAAAGCAAGCGACAAAAAGTAAAAAGAGAGTTACGATGTGAGTGAGGGGACAGCGGACATACTTTGACAAGCTCCGCGCACGACCTGAGGAATTCTGCTGGGTTGTCGACGTGCTCGATGACCTCCATCGAGCAGACAACGTCAAACCGCTTTGGTTCCTGCACTAGCGTCTCGGCCAAGGCATGCCGGTACGAGAGCGAGGCGAGGCGCGGGTCCGCCGCAGCGTGGTAGGTCGCGACGTGGATGTTCTCTGCCGAAGCGTCGACGGCGAGCGTGTTCGCACCGAGACGCGTGAGACTCTGATGCACCAAGTCGTCAAGTCAACAGAAGAAAATTAGATATCAATCAGCTGGCAACGCACACACACACCTCGGACAATATCCCCCCGCCGCAGCCGACGTCCAGGACGTTCATGCCCTCCAGCACGCGGTGGAGGCTCGACGGTGTAGTGGTTATAGTCTCACCAAAGTCCTCCTGCTCGTCGCGCCGCACCTCGAGCACCTTTTCGCGGATGAACCGCATCCGGTGCGCGTTCATCTTGTGCAAGAGGGCGAACTCGCCGTCCTCATCCCACCAAAGCGCCGAAAGGCGCGAGAAGTGGGCAACCTCGTCTTTGTTGGCAGTCGAAACTGGGGGCGGGGGCCGCAATTCCGCCGCCGGCTGGTCCCTTGGACTTGAATCGTGGGCGGGTGCCGAGGATGCTGCTGGATACTCGTGGTATAGTCGTCGCGATGGCGGTGAGCGGTGGCAGAGGGTGTTACCGGCGTGACGACGTTGGTGATAATCTGCGCTAGCGCGCAAAGGTACGACAGTGGAGGATTGGATGGTACGCGCAACACATAGGAAAGTGCGTTGTGGAACTGAATAAGACATGGCGGTTACTTGGCGCGTGTATGATACTGATATCACGGCATGGCGTCAATGTCTTTACACCCATCGATCTCTGTTCATATCTGCTCACCTTCAGTGAGAACGCACAAAGATGCTGTTGATCTGATTTCTTCCTGCCGATGTGCCAGTGTATCAAGTCCGTTCTTCCTCGGATGATGCTTGGGCAACTCCAACAACTCTGATACCTCACAGTATTACTGGTACGATGACGTTCTAAAAATTTCATCCCCCCACGAGTCGGATGAGATTCCTAACTCTCGCACAATGTTGGAACCTCATGCTTCCTCATCAGCAGATTATCATCTCGCCTTCCAGTGCAATATGAATGGCATTTCAAGGCGTTTCAGAAAATTTCCCGAAAAAACTTTCTAAAACGCCTTGAAATGTATTCACACGCGCCAGTGGCTCTGCAGCAATGACGACAATTCGTATTTCGAGCGCCTGGAGGAGGAGCCGCACTGCAGTGAGACAGAGAGACGCCCCAATCGCCTTCATCGCAAGATCCATGTGCCCGCCTATTGGTACCACCGAGACTGAGCGGAGGACACCGATAGGTGCACTCGATGATGACATCCTCTCTAAAGTGACGTACTAAGCAACACTTCTGATGTAGCTACTGGATCCTCAAACCCTCGATAGATCTTGCAGACTATCAGGTCCACAGACAGGAGTAAGCTCCAGTTGCGTACATGTGCGACTTTTCTGCTATAATCGTACTATGCACCTTGATGTCCCAGTAACCTTATCACCAACAGCAATGTCCGTACCTAAATCTAGAGCTAAGAACCGAAAGGTGAGCACCATGCGAAATACAAACAACAGCAAAGCGACAACTGATAACACGATAACGTAAAAAAGGTGACAAATACTATGTCGGGAGAAAACGCGCTGAAAAGAAAATGCTCAGTTTGTTTGTCCACGAGATAATGGCCGCATTGTATAGGGACTTACCAGCTTCGGCGTTCATCTCGTCCTCCGTGAGCTTGAATGCCGCAATACCGAGGAATACGAACCCTACGAGTGCACCGAGCTGGAACGCGATCCAGAACATCGCCCACACTATTCACCGCAGGGGCCATTTGAGTCGTTCCCTCTGGCGATTCGGAAAGAACTCACCGTGCGCTGGGACCGACTTGTACAAATACGAGAATTGGGTGCAATCCGAATCATGGGGTTTCCGGAAGAACTTCTCGTCGGTTATGTCCCCTTTAGCCTATAAACTTGCCATGAAAGGGGCTGTACGGCAGCGTAGACGTACAGATGACGTATAATATGCTGGGAATAGGGCTCAGGAACACTACGTAGAGAATTCGAAACGGGAACTTACTGAAGCATTCCCAGGAAAAGCATATACCACCTCAGTGCCTGGCTGCAGATATCCTCATAAGCCGGAATCCAGTTACCAAACAAAAAATGATCGTGCGCACGCGTGGTCAATGAACCAAAATCCGACCAACAAACCCTCATAGACCAGAGTGAGCAAAATCGTCCTGTGACACGTGTCAAAAAGTCGTTACGGGTAGAACCGAAGCACCAGATGTACAGTTTATCCCGGACGAGCGATAATGGCGCTATCAGCCCGACGCCCGCAACGAAGCTGAGGATTTTGGCGGCGAGACTGTCGAATCCGCCAAGGATGAACAAGCCGCCCATGACGGTGGAGCCGACGTAGCCGGCACAGAGGATCGAGGGTGGGTGGCCGCCCTGCACGGTAGTAAAGCCCCCCAATGTGGGGTCTATCGACATTCGCGTTATTGTCCCCCCTGTCAGTATCGCCTGGGTTATAGGTCAAACAGAGCAACAGACACCTTGGAAGGACGGTAAGTGGCGCACAAGTATGGCATGGCATAGCTCGTGCCAGCCGATGGCGAAGAGCTTGAGAGGGCCAATGATGAGCCGCGCGCCGGGGATATTCCACAGCCCGAAGAGCACGACGGCATATACGACGATCTATATACATTCGCCTTGAGCGTACAGAAAGGAGGGGAGGTGCAAGTGGTTGTAAACACACGACGTAAAGTACAGAAAACTGGAAGGGAGTTCAGAAATGGGGACGGGCACGACGGCATGGATGCAGCGAGTATCTCGCACCTGGTCGTGCGTGGGCGTGATGGCGCTGTCATGGCCTCTTGGGACGATGGGTAGGCGCCAATGATCTGACATAGGGGCGACGCCTGCTAAAGAGAGATTCGGGGACAGGTTGAGGAGAAAGCTTTGTCGGAAGAGGGGCGTCACTGCGGAGGTGGAGAGGCCACGGAGAAGCGGGTTGTTATGGAAAGAGCCATGCAGAGCTCGTTGGGTGGATTACTTATATGTCCTCTGAATGCACTGACATTGCGTGAAGGTGGTCCTCTGTCTTCACATCCTCGTGGCCAATGCAAGGCATTCCAGAGCATGAGCATCATATGACGGACTCCGGCCCGGACTTTATCTGTATAAATCACGTGATCGAATATCTTAACGCTGCACTTCATAACTCTCCCAACCAATCTCTTCCAACTTTTCCACTTTACCTAGCACTTCCTTCTCCAATCCTTTCAGATAATCCTCCATGTCTTGTATCAGGCGCGGATCACCAGCCCCGAGGATGCGCACAGCAAGCAGCCCTGCATTGGTTCCATTGTTGATGGCTACGGTCGCCACTGGAATCCCCCGCTACCAACACACGAGCTCATCAGCAGGGCGGCCAAGACGAGATGTAGGAGATAAACTTACGGGCATCTGTACTATGCTGTGCAGTGAATCGACCCCATCAAGCGAGCTTCCCTTGACAGGAACGCCGATGACGGGCAGCGCCGTCATCGCAGCGACCATGCCAGGGAGGTGCGCCGCGCCGCCCGCGCCAGCCACTATCACTCGAAGCCCACGCGGTGACGCAGACCGTGCGTACTCTACCAGTCTGTCGGGCGTGCGGTGTGCAGAGACGATTGTCAGTTCGTACGGCACGCCGAAGCGGTCGAGGATGTGCGCGGCGGGGAGCATCACAGGCAAGTCTGAGTCTGAGCCCATGATGACCCCGACCAGTGGGTGCTTGTGGGAGAAGCCAAGACGCGGCGCGGGTGCTTCAGGGGCGTGCAGATCGATGTCGGTGGCGGACTGGCCTGGAAGCCGCTGAAGCAGCTCGCGGAGACGAGCGCGAATGTCAGCGTCTGAGTTTGCGGTCAGAGTTATATGTCCCATCTTGCGACCCTTGCGGCACTCGGCCTTTCCGTAGAGGTGCACGCTCGCACCCGGCACGGCGAGAGCGAACTCTGTGAATTTTGTCAGTTTGGACATGTCACTGGACACGCCTATGATGTTGAGCATCGCGGCTGAAGGGACTTTGAGAGCGGTCGAGCGGATGGGGAGGGAGAGTATCGCGCGGAGGTGATTTTCATACTGCGAGGTCTCGCACGCTTCGATGGTATAATGGCCCGAGTTGTGAGGCCGAGGTGCGATCTCGTTGACGAGAATTTGCCCTAGTAGACGCAGTTCGGCGCGTCACATAATTAAAGGTATCTTGAGGTGGACGCACCATCGTCCAGGAGAAACATTTCCACGCCAAATACCCCTGCACCACCTAAGGATTTGACTGTCTTTTCTGCGATCTCTTGAGCGCGAGCTGAAAGTTGGGGATCCCGAGTTCGAAGGGGGGCAAACACGAGGTGACAGATGTTGTTCTTGTGAACCGTCTCCACGACAGGATATGAATAAACTCGACCTCTCGCCGTTCGCACGACCATGACGGCGATCTCCTTGACAAACGGCACCCACTTCTCCGCGTAGAGCGGCCGCCCACCAAGAAAGTCGAGAGCTTCTTGAAGCTGCGTCATATCACGGACGACGCTGTTTCCGCGACCGTCATAGGCCAAGGTCCTGCTTTTGAGCATCAACGGCAGGCCGAGTTTCGCAACTGCATCCGTGATCCCCTGAACGGTCGGTTCTACATCGACGAAGGGCGCGACGGGGACATCGCGGGAGAGGAGGTGCTCCTTCTGACGGAACTTATCCTGGATGATCCGCACGGTCGATGGGGCCGGGTGCACCTGCACGCTGTGGGTGTACTGCACCTGCTCGAGCACGTCCACGTCGATGTGCTCGATCTCGACGGTCAGCACGTCGACCTTGGCCGCCAGATCGCGGATTTTGTCCGGGTCTGTAAAGGAGCCGTCGACGTGGGCGAGGTCGGGTGCCCGAGGCGCGAGGATCTGCTTTGCAGGAGCGTGCTCGCCGACGTCGAGGATCACTACTGGGATGTTGAGGAGCGATGCTGAGGCAGCCAGCATGCGGCCGAGCTGGCCGCCGCCTATTATATGGTTGTGTGCGACGGAAGATAGATCATTACGAAGTTTTATGACCAGATGAACATGACTGGGGTAGAATGAGCCCTCTCGTCTCGGACTTTGTATATGGAGAGAAGGGGAATACGCACTCGCACCTAGAATGCCCACTATTTTATGGTTCATTCGTCCAACGCGTCCAGATCAAAGTGGCTCCGAGTCTACCT
>Ga0209488_10004167_pt1 | contig 11391 bp, 12 predicted proteins | sample Rivendell_Oct201_8_FD_188349 | JGI IMG/M metagenome (GOLD analysis project Ga0209488, IMG submission 188349) | Vadose zone soil microbial communities from the Eel River Critical Zone Observatory, Northern California, USA -... | ecosystem: Environmental > Terrestrial > Soil > Vadose zone >... | reverse complement strand
AGCGTCGTCCGGAATCCCGTACATCCTGGTCTCTGCCTCGGGCGGCGCCCGGATGCAAGAGGGCGTGCTCGCCCTGATGCAGCTGGCCAAGGTGAACGCAGCGGTCGGCCGGATGCACGCCGCCGGCGTTCCGTACTTTTCCGTGCTCACCGATCCAACATTTGGCGGGACAGCGGCGTCACTGGCGCTGCTGGGCGACATCAACATCGCCGAACCCGGTGCAGCGATCGGGTTCACCGGGCCGCGCGTGATCAAGCAGGCGACCTACGCCGATCTTCCGCCTGGTTTTCAGAGCGCCGAGTTCCAGCTGGCGCACGGCCAGGTGGACCTTGTCCTTCCCCGCACCGAGCTGCGTCCCAAGCTCGCGCACCTGCTCGAGATGTACCCATGACGCGGCACGGACGCAAGCCGGACGAGACGACTCTCACCGTGTGGCAGGTGATCGAGCTCGCTCGCCACGCGGAGCGCCCGTACTCGATGGACTACATCAAGCGGCTGGCTCCCGATTTCATCGAGCTGCACGGCGACCGGCTCTCGGGCGATGACCCCGCGCTGGTCGGCGGCGTCGGCACGTGGCACGGCCGCACGACGATGTTCCTCGGCCATCAGAAGGGCCGCACCCTGAAAGAACGGGTGGGGCGGAACTGGGGAATGATGCATCCCGAGGGCTACCGCAAGGCGATCCGCCTCGCCCATCACGCCGCGAAGTTCGGATTTCCGATCGTCTCGCTGATCGACACTCCCGGCGCCTATCCAGGCGCCGGCGCCGAGGAGCGCGGCATCGCCGCGGCGATCGCCGAGGCGATCATGGAGTGGTTCCGCATCCCCGTGCCCATCGTGGCGGCCGTGATCGGCGAGGGTGGCAGCGGCGGGGCGCTCGGTATGGGCGTCGCCGACCGCGTGATCATGCTCGAGAACTCGATCTATTCGGTCGCCTCACCTGAAGCAGCGGCATCGATTGTCTGGCGCGACAACGCGCGCAAGGTGGAGGCGGCCGAGCAGCTGCAGCTCACCTCACGCGACCTGCTCGCGATGGGAGTCGTGGAAGAGGTGGTGACTGAGCCGGTCGGCAGCGCGAGCGCGGACTATGACGCGGCCGCGACGGCGCTCGACGAAGCCCTGCTGCGCCACCTGCAGCCGCTCCTGGCCCAGCCGGCCGATCAGCTGCTGCAGCATCGGTACGAGCGATTCCGGTACATCGACTCGCTGGTTCACGCCGAACCGCATTTCGGGCCGAAGGTCTGAGAATCGTCGCCCAGCGCGTCAGCGCGGGCTCGGTGACCTGGCACGAAGGAGAGACCGAGCACCGTGCAACCAGCGGGCCCGGTTACGTGTTGTTGGTAGGTGCGGCATCTGATGACGAAGAGTCGAGCGTGCGGCGCCTGGCGGACAAGGTCATCGACCTTCGCGTGTTCGCCGACGCCGACGGCCGCATGAACCTCAGCCTGGTCGACATTGCCGGATCGGCCTTGATCGTCTCGCAGTTCACGCTGTTCGCGGACATGAGCCGCGGCCGGCGTCCGAGCTTGCTCAAGGCCGGCGACCCGCAGCGCGCGGAGCAGCTGTACGACGCCTTCGTCCAGCAGTTTCGCGCGCGCGGAATAGAGACCCAGACGGGGAGTTTTGGAGCTGACATGCGGGTGAGCATCGAAAACGACGGCCCGGTGACGTTGGTGCTCTCCACGGATGAGTGGCCGACCCGTGTCTGATCGTGGTTCGCTGAGACCCTACCTCGCGATGGCGGCGCTCGCCCTCATCTGGGGCGTGTCCTTCTTGCTGATCAAAGTCGCCGTGCACGACATGAGCCCGACCGTGCTGCTGCTCCTTCGTTCGGCATCGGGTTTGCTTGGGCTGGCGGTGATCGTGAAGGCGATGGGCCGGCCGCTGATCGGCCCCGGTTGGAGAACCCGCCTCGGCTCATTTGCGTTCATGGCGGTCACCAACGCGATCATTCCCTGGATCGCGATCGCCTGGGGAGAGGAGCGCATCTCGAGCGGCCTTGCCAGCATCCTGAACTCGACCACGACCCTGTGGACCGCGATCATCATCTACTGGGCGATGCCCTCCGAGCGGCCGAGCATCGTCAACTACATCGGTGTGGTCGTCGGCTTTGCCGGGGTCGTGATCCTGGTCCTGCCCGACCTCAGGACTCACGGGGTGTCGGCCAACGTCCTGGGCACGCTCGCGGTCCTGGTGGCGTCACTCTCGTACGCCCTGAACGCGATCTATCAACGCACGAGGATGCGAAACGTCAGCGTGTTCGACATCAGCATCGGGCAGCTCGCGGCGGCGACCGTCTTCGCCCTCCCACTGGCCATCCCCTCGCTGCCGAGCGTTCACGTCGCCTGGCAGTCGCTGGCTGCGGTGCTTGCGCTCGGCGCCGCCGGCACCGGCGTCGCGTATCTGCTCTATTACTTTGTGATGAACAGCCTGGGCGCGGTGCGCGCCGCCGGGGTCACGTTCCTGGTGCCGATTACTGCGGTCTTCTGGGGAGTCGTCCTCCTGCACGAAACCGTGAACCTGCCGATGGTGATCGGCATGGCCGTCATCCTGGGCGGCATCCTGCTCGCCAATCTCCGGAGGGGCGAGCGGCGCCAGCCGGAGGTCGACCGCGACACCGCCGCCGCGTGAGCGACTATCTCGAACAGCACTTCGCACTCGTTCGCGAGGCGGCCGGCAGGATCCGGCCTCACATCCGGCGCACCCCGTGCCTGACCGCTGACCTGGATCCCGACCTCCGGCTGAAGCCGGAGTGCTTCCAGGTCACCGGCTCGTTCAAGGTCCGCGGCGCCTTCAACGCCATCCTCAATCTGGCCGCAAAAGAACCCAGGCCCGCGGGGGTCATCGCCGTGAGCTCCGGCAACCACGCGCAGGCCGTCGCGCTGGCGGCTTCGACCGTCGGCCTGCCGGCGCTGGTGCTCATCCCAGAAGACGCGAACCCCGCGAAGGTGGCGGCCACGCGCGCGCTCGGTGCGGAGGTCATCCAGGAGGGCATCACCTTCGCCAACCGCGAGCAGCGGCTGCGCGAGGAGATGGCAGCCCGCGGCCTGACGCTGGTCCACCCCTTCGATGACTGGGATGTCATCCATGGCCAGGGGACCGCCGCGATGGAGCTGATCGAGGACGAGCCGGAGCTGCGGGTGATCGTGGCGCCCGTAGGCGGAGGCGGCCTGCTCTCCGGTACGGCGATCTCCGCCAAGAATCACAACCAGGCGATCAAAGTGATCGGCGTGGAACCGGCGGCGGCCGACGACGCCTATCGAAGCTGGAAGTCGGGAAGCATCCAGAAGCTCGACGCGGCGCCCACGACTCTGGCCGACGGCGTGCGGACGACGGCGATCGGGACGCGTACGTTTGAGGTCATGTTCGGGAACGGGCTGGTGGACGAGATCGTGACCGTGACCGAGGATGAGATCGCCAAGGCGGTTCGGGTCGCGTGGTCGCGCCTGCACATCGCGCTGGAGCCGACGGGTGCCCTGCCCCTGGCCGCGTACCTGTCCGCGAAGCTCCCGCCGGGACGCATCGGGCTCATCCTGAGCGGCGGCAACGCCAACCTCGATGCGGTGGCTAAACTGCTGGCTCGATGATCCCGGTCAAAGAAGTGATGACGCGGAACGTGATCACATTCCGCGAAGACACTTCGCTGGATGAGGTCGCGGCGACGCTGCTGGAGAAGCGAATCACCGGCGCGCCCGTCGTGTCGGGCGAAGGGCACGTGGTCGGCATCATCTCCGAGACCGACGTTTTTTCGAAGAAGGGCAAGGTGGCGCGCGACATCATGAGCCAGCGTGTGATCTCCGTCACCGAGGAGACGGGGATCGACGAAGCGGCGCGCCTGCTCATCGGCGAGCGCATCAGGCGGGTCCCGGTGATTCGCGGCGGCAAGATGGTGGGCCTGCTCAGCCGCTCTGACGTCCTCGAGTTCTTCGCCAAGACCCGATGGACGTGCAAGGTATGTGGGTGGTGGGAGCGCAGCCTGGAAAAGCCGGCGCGGTGCTACTCGTGCTCGAGCGCAGACCTTCAGCTGGAGCGCGCTGACCCTGGTCACTGAGCCAATCAAGCTCTCGCTGAAGGCTCAGAGCTTCACCGAGTCGGTCATCCGCGAGATGACGCGGCTGAACCTTCAGCTCCACGGTCCGGACAAGGCCATCAACTTTGCCCAGGGGTTCCCCGACTTCAATACCGACGGCCGCATCCTCGAAGCAGCGGCGAAGGCGCTGCACGACGGCTTCAACCAGTACGCCACGACGTGGGGCGCTCCGCAGCTGCGCCAGGCCGTGGCGCGCAAGCAGTCGGCGGCATGGGGTCGCGAGGTCGACGCGGACAGAGAGGTGACGGTTTCGTGCGGCGCGACCGAGGCGATGATCGCCGCCATGCTCGCGGCCGTGGATCCCGGCGATGAGGTCATCGTCTTCGAGCCGTTCTATGAGAATTACGGACCCGACTGCATCATCAGCGGCGCGGTCCCTCGCTACGTGACTCTGCAAGCGCCAGACTGGTCATTCGATCCAGACGAGCTTCGCCGCGCGTTCAACGACAAGACACGCGCGATCGTTGTCAACACGCCGCACAACCCGACTGGCAAGGTGTACTCGCAAGGTGAGCTGGAGCTCATCGCGGAGCTTTGCATCGAGCACGACGCGATCGCCATCACCGACGAGATTTACGAGCATCTCGTCTACCGAGGCCGCCACCGAAGCCTCGCCACGCTGCCGGGCATGAGGGAGCGGACCATCACGATCAGCGGCGCGAGCAAGACGTACTCGGTGACCGGCTGGCGCATCGGCTGGCTCATCGCCCCGCCCGCGCTCAGCGCCGGGATCCGGAAGGTCCATGACTTTCTGACAGTCGGCGCGGCTCACCCGCTCCAGATCGCGATCGCGTCGGCGCTCGAGCTTCCCGCGTCCTTTTATGTAGAGCTGCTCGGCGACTACCAGGAGCGGCGGGACGCGATCGTCGCCGGGCTTCGTGAGTGCGGTTTCGAGGTCGAGGCGCCCGACGGCGCCTACTACGTGATGGCGGGATTCAAATCATTCGGCTTTGATGACGACGTCGCGTTCGCACGGCACCTGATCGAAAAGGCGGCGGTTGCCACGGTGCCGGCGTCGAGCTTCTACCACGAGCCTTCAAAGGGCCGGGGTCGAGTGCGCTTCAGCTTCCCCAAGAAGATCGACACCATCGAGCGCGGCGTTCAGGCCCTGCGGCGCCTACGCCCCTAGAGATGATCGGCCGCCTGACCCTGATCACCGTCGGGTTGCTGGCCGCCTCCGTGCCCCCGGCTGTCGGATTGTGGCGTCGGTACGGCGCGAGGGCGGGATCACGTTTCGCGGTCGGCGCCGGCGCCACCATCCTGGCCCAGCAGTCTCTTGTCGGAATGGCGGCGTCACGAAAGGATGCGCGGCTGACGCCTGTCGATGCGATGACCCTCAGCCGCGGCCTCGCTGCGGCAGTCCTTGCCGGCCTGGTGGTTTCGGGAGTGCGGCACCGGGGCGGGTTGGCAGGATGGCTCGGCTGGATCTCGATTGTGTATGGCTCGATCGTGTGCGACTGGCTCGACGGGCCAATTGCTCGGCGGCTGGGCATGACGAGCGAGCTGGGTGCACTGCTTGACCTCGAAAGCGACTCCTGGCTCACGCTCGCCTCGGCATCGTCGGCCACGACGTTGGGCGGATTGCCGGCCTTCTGCATGGCCGCCCCGCTGGCGCGTTATGCCGTCCTCATGGCTGCCATGCGAAAAATCCCGTACGAGCAGGTCTTCGCGGACGAGCCCGCCTGGGCACGACCGATCGGCATCGCGCAGATGGCCCTTTTTACGGCGGCCACAGCTCCATTCGGCGGGTCCGGTACGCGGGCCGCGGTGCGCTCCGCGGCGCCGATCATCGCTTCCGCGCAGCTGCTCGGGATGTTTTTCCTGTATCGACGATCGCAAAGGCGTTTTGCGACATGACCCGCGAAAGGGCGCCATCGCATCGAGTTGAGGCGATCGGGTGGGTCGCCTTCATCGTTTTCGTCGTAGCGGTGTTCCGGATTCGCCGTGCCCTCGATCCTCGATGAGCGAGCTGGCCGGCCGCGTTGCGTGGATGGTTACGCCGGTGCTTGTCGCGGGCTTTGGTCAGGTGCTGGTCTTGAAGACCGGGCTGCTGCCTGGCCTGGCGGTTCCGCTCGACCGGGGAGTGCACTGGCGTGGAAAGCCGTTGCTCGGCCCGAGGAAAACGTGGCGCGGGGTGATCGTCATGACGACGCTGTCTGCGCTGGTTGCCACCACGCAGGCCGCGGCGGCACGTCGGAGCCGGCGCCTGCGAGCGTTCTCACCATTTGATTACGACCGTACCAACGCCGGGCTCCTCGGTATTGCGCTTGGTCTCGGTTACTGCCTGGCGGAGCTTCCCAACAGTTTCGTCAAGCGACGCCTGGGCATCGACCCGGCGGGCAGAGCCAACCGCCTGGCGTGGCTGCAATACCTGGTCGACCAGTCGGACTCAGTCGCGGGCTGCCTGGTTGCACTCCGATTGTTCTACAGGCCCACCCCGCTCGAAACGGGCACGGCCTTTGCCGCCGGCCTGCTGCTCCATGTTGGGGTGGATCAGCTGATGCACACGTTGGGCGTCAAGAGAAGGCTTACAGCCCGAGCCACATGATCCCGAGCAGGCTCGCTGCAGCGGGGATCGGGATGTTGTCCAGCCCGTAGCCAAGGCTGCCCTCGATGGCGGCGAGCACCACGGCGGCGCCAAGCACGGCGAGCACACGCACGTCGCCGACTGCGATTCCGATGAGCAAGCCGATCGCAGCGGTCACCAAAGCGAAAGTCGCACTTCCAGCCAGTGTCTTGTGTCCGCCGATGACGGGCCATCCAACACCGGCGAGGCGCTTGCCGATGAGCGCGGCCGCGGGATCAGCCACGCCGAGCACCAGCGCCGCATAGGCGATCGCGGCGGGATGGCCCCAGCCGAACAGCACCGCGACGACCAGTCCGATTGGAAAGACAAGCGCGCCTACCGAGGCGCGGTCGATGCCGTGAACGCTTCTCAGGAGACCGCGCGCACGCGTCCATGTCAGCAGGCCTGTGAAGAAGAAGGCAAGAGCCACAAGCTCTGAAAGCCGGAGAAAAAACGGCAAGCCGGCGACTGATGCGGCGCCGGCAACGTGCGCGATCTGCCTCGTCGTCTCCGGTCCGAGGCCACGGCGGAAACCGATCTCGACCGCCACCAGAAGGCAGCACTGGGCTGCGGCGGTCACGAGGAGCGGAATCGGTCTGATGTCTATCGCGGCGTTGCCCCCCGCCCAATCGAGGGCAACCTCGTGGTGAGCAGCGCGGCGATCAGCGAAATTGCGGCGCCCGTCCACAGGACGGTATTGAGTCCCTCGCGCACCAGCAGCGCTCCGACTACTGCGCCGGCCACAGACGAGAAGTAGATGGGCAGCAGGACCAGGTTGAGCGTGGTGGCGCGGCGCTCCTCCGGGACGGCTGTCGCCAGGAGCGCGAAAACCATCGAAATCGCCGTCGCTGTTGCAGCGCCGAGACAGACCGCGGCGACCGTGAGCCAGACCAGGTTGGGTGCCAGAGCGAGCGCGCCAAGGCTCGCTGCGGCGAGGACGCACGCCGCCGCCAGCACAGGGCGAAAGCCCCATCGATCGCCGGCCACACCGGCAAACGGAGAGAGGAGCGCACCGAGGAGGGCCGACGCGCCGAAAACGATTCCGATCTGCCCGGCCGCGCCCGCCGTGCCGCCATTGAGCCTGATCACCAGCAGGGGCAGAAATGGGTTGGCGATCTGCTGCGCAAAGTAAGCCAGGCCGAAAACGCCGAAGACAATCAAAGTCACACGTCCGGTGAGCGCCATGCGGAGCGCTGCCAGCGCGAGGCGCACAGCCGACCCGGCCGGCGCGGGCGGACGCTCGCTCTCGCGGGCGAACGCGAGCAGCGTGATGCCGGCCGCGAGCGACAGCACCGCGTCAAGGGCAAACAGGGTGTGCAAATTCAAGGCGCCGTGGTCGACCAGCCAGCCACCGACTGAAGGTCCGAGCGCGAAGCCGAGCGATGGCGAGACGCCAAAAAGAGAGATCGCGAGGCCGACCCGGCCCGGTGGAGTGGCCGCCCGAAGGGCGGTCAGCATCACGCCTGTGTTTCCGAGCTGGAAGCCGACCAGGAGCAAACCGAACGCTGCCTGCCATCGGTCTTGCGCGAGCCAGAGCACCCCGAAGACCACCATCTCGACAAATGCGCTGCGGGCGATGATGAGGATGCGACCGTAGCGCTCTGACCAAACGCCCCAGAACGGGACCAGCGGAAGTCCGAAGAGGAAGAAAGCGGCGTTGAGGTAGCCGGTCCAGGCCGGCACCTCTGTGGGCGGCACGTGCACGGTTCCCAGATAAAGAGGAAGGAATCGGAAGACGTGGGAAACCGTGGCTGCCTCGATCGTCGACGCGATCCCGAAGAGCACGAGCAGCGAGACCCAACCTGATCCCCTGCGGGCGGATGCTCCTGCAATGTTCACCGACACGACAGCCGACTATAGAAGGCGACAGGTCGGAGCTCCCCGACCTTGATGCGAGAAAACCCTATGGAGCGCCGTTAAACCGGATAGCCGATGAGCGATCGTTCCTCAAAGGTCGGGGTGAGCGGCGAGTTTCGCCGTGCCGGCAGGCTCAACCTTCTGCTGCAGCTGACCGTGGTCGCGCTTGCCTACTGGTTCGCGGCCGCCTTCAGCTTGAGGCTGGCTCTCGTTCACGGTCAGGTGACGCCCATCTGGCCGCCGACCGGAATCGCCCTGGTGGCGATTCTTGTGCTTGGTCGACGGGTCTGGCCGGCCGTGTTCCTGGCCGCCCTGGCGGTCAACCTCCCAATCGGTCCCTCGATACTGGGCGCAGCTTCCATCGCCGCCGGCAACACCCTGGCGCCGCTTATCGCCGCCGCCTTGCTCAAACGAGCCGGCTTCCGCATCGAGCTGGACCGTTTGCGAGATGCCGTTGCCATCATCGTTCTCGGCGCCCTGGTGGCCATGACGATCAGCGCGACCGTGGGGACCGCGGTGCTTGTGCTGTCAGGCGCCGTGCCGTCGGACAACTTCTTGTCGACCTGGGCGGTCTGGTGGACCGGTGACGCGATGGGAGTGCTCTTGGTGGCGCCCTTCCTACTGAGCCTGCTGCCCAATGCGCGATCTCCGGCGCCGACCGTGCGCATGGCAGCGGAGCTGGGCGGACTCTTGTGTGGAATCGCCATCCTGACTTTCGTCCTGTTCCAGAACAACCTGCGCCTCGAGTACCTGGTCTTTCCTCTGCTCATGCTGGCGGCCTGGCGCTTCCACCTACGTGGCGCCGCGCCCGCCGCCCTGATCACCTCGGGGGTGGCGATCTGGTCGGCGGTGCAAGGCACGGGGCCATTCGCCAGCGAGACGCTCATCCAGAAGATGGTCACCCTGCAGGCTTTCAACGTCTGCGTCGCACTGACGTCCCTCGTGCTGGCGGCGGTCATCCAGGCGCGCGAGCGCGCACAGGAGATGACCCGGCTCTACGTAGCCGCGACCGCAGCCAGCCAGACGAAGAGCAGGTTTCTAAATATGGCCGCCCATGAGCTGCGCACGCCGCTGAGCGTATTGACGGGTTACCTGTCGCTCCTTTCAGGCGGAACGGTCGGTACCGCGCCGGCAGCCTGGGAGGCGCCGCTGGGCATCCTCATGGCGAAGACACGTGAGCTGGAGAGGATCGTCGACGATCTCTTGAACGCTTCCAACGTCGCGGTCATCGATCAAGACCTCGAGCGGGAGACCCTCGATTTGCGCAGCCTCGTCAACGAAGCGGTGGAGCGGGTTCAGCCACGGGCCGTACTTCTCCGCGCCGACGTCACGCTCAAGCTGCCGGCTGATCCTGTGCCTGTAGAAGCTGACGCGAGCCAGCTGGCCCGTCTCCTCGACGACCTCATCAACAACGCTTTGACGTACACCGTTCGCCGGCCACAGCTGGTGATCGGACTGTCAACGCAGTCTCGGCGTGCGATCGTTCGCGTCGCGGACAACGGAATCGGAATTCCGAAGGACGAGCGCGAGCGGGTTTTCGACCGGCTTTATCGGGTCGCGGATCCGCGATTGGTCGTCCCCGGCATCGGTCTCGGCCTGTACATCAGCCGTCACCTTGCGGAAGACTTCGGAGGCACCCTTGTCATCGAGAGCAGCTCGCCTGGCACGGGCACCGTTTTTGCGCTTACCTTGCCGCTCTCTCGTACGACGTCAGCCGCGCGGCTGATCGAGGCGGAGGCCCAAATCGGCCCCGTTGATCGAGACGGCAACGCGATTTTGGCTTGAGCCCGGATCACTTCTGTGGCTCGTAGGTGAGGATGACCAGGCCACCGGCGCTCGTCCGGCTGTCGACCAGCCGCAGCTGGGCTCCAGGACCTCCTTCGCGGAAGAGTCGCTTGCCCAGACCGATGACCACCGGGTGCAGCCAGAGCTGGTACTCATCGACGAGCCTGTGAGCCATCAGCGTTTGGGCCAATCCAGAGCTGCCCATGACGAAAATCGGCCTTCCTGGACGGCTTTTGATCCGCGGGACTTCGGCGGCGACGTCCCGGATGATCGTGGTCCCCTCCCACGTGGCTTCCTTCAGCGTCGCCGAGGCGACGTACTTGGGTTGGCGGTTCAGGGCGAGGGCGATCAGGTCGCTCGCGTCCGTGACTTTCGGCCAGTACTCTGCCCAGATCTCGTAGGTCCTGCGTCCGAGAAGGAACGCGCCCGCGGTCTGAAAAGACTCGGTGTTGTAGCGCCGATGGTCGGGCATCATGGGTCCGGTCCATCCGCCCGCCTCAAAGCCTCCTTCGGGATCCTCGCCCGCGTGCCCCGGCCCCTGGATGACCCCATCCAACGACATGTACTCGATGACAATGAGCTTGCTCATCTCGAAATCCTCAGCCCCTGAAGAATTCGATCAGGGCTGGTGCGATCGCGGTGGGCTCGACATTGTGCTGCTGCCCTGCGAGGGTGCGCCGGCGACCATTCGCGAGCGCCGCGGCCACGACGTCCGCGCTCGCGCTGAGCCAGGGCGACTGGCCGCCATCAAGCACCAGCGTGGCAACCCGGACTCGGGCGAACTTGTCGCGGGGCAGCGAGTAGTCGCCCATGAGGGTGGCGTCGTAAATCGTGGTGTGAGCCATGGCCTCTTGAGCCGCCCACCACGGCGACTGGCGCATCTGGGCGACGAACTGAGCGGGCATGCCAACCGCATCGGTGAAGAAGAGCTCGACCATGTCGCCGCGGCGACCCTGCGACAGGCGAGACTCGAGCTCTGCTTTGTAGTCGGAGCGGACCTTCGGCCGGCTGCCGTCGACGATGAAGGGAGGCTCCCAAATCGCCAGCTTCTTCATCTTCGCGCCGGGCGCGGCGCTCGCCGCGTGCAGGGCAA
>Ga0209488_10004166_pt1 | contig 11393 bp, 11 predicted proteins | sample Rivendell_Oct201_8_FD_188349 | JGI IMG/M metagenome (GOLD analysis project Ga0209488, IMG submission 188349) | Vadose zone soil microbial communities from the Eel River Critical Zone Observatory, Northern California, USA -... | ecosystem: Environmental > Terrestrial > Soil > Vadose zone >... | reverse complement strand
GTGCGCGTTCCTTTGCGTGCGTGCGGGGGCTCACACCCATGAGTGCTTCCGCAGCACGCGACGCAGCTGCGGATGATGGTGAGGTTCCAGAGGATGATGTGGAACCTGAATCTACGCTTTTGCCGGAGGGAGGAGCGGTATCACTGTTCTCAGACGAAAGGTCGTCAATATCGAACTTTTCCTCCTCTTCGTCAGAATCGCCTTCATCATCCTCTCTATCGCCATCTCCGATATTTGCAGTAGCAATGGGTTCAGCATGTTTCTTGAGCTGATGGTGTTTGACCTCCTCCTTGGCGGGTCCCTCTTCAACGACGACAAATGACTTTTGCCGCTCACGCTCGTTCCACTTGAGCGTGCGTGAGATAGCATGGAACCAGTCGGTCGATTGTTTGTCAGCGCAAACGGTGGGAAACGGAAACTTGCTCGCTGTAACCTTAATATGATCACCCTCTGATACCAATACTTGGGTTAGAGATAGACGCTGGCATGACAGCACAACACACGCACGTTTGAGCTCCACACGACCGCGGCCATCAAAAGATGCCCACGCGGTACTACGTGAATTGAAGGGGACACACACGCGCACCTCCGTGCTGTCGGGTAGAAGCATGGGTCTGAAGGAGAGTGTATGCGGCGCGATGGGGGTGATCAGGATGGCGGGGATTTCTGGGTGGACAAGCGAGCCTCCGGCTGACAGCTGGACGAAGTGTCAGTTGCATGAATCACGGAGAAACACAATAGCACGGACTGAATATGCCGTGGACCCTGTGGGCGTTGAAATTGTAAGCCCGTCACCTTGTACGGTGGTCATGTGGTGCTCGTCGCCTGAGCAGGGGTCAGCGTTGGTCGACCCTCAGAACAGAACTAGCTCACCGAATAGTTCGAGCATACTAACATACGGACTTGGGCCACGATCAATGACGAGGTCATTCAACACCTCAAATGATTCCACTGGGCGTGTAGTGAAGCACATGATCTCCTTATCTTTTCCACAGCGCCCGCCGGCGGACATTTGGTCTGCATGGTAGCCACACTCTAGGGCCTCCCAGCCTCCCTTTTCGAGATTGCGCATCATGATCTCGCCAGTTTCAGCCTTCTTCACGGCCTTGCGACGGCCCCTACCCGACTCATGTTTGACAGCGCGATAAACCGTACACGTGAATCGCATGCGGAGGTTGACGCGAATACCCGACTCGAGCGCGCTATCCATAGTGGCTTGATAATCGGCGAAATCGAAATTGGTGAGAAAGCCGAGGGAGCCGAGAGCGAAGGAAAGAACTGGCGGAACTATTTGCTGGAATAGCCATGAAGTGAAGAGGACTGTGCCATCGCCACCCAGCTAAAATCACGAATCTTAATGTTAGAGACAGAAGAAGTGTCAAATATCGCACCGTGACGACAAAATCGAAAAGGGTTGGAATGCGACTACACATGTCTGTAGTCCAGTAACGAAGCTGACCCTCTTCGTGCGTCGAGTCATCCCTGCTGGGGCTTGCGACCGTGGATGTGGTTGAGAGTGAATTGGAGCTCGAGGAGCGACGGCGTGGGAATGGGCGGAAAAGTTCAGGATGATCGCGCTCGAGCCCGGCAGCATCAAAACGGCGCGAGGTCCTCAGCTGATGATCAACGTAACTGACACCGAGACGTCAACCCCCGCACAGGCGGGCGTGCACACGAGGGGACAAACGCACACGACAAGCCCACGACCATTATACCTCGGCTTCTTCATGAGGTAAAGAGCGAGGGCACGTGTAAGGGCAATGAGGCGATTGTCGCGTGCCTTGGTCACGATTAGTACATTCTGGATGTTCGATTTGATACGCGTGCGACCTGAATGCCGTTGTTTGACATCTTAGGCAGTGATGAGGGTTCTAGCAACGCACCAAGCTGCTTGCTCATCTCGCGCACGCCGACGGCAGTTGCCGCGAGCTGTTTCGTCAAGCTGGCGCTGCCTTCGTCATCCTCATAGTCATAATCGCTGGCGTCGAAAACATTTTCATCCTTGACATCTTCGTACGGAATGGATATAAATTGTCCATTGTCGAGCTCACGGTAACGGCGTGGGGGTGCTTTGGGCGAATGGGTGGGCATTAGTTTTAGAACGGGGGATACGTCTATACGCGCAGGAAGGCCGTTGCTGGTCTGGAGCCATTCGGAGAAAGATGCACCCTTATCAAGGTTTGAGTGTACGAAGCACGGGGACGACATTGGGTTTTGTGAATGGTTATGTGAACGAAGGATAGGCGCAGTCTCTGGCGATGTCACTGACGCTCTGTTCCGAAAAATGTTGTCGGCTGTGGTGATTATGGGGATTCTTGGGCGCGAGGTGTGATCGGCATTGTCCGCTTGTCGGGCAGAGTGGCTCTCGGTGACCGCACGGCGATCGTCAACACCGTCAATGGATGCGGGCCGGGGTGTGATGGTCCGTACGGGGGATTTGAAAAAAGGACCATTTTGTGGGGACTGGGTCTCGACGAGGATGTCAGGTTTAAAGTCACCAGCCGTCTTGGATATATGAAGGTTCGAAGGGCGAGAGGAACTGCGGGAGAGAGATGGACGGATGATAGTCTCGCGGGGAGGTTCAGACTCGGAGCTCATGGGAGTCGTCGGTGGTGTTGTAAAGACGTCAAGGTCTGGAGAGTAGGGTACGGGAGCAAGCATAGAACAAAGAGGAGAGGAGAGGGAAGAGTTGATGAGGGAGAACAATGCAATTGAGAAGTTGTTAAATGGATAACAGTAACATTTTGACTAATATGATATGGCGTTGCTGGAGATGGGGGCGCAGCGCAGCCGTGTAGAGTGCCTGAGACCCCTGAACCCATTCCTTTTCAGGTCAACGGTACCGTACGCACAATCATAGCCACCTATTTGATTGGTTTACTACCAACTGTCCAACATTTTTTGATCCAGAAAGAACAGCCATCGCGCTGACGCCAACCCATGACGTTTCTCAGCGCATGACGTAGTCTACAGGTCACCTGACCACGACGCGTCCCTCGCGTATAAAAACCCTTTCATCCTGCTCATCCAACGTTTAACTTCTCTCCTCACAAACATCACTTCATATCACTTTATTTATTATGTCAGACCCAGTTCGCCAGTCTTTGCCGGACAAGGCAGCTGCCTCCCTCAAGGTACACCTACCCTGAATCATGGCAAGAATCCCATTAATGCTCTGCTTCTCATACAGCCCGACTCTGAGAAGTCGACCTCCGAGCACATTAAGGACAAGGCAAAGGGAGCGGCCGACACTATCGCTTCGAAACTCCAGCCAGAAGTTTGTCTATTGTGTTTCCTTGTCACCATCCGTGGTCCTAACTTTTGCTCCAGGGACAGAAGTCCACAGGCCAGCAAGTCGGGGACAAGCTCTCCAGTGGCCCCGGAGACGAGAATGTATGTTTCATCCGATCAGCATTCTGTCGCCCCTTACATGGCTTTGTCGTAGACCCCGGTAGTGGACCAGATTAAAGATGGCCTAAGTCTTGGCGACCGCAGCAACAAGTAGAATATTCCGTAGCATTCAGCAAAAATCAGATTCGTCATCATCATTGTGTAGTAGTAGCTTGCATTGTACAACCGTCTGTAGCAAAACTGTAATATTGAGCAGCCGCGCGGGAGCGGCACGTGACCACAATTTTGAAGTGAATTTCACAGTATCAGCACGGAAAAGCGACAAGCCTCACCGCTGTCAACCTCATCCTCGTTGGCGATATGGTCCGTTCTCGATCAGCTCTCTCCGCTTTCAATTGCACCCCTTCGCTCTTCATGGAAAAGTGATTCCATGTCGATTCCGGGTTTGCCGACACTTCGATACGGAAGGGATCTCTCGTGATTCTTGTCATGCTCGAAGTTACTTTCCTCAGTCTTTTCTATTCATATCAACGTGAAACTCACACTCCGCACTGCCACTCTACACTCCAATTTCAGCGCACATTTGGCACTCACACGTTCGAATTTCGACTCCCTTGTGCATTAGTACCAGCTCTATCGGTCCTTAGTTCCTCACATTGTCTCTCAGATGGTGCATACACACGCGATGGGACGTCCTCTAAGTGCTCATCGCTCATATTGCTCCCATCACTGCAAGCGAACGACCTCCTAGAACCATCACGGGTTATTCCAACAATCACATGTTATGTCCGTGCATCATGTTTTCTTCCGTACAAGAACATAACTGCTCGGGCGCTATTCTGCCGTCATATAACAGACCTGCTACGCTGGAGTCCATCAACTTTGTCTTCTCTGTTTCTCCCATCAAGTTCTACCACAAAGACTCGAGACTTACTTCCCACGAAGATATGTTCGGTGACAAAGTTAGTGCTAACCTCCCTGGCAGTTATCAGGGATATCCTGTGACGCTAGGCACTTGCAGGGAGTGTTAGGCACTTTGGTCAGCGCGTTGTGGGGCGTCAACCGCCGCGTAGAGGAGGTGGCCGAATCGGCGGCTGATGTCAGTGTCTTGCTTCGCTGCGTATTTTTTTTCATACGACGGGCTTAACACTTGACGATCTACGGAAATACTAGACGCTTGGAGATAAGATCTTTTGGCCCACCGCCGAGTCGGAGACCAATAACGCAGAAATTATCGCACCTCAGGCAAGCACGGAGCCGGTCACTGTCGGTCGTCGTAGCAAAGGAACGGATGGTCAAGTGAGTCGCCCATGCTGCTTTCTATTGGCGTGGACCTCCCAATAAGAACAGTTGCTCACACCACACTCCAGGTTTCGTACCGAAAGGCGAAAGATTCCGAGGACAAAGCTTAGACTGGCGCATCATGCCTTGCGTGTCGGCCGACTCGGAGTAGGTCATTCGCTACATTCGTTGATGATGTTGTATTGGCGGGACAGTAAATGAACGATTCACACTGTGCCAGTGATCCGGTTACGGTATTGTATGGGACGTGTAACGTAGAAAATCACAATGACATTGATTGGTGGTTCGTAGCTTTGTTCGAACCAACTCGCCGGCTTCCAAGCCTTGTCCCTACCTATAAATGACAGACGTGTAAACGAGATACATCAGCTGTTCAATTAGCTTCTCTCAATACGGATTTGGCGTCAACTACCAGGGCTAGTAGTATTCAATGCTCAAGGAACCACGAATCAGTCTGAGGAAAACGAACTCAATTTCCCCAACCACCCTCTTCAGACTCGGTGATGCCAAACTTCCGGCATATGGAATCAGTATCACCGTACTCGGACACCCACATTACGCCGTTGGAACGAATCCGTGCCATGAGGCAATCAATGAGTATGAGTAATCAATCCTTCGGCCCTGCCAGTGTTTCCAATCCTCGGCGCCTTTTGCGCCTTTTGGAAAAATCGAATTGATCGGTGCATGACGGCACCTCCTTGCGAAAATCGGTGACAATGGTTTGGAACTCTGTGAACGCCTGATAACCGAGTAGCATATATATGGTGAACATTCCCAATTTGGCAACCAACTCCGACAGGACAGCGGAGGTTTGGCGCGTGTCAATGGTCAATTGTGTTGTGTGGCGTAGCCCTGAACGAGGAACAGGTCGAGGTCGAAGACCGATGTCGGTGAATCCGCATCGCTACTAGTACGGCGATGAGATCTGAGGTAGGACGCGGCGTTCCTTAGTACAATTCGAGGCAGTCACTTACCATCACCAAACAGGCGACGGGATGGGCGACATAATACTTTGATAATACTTTGCCACGGGAACGAGACGGATTCACTGTGAACATTTACATCTAGTATGCCCACAAAGAAACTCAATTGTATGGGGAACCAAGGACGGGGTCGGTGACAGGAAAGACATGCGAAAGCGGCAATTGGTAGAAATACACGGATGAGGTTGCATCCACACGGTGAAACGTTTAACAAGTGTGTGGCTAGCTACATTTACCACACGGTCGCGCGGAGGACGTATTTTGCTACCCACCGAACCGCGCCAAGCGTCGTCGCCTCATCTCCTCGAGGTCGACACTCTCAGCTTGAGGCGCCGGCTCCGAGTGCGAGTCGGCTGTGTCCGATAACGTCTCTTCGGTGGCGGTTTCGTCTTCGCCTTCGTCGTCATCATCGTCATCATCATACATTTCGTCGTCTGCTTCCTCGTGCTCGCCCGTTCCAGTCAACGACCTGCCATGTGGACCAGAAGTAGATGCAGCTGGAGGTGGAGAACGACGCGGGCGTGGTGGCATAGTATCGCTATTGGGTATGTGGATTCCCGGTTGGGCACTCTCGAGAGATGCTTGGAGTGCGGCTTGGAGCTCCTTATCTTCGTCGTCATACACGCGACCGCCCTGAACGCGTTCGCGCGTCCAGGCCTCAGCTTGGTTATTGTTATTCTCTGTTCTGAGCGTTGTTTCCGCCCCGTCACTTCCTGCGCCTCCTTCAAGTTGTCCTTGCTCACGCGCCATCTCTTTGCTTGCCTCGATCGCGCGCCTCAACTGCTCCTCTTCGTCTTCGACGGGGCTTCCTACCTCATACGGCCTGTCGGTTTGCCCGTCGAAACGCGAAACTTCTTCGTTGTAATGCTCGCGTAGCGCGACTTCCTGCTCCCGGCGCATCCGTTCGAGCATTGCTTGATTTCGTGCCATCGACGCGGCGACCGGATTTGTCATAGGTTGATCTGCGGGACGCGTGCCAGGTGGAGGGACCGGAGGGGGAGGTGAAGTAGGCTGGCGGAATGAGGGGACGCTCGTGGTGGCACTTGGGGGTCGTACACTGGGGCCGCTAGCGAACAGTCCCGGGTGGATGGGAGGAATCGGGAATGATGGTGCCCCTGGCAGTCCACCATCGAGAGAGGCTTGGAGCGCAGCTTGAAATAGTAAATCCTCGTCCTCGAGCCCAGTTGCGGATGACGGGCTGCGAGACGTAGACGAATATCGAGGCCCTGAGGAAGCTGACTGAGAGAGGGAGGCAGCAATCACATCGGCATCGGTTTGTGGTAGCGGGTGATCAGGATCAGTGGGTACCGCGACAAACGTGGAGTATCCTATAATCAATACTGAGCCTTGCTAAGGAGATGGAGAAGGGTCAAGGAAAGTGTTACCATCTGCCTCTGCCTGTTGCAACAATATCCCAAGATACGTCTCGCCGACCCACTCGGGACGATCAAGGGAAGAATTAAGATTGAACCAGTGGCCAACCCCATCGTGATCGCCAAACTTGCGAAGTGTATACCAGTGCTGATCGCAATTTAAGATGAAAGCGCGTTGATGTCTATGCGGGGTGTCAACCATCTACAATGTGGACGGTGTTAGGCATACTGCGGTCTGTTTTGATAGGGACGCATTGCTTCGCTCCGCCATCTGATGAGGCTAAGTTGAAGGAATTAGCTTGACCGACGGGGGTATGTATCAGACTACCTCTGGCCCCAAACGTTTAGAGCGTTTTCAAGTACCTGTATAGAGAAGAATCCTGGGCACAATTGTTAGACCTGCTACACAGAACAGAAACGACGCACCGGTGTCATCCATGTTGGCGCTCTCCCGTCCTAGACGTCCTTCATCGACATGCCGTTCGAGGGCGTCTAAGGAGTGTGCGATAGTGGACAGATCGGACGGGGTGAACTGTTGTGCGATCCACCAATTAGGTACACGTTAACCGCGAGTAGCAGAGACCACGAACGTAGTTTCCTTCTAGAGGCCAATCAGCGAAATCCTTGGCAGCTCAGAATTTACTAGTAGGACACACGCAACAGGGAGTTCAGAGCATGTTGTGCACAGAGTGCAGACCCACGCTCCTGCTTCTCATGGTATATATGGACAGTGAGTTGCTCGATCCCGGCCATGTTCAAAGTCGCGACGGTATGATAGATCAACTTGAAGGGGCACTTGGTGGTGGCGAAGCTATCTGTGATTGTGATTCATTAGGGTGCGGCATTCCCGGACCGTCTTGCCGTTGCGCTGCAACTGCGCATGGCGCCCGGTTGCCAGCCAGAGCGGAATTGATACCGTTTTTTTTGTGATACCATCGAGAAAAGAACCAAAAGACATCACCTGGGTGCATAGCTCGCCAGCTGAGTGCGCAAAACCGATCAAGTCTGTCATCGAGTCAAGTGTCCGGGGTCGTCGGCATCGCCTGCACCAGACCAGAACCATCCCTTTACTTCGCCTTGCCCTTGTCGGCACCCCGTGTCAGCCACCCACAGCCCTTCATCCTCTCATGATTATGATTATTAGACAACGAGGAACACTTTTACCCTGGCTTCTTCTACCTCTTCTTCTAATTTCCGTTGCAAATTCGCAGTCTGATGCAAATTGTCACCCGTCCATCGGCGACGACGCGTATGACTTCAGCACGCTCTCAGGCGATCACACCGTCTCGCGTACCCGCTTATCTCCACCGACAAATATGACGGACATGCTTCGGTTCAACGTTTGCGGCGAGATTAGCCCGCTTGGAGATGTAAATTCAGGTGACCAGGTGCGTGTCCAGACCATTCTCAAAGCACCGTTTTGGATGATCCGTGCAGTGTCCCAGCGGGACATGGGCCTGTCTTACCAAGACGAATGTCAAACAAGGGGAATCAGACAGAGTTGTTGCCGTTGTTCCCATTGCGCAGGAACAAGAGTTGCGGGCAGAATACACCAGGCTGTCATGTGCGTTTTTCGTCACCATTGTTCCGGGACTATATTTATCAGCTCTTCACACCAGCGCCACGGGGGGTCAAAGTAACGTTGCATGGTCCCTCATACCCGTCCTCCACAACGTTAGAGCCTACGCCACAGACATTCGTCCTCAACGTATTGTGCACGTCGGAACAGTCCGAGCCCCAGTTCAAGTCATATGATGGTTCCCAAGCGATTGTTGAATGGAGTGGTCCGGCAGGGTGTAGTTCCCAGTCAGAAGCGCCCACAGATGGAGATGGCAAAACACCGGAGGAGGCTGTAGGGAGCGGGGTCGGATGGTTCTTCCTTTTGTTCGTTTTCCATTTGAACCTAAGCTCCGTCATTCCCTGATCCAAAGTACCCTCAGGCTTTTTATCGCATTTGCAGGCTACTTTGTCCTCGGTGCATATTACAACTATACAACCTACGGGGCAACGGGTGTGGATCTCATTCCGTGCGTTTCCTCCATGTTTTTCCTGGTCCCGATACTGAAACCCTCGTCGTTGACTGTAGACATAGAGACTTTTGGCGCGAAGTACCATACATGCTACGAGACGTTGTCTCGCACCTTTGTAGTTCTTTCCAGTCACGACAAAGTTCGAGTCGCGGGGGGTATATCTCGGTATAATCCATGGTTTCATGCCACCTTTCTTTAGATTATGCTTTTAGGATTGTGTGACCAAGCAAGCTGATCGCCCGCTACAAGCGTATCGCCAATTCGATCAACAATTCGTCGACGTTACCCTTTTGGTAATCTGGAGGCCGGCTTACTGAACATGAACAAGAGGACCTTCGGACAGCATAACGATCTTCGGTGCTCCTTTCTGAACACCCTTGCAATTGAATGCCCACAAGTCAATTAATGACTTCAGTCTGAGCCCCAATAACCCCAGTGATATATCGAGTCACCACCTGGAGTGACGGGCGCCACTAGTCCAAAACAAAACCCCAAGCTGCTTTATCACGAATCCAAACCCAACCTAGGTCTTGAAAAAAAACTGACAAGTGAGGATGGAATTCAGCGCGTACTCTTTGTGAAGAATGGGCTCAGGTCGTTGAAATGGTGTCCAGCCATAAATGGTGGAATCCGAACCAGAGTGCGATGATCGTCGTCGATCAATTCAATGGCCGAATCGGTACCACGAGATAATCAAGCCAGCAGGACATGATTCATTGAGAACACCATCCGAATGGCGTCCCCCCTCCTCACAGCTACTGGGAAGACAATTCGTTGGCATTGGCAACGACAGATGGTTCCTGCTGCGGCTATATCCGGTGCCGCGAATGCGGCGCGGTAAAGTGTTCCCGCTTGTTTCCTGTCTCCCGCACCCATCTGCGCAACAAGAAAAGGATTGATATTGTCAGGCATAATCTGAATGGTGAAGTGGTACTACACTGTAATAGTAGGGACCCAACCAGGCGTCTATGCGGATTGGTATCGGCTGGCTCCAAGTTACCTATTCTCTTTCACATGGGCTAATGATCCCTCTACTAGGACTCAGGTTGCTCCCAAAGTCAGCGAAATTTCTGGGGCTATCCACAAGAAGTTCAAAACGCGCGCAGAGGCATTGGAGGCGTTCAACAGGGCTACACGCGAGGGCACGGTGCGAGCGGTACCGGTAGACCAGGAATCAGATGTGGCATCTCTAGCATCGTCTCGCACTTCATCTCCGCTGCCCGTGGCACGAGATAACTACAGACGGTTGAGGCCCCGCCACTATCCACAGCAAGGACAATTCCGTCGGGCAGCATCCCATGGACACGCAATTGCACAGCCAAGACCCCATCCTGCTCCCAGACTGGGACGCAGTTTCCGCAGCAACCCGACACGCCGCAGTGCCACAATGAGCAATATTCTGTCGCCGACGCAGGCGGGCCCGTCAAACCTCGCCGACACAACGCGGCGCGTTTCTGTGGGCGCAGAACCGAGGGAACACGAAGAACAATCCGACCAAGGATCACGTACGAGATCAGATTACGTGGACGGACCTGAGCGATCTGCTTCGCCGTCGTCAAGATTTGTGGATTACATCCGAGCTCCTAGTCCTTTGGGCCCGCACAACAGAGGTAGCGAATGGTGGTGGGAGAGTCACCAGCGGTCGGTAGGGGCCCTTCAAGGTTCGTCTGGGGTGGATGACCGCACATCCATCCCGCGCGGCCAGGCAAGCCCCATGAGTACATCGACAGAGACCAGTCGACGGTTCCGGGAGAGTCCCAGAGCGGCTCTCTCGCCATTACCACAGTCCAGCCATTCAGCATATAGGCTCTCGCGCTCGCCTCAACCTGAAGCCAACCAGGACATTGAGTCCCAAGGTTTTGATAGCCTCCTTCTCGACCCCAAGCCCTCTGGCTGATAAACTTCTTGAATTTGACCCAGTTCATGCTTCTGGAAGTCAAAGTTTTGACGTCAATATACTCGCGTCGCCTTGGTCACATGGCGGGGGTGACTATAAGGGCAAGAGGAGAGCAAGTATCCGGAGTGAAGACTCATGTCTTGACTCATTCGATTGGCCTAGAAACCACGGAGAAGCCCCCACTCTGCAGACGAGGGTAGAACCCAATAATTCTCCGAGCTTACCAGTCTTATCACGTCCGCCATCAGCACGCTCACATATATCATTGGCAAGTTCCACAGGGACACTTTCAAGTGCATTCAGCTTTGGTGTCAATATCGTGGCAGTGGAGACACCCGAATCGTCCGGGCGCTCCGCGGAGGTTGGAAACTCGGCGCCCCAGTCCACGGTTTCTTTGTTCGCCATCTCAGGTTTGGCAGAGGGTGGAATCCCAAGTCCGTCCATGCAAATTCAAGAA
>Ga0209488_10004165_pt1 | contig 11396 bp, 13 predicted proteins | sample Rivendell_Oct201_8_FD_188349 | JGI IMG/M metagenome (GOLD analysis project Ga0209488, IMG submission 188349) | Vadose zone soil microbial communities from the Eel River Critical Zone Observatory, Northern California, USA -... | ecosystem: Environmental > Terrestrial > Soil > Vadose zone >... | reverse complement strand
AGCTAACTCCCATGGCCTGTAGCCATGCAGCGGAGCGCCCACGCAGATCCGAGCCACCGTCTGCCATTGCCCCTCGATTCGTCACCCTCACCGCCATCATCTCCATTCCTTCCCACCTTCACGACGTCTCGCCTGTTCATCCCATCATTCCCTCGATCCCAATTCGATCGCGCTTCGATGTCATCAAGACCTGCTAAAAAGCCCCTGGTCGGTCGACGACAAGACCTTTCCCCTGGCCAACATCGCCGTCCCTCCATTCGATCAACCAACGACGTCGCACTGGACGTCCTCGCTTGCCTTGGAGAATTTAGTTTTACTCCTTTCGTACGCTCTCTCTCTTCTCATTTTCCATCTAGTGTCTTGCTCCACACAGTACCATACGCCACCCACTCGTTTCACCAACATACATTCCAGCGCGCCGACATCGGCCGACGCTCTCACCCTCATTTTTCAATATTTCTATTCATTTCGCTCAGATACCCGCCTGTCACCCCCCAAACTCGTACGATACGAAGTTAGTGGTACAAGGCTCGGACTCGGATGTATATAAGCTCACGCGTTTGGACTCGTAGCGTCAGTATTGGATAGCGTCTCACAATATCACTTTCCCGCTCTCTCCCCTCTCTCTGCGCGAACTCTCAGGTCTCGACCTCTCTTTGCTGATTCCCATTCCACCGCCTCGCGATCTCGGAGCGTTCTACCGAGCCAACGTGTCAACTTACGCCCGCCTTCGCACCTACGACTCGCGCCCTCAAGGTTATCGAAGTCGACTTCAGCAATCAAAACTCTTATCCCCTCCCTCTCTTGGACTACGACTCTGCTGAACTCACTCGCACGTCGACTCGTACCTTCGTGCTAACAATCGAGCATGGTGCGTCTGTTCCAGGAAACTTGGGTACAATGGAGTCGATAGTGAAAAGTCCAGTGGCACTTTAACGTGGTTTGTGATGTGGACGGAGCATGGGGAGCAGTCTCTTCCGGGTAGAGTATAACTTGAAGTTCTGCCGGTATGAGAAGAAACATGGCACGTTGCGTCCTCCTAGCAACTTTTGGGGCACCGTGATATTTCACGTCACTCGAATTATCACAGGTATGCCAGTGGTGCTAGAAAACAATTATAGGAAGGGGTTTCATAAACAGATAAGAGACCATATCTTCGTCATGCTTTGTGGTGATAAGCTCCCCATTCTTAACTCCCGCTGGCCGCCGCACGGTCTTCGTATTCACACCCATCGGATACCTCGCCTCTCCAATACGCCCAGCCCAGTCAAAGTCAACAACGTGAACCGCGACGTCGTCAGATGCGAGCGACTCAACATTAACAAGAAGGTTGATATCCCGGATGTCTCCATGAACGAATCCCTCCTCGTGCAGCACTTGCACCATGTCGTTCACTTTCCGGCGTACCTTCTCCTGCTCCGTGTTCGAAAGTATCTTTCCATAAAGAACTTCGTATTTTGATCTATCCATGATGACCGCAATCCACCCTGTGGAGACCTGAACGCACTGCCGGAGCATCGGAGCGAAACCATGAGATGCGAGACACTCGTGTGCCTCCTTCGAATACCGTCTCGTGTACTTGACGAGGCATTGGCCATGGTCAGAGTCGTCCTGATCAATGATGGCGGAGAAAATCAATTTCTGATCATCGAGCCGTGCATCATATGTGAAAGTTATTCGCTGTCCGTTGGACTCATAGGATGTCACGAATGGGAATTGGCGAGCCTTCTGAAGACAAGAATAGTAATCCGATGGGGCATGATTCGCTCTGGCCTCGGTATCGAGTGCTCGATAGTGGGCTTGGAGATTGCGAGCAGCAAGAATGAAAGCATCCAAGCTGGAAGCGATTGCATCTCTGTCATCACGTTCCATGCTATGCGTCGACAAGTCGAAAAGAGGGGTTAGGGGCTCGACCTTCACACGCTCCCCATCCCATATTGCACCGTAAAAACCCATATACGAAGCTGCAAATACAATAAAAACTGAGGATATGATGCGATGAATGTGAATGAATAAACATACCCATGTCTACCACGAGAATGCTGGGGAAACGGGTGTCGTAGTTATAATAGTGAAGAGCATCAGCCAAAGCTTGAGTCAAAAAGTGTGCATAGTATAAGATAGCTCGAGAGAGAGCATCTCCACGCCCGTCCTTGCAACCCCGAATGACTGCTGGCATGACACAGACAGGTGAGTTTCCATGGGTATGGAAGGTAGTGCCCGGCACAAATTGCCCGCGAAGGAAAAAAGCCTGTGTGCGACCCGAGCACGGACAGGATTTCTGACTGCCGACTCTCCTCTGAACCGTGCCATTTGCACGCGATAGGCACAAGCTCTTCCATAAAGGCAAGGGCTCCCTGCGAAGGGGCTTGTTTGCATCTTTGTTTGAAATTGCTGAAGACTTCGTGAAGTAATACTATTGGAATAGTATCACTTTCGAAGGGGCGGTTGCAAGTGATGGCATGTCCTGGCCCAACAATTTTGCTAAATACAGAATCAGCCACGGACGATGGCCCGCCTTTCCCAAGCTCTGTTTTGAGAAGCTCGACCGCCGGTGGAATGCCCTCTGTTTTCCCCATAGTGTGCTTGTGCGTGACTTTAAGAATGTCGATCGGTGGTAAGACACGGGAAGAGAAGGGCCGTCAGACAAGAACGATAGAAACAAACCAGAAGAGAACATGGGTGTGAGACGAACAAGGAACTTACCTTTGGGGGGTGAGATGCATGCAATAATATGGATATGATTCTCCGCAGGTTCATCAACAAATATCTATCTTGAACAGCCTGTTCGATATCTTTAAGCGCTCTCCAACTTCATCCAGCGAACAATTGTTCGCTGTCGCGCTAATGTTGTCATCGTCGGGGAGTTGAACCTAGAGGAGCTTTGAGGGCGAGCTCACACTGGAAAAGGAAACACTCACCTTCCAGAGGATTAGCGAAGACTTTGCGACACGGACCTCCATCTCCTCGAGTATTTGCGATTTTAAACTGTCGACCGTTTCATTCGTTTTTATTTTAACTCTGAAAGGGTCTGCAGAATCCTCGCGTATCCAGCAGTTGAGGTTAATTTCCTCGTCGGCACTGGGTCCAGATCCGGGCGAGGGTTCTGCTGCCTGAGGACGTTTCCTTTTCGCTGTCGAGTGTGTTTCCTTCAGAGCTACCATCGCAGATATAGGTATAGATGTGGGTAAAGCGTGAGGTGAGAGGTGGTGGCCGTAGTCCAGTCTTGACACAATCCGAATGATGCCAAGCTTAGTAATTGACTGCACTAACAGTTGGTATAAGTGGACGTAGACTTGGCTTATCCTTTCTTCCCCCCGTGTAAGCCATTTCGTTTACTGGGCCATTCTGCTTTACCCTGGCCGGGAGTTGCGTCGATGGCTATACTGCTTCCTCCTGGAATTCTTTCTAATATCCTCAGTTTTCTGCCCTTAAATTGCATCACACAGGCTTCATGCGTTTCCAAGTCGTGGCGAGATACCATCAACATCAATCCTGTCCTTTGGTGTAACCTACTGAAAAGCGAGGAGTTGTGGTTCGGAGGCGATTCTGCGCTTGCGTTTGTTGAAGCACTGATACGCCGCCAGCAGAGAGCAGGCTTATCCCATCCCAACGAGTTATCTCTCGTCAGCCCATACAAAATACTGTTCAAGTCGAGATACCTTACGCGAACTCGATGGATTGACAATCCCGAGCCCAAACACCTGACCTTCCCCGCCCACGGACGCAACGTCGTGACCTGCTTGATGTTTTCCAGGGGCCGCATCATCTCTGCGTCTGACGACCATTCGATTTGCGTTTGGTCACCGGCCACCGGCCACCTTCTCCATTCCCTTTCTGGCCATGAGGGCGGAGTGTGGGCCCTCGCATCAACCAAGGACACGCTTGTCAGCGGATCCACGGATAGGACCGTCCGTATCTGGGATATCTCAACTGGCAGATGTACCCACGTCTTTTCAGGACACACGAGTACGGTGCGCTGTTTGGCCATTGTCAAGCCCGAATGGGTGGAAGTCGAGGACGAACATGGAAATCGGATGATGGAGAAGTGGCCGAAGCGTCCCCTGATCGTGACCGGAAGTAGAGATCGCTCCATCAGGATCTGGAATCTACCTCAACCGGGTGAACCTGAGTATCGCACTGACGACCCGGGCTCAGACGTGCGTTACCTTATCCATTGTTTATAATGCTGTGGACTGACTGGCCATTTCCCAGCACCCCCAAGTCAACGACAACCCATACCATAAACTGCTCCTTAACGGCCACGAACAAGCTATCCGTGCCCTCGCAGCAAGTGGACGTACTCTTGTTTCTGGTAGCTACGACACCACAGTCCGTGTTTGGGATATCATCACTGGAACGTGCAGATGGGTATTAGCGGGGCACTCTGACAAAGGTGGGTATTATCGCAACTGGCTTAGGTTCACTACGGGTCTGAGCAACGTCATAGTTTTCGCAGTAGCCCTCGACTCTACCCGGTGCCAAGCTTACTCAGGATCGATGGATAGTACCGTGCGTGTTTGGAACCTGAAAACGGGGGAATGCCAATATACTCTAACGGGCCATAATTCGCTGGTCGGTCTCATTGGGTTGTCGCCCTCGCGTCTGGTCTCCGCCGCAGCCGATGCTACGCTTCGCATTTGGAATCCCGACACGGGCGAGGTTCAACACGTGTTGGATGCGCATACGGGCGCAGTGACCTGCTTCCAACACGACGAACTCAAGGTTCTCAGTGGATCGGATGGCATGCTCAAGATGTGGGACGTCCGCTCGGGCACAGTCGTCCGCGAATTCCTTTCAAATGTTCGCGGGGTCTGGAAAGTGATGTTCGAGGGCCGCTGGTGCGTGGCAGCCAGCGAGCGATCCGAGGCCACGTATCTCGACGTGTGGGACTTTGGCAACGGCGAGCCGTGTGATGATTGGATTGGCGAGCCTGCGGGCGGGATCTACGACGAGGATATGACGGATGATGAGAAAGAAGTGGTGGAAGTGGAACGGGCAGATGCCCGTGCCGTGGACCAGGACCGAGATGATTCTCCGCCCGCGACGTTTGCCGACGAGGCTGGTACGACAGTATAGACCAAGGGCTTGTTGGAGGTGGAACGTGATGGTCACAACTTGACTTTGTAACCGTGTATATCTACTGGCCACTAGGGGTAACTGTATACGTATCTAATCATCGTTACACCACCAACTGTATTACATAGCGGGTTTTCAGGGTTGAATAACAGGATTTGGAATCGTGGATCGTGGATGATGATAGGAAGCGGATGAGTTATGGACTTGGCTCCTCGGAACTCGTGGGAATAGAGATGTTTACATGACGCACACGCCCAAGCGTTAACCTCAAGTTCAAATGTATTGTGCGTGTGTTAACGGTGACCCCGATAACAAACAAGGTTAGCAAACTCTACAGATATAAATACAATGCAGAGCACCAGTGCAAAGCAGAGTTCTAGGACTGCAACAACACGATGACTTGTAACTTCCTATCTTTCAACTGAACGGAATTAGGTTCAGTACGGTCGGAACCCTAATTCAAAGGATAAATACGCCACCACCATCATTCCCGACTCTTGATCGCGCCCACAAATGCTAGTTCTTCCAATAGTGAGTCTTGTCTGAACCTTAGTCTCCCGTTCGGTACATTGGTCTGAAGAGTTCCGGTTTCCTTCAACAGGGACCGTGGGATCAGAAAGCTCGAGAACGTGCCTTATTGATGTCATTACCCGCGGCACCGGGGAGGTACCACTTCTGACCGAGCCAGTGGCGCTTGACCTCCATCTCGAAGCCACTTTGGATGACCGAGTTGCGAGCCAGGTCACAAAGCGAACTCTGCGGAAGCTTCAATATGTGTGCCGCGACGCTATATTCTTCTAGCAACGGTTCCTAAATCAAAAAGCAACGCCTTTGGTGAGGACCTCTCGCTCTCTAACGAGCAAGTGAACGACGACCGAACCTTTGTAAAGTGGAACTGTAGCGGGTCGTCCGTGCTCAGGCTTACGTTAAGCCCTGCCTTAAAAAAGTCGGGTAGTGGGTTTCGCTCGTACGTGAGAAACAACGCGTTGTTGCTCAGCGGGCTCATGGCGATACCGATTTGTTTGAGGTAGAATAGATATTGCAATGCTGGGACTTTGCGCAGCAAGATCCCGTGAGAGATAGAGTGGGAAGTTAGGAAGGCGGATGTGAGATGATCTGTATCGCCAGCTTCTCCGGCATGCGGACGCAAGACAAAGGTGTCTAGTGTTCTAAGTCAACAGACGGAGACGCGGAGAAGTGACTGATGTTTACTAAATCCGCGCGCGCGGCGCCATTTGTTGAGACTCGCCATGTTCGCAAACATGTAGTACAACCTAAAAAACCCATGAATGAATGACGACAGGACATCTGGTATGTACGACAAACCAATATGAGTATGGCGGGGATTGTGGGTAATCCCATAATTTGGGGTAAGGGAACTTCTTGTGGTAGCGACGTTCGGCTTTCGACTCGTCGTCAACGCTATCAAACCCGATGACACGCTGCAGAAAGATGTGTAGCTTTGGGTGGGACGATGGATCTTTCGTGACCTCAAACAGCGGTTGGAAAACATCTATTCGAACCATCAACGTTTCATATCGAATGGGAATAAGCGAACACCTACTGCGAACGATATCTTCAAAATTCTGGATTGACCCATTTTCTTTGTACACGTTATACAGGCGCGGAACCTGTACGAGCCAGCGTACGTTGTGTGAGAATAGGTGGTTGTCAATAACCCATTCCGCGAGGTTGTCCCATTCGTCTTGGTTCCTGCCGTAGATGCTTAGCCGCCACTCGCAGTTCTGTTGTACACTTGACTCAGCCTAGTCCAGGAACCCAGAAAAGAGACATCAGAGTACGTACCTGGTATTTTCCTTGCTCAAGGTCGGTCATCACCTCTTATAACAACAGACATGTAAGCGGCTCAGGGCTAAATCACACACAGCGGCATTACCTTGCGTTAGTTCTGCGAGATATCGCCCTTTTATATAATTATCTGCCTTGAGGAAAATCTCACGTAGGCGGGACTCGCCGATCGGGTTGTACTTGAGGTTAAACTTGTCAAAGCGATGGAACGAATCTTGGTGCGCGTGCATGTCAAGGGTATCGATGGAAAGGTCATACGCGGTGAGGTGAAGTGACTCGAAGACCTGTTGGAGCGTTAATTCAGCTCCGTCACGGAAGATCACGACGTCCTGAAAAACTGTAAGCCGTTTGCACCAGAGTAAGGGGAACGGAAGGGAATGGTACCTGGGAATTGCGCTTCATCTTTGACTTGATGAATCGTAAAAGATGTTTCTGATTCATGCTGCTGGAGTGGTGAACGTGCGTGTCGACTTTGCGAACGTTATAGAAATCACTAGCAGACGATTATCAAGTGAGACGTAAGGTTGACAGAATAACATGCAGTACCGGTGAGGAACACCCTGGGGTCGGAAGATTCAGACAATCTCTGAAATATTGGAAGAGAAATGAAACGGACCTTCATTTCTGTCATCTCTTGAAACTCGTTGGTTAAAGTGTACATGGTGAACTTTCCTCGGAGATACTGTAGACGGCGAAACGCGAAGCTCTTGATGGGACCGTCAGAGATGACGCCAAGCACAAAGTCGAGATCCATGAAATACTCTTTGATGGTCGGAATGTCAAAGATTGGTCTTTTGTCGGCAGCTGAACGACAACTAAACAAAGTGGCTGGTCCTGACAGGAGGAAGTCATACCTGTGACATCGTGATAGATCTGATATATGCCCTTATCGTCGATCTCGAAGTCCCATTCATGCGCACCGGGAATTTCACACCGAGTAAAGTCAAACACGTCCGTTGTGGAAGCCGTTCCGGAGGAGACTGCCTGGTCCGCCGTCCAATGCCAATGAGGTGGAGGGGGGCGGGGATATATGCGCCAGGGTTCAAACTGCTCCTTTATGGGTTCGAAAGAGCCAGCAGCCTCAGGGCGCACGCCCATTACATCCGAAATGCCCTCCGCGATGCCGTGGAACACGCCGTCGTGGTCGCGGGGGTTGTCACCAAGCCGCTGACTTGAGACCGCGACGTACTTGTCGCGCAAATCGAGGCATTTGCGCAGAAGCTCGAGCATGTGTCTGAATTCGGGAGTCTGGTCCGGAAGTGTCGTGGCTATCCAAAGCATTATCAACTGTCAGCAACTGGCTAGTGCAGCCCCGGGAACGAACAAAATCGTGAGCGTACCTGGGCCTGTATGCTCTTTCACCGCTTCAGCTGGCACCCCATCAGCGTTCTCCTGGTGGTCAATGGGGCTCTGTTCTATGTCATCGATCGTCGGTGGAAGTTTGAAGGTTGAAATGGCGTGTTGTACTGGTGAGCTTGGAAGAACATAAGGTGAAGTGGAGAAGGGGACTGCCTCCGATTGAGGGACAGATTGCCGTCTATGTGACAACACTTTCTCCTCGATCTACACGGGCGGTAAGCATGCCATTTCCGAGCTCGGCCACGACCGCCTCCATTTTGTGCTACGAGACGGGTCTACTCCTTCACCAAGGCAAATCGATCATGAGAACACGTGAGACCGCCGACGTACATGACGAAGGGTTTTCTCTTCGCTATAACCAAAAAATCCATCTGTAGGCTCTGGTATCTGGAGAGCTGGGGAATGTCTCGAACCCGGTGACTCGGAAGTGGTCCGAGAGTTCGAAGGAGATGTGCCAGTCGACAATGCGGAACTTGGATCTGGGTTTATAGCTGGCTTTTCTCGCGCAGGCGCATCAGACATGACGGTTAAAGAGAAGAATGGAGTGTGGAATAGGTTTGCTACGCACTCAGGCTGGCCATCAGTAAATCTGTCAAGCGGCGTCACGTGACCGAAACCAAGGCCAGCCGTACTCATATTTGGTGGCCACCCGCACAACGTAAAGGCGGAAGTGCTCTGCTTACAAGTTGGAAGGATTCACAGCACGCAAGTCCCGACTCTGACGCGACAAACCTCGAACTCCTCGAAATTTGAACCATTGGCCGTCCCCATGTTTCGCCGTTCCAATTCTTAACCCATACGAGAACGAAGACATACTGTACCGCATAGAACCCTGTTCAATGTGGTCACGGATATGTTCCGGAAAGCCAGGGTCATGTAATTCCCATACACGTCGGCAGGCCATTCTCCCGTCTTCGTTGATCTGCGCGCGTATTGCGGACGGTCCCAGTGCTGCCTCTTTAGTGCTTTGCTTTGCGCTCACCCTATTGCCTACGTCACCATACCACAAAGGCGATCATAGCCCTCTGGACCCACATCATGGCTCTTCCTTGGACAGGTCTGCTGGCTCCCCGCTATTGCGTGAGGTCAGAAGTTCATTCATGTGTCCGTTTGTAAATCCTAGGCCAACGACCATTTTTGACGCCACTTTCAGTGCAGTAGTACTCGCTCGGTCCACATCACTGGCAGAGACTTTGACATACTTACGTGGCAGTCATCCTCAGTAAAAATGAATTGTCGAGAACACTTCAATAGGCTCCTCTCTACCCGAGCCGGCAGTCGCTATTTATGTTAACCGTATGTTTCATCCTACTTCCTACAGTAAAACAATGACGTTCCATATCGTCGAGATATACAAAAATTTGTCCCGCTTCAACTGGTTCCCAACAGTACAAATCGCCCCTGCTGTGTTTACCCCGTTGCATGTTAATTGATATTTCATAATCTCTGCTATCGTGCACGTATCAGGGTGAGGTAATGGACTCTGTCACGCTTTAAGCTCACATGCTGTCCTTGTGCCTCTTGTACGGAACTTCTCTTGTCCTCCTTTCGATCCTTTTGAGGCGTCTTGGGCTGAGTGGTCGTTCTTTCTTTATCCTTTATGTCCTTGCTAGTCTCGCTATTACTTCCAGTAGATACATCTGCTTTGGCACGAGATTTGTCCTTCTCGGAGATAGACAACGCCCCTTCCACTTTCTGCGTTATCTTCTCTACCTCGAGATCTAATTTGGTCCCATCAGTTCGATCATCCTCTTCGGTTGGCGTTGCCTCGTCTGTATCGAGAGACGCAGATGTCCTAGCCCATTCTGCGTCGAGCTCGTCTTCCCATCCGAGCTCTCTCGCGAGATCGCGGATGATGTCGTCGCACTTGCCCAACAAAACCAGATCTTTTTTTCCAGAGCCCATGCCACCCACTTTATCCAGATTGATCAGAACCCGCGGGCAATTGCCCTTGACCCTATTGACGAGAGTGGCAAAGGGATGCACTGTAAGTGAGGTTCCTATGACTATCAGGAGATCTGCGTCGGAAAGCTGGCGCAGAGAACCAAAGAAATTGGGGGGAAGCTGGAAGATCACATTATCAACGCAACGTTGTGGGTCGAACCGCTTCTTGTGAAAAGGACACTCACCGATTCCCCAAAGAATACGATGTCCGGCTTGACAAGCCCTTCACACGAATGACACCTCGGAATACGCTCGTTTTTGACAGCTTCCTTCATCTCGGTGTCGTCGAATGATCGCTTACACTGGATACAGCGCTGCGTCGCGAAACTACCGTGTGCCTCGATTATTTTGTCCGCGGGGATGCCCGCTCGGCGCTCCAGGGTATCAATGTTCTGCGTCAAGCATAAGCCGAGCAGCCCTTTATCCGATAGAAGTTTGATGAACGAGTGCGTGAGCGTCGGTCTGAACTGTCCCGGGTAGAGCTCTTTCGCGAGGGTGTAAACTATGACGGCATCGACGGCATCTAAGCGGAGGAATGTAGGTCAACTATGAAAACGTACAGGGGTGGGGATTTCTCTGAAAGAATTTTATATCGAAGACTGCCTCTGGGTATGGCAAATTGAGACGTGCTAGGTTGGCCTGCGAGCGCGTTCCACAATCAAGCTGTGCTACACTGCGAGGAGTTGTAGATGTCGCCTCTTACGTATAGCCCTGTTCGCGTAAAGGGATCAGAAAGAATCACTAGTTACGAGAGCACACGCGCCTGTATCGGGAGAACGAAAGTCTGGGATTCCCGCAGAAGTACTGACGCCTAACAATCGAAATAAGTATGAGCCATTACTGACAAAGGTCGCTCGTGGACCTAGCGCGGCGCGTACCTGCACCTAACTTTCGTAGAAAAAGTCATTATCTGCGAGTCTGAGAACTGGTTTCAAGACGAAATTACCATGAGATAAATCTTTCGGCACGCATCTGATTGTATGTACTTTGCAAGAGATGACACATCCTTCTTCTCGAACAGTTGCGAACTGCTAGGACCTAGCCAGAGGGTTCACTCAGATCCAGAGCCTCCCGTAGAAGGTCTATGCCATAGTCACCCATTGATGTCTCGGACTCGCCACTCGGAGGGGTGATTCGTAGGACTCGGAGATCGATTAAGTTGAAAGACTCGGAGTACCGGGCCAGTACCGGGCCGTCGGTGATGG
>Ga0209488_10004164_pt1 | contig 11398 bp, 8 predicted proteins | sample Rivendell_Oct201_8_FD_188349 | JGI IMG/M metagenome (GOLD analysis project Ga0209488, IMG submission 188349) | Vadose zone soil microbial communities from the Eel River Critical Zone Observatory, Northern California, USA -... | ecosystem: Environmental > Terrestrial > Soil > Vadose zone >... | reverse complement strand
CTCGCCTTCGACGGCGTCGACCGCCTGCTTATCCATATGGAGCAGGTGGAACACGTACGGGTTCGCGCAAAAGCAGCCGTTGCGGACTGCGATGCCCCACTCGTGGCTGAGGGCGGCTGCCACCAGGCCGTGGTGCTGGCCGTCGACCACAAAGCTCGCCAGCCCGAGGCGCTTTGCGCCGGCCGGCGCGTCCGGTCCACCAAGCACGGCTACGCCCGGGATGCGGCTGAGGCGCCTGAGAAGGCTCGAGCCGAGCTCGACCTCGTGTTGAAGCATCTCGTCGAAGCCAAGCTCGACGAGCGTTTCGATGGCGACCCCCAGGGCGACGGCCCCGATCACGTTCGGCGAGCCGGCCTCCTCGCGGTCGGGCAGGTCGGCCCAGACGGTGTCGTCCCAGGTGACGATGCTGATCGCGCCGCCGCCCATGACCTCTGGCGCTCCCGCGAAGAAATCCCTCGGCGCGACGAGGACCCCGGCGCCGTATGGCGCGTACATCTTGTGACCGGACAGCGAAACGAAGTCGAGGTGGCCCGGGTCGCTCGCCGGTCGGATGTCGATCCGGTGGTGCGGTGCGAGCTGGGCGGCATCGATCGAGACCAACGCGCCGTGTCGGTGCGCCAGCTCGGCCACCGCATAGATGGGAGAGACGAACCCGGTCACGTTGGATGCGCCGCAAACGGCGACCAGTCCGATCTTTCCGCCGCCCGCCTTCAACGCGTGCTCGATCGCATCTAGGTCGATGTGACCGTCGTCCGACAGCCCGACCATGACGTGGCCGCTTCGGTGGCGCCAGGGAAGGAGGTCGGCGTGGTGCTCCATCTCGGTCACCAGCACCTGGCGGCCGTCGAGCCTTGCCTGCTCGGCGGCGATCCGGTTCAAGGCGTCGGTCGTGCCCTTGACGAAGATGACGACCTGCGAGCCGTCATCGACGCCGAGGAATTGGGCCACAAGCTCGCGGGCTTGCTCGTATGCCTCGGTGGCCAGGCGCGACTTGTATCCGGTGCCGCGGTGGACGCTCGAATAGACCTCGGAGAATCCGGTCACTGCATCCCGGACGCGTTTAAGCGGTGGCGTACTGGCGGCGTTGTCGAAGTTGATCCCGGTGACGGTGCCTCCGCCCGCGACCGGCACCGGAAGGTCAACGCCCGCGAAGTGCTCGCGCCAGTGGCCAAAGTGGGGAGAGGTCAACTTGCGCCTAGCCTAACGCGCCCTGAAGCCATTAGGCGGATCACTCGACGACTGTATGAGTCACACTAGGCACGAGGCCAACGATTGTGTTGTTGACACGAGGTTGAAGAGCCGCCGCAAGGTGAACGATGTTCCGGTGGCGACCACTACCGCCAGTGGCGATTCGAGCCTGGCCGCCCGCGAGCTCAGCTTCCTTGTTCGGCTCGCCCAGGCGGCCGCCGCCACGCAGCGCCCTGACGAGCTCCTGGACCTGATCATCCGCGAGGCGACGTCGGCGATCGGAACCGACGTGTGTTCGCTCTACCTGGTCACCGGGCGAGGGCGCGAGCTGCTGCTTACCGCCACCAACGGCCTCAACGAGAGGATGGTCGGCAAGGTCGTGATGCCGGTCGGAGATGGAATCACCGGCTGGGTCGCGGAGAGCCGGCGGCCGGCGGTCGTTCCAGACGTCAGCAAGGAGCCTCATTGGAAATGGGTGCCGGGCCTTGACGAAGATCGCTTTCATTCAATGCTGTCCGTGCCCATCGAGTCGGGGCCGCGGCTGGTCGGTGTGCTCAACGTCCAGAGCGCCGAGAGGCGCGACTTCAACTCAGGTGACATCGACTTCCTCCGCGCGATCGCCGGACAGGTGGCCGGAATCCTGGAGCGCAGCGAGCTCCAACGACGGACCGAAGTCCAGCTCGCGGAGATTCAGCTCTCGCACGACATCCACGAGCGATTCACGAAGCTCTCGTTGGAGGGCGCTGGAATTCGTTCAATTCTGGAGGTGGTGGGCTCGCTCGCCGGCGGGCACGCGGCCCTCTACTCGCCGGATGGCTATCGGGTCCGAGGAGTGGGGGAGTCCTCAGACGGCATGCCGCCGCGCATCCACGTGCCGAGTCCGCTCGGCCAGGCGGGCGCGCGTGAGGTCCGGATCAACGCCGGCCGGCCCGCCCGCGCGCTGGACGTCGTCCCGGTTCGGGCTGGGTCCGACGTGCTCGGGATGCTGGCGGTCGGCGTCGATGAGAAGACGGTGGACTCGGAAGGCCGGCGCCGTGCGCTGGAACATGGGTCGACCGTGCTGGCGCTCGAGCTTTCGAAAGAGCGCGCTGCGGCCGAGGTCGAGCGCCGTCTGCGCGGAGACCTCGTCGAGGAGGTGCTGGCCGGGGGTCTCGAGGCTGACGAAGCGGAGCGAGTCGCCCGACAGGCCGAAAGGCTGGGCCACCGGCTGCCGCAGCGGGCTTGGGTCGTCGTGCTGGAGCCGGACGATGATCAGACCGAGGCCGCGCTTGGCGCGCGCGGCGAGCTCGACCGCCTGGATGCCGCGCTCAGCGGGGTGATCCGCTCCCGTTTGCCCGGCACGCTGACCATCGTGCGTTCGGCCTCCGCCGTCTTCCTGGTTCCTGATGAGGTGGCGGCCGACCTGGCCACTGTGGAAAAGCTCGCTGGCCAGGTGCTCGCCGCCGCGGCACCTGTGATGAAGCCTGGCACGGCCTCCGTCGGAATTGGCAACCTGGCCAACGGAGTGGGAGAGCTGGCGCGATCGCACATCGAGGCCCGCCAGGCCCTGAGGCTGACGCGCCGCGCGGGCGGCAAAGGTCGCGTCGCGTCCTACCGGTCATTGGGCGCGTTCCGTTTGCTGCTCGAGGTCCAGAGCCCAGACGCGCTGCGCCGCTTCGTGAACGAGCTGCTCGGGACGCTGCTGGAGTACGCGCAGTCCCGTGACACCCCGCTCCTGGAAACGCTCGAGGCGCTGGCCGCGGCCAGGTGGGTGCGTCGCGCCGCGGCGCGCCACCTTGGCATCCACATCAACTCGATGTCCTACCGCGTCGAGAGGATCCAATCCCTCACTGGTCTGCAGCTCGATGACCCTGAAACGCGGGTTGCAATCTCAATCGCCCTGCGCGCCAGGGCGATGCTGGGAATGTAGCCGGCCGGATTGGCGAGCCGAGACCCGCATCCCACAGTCCGATACGGGTATGGCCCTCGCTTCAAACCCGCTTCTGACAGTCCGATGCGGGTAATCGGGGAGCGGAGGTTAAGGCAGCTGACCCGTTAGGACCGGCGGCGCATTGGTGAGTTCCCGAGATTGCTCGAGGCTGCGGACTATGAAAACAATCATTGCAACCACCAGCACCGCATCGAATCCGCTCAGCCCAATGCCTCGCCCGGCCTCGAGAGACGCATACCACTCCAGGATCGGAACCACGACCACGGCGAGCGCAAGGAAGGTTCCCCCGATGAAGACGAAGCGGTTGAACCTGTCAGCGAGCTCTTGCCAGTAGATGCCGTCGAACTCTGAACCTACGACGAAGTAGGTGAATGCGATGACAAGGCTCACCTTGATGATCGCGTACGCGACATCTGTCCAGGGATTGGGACCATAGGCGGTCACATGTTCACTGACCCACACGACCGCGCCAGGATTCGTGCGCTCGAGATAGTTGGCGAGGATTACCGGAACGAACACCATCGCGTTGGCGAACAACGGTGGTCGCAGTACCCCAGATAGCAGAACCCTGAACTCAACCGGCTTTTTGGCGGTCGTTTCTTCGCCCTCCTCCGGCGGAATGCGCCTCACTGCGAGCAAGGCCGCGACTGAAGCCACTACCAAACCGATCGAAAAAATGATCCACACACCAAGCGGTCGATAGAGCGCCTCCAGGGAGGGTGATGCAGCAAGGAGGTCGGCCAGCCGGTGCATTTCGACAGCCAGCGGGCTCAAGGCGTAGATCAGAATCGCGCCGTTGCCGAACCCAAGCCCGAACTCGTCAAGGACGTCGCCGAGGAAGACCAGGATCATCGTGCCGCCGGTCAACTGCAGGATGATGACCAGCCGCGCGGACCAGTCCATAGGGGGGAGGAAGCTGTCCACCTGGTACAAGACGGTCCATCCATAGGCCTGGCCCATCGCCAGAAGGACCGTCAAACCTCGCGCCCAACGGCGCAGCCGCAATTCGCCTTCGGGGGTTTTCGCGATCGTCTGTACGCTCTTCGACACGACGCGAATCAACACGATCGTGATCAGCGCCATGACGTAGGGCTGGAGGCCCAATGCCGCGAGGCTGTAACCGGCAAATGGCGCGGCGCTCCCAATGGCGTGTAGGAAGGTCGACGGCTCCAGAGCCAGTAGGCGTGAACCGATGAACAGCGGGTTGAGGCTCGCCACAGGAATCTGTTCGAGCGCCCGCCAGGTGACCAGGCACAAGGCCGTGACCGCGAGTCGCCTAGACCCCGCGATGCTCAGCAGTCGTATCAAAGCTGGCGGCAGTCTAGAGCGCTGGAAAAAGAAGAGGGCCCCAGATTTCTCCGGGGCCCCCATGGAGAGTGATTCGCGGGTTAGACGTCGCTGTAGAGCATGAACTCCCACGGGTGCGGTCTCAGCGCGACCTGGTCGACCTCTTTCTTGCGCTTGTAGTCGATCCAGGTGTCGATCACATCCTTGGTGAACACGCCGCCTTCCAGCAGGAACGCGTGATCGTTTTCCAGGGCGTCGAGCGCCTCGGCGAGTGAGCCGGGCACGGACTTGATCTTGGCCTTCTCTTCGCCGTCGAGCTCGTAGATGTCCTTGTCCACCGGCTCGGGCGGAGCAATCTTGTTCTTGATTCCGTCGAGGCCGGCCATCAGGCACGCAGAGAACGCGAGGTACGGGTTGGCCGCCGGGTCCGGCGATCGGAACTCGACTCGCTTGGTCTTCGGGTTGGTCGAGTACATCGGGATGCGCACGCATGCCGAACGGTTGCGCTTGGAGTAGACGAGGTTGATCGGGGCCTCGTAACCGGGAACGAGGCGGCGGTACGAGTTGGTGGTTGGTGCGCAGATCGCCAGCAGCGCCGGCGCGTGCTTGAGGAGGCCGCCGATGTAGTGCACGGCCATCTCGCTCAGTCCCGCGTAGCCGGCCTTGTCGGCGAACAGGTTCTGACCGTCCTTCCACAGGCTCTGGTGCACGTGCATGCCAGACCCGTTGTCCTGGTAAAGAGGCTTGGGCATGAAAGTCGCGACGTAGCCGTGCTGCGCGGCGACGTTCTTGATCACGTACTTGAAGACCATCATCTTGTCGCCCATGGTGGTGAGCGAATCGAAGCGCATGTCGATCTCGGCCTGGCCCGCCGTGCCGACCTCGTGGTGCTGGACCTCGACGCGGACGCCGGCCTCGATCAGCTTGAGCATGATCTCGGAGCGCAGGTCCTGGAACTTGTCTGTTGGCGGCACCGGGAAGTAGCCCTCTTTGTGCCGCGGCCGGAAGGCGAGGTTGGGCTCGGAGTTCTTGCCCGAGTTCCAGATGCCTTCCTCAGAGTCGATGTAGTAGTAGCCGCTGTGGGCGTTCTGATCGAAGCGGAGCGAGTTGAACAGGTAGAACTCCGCCTCCGGGCCCCAGTAGCTCACGTCCGCGATGCCGGTTTTGCGCAGGTGCTCCTCGGCCTTCTTGGCGATGAACCGAGCGTCTCGCGAGTACGGCTTGCGACTGATCGGGTCGATGACGTCGCAGATCAGGAACAGCGTCTTGTGCGAAAGGACCGGGTCGATCGTCGCTGAGTCCGGGTCAGGGATGAGCAGCATGTCGCTCTCATCGATCGCCTGGAACCCGCGAATGCTGGAGCCGTCGAATCCCAGGCCCTCCGTGAAGCTGTCGACCTCCAGCTCCCCGATCGGGAGGCTGAAGTGCTGCCACGTCCCGGGCAGATCGATGAACCGGACGTCGACGACCTCGACGCCCTCAGCCTTGGCGCGCTCGATCACCTCGCGCGGGCTGGTCTTGCTCCCCGACTTTGTCTGAATCGCCATGAACACCCTCCATGAACCCTCGACCTCTGCTGGACCTGACGGGCTCTTGACCAATCGTATGGATGCATCGAGCGCAGATCACGGTGCCACCCTCACGAATTGAAACGCGGGCTTTATGTGTGGTACGCACGACAAAAGATATCCACAGGCCTGGCGATCTCGTGTGTCCTGCACTAGACGTTCGGCTGGCGTTCGTGGCGACCACACGTTTCGCGGCCACCTGGGCGCCGATAGCCTGACCCCATCAACTCAGGGAGGTGCACGTCGTTGTACAGATCGCCAACTCTCCTGAAGAAGCTCGGGCTTGCTTCAGGAATCGCGATGCTTTCGGCGCTCGTTCCGCTCTCGGTCCTCGCGGCAGACGACCCGACCGCAACCCAGGCAGCGGGCGTGGCGGCGGACACGGTCTGGGTCATCGTCGCGGCCTGTTTCGTCATGTTCATGCAGGCGGGCTTCGCGATGCTGGAGGTCGGCTTCAGCCGGATGAAGAACGTCGGCACGGTGGTGGCGAAGGTCATCACCAACCTCAGCGTGAGCTCGATCGCTTATTGGGGCGTGGGATTTGGCCTAGCTTTCGGAGCGGGCGGGGCATTCGCCTTCATCGGCGGAAGCGGATTCTTCCCGACCTTCAGCCCCGGCTCGACGATGGACCTGCCGGCGATCGCAGCCAGCACAGTTCCCGCCGCCGGAAAGTGGTTCTTTGAGTTTGTCTTCTGCGCCGTCTCGCTTGCCATCGTGTGGGGCACGATGCTTGAGCGCACAAAGTTCATCGTCTACATCCTGTTCGGCGTTCCATTTGCCGCTTTCATCTATCCACTCATCAGCCACCAGCTGTTCGGTGGCGGATACCTCATGGCGACCCTTGGCTCCCAGGACTTCGCCGGGTCGACAGTTGTGCACCTCACCGGCGCGACAGCGGGCCTGGCGGGACTTCTCCTGCTTGGCGCACGAATCGGTAAGTACGAGAAGGGCAGGTCGAATGCCATCCCGGGGCACAACATGCCCCTCGCGCAGCTGGGCGTGCTGATCCTGTGGTTTGGTTGGTTCGGATTCAACCCCGGCTCGACCCTCAATGCGACCAACCTTCACTTTGCGGACGTCGTCGTGGTCACCAACCTGGCCGCAGCGGGTGGCGCGGTGGCGGCGTTGGTCACGGTTTACCTGATCACCAGGACGATGGACGTCGGCATGATCGGCAACGGCGCCATCGCCGCGCTGGTTGCGATCACCGCACCCTCGGGCTACGTGGAGCCATGGGCCGGTGTTGTCATCGGAATGGTCGCTGGTGTGATCGTCGTGGTCGGCGTGCTCGCGCTCGACCGGGTTCTCGACGACCCGGTGGGCGCACTGCCGGCGCACGGACTCGCCGGAATCTGGGGCACCCTGAGCTGCGGTCTCTTCACCACTCCAGCGCTGGCCAAGTTCAACGGGGTCGGCCAGGGCGGCCTCTTCTACACCGGCAGCTTCCACCAGCTCGGAGCGCAGGCGATCGCGGTGACGGCGTCGTTCGTCACCGTGTTCGTGCTCAGCTACGCGCTCTTCTGGATCATCAAGAAGACCGTCGGCCTGCGCGTCTCGGCGCGTGAGGAGATGGAAGGCCTCGACATCAGCGAGCACGGCATGTGGGGTTACCCCGAGTCGTTCATGCCCGTGCCCGGCGGGGTGTACCGCCCAGCGGATACGCCGACCGTCAACCCGCACTCCTCACCTGAGCCGGTGGGGGCGACACAGGGGGTGGCGTCAGCATGAAGATGGTCATGGCGATCATTCGCCACGAACGCCTGCAGGAAGTCCAGGACGTGCTGGACGAGTGCGGCGTGTCAGGAGTCACCGTGACGGAGGTCAAGGGGTGCGGCGCCCAGCGCGGTTACACGGAGAAGTACCGCGGCGCGGCCGTCCACATCTCACTCCGCCCGAGGCTGAAAATCGAGGCCGTGATGCGGTCAGAGATCGTGAAAACCGTGGTCGACAAGATGGCCGTCGCGGCCCGCACCGGCGAGGTGGGCGACGGGAAGATCTTCGTTGTGCCAGTAGAGGACGCCGTCCGAATTCGCACCGGAGAGCACGGCGCGGAGACCGTCCAGCACGCCGAGCGCGCGATGTGGGGCCACTAGAGGCGCCCACCCCCAGTCTCGAAAAAGGAAAGCGGCCGGGGATTTCCCCCGGCCGCTCCGTTTCCTGACGCTTTGGTTAGTTGGTTGCGGTGGCTTTGGCCTCGGTGGCCTCAGTCGGGACGTTCTTCTCGATCCAGGCCTTGATCGGGGCCGCCCCACCGGGGAAACCCACCAGCCGGTCGATCAGCTTCCCGTCGCGGAACAGGCCGAGAGTCGGAATGCCCATGACGCCGTAACGGATCGCGATGTCCTGGTTGGCGTCCACGTCCAGCTTGCCCATCGTCACCTTTCCGGCGTACTCAAGGGCTAGCTGCTCCACGACCGGCGTCATCATCCGGCACGGGCCGCACCAGTCGGCGTAGAAGTCCACGACCACAGGTTCGCTGGCTTTGAGCACGTCGGCCTCGAATTCCGGGCCGTCGAAGTGCTTCATGTTGTTCATGACAAATACAAAGGGCCCAGCGCCTTCCCTATTCCGAACCCGGAAGCACCCCATAATCGGTCGGTGGCCACAGTCCCGGCGGAGCGTCCGGCGTCGGCGGTCCAGCAGGCGCTGAGCCAGTTCGGAGCACGTCTTTTCGAAGCTGCGCCAGGCCTTGTGACCTGGATCCTGCTCCTGGCCCCGGCCTGGATTCCAATCATCTTCCAGACGCCTGGCGCCATCGCAGTGGCGGCCGCCGTCCTGGTTTTCGACGTCTATTGGCTCTTTCGCTCGATCACCGTCGTCACCGGCGTCTACAGCACCCTCTGGCGGATGCGGCGAGACATGGCCAAGGACTGGCTGGCGGTGTGCCGCCTGGACCAGAAACCGGGCTTGACCGACCCGCTCCAGTACTACCACCTGTGCGTCATCCCGACGTACACGGAGCCGTACCACGTGCTCGAGCGCACCGTCCAGGCGATCGTCGATTCCAACTACCCGCCCGAGCTAAAGATGGTCGGCATCATCACGCGCGAGACGGACAAGCCAGGCTGGGAAAACGTCGCCCGGCTGAAGGAGAAGTTCGGCTCGCAGCTGCGTGGCTTCTATCACATCAAGGATCCGCTGGAGCCCGGGATCGTGGTTGGGAAATCGGCGGCCATGAACTGGGGCGGCCGGTGGATGGTCAGGGTCCTTACCGAGGAAGGCTTGGACCTCGACCGAGTCTTGATCACAGACCTGGATTCGGACTACCGGGTCCATCCTCAATACTTCGGGTGGATCTCCGCGCATCACGCGCGCGAGGCGCTCCGGGACTATGTCATCTGGCAGCCGGTGCCGCTGTTCCACAACAACTACTGGCAGGTCCCCATGGCGGTGAGGATCATGTCCGCGAGCACATCGCAGTGGCAGATGTTTCTGCACTCTCGGCCGCACCGCCTGGTCGCGTTCAGCAGCTACACGTGCAGCCTGGAGTTCGTCCGCAGGGTCGGCTACTGGGACAAGGACGTCATTCCCGAGGACTCGCGTTTTTACTGGAAGGCGTTCTTCACGTTCGGCAAGAGGTTCTCGGTCAAGTCTGTCTACCTGCCTCTGTACGGCGACTCGCCCAACTCACGTGACTACGCCTCAACACACATGAGCCAGTACAACCAGATCAAGCGCTGGGCCTGGGGAATCACCGATGTCCCTTACGTGCTTGCGCGCCTGTTCAAGCATCCTGAGATCCCGCTTACGCTGCGCATCCGGCGGTTCATGAACCTGTTCTTGAACCACATCAACTGGATCTTCCTGCCTCTGCTGTTGATGTTCGGCGCGTCGGTCCCGCTCTGGGTGAGCCAGGACTTTTCGCTGACCGACCTGGGTCAGACGCTGTGGTCGTACTCCGGCATTCTTCTTTCGACGACGCTGTCGACGGTGGTCTTCTTCCTGTACTTCGAGATCCTGCTGCTGCCGCCCAAACCGGCCAACTGGCCGCTGTGGAAGAGGGCGGGGGTTTACGTTCAGTACTTTGCGTATCCAATCGTCGGACTCGTGCTCAGCGTGCTGCCTGCGCTCGAGGCGCACACGCGACTGCTCTTTGGCCGCTACCTCGAATATCGCGTGACGGAGAAGGTGTGATGGATGAAACCGGCGCGAAAACAGTCGCCACCACGGTCGGCGCCCTTTTCCACTCCGTGCATGAGGAGATGCGCAAGCAGGTCCGAGGCATGGACCACGGGACCATCAACTGGAAGCCGCTTCCGCTGGCCAACTCGATCGCCGTCCTCATCGTGCATACGTTGGGTTCTGAGCGCGAGATGATCCGCGCCGTGCGGAGGTTGGCGACCGAGCGTGATCGGGACTCCGAGTTCAAAGCTGAGATGGACTCCGAGGATTTGATCGGGCTGCTGGATCAGACCGAGCACGAGCTTGACGAGCATCTCGGAGCGCTGACTGCGGCCGACCTCACCGAGATGCGACCACGAGGAGACCGGCCTCCTAAACCAGGGCTGGAGTGGCTGCTCTCAAACTACGGGCACGCGCGAGAGCACCTCGCACAGATCGAGCTGACCAAGCAGCTGTACGACAGCCGGACCTGATTCGGGGCGTTTTCCCGCGTGCACGCACTGGGCACGCCGCTAGCCAATGAATTCGGTCTTTACGGGCAAGGTTTCTTTCTTTTTGAAGAGATTCCATCCTTTCTCTAATGGGACGGAGGGCATTCGTGCCGGCGGAGCTCACGGCGGGTCCTTTCACCCTCGAGGACGCCGTCCGGGCTGGGCTCGATCGCGGGTATCTCAAGGGTTCGAGCTGGCGACGGATCGGCCCCGCCATTTATGTGTGGACGGGCCTGGCTGACGCTCCGGAGCTAAGGATCGATGCGGCCCGACTGCGGCTGCCCTCCGTAGCGGTATTTTCTGGACTAACAGCAGCCTGGCTCCATGGCCTCGATGTCGAAGCGTGCCAGCCGATTGAAGTGACAATTCCAAAAGGAAGCGGCGTCTCGGCGCGATCGGGACTCGCTGTTCGTCGCGACGCGATATCCCCGAAAGAGGTGGTCCGCGTTCGAGGGAAACGAGTTACCACAATCCTTCGCACTTTGTGCGATCTCAGCAGCAGGCTGAGCGCGACGGAGGCCGTGACCGTCGTAGACATGGCTTTGCACGCGGGCTTGGTAAGCATTGAAGATCTGAGAAGTTTGTGCTCGAGACGTGCGAACTCCTTCGGGGTCGCACGTCTAAGACGCGTGGTCGGGTTCGCCGAGCCGGCGGCCGAGTCGCCGATGGAGTCGCGGCTGAGGATGGTGCTGGTACTCGGTGGGTTGCCCCGGCCAGAGGCGCAGACATCAGTCCACGACAGCAAAGGTCGTTTTCTCGGTCGGCCCGATCTCTACTACCCGAGCCACCGGCTTGGGCTCGAATACGACGGC
>Ga0209488_10004163_pt1 | contig 11399 bp, 9 predicted proteins | sample Rivendell_Oct201_8_FD_188349 | JGI IMG/M metagenome (GOLD analysis project Ga0209488, IMG submission 188349) | Vadose zone soil microbial communities from the Eel River Critical Zone Observatory, Northern California, USA -... | ecosystem: Environmental > Terrestrial > Soil > Vadose zone >... | reverse complement strand
TCATTGCAGTCTCCCTTGTATCAATCTCGTCATGCCCGGGCTAAAGCGCGAAGCGCGTCTTTACATAAGATATCCCGGGCATCCACGTCTTTTCCTGTTGAGCTTACGAAGACGTGGATGGCCGGGACAAGCCCGGCCATGACGCCTGTTTTGATTCTTCATGCGACGCGTCGGATACCGATGCGATCGTCAGTTCGGGTTTGCCCGGCCGCACCACCGGCACATGGCGCGGATCGTGGTTCGGCGTATCGGCGGCAAACGTCTTGCTGCGGCTGACCAGGAAATCGACGATATGGTTGCGCAGCGCGTAATAGTAGGGATGGCGGTGCAGATCGATGCGGCCGCGGTCTTTTGGCAGGGGATTTTCGACGATCTCGGCCAGCACCGCGCCTGGGCCGTTGGTCATCAGAAAGATCTTGTCGGCGAGATAGATCGCTTCATCGACGTCATGGGTGATCATGAAGGCGGTCTGCCCGGTCGTCAGGCAAATCCGGCGCACCTCGTCCTGCAGCGTACCCCGCGTCAGCGCATCCAGCGCCGAAAACGGCTCGTCCATCAGCATGATCTTTGGCGTGATCGAGAGCGCGCGCGCAATGCCGACGCGCTGTTTCATGCCGCCGGACAGTTCCGACGGCCTTTTGTGCTCGGCGCCGCTCAGTCCCACGAGATCGATAAAAGTCTGCGCGTGGGCTTTCACCCTGGCGCGGTCCCAGCTGCGCCATTTCGAAGTCACGGCATAGGCGACGTTGCCGAGCACGGTGCGCCACGGCAATAACGCGTGGCTCTGGAAAATCACCGCGCGGTCGAGGCTGGTGCCCTCGATCGCCTGGCCGTCGACGATCACGGTGCCCTCGCTCGGCTCATCGAGGCCTGCGAGAATATTCAGCACTGTGGTCTTGCCGCAGCCGGAATGGCCGATCACGCAGCCGAATTGGCCGCGCACCATCGAAAGCCAGAGATTTTCGAACACCGCGATCTCGCCGCCATCAGCGCCCGGATAGCGCTTTGCGATGCCTTCGATCGAGATGAATTTGTCGCTCATCATCATTCCGGAAAGGTGACCATGCGCGTGAAGCGCGCGAGGACCTGGTCGAGCAGCATGCCGACGACGCCGATCAGCAAAATCGCGATGATGACGTTGGTGATCGACAGGTTATTCCACTCGTTCCAGACGAAGTAACCGATGCCGGTGCCGCCGACCAGCATCTCGGCGGCGACGATCACCAGCCACGCAATCCCGATCGAGATCCGCATGCCCGTGAGAATCGTCGGCGCTGCTGCCGGCAGGATCACGGTGAAGGCGCGCCGCACGGTGCCGACTTCCAGCGTGCGCGCAACGTTGATCCACTCCTTGCGCACGCTCGCAACACCAAACGCCGTGTTGAGCAGCATCGGCCACACCGAGCAGATGAAGATCACGAAGATTGCCGAGATCGAGGAATCCTTGATGGTGTAGAGCGCCAGCGGCATCCAGGCGAGCGGCGAGATCGGTTTTAACACCTGGATGAAGGGATCGAGCGCCTTGCTGATCAGGGGTGACATCCCGATCAGAAAGCCGAGCGGGATGGCGACGAGCACGGCGAGCAGGTAGCCCAGGCCGACGCGCGCGATGGAATAACCGAGCTGGATGCCAAGACCCTTGTCGTTCGGCCCGTTGTCGTAGAACGGCCGCCTGACGTGCTCCCACAGTTTGACGCCGACATCGAGCGGACCGGGCATCGCCGATTTGCCGTGGGTCGCGGTCGCGCCCATCAGTTTTGCGTATTCCGGGCTCATGGCGCCGACGGCAGAAGTGCTGCGGGTTGCGATATGCCAGATGCCGAGGAAGGCAGCGAACAGCGCGATCGACACGATCGCCGCGCGGAAGCGGAGGGAGAAGGTCATGAAACCCGCCGCGCTATCCGTGTCCCGGGCCCAGCGCCGCACGAAGCGGAGCACTCGGATCCGCGCCTCGCGCGGCCCGAGCACGGGCTCGGTGATGCGTTGCAGAACCGGGACCCACTGAACCAGATGGGTCCCGGTTCAGCGACGCACCGCTGCGCGCTGCATTGCGTCCGGGACACGAGACAACAGTTGTTCACGACGCCTTCCTGATCTTGAAGCTCGCAAGATAGTCGTCGGGCTTTTGGGGATCGAACGTCTTGCCCATCACGGCAAACGACTTGTACGCGCTCGATGGCGGCTTAAGCCCCATCTCCGTCATCACCTTGCTTGTGTCGGTCGCGAGATAAACCTGCTCGGCTACCGCCTTGTAGTCGACGTCGCCCTTGATCTGGCCCCAGCGCTTCATCTGGGTGAGCATCCAGACCGCAAAGGATTGCCAGGGGAATGGATCGAAATCGACACGCTTCTCATCGGTCTTGATGCCGCCGAGCCCGTCGGCATAGGTGCCGGTCAGCACCTGCTCCAGCACCGTGACCGGCGCGTTGATGTAGTTGGCCGGCGCAATCGCCTCCGCGATCTGCTTGCGGTTCTCGGCTTTCGAGGCATAGGCGGTGGCATCGACGATCGCCCGCGTCAGCGCCGCAAAACTGTTCGGCGAAGCGGTGATGAACTCCCGGCTCGCAGCGAAGCTGCAGCAGGGGTGCCCGTCCCAGATCTCCTTGGACAGGATGTGCAGAAAACCGACGCCGTCATAGATCGCACGCTGGCAGATATTGTCCGGGGCAAGGAAGCCGTCGATGTTGTCGGCGCGCAGGTTCGCGACCATTTCCGGCGGCGGCACCGAGCGCAGCTGCACGTCGGTATCGGGGTCGAGGCCATGCTCGGCCAGATAGTAGCGCAGCAGATAATTGTGCATGGAATAGTCGAAAGGAATGGCGAACTTCATGCCCTTCCAGTCCTTCGGGTCGCGCTTGTCCTTGTGCTTGGCAGCGAGCACGATCCCCTGCCCGTTGATGTTCTCGATCGCCGGCACCGTGAACGGGATCGCGTTCGCGCCGAGGCCGAGCGTGATCGCGATCGGCATTGGCGCCAGCATATGGGAGGCGTCATATTCCTTGTTGATGGTCTTGTCGCGGATCACGGCCCAGCCGGCGGTCTTGACCACCTCAACGTTCAGCCCGTGCCTGGCATAGAAGCCGAGCGGTGAGGCCATGATGATCGGCGTCGCGCAGGTGATCGGAATGAAGCCGACCTTGAGGTCCTTCTTCTCGGGCGCACCGGCTTCGGCAAAGGCTTCGGTCGCGGTCTTGAGCGGAAAGAATTGCGACAGCGCCGCAAGCGCGGTCGAGGCGCCGACCGATTTCAGGAACGCCCGGCGCGCGACGTCTTTCGGGAAGACCGCACGCATAACGGCCGATGCAACGACGCCCTCGTAGCGTTTTTCCTCGTTTGGGGCTGACGCGACTGGCTCGCAGCGCAGCGTCCGCTCGGCGTAGTCGTGCTCGGCCGCGGAGCGATGCTGGCCGCAGGCACAGCCCCTTCGCACCAGTTCGCGGTCGGAATCGAAGGGATCATCGAATGTGGACATGCTGCGCCCCTTTGTCACATCGGGAGGCAGCGGAATTCCCTTCCCGCCGCATTCCCAAGAAAAACAATCACCGCCCGGCCGTTTTCAGCGGCCGGGCGGTGAGAAACATGCACGTTCTATGCCGCTTTGCCTGTTAAGCGGGCAGAAGTCGGCAGGCCCTCGTCGATCGGCAGCGAGGGGTCGCGCGACCATTCGTTCCAGGAGCCGAAGTACATCCGCACGTCCTTCACGCCGGCATTCTTCAGCGCCAGAAAGGTGTTCGAGGCGCGCGCGCCCTTGAAGCAGTAGAGATAGACCGGGGTATTCTGCGAGATGCCGACGGTGGCACATTCCGCCAAAATCTCGTCCTTGGACTTGAAGCGCGGGCCTTCCGCGGTCGGCTTCATCATCCGGTACCATTCGAGCCAGACCGCGCCGGGGATGCGTCCCTTGCGCGGGCAGAAATCTTTCCCATACGGAGAAGAGCTCTCGCCGATCCATTCGTCGACGTCGCGTACATCAAGCAGCGCGATGCCGGGCTTGCCGAGCGCCGCCAGCATGGTCTTGGCGTCGATCAGGATATCGCCGGCATCAGGCACGATCGAGAACGACGCCTTCGCCGGTGTCGGCACGTCTTTGGTGACCGGAAAACCAGCGGCAGCCCAGGCATCGTAGCCGCCATGCAGCACCTTGATCTTGGGGTAGCCGAGCATGGTGAGCAGGTAGTAGCCGCGGCAGGACTGGCCGAAGCCGGAATTCATCGACTGCTCGTAGATGACGGCGGTTTCCTTGCCCGAAAGCCCGGCGCCACCAAAAGCGCCGGCGAATTTTGTTTTCAGCTCGGCCATGCCTTCCGGCGTCGAGGTCGCAAGATAGGTGAAGATTTCATGCACGTTCACCGCATTTGGCAGGTGACCCGCGCCGTAGGCTTCGGGATTGCGGGTGTCGATGACGACACATGGCTCCTTCTTCAGGAATTCGGTGAGTTCGCCGGCAGAAATCAGTACGTCCGTCATGGCAGGCCTCTCCTGTTTTGGTGGTTGAAGTTAGGGTCGATCCGGAATCCTCACGTCAAAACTCCGCCAGCATCTTGCGAAGCTGCTTTGTGGCGGGGGTAACGATGGCGATGAAATAGGCTTCGCGCAGCCGGCGCTGGACGCGATGGCTCCTGAGGTAGCCACGCGCGCCGCAATGGAGCATCGCCGCATGCGCGGCCGCGACGGCGGCATCTCCCATGCGCAGCCGAAGCGCCACGACGCGGCGCCAGTAGCTGTCATCCGCGTTATAGGGATCGCTCGCCAGCGCCATCGCTTCCTTCTCGAATTCGGAATGCAGCTCGCGGAACTGAACCGGCTGCTGCGGCAGATAGCGGTTGACGTGGCCGAGCGATGCATCGACCTCGTCCATGATGCTGATGCAATCCTTGATGAGGCCGAGTGCCATGCCGGCCTGCAGCAGGATGAAGCCGGCACGGATCTTTTTGACGAACGGGCCTGCCTGTTCGGCGAGGATCAATTCATCAGGCACGAAAGCGTCGCGGAATTGCACGCCGTAAGTCCCGGTCCCATCCATGGCGAGGAACGGCTTGCACGGCTGCAACGTGATTGCGGAATCGGAGCAGTCGGCGAGGAACATCACGATGCCGCCGGGCTCGTCATCGCGCTCGAAAATGGTGCCGAAATAATGCTCCGCGCCAAGGTTTGAGACCCAAGGCAGTGCGCCGCGCACGATGTAGCCGCCCTCGACCTTGCGGCCTTTCAATTTGAGCTTTTCGATACCGAAGAAGGTCTTCATCGGGTTGGAAAGCCCGGTGCCGCCGAGCAGCCTTCCGCTGGAAAAACTGTCGCCGAAGCGCACCGCGAGTTTCAGGTTGGTCGAATTCGCGGCGTACCAGACCAGCGTGTTCTGGCACCAGGCCATGAAGGCGGTGGCGCCGCAGACCTCCCCGATCGCCGCCATCGACTGGATGGCGCAACGCAGATCGGCGGGGCCCTCTAGCGGGACATGGCTGCCCCAGGCACCGACTTCGCCGAGACGGCGCAGCAATTCACCCGGATAAACCGAGCCGGCATCGATTGCGAGTGCAATCGGCGCCAGCTCCTGGCGCGCAATTCTGCCAACCTCATCGACAATTGAAGGTGCGGGCTGATCTGCAGCTTCGACCCGGGATAAAGCCAGTGAACCCATGAGACCCTCCACCCTCCGGCTTGGCGCCGCTTAAGCGCTGACTTCGAGATTGACGGGCCGGGTAAAGGTGTTGGCGACCGGCGACCACTTCTTGACGTGCGCCACCAGCGCATCGATCTCGCTTTGCGGAACGCCCTCGCATTCCATGTCGACCTTCACGCGAACATCGGTGAAGCCGACCGGCTTTTCGCTGACGTCGCCGGTGCCCCACACCGCTGTTATGTTGAGGTCGCCCTCGAGTTCGAGTTCGAGCTTGTTGACGGTCCAGCCGCGGTGCACCGCGTTGGCGTGCAGGCCGACCGCAAGGCAGGAGCCGAGCGCCGCAAGCGAGGCTTCGGACGGATTGGGCGCGGTGTCGTCGCCCAGCAACCCCGGCGGCTCATCGACGATGTAGGGCGCGAGGTTGCGGATGTAGTTGGCGTGGCGGAATTTGCCTTCGGCCACCGTCTTGCACTTCAAGGTCTTGATCACCTTGGGGTTGGCTTTGCCGTTGGCGATCAGCTGTTCCAGCCCGTTTTTGTCGATCGGGGCAAGGCAGCCTGTCAGCACTGTTTTTTGAGCGACCGCGGTCATCTGTTTCTCTCCCTGGGAGGTAGGATACCGAACGGTCTGTTTCCTGCAGGAAGCGTGCCAGATGCGCCGCAAAATAAAAGGCGAAGTTCTCTAGCCGCTTAGCCGCTCCTGCTCAGGGATTGATCAGCGCCGCCGTGCTCAAAGGCGATGCAGTTGCCGCCTCGCTTGCAATTATTTTCGGCGCATGAAGATGCGGCTTGATGATTTTGCCGCGCTCCGATTTACTGAGGCGCATGGGCAAATCAGTTTCGAGGAAGAAATCCGCCGCGGCGTTCGCCGCCAGCGACGAGGAATCCGCGCGCGGGCGTCTGCTCAACGCGGCGACGCGGCTGTTCTGCAAGAACGGCATCAACGCCACGGGCATCGACGCCATCATCAATGAGGCCGGCACTGCAAAGACGACGCTCTACAAACTATTCGGCTCGAAAACCAATCTCGTGCACGCGGTGCTGGAGAGCGAAGGCAAGCAGTGGCGCGAATGGTTCATCGGCGCGATGGAGGAAGGCGGTGGCGATGCGCAAACAAAGCTGACGCGAATCTTTCCGGCGCTGAAGAGCTGGTTCGGCGAGGAGCGTTTTTACGGCTGCCCCTTCATCAACGCGGTCGGCGAACACGACAAGGATCAAAAGCAGTTCCGCAACATCGCGATGCGCCACAAGAAGGTTGTGCTGGGGCATATCGAAAAGCTCGCCGGTGAAATGGGTGCGGCGGAGCCGGAAATACTCGCGCACCAGCTTGGGTTGTTGATCGACGGCGCGATCGTCGCCGCCATGGTGTCGCGCAATCCCGGCGTCGCCGATACCGCGGGACTCGCGGCAGGCAATCTGTTCGGGCCTTCGAAAGTGAAGAAGCCGAAGCGGGCCAGTGGCATGCCGGCGCAGCTTGTGGCGGTATAGCCCGATTGTAGGGTGGGCAAAGCGACCCAGCCACCGTGGCTCAACGAGCGAAGGTGGAAGCATGCCCACCATTCAAGATCACGGTCCAAGGATAGATGGTGGGCACGGCGCTAACGCGCCTTTGTCCACCCTACAGTTGCTTCCAGCCGCTCCAGTTCTTTCGCCAGATCGCGCTCGACATCGGCAACGGCCATGCTGACGACCTTGTAATCGCGCGTCTCCAGCCAGCCCTGCCGCGCGGCGCGTTCGGCGGCGATGGCGTCGGACTCGCCCGGATTGACCAGCTCGATCGCGATCCGGTGCACGAAGGAGACAAAATCCGGGATGTGGCGGCCGACGGGCGTCTGCCGCTTGAACTGGCCGGCAAAGCGGCGGTCGCGGGTCAGGGCCTGCCACAGGATGCGCTCGGCGTCGGTCGGATTTCGCCGCAGCATGCGCGCCAGGCCGCGCACGGTGCTGCTTTCGGACGGCGGCGCGCGCTGCGCATGTTCGGCCAGCAGCGCGCGCAGGCGCGTCGCCTGCTCGCCATCGAGCACCCCGCCCTTGGCCGGGCCCTTTCGCCCTTCCGCGATCGCCATCACCACGCCGTGCAGCGTGTGCATGTCCTGCTTGGTCGGGTCCATGCGGGCAAAGATGTTGCGCAAATTGACCAGCATGGTGTCGCGCTTCTCGGCCGGGCGCAGGAATTCGACCCGGTCGAGCTCGCGCACCAGGTTGTCGAAGAAGGCCTGCATCTGGTGCTGGGAGGCGCGTTCGGAGCGCTCGGGCATCGCGAACGGCAGCGTCCCTTCGGTCGCCAGCTTGAACCATTCGTAGCCGATTAAAAGCACCGCCTGCGCCAGGTTGAGCGAGGCAAAACCGGGATTGACCGGAAAGGTGATGATGCGGTTGGCGAGTGCGACCTCTTCGTTCTGCAGGCCGTAACGTTCCCGGCCGAACAGGATGCCGGCCTGGCCGCCGCCTGCGATATGGGAGGCGATCTCGCGTGCCGCGGCTTCCGGCGCCGCCACAGGCTTGGCCTGGTCGTGCGCGCGGGCGGTGGTGGCAAACAGCAGATTGAGGTCGGCGACCGCCGCCTGGACGGTATCGAACAGTTCGGCCCGATCCAAAATCCGGTCGGCGCCGGCGGCCGCGCGCTGCGCGGCGACGTTGGGCCAGCCGTCGCGCGGGTTGACGATCCGCAAACGCGACAGCGCAAAGTTGCCCATCGCGCGCGCGGCCATGCCGATGTTCTCGCCGAGCTGCGGCTCGACGAGGATCACAACAGGGCCTTCGAGGTCATGGCCTGATTTGGTCTTGTCGGTGCCCGATCCGGACATCACTTCACTTTCCGATTCAACTTCTGAAGGTTTTGAATCAGGCTCCAAAGAAGACCTGATTCACCGCCTCCATCCGATTGCCTGTCCGGTACCGTTTCTCAAGCGAATTTATCAGCTTAGGCGCGGCATCTGAATCTCGGTGGCAAGCTGACTCGCCGGTGGCTTGCACGCGTTCGGCTTTCGGATACGGTATCAATCACAACCAAAGCGAACCTGAACTGAAAAGCAGATCCGAGGTCGGTTCAACGGCCCGGGAAAACGGGAGGTTTTCATGCGCCGCAGATGGTCACTGGCGACCGCCGGACTGTTTCTCATCATCGCCGGCGGGTTGCTCGCCCATCTGACCCAGACCGCCGGCGGCATCAAAATTCAGGACATCCGCTTCAAGGGCGCCAAGGACAACACCATGAGCGCCCTGCTCTACATCCCGCCGAACGCCACGGCGCAGACCCCCGCCCCCGGCATCCTCGCGGTCCACGGCTATATTAACTCGCGAGAAACCCAGGACGGTTTTGCCATCGAATTCGCCCGCCGTGGCTACGTCGTGCTGGCGCTGGATCAGACGGGCCACGGCTATAGCGACCCGCCGGCCTTCGCCAACGGGTTTGGCGGGCCGGACGGGCTTGCGCACCTGCGCAGCCTCGATTTTGTCGACAAGAACAATATCGGCCTCGAAGGCCACTCGATGGGCGGCTGGACCGTGCTGGCGGCCGCGGCCGCCATGCCCAACGACTACAAGTCGATGGTGCTGGAGGGATCTTCCACCGGAAAGCCCTACGCCGCCGAAGGCACCACGAACTGGCCGCGCAATGTCGCGCTGGTGTTTGCGCAATACGAAGAGTTTTCCAACCTGATGTGGGGCGTCGAGCGCGCCTTCGATGTCACCAAAAGTCCAAAGCTCTGGGCGATGTTCGGCAGCCAAGGTCCGGTCGAGCCTGGCAAGGTCTATGGCGATGTCGCGCAGGGCACTGCGCGGGTGCTCTACACGCCCGCGATCACCCACCCGGCCGAACATATTTCGCATCAGGCGATCGGCTACAGCCTCGACTGGTTTGCCAGGACGTTATCGGGCGGCACGCCGCGGCCATCAGACGACCAGATCTGGTTCCGCAAGGAGATCGGCACGCTGATCGCGCTGATCGGCTTTGTCGCGCTGCTGATCGGCGTATTCGACGGGCTGCTCGAAGCACCGGTGTTTTCGCATCTGAGGCTGCCGGAAATCGCCGACGGCACCATGCCCGAGCATGTCGTGGCTTCGGGCCGGCGCTGGACCGCGGCGTTCATCCTGTCCGCCTTCATCCCCGCACTGACCCTTTATCCGGCGTTCGCGCTCGCCGGCACCTTCGTAAAGCCGTCGGCCTACCTGCCGCAGGGCATCACCAACCAGATCATGGTCTGGGCCATCATCAATGCGCTGATTGCGCTGGCGCTGATGTCCTTTGCGCCCAAGCGCGCCAGCCGGGCCGGCATCATCAAACCCTCGATCCTGATCGCGGTCGCCACCATCCTCGTCGGTTATGCGGTGCTGTGGCTTGCAGATATCCTGTTCAAAATCGACTTCCGGTTCTGGATTGTCGCGCTCAAGCTGATGAGCGCAAAGCATTTCCTGATCTTCCTGATCTACCTCATCCCGTTCACGGCCTTTTTCGTGATCGCGCTGCATGTGCTGCACCGGAATTTCTCGACCATGGCGGCGCCGCGCGCTGCGCTCTACCTGACCAATATCTTCGCGCTGACGCTTGGCTTCATCGTGCTGCTGGGCTTGCAATACGGCCTGCTGTGGCTGGGGGGAAAGCTGTTCAATCCGCTGCCCGATCCCGGCTTCGTGCCGCTCTCCACCATCGTCGCGATCCAGTTCGTGCCGCTGCTGGCGATAGCGGCCATCATCGCCACCTTCACCTGGCGGCGCACCGGCTCCAGCCTGCCGGGCGCGCTGATCTGCGGCCTGTTCGTGACCTGGTACGTGGTGGCGGGCACCGCCACGCAGGCGGCGTTCTAGATAGCGTTTTCGAGCGAAGTGGGTACCGGTTCGCGTGAAGAAAACGCGTCAAAATAAAGAGAAAGAGCCTCGGTTCTGATCAATCAGAACCGAGGCTCTGAGCTAAAAGTTGGGCTGAAACTGCATAACGCCTTGGCTTTCACCAGGGCGTTTGCGGTGCTATAGCCACCGTCATTACCCACCCCGCCCTAAAACGCGCTGTTCCAAGAAGGCCCCACCCGACATGGCAAAAATCAAGGTGTCCAACCCCGTCGTCGAACTCGATGGCGACGAGATGACCCGGATCATCTGGCAATACATCAAGGACAAGCTGATCCTTCCGTTCCTCGATATCAACCTGATGTATTTCGACCTCGGGATGGAATACCGCGACAAGACCAACGACCAGGTCACGGTGGACGCCGCCAACGCCATCAAGAAAGTCGGCGTCGGCGTCAAATGCGCCACCATCACCCCAGACGAGGCCCGGGTGAAGGAATTCGGCCTGAAGGAAATGTGGAAGTCGCCGAACGGCACCATCCGCAACATTCTCGGCGGCGTGATTTTTCGCGAACCGATCATCTGCAAGAACGTGCCGCGGCTTGTCCCCGGCTGGACCAAGCCCATCATCATCGGCCGCCACGCCTTTGGCGACCAGTACCGCGCCACCGACATCAGATTCCCCGGCAAGGGCACGCTGTCGATGAAGTTCGTCGGCGAAGACGGCACAGTGATCGAGCGCGAGGTGTTCAAATCGCCCGGCGGCGGCGTCGCCATGAGCATGTACAATCTCGACGATTCGATCCGCGATTTCGCGCGGGCATCGCTGACCTACGGGCTTGGCCGCGGCTACCCCGTTTACCTCTCCACCAAGAACACCATCATGAAAGTCTATGACGGCCGCTTCAAGGATATCTTCGAAGAGGTCTATGACAAGGATTTCAAGAAGGATTTTGAAGCCAAGCGACTGACCTACGAACATCGGTTGATCGACG
>Ga0209488_10004162_pt1 | contig 11399 bp, 9 predicted proteins | sample Rivendell_Oct201_8_FD_188349 | JGI IMG/M metagenome (GOLD analysis project Ga0209488, IMG submission 188349) | Vadose zone soil microbial communities from the Eel River Critical Zone Observatory, Northern California, USA -... | ecosystem: Environmental > Terrestrial > Soil > Vadose zone >... | reverse complement strand
CCGGAACGCGAGCTGCACGCTGTGGAACATCCTGTCCACCAGCGCGGCCCTCTCCATGACGTAGCCCATGAACACGAAGAGGGGGACCGAGAGCAGGGTGTCGTTGGTCATCACCCCGTAGGTCCGCTGCACGATCAAGTCGAAGATCCGGTTGTCGTACCAGGGCAGTCCGGGGGTCAGGAACGCGATGTAGCCGAAGATCATCCCCAGGCCCATCAGCGTGAACGCGGTGGGAAAGCCCATCATGATCGCGATCACGATGAGCCCCAGCATGGTGAGACCGAGGGCCGGGCTGCTCACGGCGCCTTCCCCTCGTCGTCGTCCGGCGCCACCGTGCGGTGGCGCGCGGCCTCGTCGATTGCCTTCGCCGAGTCCATCGCCACGCGGCGCGACTCCTCGTCCACGTACTCGCTCTTGGAGAGCTGGGTGTCGATCACGTCGATCTCCTCGACGTCGGAAAGACGGGGAGGCCAGGCGCCGGTGCGCAGGCATTCGATGCAGCGGACGATCTCGGCCACTCCCTGGAGCATGACCAGGGCACCCGCGATCGGGATCACGGACTTGAAGTGGTAGACGGGAGGCCCCTCGGCGGTAACGGTGGAGTGCTCGCCGATCCGCCAGGACAGCGCGGCGTAGTCGTAGCCCGCGTAGATGAGCCCGAGGATGCCGGGGATGAAGAACAGGAAGTAGAGCGCAAGGTCGAGAGCGGCCTGCACCCGTGGCCGCAGATACGTGTAGACGAAATCGGCGCGAACGTGCCCTCCCTGGGCCAGGGTGTAGGCGCCGCACATCATGAAGAGCGTGCCGTAGAGCATGTTGTTGAAGTCGAAGATCCAGGCGGTGGGCGCGTTGAGGATGTAGCGCTTGAACACCTCCACCGAGACCACGAAGGTGAGGGCGACGATGAGCCAGGCGAAGGTCTTGCCCGACCAGTAACTGACCTGGTCGATGGCGCGGATCACGGTCCGGGATTTCATCACGGAGGGCTAGGTCTTCTTCCCGGCTGGAGCCGCGGCCGCCGACGCCTTCCCGAAGTAGTGGTTGTAGGCCATGCGGCGGGGAACGTTGGTGTCCAGGTCCCACTTCACGGCCCGCTCGGCGAACTTGCGCTGGGACTCGACGATCTCCTTGAAGAGCGGGTTCTCGGCCGACTTCTTCGCCTCGACCGTGTCGAACACCTGGAGCTGTTTCTGCAGGACGGAGTCCGGCGTCCGGTAGAACTTGACCTTGTCCTTGGTCTGCAGCTCGGCGTAGTCCTTGGAGTAGCGGTCGATGGCCTTCCAGGACATGTCCGCCGACGCCGCCTCCACCGCGTTCGCGATGATGGCCTTCATCTTGTCGGGCAGCGCATCGAACTTCGCCTTGTTGAAGAGGATCTCGAACTGCTCCGCGCTCTGGTGGTAGCTCTGCAACATGCAGGTCTTGGAGACGTCGGGGAAGCCGAGGGTCCGGTCGGAGCTGGCGTTGTTGAACTCGGCCGCCTCGATCAGCCCGCGGTCCAGGGCTGGCACGATCTCGGAGCCGGGAAGCGCGTTCACCGCGGCGCCCATGCCCGTGAACAGGTCGATGGAGATGCCCACCGTCCGGAACTTCAACCCCTTGAAGTCGTCGGGCTTGGTGACCGGCTTCTTGTACCAGCCCAGGGGCTGCGTCGGCATCGGGCCGTACGGGAAGGATACGACGTTGGCGCCGATCGAGCTGTAGATCTTCTGGAGCAGCTCCTTGCCCCCGCCGTACTTGTGCCAGGCGAGCATCATGTTGGCGTCCATGCCGAAGGCCGGGCTCGATCCCCAGAGCGCGAGCGCCTGCTGCTTGCCGTAGTGGTACACGAGCACTCCGTGCCCGCCGTCCAGAGTGCCTTTCGAGACCGCGTCGAGTAGACCGAACGCGGGCACCACCGCGCCGGCCGGCAGCACCTCGATCTTGAGCTCGCCGCCGGTCATGTCGTTGACCTTCTTGGCGTAGTCGAGCGCGTACTCGTGGAAGATGTCCTTCTGCGGCCAGGTGCTCTGCCAGCGCATGGAGATCGGTCCCTGCGCCTTCGCGATCATCGGGAAACCGAGCGTCGCCGCTCCTGCCGCAGCTGCGGCGCCGCCCTTCAGCACGGCGCGTCGGGAGGCGACCTGGGACTCTTCCTGCCGGTCTGCGTTTCGCTGCTTCATATGTCCTCCTCTGGATGGGGGCTGTGGGCAGAAGATGGGACTTTCGTCTGCCCACCTCGCCCGTCTCGGCTTCGTTAGTCAAGCCGGGGGCGTCCAAGCAGGCGCTGCCGCTACTATTCCTAACGGACTCCGCCGTCTTCCCCCACGTCGATAAGTGTCGGCATCGTGCTGGATGTCGCGGGGCGTGCGCAAGCGTCGGTCTCGCCGATGCTCCTGGTCAAGAACATCACCGGGCGCAACAACCGATTGGCCCGTGTGCAAGCAGGGACATGGTGAAGGTGCTCCCGATGGTAGACAGGAGCGTCGCTGGGGCACCGATCGTGCGCATTCGACCTGTTACCCATGTACTCGGAGTCCGGTGAGCGATGTCCCCGGCCGGGACCATCTTGAGACGGAATCCTGAACTATGCCGATTCAAGATGGCAGGCCGTGCCGCTCGGAAAACATCGTGCACGTTTCCCTCCAGGACATGGCTCGAAACGATCCGTTACCATCTATCCGGACCCCCTGTGCCGACCTGTAAAGGATCTACCTGGCTTGGACCGGATCGGGCTCGCTTACGTCGCATGACCGACGCGCTCTGCAAACAATCAGTGCTAAATCATGTTCAATGAAACAGCTAGCATTGAAGCTGAAGACCTGGGGCGGCAAGCGCAAGGGCGCAGGGCGCAGGCCGAACGCTGCGAAGGCAGACGTTTCGCACCTTCGCCGGGCCGGGTTCGCGGCACGGCACCCCGTCCATGTGACGATGCGGCTGCTCTCCGGGGTGGGGTTCCTCCGCGCCTTCAGCCGCGCTCGCGCGATCGAGGACGCGCTGCGTGCGGTGAAGGAACGCTTCGGATTGCGCGTCGTGCACTACTCGATCCAGGGCAATCACCTGCACCTGATCGTCGAATGCGACGAGCCGACTGCGCTCTCGCGCGCCATTCAGGGTCTTGCCGTTCGTCTGGCGCGCGCGTTGAACCGCCTCGCGGGGCGGACGGGGAAGGTGTTCTCGGACCGCTTTCACGCGCACGTCCTGAAGACGATGCGAGAGGTCGCGAACGTGGTCCGGTACGTGCTCGAGAACTTCCGGTATCACTTGCGTGAAGACGTCGCGCCGCAAGGCGCTGATCCGTGCTCGTCGGCGGCATGGCTCGGGCCGGTGCTTCGGACGATTCCCCCATCACGTCGCCTCGGACATGGCTTCTGCGACACGGTGCACCCGCAACCAGGCCACCGTAAAGAGAAGAACGCCTTTCGGCTGCTCGGCCAATGTTCTACGTCTTGTCCGTGCGGGCAGCGCGGCTTGCTTGCAGGCGTCGCAGCGCGGGAGTCTCGTCAAGTGCTGTCGGCGAGCGTGCGGGCCGTCCAAACAGCTTCCTGAGCCGCGCGCCGACCAATCCGAGCAGACCTTCGCCTATAATGTCGGCAACGATCCGGCCGAGTAATTCCACGAGAAACATGCTCGAACGATAATCGCGGAAAAAGAGGGGCGCTGCCTTTCGCGCCAGCGAATTCGAAAGCCGGACCGCGCTACTTCCCCTCCGTCGCCGGCCGCACCGGTGTCCTCGACGCTTCCAGGTCCGCCTCGATCGCCTTCTCCAGATCCTCCCCCTCCACTCCGTAGATCGCCCGCACCTTCCCCCCCGCGTCCACCAGGAAGGTCCGCGGCAGCTGGGTGCGCTGCTCCCCCGCCAGCCCGTACGTCCTCGCGATCAGCTCGAGCTTGTCCAGGACTGACGGTCCATCGATCCCGGCCTTTGCCGCGAACTGCTGCGCCCTCGCCGGGTCGCCCTCCACGGCGACGTAGACCAGCCGCAGCTCCGGGTGCTTCCGCGTGAACGCCTTCAGACGCGGCAGTCCTTCGACGCACGGCTTGCACCACGAGGCGCCGAACGTGATCAGGAGAGGCTGCAGCATCGGCGTCCGGCGCAATCCTTCCAGCGTCAGCACCCGCTCGCCCGTCAGGTCCCACCCGCCGAACGACGGCGCGGCGCTGCCCACCCTGGCGGAGCCGCTCTCTTGCAGCCGCACGGTCGCGTTGGGCATGGCGGCGAGAAGCAGGGCGACGAGTAGCATCGGTTCACTCTCCCGCGAGGACGGTGCCCTTGAGCGCGTCGCGCACCGCTGCCTCGACCGCCTGCGCGGTGACCTTGTCCCAGGCGGACCTTCGCGCCTTCTCCCGGTCGCTGGGATGCACTCCCCGGACGGTGGCGACGGTGCCCGCGCCGGAAAGGCCGCCCGCACAAGCCTGCGCGGTCAAGCGAACGATCACGTCGCAGCGCTCCCCGAGGCTGCCCTCGCTGCAGCGCTCCTCGGGGGCGACCTCGAGCTGGGTCGCGTCGGTCAGGTCCTTCTTGTCGCGTGCCGCGCAGGCCGCCGCGTCGGGACGCAAGCCGAGCCGCCGGACCGCGCTGGCGGTGAGGTCGGCCAGTTGCCCCGCGCCGGCGTTCTTCAGCACCACGCCGACGACGCGGCGTCCCCGCGCCTCCTCGATGGTCGCGAGGAGCTGGTTGCGCGCGGCCACATACTCGGCTTCCTCGGGCGCCGGCTGTCCGGTGACCGCTCGACGGACGATGAAGGCGGAATCGATCCGCGGGCGGATACGGATCGCCTCGCTCGCCGCGCTCGCCGCCGCCGCTCGGAAGGTCGTCAGCTCCGCGCTCATCGCCGCCGCCAGCTCGCGATCCGCCGCCGCCCGATCGAGGACCGCGTAGGCGTAGAACGTTCCGCCCTGGTTCGCGCGGTCGACCAGAAGGATCAGGTCGGCGCGATCGAAGCTGCTCCAGACCGAGACGCGGCTGGTCGCCGCCTCGGCGGCGCCGCGTTTGGTCGTGTACAGCTGGAAGGAGCTGGTCTCGCTCTCCAGGCGGGTGCTGATCTGCTGAACGACGTTCTCCCTCGCCCGGGCGGCGGCGTCCTCGGCGCTCACCGACGAGATCCCCGTTCCACCGATGAAGCGCGCCTGCGGATACCGCGGATGCTCGGAATTGACCGCCGTGTAATACGCGGGAAAGGACACCGGCGCCGATGCGCATGCGGCCAGCACGCAACCCAGGACCACCGCTCGAGGGGTCATCTCAGAGCTTCGCCTTCAGCGTGACGAACAGGGCGCGCTTTCCGTCTTCGTCCCTGAACTCCACCTTGCCGCCGCAGCGTTCCTGCGCGAAGCCGCGCACCAGGCGGGACTGCGCGTCGGGCGGATCGCGGTACCGCTCCTTCGCCTTGGCGTCCACGGGTGCCAGGGTGAAGGTGATGGTGAGCCCGTCGGTGTTGACGTTGACCGCCGCCGGCCCACCGTCCTCGGGCGAGAGCAGCCGGGCCTCGCGCAGCAGCGCGAAGCAGAAGAGCACCGCTTCTTCCTTGCTCGCGTCCACCGCCGGCAGCACCGCCTCGATCTTGACCGGCACTTCGGCGGTCGGATCGGTGGCGTGGAAGAGCCCCTGCGCCTTGGCGAGGACCGCCTCCACTTCCACGATCGCGTCCTCCTTCTTGAACGCGTCAGAGTAGTCGAGGATCAGCTTCTTCGCCTTGATGATGCTCTCGGTGTTCTCCTCGCCGATGCCCTGCATGTTCTTGACGATCACGTCCGGCTGCGTCTGATCGACCAGCTCGACCAGCATCTGCTGCTGCTCGCGCGCAAGCCGCGTGTAGTCGACCTTCCGCACGGCGTTCGCCAGGAGCCCGCAGTCCTCCACGTAGCCCTTGAGCAGCTCCGAGTTGCGCCTCAGGAGCGAGACGGAGTTGTTCACGCCTTCCAGCATCTGCCCCACCAGCGACTCGTGCAGCTCGGCGCGCGCGCCCACCAGCCGGAGCAGGCCCTCGTCCACCGTGGCCCCGCCGCCGGCGGAGCGCACGGCCGAGTCCTTCGCTTGCTGCATCTCCACCCGCAAGCGCGAAAGCTGCTTCTTGAGATCGTTCAGCTCCTCGGCGGCGCTCTTGTAGCGCGCTTCCCAGTCCCCCTGGAGCTGGCTCCCGGTGGCGGCGACGCGCGCCTCGGACTGCAGCCCCTCGACCCTGGCCTTCAGCTCGTCCCGCTCGTGGACGATGTCGTCGTAGGTGCCGCGGATCTTCGCCAGCTGCTGCTCGGCCGCATCGCGGGCGTCGGCGGCTGCCTTCGCCTCGGCGGCGCGGGTGTCGCGGTCCGCCTTGAGCATCGCGAGCTGCTTCTCGTGCTGGTCCCGATCGCCCGACCGGCGCAGGAACTCCGAGAGCTGGCCCTCCACCTTCAGCCGGGCGTCCAGCGCGTCCGTCATCTGCGCTTCCGCCTCCTCGAGCTGCTTGCGCAGGTCCCGCGCCGTCGCCTCGGCGGTGTCGAGCTTGCCGCCGATCACGCTGGCCGCGTCGCGCGCCTTCCCCACCTCCCCTTCGAGCTGCCCCAGCCGATCCTGCATCGCTTGCGTCGCCCGGTGCTGCTCCTCGACCGCGGCCGCGGCCTCCTCCGCCCCTCCCAGCTTGGCGATGATCTGGCGCGCCTTGGCCAGCTCCTGCACCAGCTCGCCGCGCTCCTTGCCCAGCTGCGCGAGCTGGGTGTTCTTCTGCTTGAGCTTGTCGGTCAGCTCCTTTTCCTTGCCGCAGGCCGTGTTGAGCTGCTCCCGCGCGGCGCCCAGCTCCTCCTGCGCCCTGGCCGCCTTCTCCTCGCGAGACTTGATCTCCTTCTGCAGCTCGTCCTCTCGCTCGGAGAGCATCTGGATCAAGTCGTCCTTCTCCTTCAGCTGCCGACCGACGGTATCGCTCTCCGCGCCGCGGATGGCGACGCGATGCTCGAGCTCCTTGATCTGGCGCTGCAGCGTCTCCGTATCCCGGCGGCGCTCGGCCTCGATGGCCGCTTCCATCCGCTTCCGCTCGCGCTCCAGCTCCGCCGGCGAGTAGTACGTCTCCTTCTCGTCCAGCTCCTTCTGCAGCTTCTTCAGCTCCTCCTCGCGCTGCTTGAGCAGCGTGCGGATCTTCTCCGCGTCCGCCCGGGCCGAGGCCGCCGCATCGTGCGCGGCTTGCTCTTGCACCTGCTTGACCTGGACCTTGAGCTTGCGGTTCTCCTCCTCGAAGAAGGCGACCTTTCCCCGCAGGGTGGCGATCTCCAGCTCGTCCTGCGTCTTCACCTCGGCGCGGAGCGACGGAGAAGCGTTCCTGCGTGGCTCGTCGGTGACGATTCCCTCGGGCGCCGGCACCACGGCCACCGCCGCTGCGCGCGCCGGACTGCGCGCCGGCGGCGCCGCCACCCGCTGCTGGGGCCGGTTCGGGGTCACGCGCGGCTTCGGCTTCTCGCCCACGAACGATGCCTTGGTCATGCCGAACATGATCACGTCGCCGTCGTTGAGCTGCTCGCGGTCGACGTCCCGGTCATTGACGAAGGTGCCGTTGGTGGACCCCAGGTCCATGAGGAAGTACTGCCCTTCCTCGCACCAGATCTTCGCGTGCTTGGAGGAGACGCCGGCGTCGGCGATCCGGATGTTGCACGCCGAGGCGCGCCCGACGGTCATCGGGTCGGGGCTCAGCTCGATCTCCTGGTTTTCCAGGGACCCGTTGAGAATGCGCAGCAACGCCATGGGAGCCGATTCCTGTTGGGAAGAAGCGTCGAACCGATGGACGTTAACCGCCGCTCGCGGCTCACGTCAACGCGGGCACCCTGGATCCTTGACCCCTGTCCGGAGCGCACGTTACGCTCGCGCGACTCGACCGACCGACCAGGATTTCCTTCATGCCCGAAGTGGCCGCATCCAGCGACGTCGGAACCTACTTCGGCAAGTACTTCCTGATGAAGAAGCTCGCCGCCGGCGGCATGGGCGAGGTCTTCATCGCCAAGCAGCAGGGGCCGGCCGGATTCCAGAAGGTGCTGGTGGTCAAGAAGATCCTGGGTCACCTCACCGAGAGCAAGGAATTCACGGAGGCATTTCTGGGCGAGGCGCGGCTCGCCGCCCAGATGAACCACCGCAACATCGTGCAGGTGTTCGAGCTCGGACAGCAGGACGGCGCCTATTTCATCGCGATGGAATATGTGCAGGGAAAGTCCCTGCGCGACGTGATCGATGCGAGCATGCGCCGGAAGGAGAAGATTCCCGCCGAGCTCTGCCGGATGTTGGCGGAACAGATCTGCGACGGGGCCTCGTACGCGCACAACCTCACCGACATGGCGGGGCGCTCGCTCAACCTCGTCCACCGCGACCTGAACCCGCAGAACGTGCTGATCGCCTACACCGGCGACGTGAAGATCATCGACTTCGGTATCGCCAAGTCCGAGCTGAGCACCGTCAAGACCGAAGCCGGGATGATCAAAGGCAAGTTCGTCTACATGAGCCCGGAGCAATCGCTGGCGAAGAAGCTCGACAAGCGCTCCGACATCTTCGCCATCGGAATCTCGCTCTACGAGATGCTCACCGGCATCAATCCCTTTCACAAGAACAACATCGTGCTCACGCTCGAGGCGGTGCAGCGGTACGAGCCGCCGCCGCCCTCCGAGTACGACCCAAGCTACGCGCCGTTCGATCCCATCATCTCCAAGGCGCTCGCCAAGGACCGCGACCGGCGCTACTCCGACGCGGCGGAGATGCAGGACGATCTGCGCCGGGTGGTGTTGCCACGCGCGGCGGAACGCCTCGGCCAGTTCATGAGCCGCCTGTTCCGCGCCCAGTTCGAGGAAGAGCAGAAGCTGTTGATGGACAGCGATCGGGCCAGGATCGCCAGTCCCGGACCAGCAAGGACGCCGCCGGGCGCCGCGCAGACTCCGCCGCGCTCCTCGGCTTCCACCGTTCCGATCGCCACCATGCCCGATCTCTCGGCGCCGGGCGGCGGGACGCAGCTGTTGCCGAACGCGCTCGCGCGAGCCAAAGGCCCCGTTTCCCCCTCCGTCCCGGCGCGTCCTTCCTCGCCACAACACAGGGGCGACGGTGCCGGCGACACGCTCGTCGACATGGATCTGGAGCCTCCGGCGCCGAGCAGGGACGAGGTCCCAGGCGGCACGGCCATGCTCAAGCCGGGCCAGGCGCTTCCGCCGCCTCCATCGCGCAGGGCCATGCCCGCCTCCAGCCCGGCGCCGGAAGCCGCGGATGAGTCCGCTCCCGGCGGGACCGCCATCCTGGGCGTGGCACAGGCCGCTGCGGCGAGGAAGGCGCCGGCGCCTCCCCGGAAACAGAGCTCCACGAACATCATGAGCCCGGAGGAGTCGGAGGCCGCGCAGCGGCAGGCGCAGGCCAAGCTGGATGAGGCGAAGAAGGGCGTGGTCCGCACGCGGACGCGCGGCGACAAGCGTGCCGAGCTGACCCACGCGCGAAGCAGCCGTGGAATGTGGATCGCGCTCGGAGTGGGAACGCTCGCGGCGGTGGCGCTGATCGTCGGGCTGCTCTTCCTCTTCTTCGCGGAGGAGTCGGCCAGCTCGGTGAGCCCGCGCCCGCGCCGTCCGGTGAGCCTGCCCGAGGCGCAGGCAACGACGAGCCCGGCGGAGCCCGCGCCGGAGGAGAGGGCTTCCCCCCGGACGGAACCGGCGCGGCGGCAGATCGGATCCGGCAAGGCGCTCGGAATGCTGACGCTCAACCCCGGTCCCAACGTTCCGGTGGTCTATGGAGGAATGGCCTTGCCGCGGCAGGTCGGCGCTTTCGTCCTGCCGGTGACGGCGCAGAGCGGCACCATCCAGGTCGGCGACGATTCGACGCCTTACCGCGTCACGCTGGATTATGCCGTCTCGGGAGCGGGCCTGAACGTGAGATTCCATCCGGCATCCCGCGCCCTGGCTACGGTCAATGGGAAGGCGGCCGCAGAAGCGCGAATCGACAAGACAATGAGCGTGCTGGAGCTCAAGCGGCCGGGCGCGGAAAGCGGCCTGACGGTGCGGTTGCTGTACAAAGCTAATTAGCCCCCCCGCCGGACCGGCTTGATCGAAGCCCTGTCCGCGCGGTATGGGTCGGCCTCCCGAGAGCGTGTTCACTGAGCCTTCAGCCTCGAGCTGAGATGCTCCGGTGCGTCGAATGAGGGGGCTTTGGCGGACATGGACGAGCACGCCGAAGAGCGCTTGGCCGCACTCGAATCCGTCTGGTACGAGATCATCGAGGCCGTCAACGCTGGCCGCACCGCGGGCCTGATCTGCCCCGAGTGCAACGCACCCGACGGGCTACAAGTCGAAGAGCAGCAGGGCCATGCGGTGGTGAGCTGCCCCAACTGCAAGCGGGTGGTGGAAGTGGGGATCGTGGCCGCGTAGCGGCCCGGAGACCCGGAACCCAATGACCAATTTCCTCGGCATCGGCTTCAAGTTCCCCTTCTCGGTCGGACCGAACGGCGCCGTCCAGCTCAGCCGGTACGAGACCAACATCGAGGAGTCGGTGCGCATCATCATCGGCACCGCGCTGGGCGAGCGGCAGATGCGCCCCGAGTGGGGCTGCCGCATCCACGACTTCGTCTTCGCGCCGAACAACACCGCCACCCAGACGCTGGTGGCGCACCACGTGGAGGAGGCGCTGGCGAAGCACGAGTACCGCATCCGCAGCATCCAGGTCGAAGCCCTGCCCGATCCGGACAGCGCGGAGCGGATCCTGGTGGACGTCCGTTACGAGATCCGGGCCACCAACAGCATCCACAACCTGGTGTTCCCGTTCTACCTGACGGGCAGCTGAGTCACGCTTCTTCGGAGTTTCATCATGTCCTTGCCGGTTCCGAATCTCGACGACCGCTCGTGGAAGCAGATCGTGGACGAGGCCGTGCGCCTCATCCCGCGCTACTGCCCGGAGTGGACCAATCACAACCAGTCGGATCCGGGCGTCACCCTGCTCGAGCTCTATGCGTGGATGACGGAGATGGTCATCTACCGCCTCAACAAGGTGCCGGAGAAGAACTTCCTCACCTTCCTCGACCTGATCGGCGTCCGTCTCAAGCCGCCGGAGCCGGCCCGGGTGGTGCTGGAGCTCACGCCCAGCGAAGGCGCGGAGGGCGAGCTGCTGGTGAAGAAGGGGACGCAGGTCGCCACCCTTCAGGCGGGAGGAGCGGACCCGGTCACCTTCGAAACGCTGCGCGACATCACGCTGCTTCCGGTGCGCGCGGTGCGGGCGGCCAGCAGCCACCGCGCCACCGTAGCGGACCATACCGAAGCGCTCGCTTCGGGGGAGGCGCACGAGCCGCTCTTCGCCGGCGTGCAGGAGGTGGAGCGCTTCCTCTATCTCGGCGACGACCGGCTGAACGCCTTCAACGAGGAGGCCGCCGTGGACCTCTTCTTCGAGGCGATGCCCGGGTCCTCCGGACCGCGGGTGCCGACCATCACCGAGTGGCACTACT
>Ga0209488_10004161_pt1 | contig 11401 bp, 11 predicted proteins | sample Rivendell_Oct201_8_FD_188349 | JGI IMG/M metagenome (GOLD analysis project Ga0209488, IMG submission 188349) | Vadose zone soil microbial communities from the Eel River Critical Zone Observatory, Northern California, USA -... | ecosystem: Environmental > Terrestrial > Soil > Vadose zone >... | reverse complement strand
ATGCACTCGCCAAGTGGCAGAAGGCCTTGCGCTACCTCGATGTCCACCCGGTTCTACCCGACGACGCAGCGCCAGGGCTCGAAGACGAGTTCAACGCCCTGCGTACACCATTGCTACTCAACTCGGCCCTCGCAGCACTCAAGGCACCTGGCGGCATCCCGGGCGCACGCATCGCGCTCGACGCCACGAATTACGCACTGAAAGTGCCCAAGCTTAGCGATTCCGATCGCGGTACGTATCCGCCAGTTTTTCTCTTTGCACATAGCGAATCCTCACCATGCACTGGCGTGCCACATCGGTAGCAAAAGCACTGTATCGAAACGGTCTTGCTCAAGTTACCCTCAAGGAGTACGAAGCGGCCGAGAAGGTATTCCAAGAGGCACTCTCACTAGCAAAGGACGACAAGGCGATCGCCGGCGAACTTGAGCGCCTCCGACAGCGCAAAAAGGCACAGCGAGATAAGGAGAAGGCAGCCTACAAGAAGATATTTGGCTAGACAGATTCAACTCTGACATGACTATAGGGGATGTGTCGAAATCGGACGCAGTCTTTGCGCAGAGAAGTCGACTAATATTGTTCTTTAAACTGTCAATGTCTTGTCTAGGGAATACATAACACGGGAGGAGGTGATCTTGCTATTTCACGATTCACCCATGAAGAACAGCAGGAACCGCTTCTTTCCCAGAAGCGAGACAGGTGAAGCAGCGTCAATGTCGTCTCGAAGCAAAACGGATGCAAAAACGGATGCTATTGTTTATAATCAAACGTCATTCCCCTTCTTAAGAAAACAAGATTCGTACCGAGTATCTCTGCCCGAGAAACGGAGCTAGGCTGGGCGTTCTCATGTGTCAAGGGGCGCTGCCGCGGGCGCTCGTCTTGGGCCTCGGCCTGATGAGTGTTGTCCTTCAACACAAGAAGATGTAAGAATGCGGTCACGGTGATCCAGACCTGCAGGCAATGATCAAAGCCGTCGTCATCGGACGTTACAGCGAGATCTAGAATTTCAAAATGGTGGGCCAGGCTCACGTTGACCGATGTAGGAGGAAATGCCGAAAGCATCTAGGGAATGAGTGAAAACCGCCCCCGGGTAAAAAAAAATCGCATCAAAACATTCCGCGCGACGTTGGAAGTGCGGGCGTCATGAAGGCGGTTAATTATGTGTGTCACTGCTTCAGAACGTGGGTGCGAAACGTTACCTCCAATGCGGCCTCCCGACTGGTGATCTCGGCACAACGTTGGTGGAGCGAGAACGGGACGACGGATTCGGGGAGCGAGCGGAGAAAGGTGAGGAGGACCGCTGCCACGGTACGCGCGTAATTGGGGTCTATCGTTTGTGGTGCCGTCGGCGCTGGACATGGAGGAAATTCTGTGCCCGTGTCCAAGCTCTGTTTTGAACCAGCGATTCAGCTATCCCTAATTCTTTCTCTCAAAGGCGTTTTGAGGGGTAGCTGGTAAGGCTCCCGGTGCTGACTGACCTCGCGCATCTGTATCGCTAGTCCTTCGTCGCCTGGGGCGATGAATAAATCGTGCTGAGGTGGGAGGTGGGAGAGAGATCACGCCAGTGAGCCGAATGGCAGTGCAACATGTTGCGCTCTATGGATGGAAGGACGTACTATATTCTCGACGTCATGGGCCGTTAACCAGCCCATCAATCTCATGAATTCTCGTGACGAGTGGTTTACTTTTTTCTCTGGAAGGAGGTCCTCCGCTCTTCTCAGCTCGCGTATGGGGCCGGGTAGTCGAGCGAGGGCGGGCAGAGGAGTCCCGAAACACGAGGGGTCTAAGGACGTCACATAACGAATCTTTACATACTAGGAATGGGACGGGCTGTACCATACTCCCCGACGAGGGAAACGAAAAGGTCTTGGCCAAACAACGTGTGGACGATGAGTAAGGTGTACAAGGTCTCCATCCTCATGTTCAGGGGGGCCGCGATGGTATGGGAGACGAATATCGTGAGTTGGAGTGCCTTTTCCTCCCCAGGGAGGAGGAAACCCTGCAAGCTCATAAGTACGGAGGGTTCACCAGCACAGAATGTCCTGTGCCTACAGCCATGGGTTCGATCTTGAGCCAACGGGGATCTACATTTAGGGCAGTCGAATGCGATTCACGTTCTCAGACGTGGAAAAAAGTCGTGACTTACGAATTGGTGAACCGAGATCACGGGGGAAGAACCGGAATGCGGCGGGAACCTAGGATGGCATGGGGTCGGGAAGCAAGAAACCTGGCGAGGTCGCGTCGCGTACCTTTCCTGCATTCCGTATGTTCAGGCTCTGTGTGACGGGAGTCGAGTACCTTGCGTTCTAGATCAGCTTTCGCACCCTCGAGCAGGGAATTCTCGTACGTACGACACTTTCCCAAAGTCTAGCGTCAACTTGTCTAGTTTTAAGAGCGGGATGCCTGACGGAGCCTCTGGATCAAAAGTCGCGCTGGACCTGTACAGGTCGTTCGCGGCGAGGTCTAGGGTCACCGAGTCGATGTATGGAATCTACACAGGTGAAAACGTCGGGAGAGCAGGACAGCCGGATGAAACAACCCACATCCACCAAAAATTCAGCAGAGACGGGTTTGTGATCACTCATGGTAATGGACGGATGGGCCTCGTAAGACTTCTGGTCGACAGAGACAAACGGAGACGATTTGTGTAATACGCGATCCGTCCAGGCTGGTTTGCGTCTGAGGCATAATAAATCCATCATAAAACACTATAAAAGAGGGGGGAAAGGCACTTGATGTCGAAACCTGCAGCATCATTTTGCACAGTTGGCACGAACCGATACGTCCTGGTGAACGAGTCAGTGGGGCCCACGTCGCTCGGCATATATACTCAACGGAAAGAAACCGATGGGATATTCCTCAAACCCCGCGAATGCTTTGGAGTGACGGATGGAACTCTTCAACTGCAGCAGGAGAGTAAGTTAATAGGGCCCATCTACTCGTCGCGTTGAGCAAGGGCACCTCGTCGAATTGGAGTAGTGTCTTGATTTCTTGGGGCTTGGGCCCGGAATACAGCAAAGATCGGACGTCTGGGTCAGGTAAAGTGAGTCTATAATTAAGATCTTTCACGGGAAGCACGTCAGCATAGACTGAACAGGGAGATATTCCAATGTGATATACCTCCCTGTGATATGAACATCAGGCAAAGGATGATAGTTCAAATTATTTCGATGACTTACCAACCAAAATAATACATCAGAGGCGTATATATTTAGTACTTGCGGCCCTGCCTCGCTATGCTTTGTGCGTGGAGTCCACAGGTATTCGGCACAAGGCCCAAATTCGATACGCCGTGAGATGTGGTGAAAGTCTGCGTTCCGCCGCTCTATTTGGCCATCAGAAGCGGCCAAGTGGGAGTTGACAAAGGTGAATATAATCGGCACCGGAGAAGGTGCAGACGACGCGGGATTCGGTCGGTATCCCAGCCGGACAGCCACCCCTCCCTTGTTTCCCTAATGAGATAAGAGGGGTCGTCGAGAACATAACGACCAATGGCTGCTCTGTGGCTCACCATAACCCCCTAAGATGTACTTGAATACATATACGACAAGAAAGGAGTGATGCTCACCATAAAGCCCGCTGGTACGGAGCTTTCCATAATCCCAGTGAAACGGTTTCGCAGATTTTTTTTCACGAAAATAATCAAGAGGATGCCCACGAGTTGCTTAGATGTGAGCTGCACCGGCGGCATCAACTGTAAGGTACCTAGCCATGACAACCCATGGGTTTCACCTTCTCGTATTGCTCAGCCCTTTCTCCCAAGGCGGCCAAGATTGCTGCCGTCCAGGCGTCTTCTCTTTCAGCCCACGTGAGATTGAAAAGCGCTTCAGTGGACGGGTCAGCTTCCTGGAATGCCGTGACAAGTATGTCTGTCTCTGGAGTCGAAGGTTGTTCTTTAGGTACTACGATGGTTGTCAGAGTGATGAAGACTCCATGAGTGGAGGTATGGGATGTTCCTGCTTACCATCATGCTCGCTCGTGGACGGGAGTGCCAATCCCAACCAAGACGATAGGTCCTGGGTGGGCAATTTGCCATTTACGTTAAATGTGCCCACACGAATCCTGCGATGCCCCATCAGTCCTGGGAGCCCCATTTGAGATCACTCTCGTACCTGAGCTGCCTTTTCACCGAGGCCTCTCGAACGGTTGCAAGTGATAGGCTTCGAGACCATAGCCAGTTATCACGTATCGCATAGTAATCTGCAGCATCGTGAACAGGCTGGCCAGCGCAACCCAGAGAGAGACTAGCGTGCACAGGTTGGCACGCATGCCGTAAATCGCGAGGAGGCTTAACTAGAAGCCACAGCCACCATTGTCTTAGTATAGTCACGGTTGGCATGGTGAAGATGACTCACCGGATAGCCATGAAGACGGATGGAGAGCATATGGCTGCAACCATTGGTAAGATTCTGCGTCGTTGGAACTCTTCGCTATTCAAAAAAGAAGCTGAGGAAAGGGGAATATAATGCAAGTTTGTGGTCGTACATGCTGAGTCACGCAACCTCCGGCATGCCGATGCAACCGACGACAGGCGTTCTATGTCATCCGTGAATATCGTATAGGTGCTTTCGTCATCCGATAGTAGAACACAAAGCCTGGTATCTGGATACGCCATAAACTTTAGTACAACCTTGCCAGGAGTCACAGACCAGAGGGTGAGGGAGGCTCGATTTCTGGGGAATCACCGTGACCCCGCACAACTTGAAGTGGGGATAACGGACGAGCCAGTTGAGATATCACAAGGGAAAATTCCCGATGAATTGCGGAGGTATGTTGGAGTACAAGATGGGAGCCATGACCATGGACGGGTTTCGACACTGCCTTGTCCTCAGTGTAGAGAAACACGCTTTGGAGAATCTTTAGCACGGAATGATGAGGTGAAATTATTAAGCATCGACCTTCCAGACTCCTCCTTCGCCTGATTCATGTGCCCGACGACAGCAAGTATGACACGCGGTTCCTCGGAGGACCCCATATTTGCTTCAGAAGAAGAAGAAATCGGTGGTGGCGCCTTCAAGTCCTCCGACTCTGCCCGGCCACTGGCATGTGGCAAGGAGGACCCCTCAAGTACGAGCAAGAGGTGTTCAGACGGTCGCAATAACGATCGTACATCGCGCCCCCAGTGTGCCATGGAATCTAAGAAGGTGGTGATCTAGTCCACTTCCTGGACGTGATAAAGGACGAGTCGCCCACTTCTTACGCTCAACTTGAACTACTTTCAATAGCGCTCGGTCTGAGTCAGATTGAGCCAATTGATTTCCTTACGCCTTTCCACGATCATCAAATTACTTGTACCTAGGTAACACGAGTGCGCACCGTGAAAATGACCCCCGCACCAACGGGGTCCTCGACTTGGACCTTTGCCTCCGTCGGCGGTACGACCTGCATCATACCACGTGACTGCTACGCGACCGGCTCACCAGTGCTCACTAGCAGTCTAGGTTTTTTTACTTTTTTACAGCTCATGACCCTACACAGTCGAATCGAGAGGCCAGGGAACGATGTACATGACGTAAGTTTTTGTCTGCCGATGACAACGCTTTACCGCACCATGCGTCATACAGTACGTGAACTAGACCCTATGACAAGCAGCTTCAATGATACACCTTACACAATTTCGATTTTTTGTTAACGAAGCTGCCTGATGGAAGTGGTGGCATGCCGTGTTTACTTCGAAGGTGCTCATGTGATTTTAACCCGCCTAGCATGCAAGAAGAATTCCGAATGCAAACAAATTTATGACAATGTTGCCGGAATCTTGGGGGTTCCACTGGAACCCCCAAGATTCCGGCAACATTGGCAGTTCGAGCCCCACGACCATACCAAACTGACGAGTGCCGAATAAGGTGGTGGGTAAACACTGTTGCGTCAGGGAATTCGGGTGCTTCACCTAATTTTCTCGTTTAGTCCGCGCCGCTGACAACCAACTAACCGGTTGTGCTCAATCAGTGGCTGAAGAAAGCAATTAATATAACATCGTAGGGAAACTTCGTTGATCCGATTTTTAATGTGGCCATCTGTAAAACATTTGCAAGTCCAAGCAATCCGCCAAGTGTTCGGCGTGGCACCTCCGAAAGTGAATGGCACAGTGCCGAGTGTCAGTGTCCTGAATTGATAACCACGACGCTTCGATCACGGAATTACAACTTTGACTACAGGGTGGCTTCTTACTGCTGTGGTTCTTATCGGCATGCCTAATACTTGACTTTGCTTCGTCCGACTGGAAATAGTCACTCACGAGGAGAGCTTGGCTCCCAGTCGGCTTCGGCTCTATGCCTGAGACAGCCATCAAACTTACGAATTGAAAATGACGCCATTGTCATTGATCACACCGATTCGCCCAATCCCGAAGAACTGCGCGCAATCAAAAATAAGAATCTTGTTTCTATTTTTATTCATCCGAATGGGATTAGAACACTTGACGACCTTATCGAATCCAACCAGGGGACCGCAGACCCTCCCAGTCCAGGTGGGGTCACCGTTCGAATCGCCGCTGCCGATGTGTAATGCCAATTCCCTACACGGGGTTTCTGACGGCACAGGCCGGGATCTCTGAGGACCACCATCATGGGGTCTTCCGAAATCGCGCCGCCGTGTGCTCAATGGAACTGAGGTAGCCCTGCGAGTGTTCAATTTTCTGAGCGTTTATCAGGCTATATCACCACCACAACGGCCATGACAAGGTGCCCTTTACGTGCACACTTTGCAATTTTGTTCGTCACGAAACTGGAAGCCGTTATTTTGCCCGTTGGTTCATACATACAAATGAGGCTCCAGATACGCGCTTATCCTGGCGTGTACTCGTTGCCACAGGTATCGCAAGGAAATACAATGTATACTACATGGCGGAAAAAAATATAATTTACGTCAGACCCGATCTGATGAGAAACGCTTCTATACGTCGAGCTACTGCGTCATTGTCAAACCAGTTCTATATAATAACAAGCACCAAAGGTGAAGTGACAGTAAACACGAGAAGCTGAGAAAGTCGTGTATGAAAGTCACAAACATGGGAACAAGAAATGACTTGTATTCATCCAAGGGTCATGCTAAGGGTGTACGTGTCGGCGACGACGGTGTCGCCGGGAGACAGATACAGGGACGTCATCGCTGTCGCTGATTGAGCGGAGGTGAGAAATGATTGATGATAGGAATGCCAAAGGTCGGGATGCAGCCGAGTCGGGTCGCGGAAGCGAGACTTGGGAAATGCCGTTAGCACGTTGAACGTCATGGTGACTTCTTATGACGGCAGCATGGACGATGGTGGCGAAGAGGATCGCAAATAACAAAGCGAGTAATGGGGCGCGCATTCTCGTGAGGGGGTAGTTCGTTACAACGTGCAGGGTCGGGCTATTGGTTGTTACCAACTCGTTAGTGAAATGATACAGACAATGAGAGGTGATATTCTGACTTACGTCGTTTACTGATTGTAGATAAGGAGAAACCAGTTGTCCGGTGGATGAAATGGAGTCACAGGGAGACGCCTTCTCAGGGATGCGGGGGAATGAATCAATCTTGAAGGCCGCGATGAAAGGACTTTATGTACATCGAGGCGGCATCATACAAGAAAACAGAGCGAGAAATTTTTTGGGTTCGTCCGCGGGGAAGTTCATGGACTTTGGCGAAAGGTGTCAAAATGTTGATGTACACGCGACGTATTCATTTTTTCGAACTTTGGAGAGCTAATTTCCGGGGTGGGCATATCATGATGCTCTCACTCTCGGCCCGCGATACCCGTCCTCGTCTACGGCGCTAAGACGGCGCCAAGTCAGTCAGTCATCAGTTCAATCACACACACACACTATGACGAAGCATAGCAAGAATAATACAGCATCGTCGATATTCTCGTACGCAGAGCGCAAGAAACTTGACTATGGGACGAAAGGAGTGCGTGTGTCCGCCACGTTGGTTTCGCCTCACTTCAATCATCTCCGTCTTTGCAGCAACGCCTCGGCAATGAGTCCATGCGGCGTTTTGATGCGTGTGCCCTGTGCTTGCAACGAGCACGCGATCCGGTCGCCTGCCAAGATGGGCACCTGTTTTGCAAGGAGTGTGCGTACACGGACCTTCGTGAGTGTCTGGACCCCCGTCCCCCCCACCGCTTTCGCGTTGTCAAACTCGTTTAGTGGCGCAAAGGAAGGACATAAAGCGGCAGAAAGAACGACTAGAGGCGCTCAAGAAGGAGGCAGAACAGGAAAAAACGAGAGCAAAAGAAGCCGCGAGGGAGCGCGTGCTAGCAGACTTCGAGAAGGGTCAGCTTGGGCTTGCGGCTGCTGCCAGCGCCGCGGTCACGACTTCCGGTGCCGAGGGAACAGGTAACGGAGATCATGTCACGATTCTTGCGTTTGCGATCGTGTTGGTTTATGCAGATTTCTTTCCATCAGGGCGTGGGACCAAGCGCAAATTTGCATTCGATTCGACAGCGGCGGAAAAGGTTGCGCAGGAAGCTGAGGAGGCAGCGTCACGTCAGATCGAGCGCGAGCAGGCCGCTGCGCTGCGCAGCAAGCTGCCGGATTTCTGGTTGCCCTCGTTGACGCCGACGTACACGTCGAGTGGGCCACCGTCTTCGCTAGCCGATGTGAAAGTGCAGACAACCTGCCGAGGCGGCAATCCGCCACATCCCATCGCGTAAGCTCGGGGCCCCCGACTTGTTTGCGCGCACTTTCCTGTCTTCCTTTCCTGATGCCTGTGCCAATGCAGGCTGAAAAACCTCTTTCCTGTCAACTTTACATGGCAAGGCCAGTCATCCCGATCGCAGACGACGGATTCAACGCCAGCAGATAATGGCGCCTCAAAACTCAAGGACGAGGAGCGGGATGCTATGTGCCCTTCATGTAAGAAGGCGCTTTCGAATAGCGTGCGTATATATGGTACGTCCCTTTCTTTGTCTGCAGATCCCGCCCGCTTTTACACTGGTTCCCCCCGCTCAGTGTTGAAAGCATGTTCACATGTCACGTGTAAAACATGTACCGATACGCTTGTGCGCCCGGGGAATCAATGCGTCGTGTGTGACAAGCTTCTAGGAGAGAGTGACATCCTTGAACTCAAGCGGGAAGGTGGGTCACTTTTATCAACTTGTGATCACTGACCTCAATGTGCTTCCTAGGCACGGGCTACGCTGGTGGAGGCATGGCTGAGACCAGGAAACAGGGTGTCGCTTTTCAGGGATAGACGTTCTTGTCTCCCTGCAACCCCTCATTTCCGTGCTCATAAGCTAGTACGCATCATCGTCTTTCATCAAGCGGATTTGTGGTTTTTCGATACAACTGTCTGACCGATCACCCCCGGAATTTGCATCTGAATTGCGCAGCTATCTGATGATGTGGGGTTCTGTTACAATGAAAACGGGGAACCGATTTTTTGGCCCCACTCCCACTAGTTCAGAGGTCTGGCTTACGGAATAGAATAAATTTAAGCTGGCTGGCTTGTGCTCAAAGACTGGACATTACCGCTTGGATCACATTTATTCGGAACTTCCTGCAACTGTTCCTGTCTTAGGGTTGGTCAGAATTCTCCAATGGGTGTCTCAGTACAACGTCTCACACATGTTTGTTGTAATTTAGCCTGCTCTCGTGTTTCTTGACATTGACATGTTGGTTGCCTAACATGCTACGGGCATTGTTCCCAGAACTCCACCCCTACTCCAACGGAGCACCACAGGCTCACAGAGTGCGATTACGCCGTTGAACGTTGGACGTAACCACGATAGGTCACTTAAATAGTTACTTCAGAGGGTTTTCCAGACAATAGTGCTGTTCTACCTGTGAATCGGCAAAGAGTGCACCAAGCGAAATGAACGGATCACTGACAGGTCGGGGCCATCCGAGTTTGATAAGATAGTGTCATGCCAGGAAGGAAGACTCGTGTTCAAAGGCAGCCAAATTGGCCCCCTCTCCTCGTTCTTACCACAACATTTCTCAACTCAACCTCAACCTGATGGAACTTGCCTCAAGTTCGGGCGGTCTCAGCGTCCGTACCATTCGTGATGCTCCCCTCCCCGCAATCGACACGTCCGCCGTTGTGTCGCAACCTTCATCCCCCCGCTCCAGTGCGCTACCCAGCCCGCCTGACAGCCCGGATTCTCTCTCTTCCTCCCCTTCCCTCTCCTCTTCGTTCTTTTTCTCTTCCGCCGCTGCGAGCCCGCCGCATGTCCACACCCACGTAGAACAGGATCGAGAGTCGTCTCAGGGGCTCATCATCCCATCACTCACTTTACCTGCAGCGCTTCGCCAGCCGACGCCCCACGGCAAGACTCTGGGCGACGTCCGCATACTCGTTTTTGGAAGCGCCGATCCAGGTGGTTCTTCTATTGCAGGAATGCTCTTCGACGACAATGAGGATGTGGTGGACGTCGGACCTTTAGAAGTCACTCATAACGGCCACGTAGTCCGGGCTTCTACAGACTGGGCAGAGCACAGAGATGCGCATGGACTAGAAAAGTTCGAACCAACACATAATGTGGAGATCCTTGACGTCTCGAAGTGCGCTTCAGTTGACCAAGTGCGTCTTACTGCCGCTGCTTGACAGACACCCATCTGATCTCACACTGCATGCGAGCAGATCGATAACGCCATCGCGCGTATTTTGGCTATCATCCACGAACCTTTCCGAGACCTGTTGGACGTCATAGATCCTACATGTCCGCCCTCCGCGCTGTTGTCTAACCTCCTATCCTCGTCATCATCCCCCCTTTACACTGCCCTCATCGTTTACCCCCCATGTACGCGCTTCGTTTCAGATACATAGACAAAAACTGACTTTTTTCCAGCTATCTCGCGCAGATCTCGTGCTATCATTGATGGCCTAGGTGCTCACATTCCTGTCGTCCTACTCCCCTCAACGGGACTTCCTCGCGGACGCTTACCAGTCTCCGCCTTCCGGCCGTCGTCCGTTCCTGCACTATGTGATGGAATATTCCGTTCCCCCGAAACTCTCAATCTGCTTCGCAGCGAAGCCGCTGATCGTTTCCTCCGCTGGCGCGAGATTGAACGCGCGGCATGCACCGTGCGCGAGTCACGGACGGACGCGCGGTCCCAGCAAGGCGTCAACGTCAACTGGGATAAAGCCGCGTGGGAGACAGAATGGGACGCGACGCTGTCGCGCGACGTCGCGCGGCGGCTGCGCGAATGCACTGTCACTGGCACGTCTGGTCCCAGCCAGGTTCCCGCAAAGGACGCGCCTTGCACGCCAGCGTTCCTCGACCCGTTCCATATCCCTTCGCTCGTGATGTTTTCACTCTCGCTGTTCACCCCGTTGAAAGAAAATGTCTCTCAGATGACTTTGTCTGGTAGGCGACTGGGCATTGTGTTAGTGGGCACACTCTGCGCGGGGGTGGGTGTTGGGCTCGCGCTGCGCGCCGGGTTTTGATCCTCCCTTGTCTTTGTTGTCTTGGGGGTTGTTTTAA
>Ga0209488_10004160_pt1 | contig 11401 bp, 13 predicted proteins | sample Rivendell_Oct201_8_FD_188349 | JGI IMG/M metagenome (GOLD analysis project Ga0209488, IMG submission 188349) | Vadose zone soil microbial communities from the Eel River Critical Zone Observatory, Northern California, USA -... | ecosystem: Environmental > Terrestrial > Soil > Vadose zone >... | reverse complement strand
TGGCGCCGCGCGCCAGCCCGGAACTCGCGCCTAAACCGCGTGTTTCTGCATAAGACTTCAATCGCCATATCCCGGAGCTTTCGAGAATTTCTGCTGGTTGCTCCAGGATTGGTCGATCGATCTATAGGATTGCGAGTTCTGCCGGAAACATTTCCCGCCGTCGGGTTTTCGCCGAACGAAAACAAACAATTGATGGCGATCGTTCTTGTCGATTCGGGACATCGGAGTGAATAATGGTGTGGCGCGGCTCGACGATTGATCCGATGGCGGATACCGCCGCATCGGACGTACTCCAGGCATTCGAGGCGGCGCGCGAGGCAGGCTTGCAATCCGTCGATTGCTATCGCGCCGGAGTCGACGCATGGCGGCGCGCCCACCCGGATCAGTCGGCGGAATATGCCGCGAAACAGGCGGTCTCGGTCATCCTCGCAGTCAAGGTCAGTCTGCGCGTCGAGGAGTAATTGCATGTCGAGGAGCGGTTGCGTGCCGAGGAGTAATTGACAGCGGCACTGCCGTCCCGTTCCATCGCGGTGATGGCCGATTCGCCGCGTTTGACCCGCGCCAAGCAAATAGAGCTTGCCCAACGCGACGAGCGTCTCGCCCGCGCCTTGCGCGAGAACCTGCACCGGCGCAAGCAACAGGCTCGCGCCAAGGAGCAGCCCGCCGCCGAGTCACCGGCCGATCCGTCGCGCGGCGAGCCGCCGGCTTGAGCGCCGCCATTCTCTCCCGTAAAAGTTACCCGCACCCGGAGCCCAGGTGATGGACAGAATTCTTATCCGCGGCGGCGCGCCGCTTTCCGGTACCATCCCGATCGGTGGCGCCAAGAATGCCGCGCTGCCGCTGATGGCGGCGAGCCTTTTGACGGCGGAGCCGCTGGTGCTCGCCAATCTGCCCGACCTCGCCGACATCCGGACAATGGCGAACCTGCTGGTGCAGCACGGCGTCGCGATAGCGCTTGCCGATTCCGCGGATTCGACGCCCGCCTCCGGACAGGTTCTCGAGCTGAACGCGCGGCATATTACCTCGACGACTGCCCCGTATGATCTCGTGCGCAAGATGCGGGCTTCGGTGCTGGTTTTGGGGCCGCTCGTCGCGCGGTGTGGCCGCTGTCGCGTGTCGCTGCCTGGCGGCTGCGCGATCGGCACGCGCCCGGTCGATCTACATTTGAAAGGGCTGCAACGGCTGGGTGCCGAGGTCGAACTGAGTGAGGGTTATATCGAGGCACGCGCCCCGAAAGGCCTGCGCGGCGCCGAGATCGTGTTCCCGAGCGTCTCGGTCGGGGCCACCGAGAACCTGCTGATGGCGGCAGCGCTTGCCGAGGGCGAGACCCTGTTGATCAACGCCGCGCGCGAACCCGAGATCACCGATCTGGCGCAGTGTCTGATCGCGATGGGGGCCGAGATCGAGGGCATCGGCAGCGACCGGCTGCTGGTCCGGGGCGTCGCCAGCCTGCACGGTGCCCGTCATACCGTGATCCCTGACCGCATCGAGACCGGCACCTATATGATGGCGGCGGCCGCGACGGGCGGCGATGTGCGCCTGCTCGGCGCTCGGCTCGACCACGTCGAGGCGGTCGTTCGCGTGCTGGAAACCGCCGGGGTATGCATAAGCGAGTCCGAAGGCGGTATCGCGGTGCGCCGGCGCAACGGGCGGCTCACCGGGGCCGACGTCATGACCGAGCCATTCCCGGGCTTCCCGACCGATTTGCAGGCGCAGGTCATGGCGCTGATGGCGACCGCCGAGGGCGCCTCGATGATCACCGAGACGATCTTCGAGAACCGCTTCATGCATGTGCCCGAACTGATGCGGATGGGCGCCAACATCAACGTCCACGGCGCTTCCGCCCTGGTGCGCGGCGTCCCGCGGCTGACCGGCGCGCCCGTCATGGCGACCGATTTGCGCGCATCAGTGTCGTTGGTGATCGCCGGTCTCGTCGCCGGCGGCGAGACGGTCGTCAACCGCGTCTATCATCTCGACCGCGGCTACGAGCGGATCGAGGAGAAGCTGTCGGCCTGCGGCGCGCGTATCGAAAGGCTGCGGAGTGCCGCCTGACGGCCCGCTTCGGCTGCGCGCTGAGGATGCCGACGATCTTGCCGTGATTTCCGCTTGCTTGCAGGATGCGCTCGTCTCGGTGCGCGATCTCGCCTACGATCGCGAGGCTCGTACCTTTGTGCTGGTCGCCAACCGCTTTCGCTGGGAGGCAACCGAAGCCGACGAGAGCGGAGCGAACCGTCTCGAGCGCACGCTGTGCGGGGTCGCTTTCAGCGAGGTCGACAGCGTGGCTTACCGCGGATTTCAGCGCAGCGAGGAGAGCCGCATACTCTGTCTTCTGGCAATCCGCCCAAATCTCGAAGGGAGCGGCGGGACGATCGATCTCGATTTTTCCGGCAGCGCGACGATCCGGCTGAGCGCGTCGGCGATCCGCTGCCGCGCCCGCGATTTCGGCGAGCCATGGCCCACGGCATGGCATCCCGATCACCCGGACGGTTTCGAATGAAATCGCGCCGTGCCGCCCCCGGCATCCCGAGCGAAGCGCTTATTATGGCGCTGCCCAACGGCCGGATCCTCAGTGAGGTGATGCCGCTGTTGCAGCGCGTCGGCATCGAGCCCGAACCGGCCTTTACCGATCCAAAGTCGCGCAAGCTGCGCTTTGCCACCTCCGATCCCGGCCTGGATCTAATCCGCGTCCGCAGCTTCGATGTCGCCAGCTTTGTCGCGTTCGGCGCGGCGCAGCTCGGCGTCGCCGGCAATGACGTGCTGATGGAATTCGATTATTCCGAGATCTACGCGCCGCTCGACCTCGATATCGGGCATTGCCGAATGGCGGTCGCAACGCCGGAGGACGAGGCCGGCCAAGAAGACCCGCGCAGCTGGAGCCATATCCGGGTGGCGACCAAATACCCGGAAATCGCCCGCCGCCATTTCGCCGCTCGCGGAGTCCAGGCGGAATGCATCAAATTGAATGGCGCGGTCGAGCTGGCGCCAAAGCTGGGGCTGTGCCGCCACATCGTGGATCTGGTGCAGACCGGCGCGACGTTAACCGCCAATGGGCTGATCGAGATCGAGCATATCGCGGACGTCACCTCGCGGCTGATCGTCAACCGCCCGGCATTGAAAACGCGGCCGGAAGAGGTCGGCCGCTGGATCGAGCGGTTCCGCGCCGCGGTCGAGGGTGCCGGCCCGCGCCGGGCGCACGCCGCAGCAGCGTCGGCTTGACGGCTGCGGCGCGATGCCGATTATCCTCAGCACGCGCGATGCCGGGTTCGAGACGGCTTTCGAGACGCTGCTCGCCGCAAAGCGCGAGAGCGCGGCCGATGTCGATGCCACGGTCGCGGCGATCATCGAGGAGGTGGCGAGCCGCGGCGACACGGCGCTGATCGAGTACACCAGCCGCTTCGACCGCATCGATTTGACGTCGGAGGCGCTGCGTCTCAGACCCGACGAAATCGTCGTCGGCGCCGACGCCGCGCCAACCGCGACCGTCGATGCCCTGCGCCTTGCCGCCGAGCGAATCGAGAGCTTCCACCGTCATCAACTGCCAGCGCCGATCGATTACGTCGATGCTACGGGCGTACGGCTCGGAATGCGCTGGAGCCCGATTGCCGCCGCCGGCCTTTATGTTCCGGGCGGCACCGCCGCCTATCCGTCATCGGTGCTGATGAACGCGATCCCGGCCAGGGTCGCCGGTGTCGAACGGCTGGTCATGACCGTGCCGGCGCCGGACGGTGTCCTCAACCCGCTGGTTCTCGCCGCCGCCCGGCTGGTCGGGATCGACGAGATCTACCGGATCGGCGGCGCGCAGGCGGTCGCGGCGCTCGCCTACGGAACGGCAACGATCAAGCCGGTCGACAAGATCGTCGGACCGGGCAACGCCTATGTTGCGGCGGCCAAGCGGCGGGTCTTCGGCCGGGTTGGCATCGACATGATCGCCGGCCCATCGGAAATCCTGGTCGTCGCCGACCGGCACAATGATCCGGCCTGGATCGCCGCCGATTTGTTGTCGCAGGCCGAGCACGATGCCGCGGCACAAGCCATCCTGGTGACCGACAGCACCGAGTTCGCCGCCGCCGTCGAGGCAGCCGCCGCGCGCCAACTCGAACACCTGCCGCGCGCCGAGATCGCGCGGGCGAGCTGGCAGGCGAACAGCGCGATCCTGCTCGTCGCCGATTGGGACGAGGCGGTGCCGCTGATCGACCGGATTGCCCCAGAGCACCTCGAACTGGCGATCGACGATGCCGACGCTATGGCAGCGCGGGTGCGTCACGCGGGCGCAATCTTTCTCGGGCGCTACACCCCGGAAGCGATCGGCGATTATGTCGCCGGGCCGAACCATGTGCTGCCGACGGCGCGCAGCGCCCGCTTCGCCTCGGGGCTCGGCGTTCTCGATTTCATGAAGCGCACGACGATCGTCGGCTGCGATGCCGCGAGCCTCAATGCTCTCGCCCCGGCCGCGATATGCCTCGCCGAGGCTGAGGGGCTCGATGCGCATGCGCTGTCATTGGCCTTGCGGCTGGGCCGCACATGAACGCGCCGCCGCAGCGGATCGCCACGATCAACCTCGACGAGCGAACCGTCATCCGGCGCAGCCGCGCGATCGAGGATGAGCGCGCCGCGGCGATCACCGACCTCCTCAAGGACAACCAATTCACGCCACTGTCCGGCCGCGCTGGGCCGTTTCACCTGCACCTCGCGATCGAGGAAAACCGGCTGTTGATGGAGATCCGCGCGGCGGCGGATGGGTCGAGCGAGTCGATCGTGCTGCCGCTCGCGCCGTTCCGCCGCATCGTCAAAGACTATTTTCTGGTTTGCGAAAGCTATTACGAGGCGATCCGCGACAAGACGCTGACGCAGGTCGAGGCGATCGATGTCGGCCGCCGCTCGTTGCACGACGAAGGTTCGGCGCTGCTGACCGAGCGCCTCGCCGGCAAGGTGGCGATCGACCACGATACGGCCCGCCGCCTGTTCACGCTGATTTGCGTGCTGCACCTGCGCAGCTGAGCCCGCCATGCCGATCCTGGTGCTCGCCTCGGCTTCTCCGCGCCGGCTCGAATTGCTGCGCCAGATCGGAATCGTACCGGATCATGTCGAGCCGGCCGACATCGATGAGACACCGCGCCGCGGCGAATTGCCGGCCGGCCATGTCGTGAGGCTCGCCGAAGCGAAGGCGCGAGCGGTATGGCCGCGCTACCCCGACGCCTTCATCCTCGCCGCCGACACTGTCGTCGCGTGCGGCCGCCGCATCCTGCCGAAAGCCGAGGATGAGGCGACCGCGCGCGCCTGCCTCAGCCTGTTGTCGGGGCGCCGCCACCGGGTTTATGGCGGGCTCGCGCTGTTGACCCCGGCCGGCGGTCTAACGATCCGCCGGGTGGTTAGCCAGGTCGGCTTCAAGCGGCTGAGCGAGGAGGAGCTGTCGGGTTATCTCGCGAGCGGCGAGTGGCACGGCAAGGCCGGCGGCTATGCGATCCAGGGCCAGGCCGCGGCGTTGATCCCGTGGATCGCCGGCTCCTATTCGAATGTCGTCGGGCTGCCATTGTATGAGACGGCGCAGCTGCTCGCCGGCCGCGGATACCGCGTTTGTCCGGAATCCTGCTGATAGCCGCCGGGCCCGGCGAATGGCGTGCCGCGTGGGTCGAAGGCGATGCCGCGATGGAGTTGTATGTCGAGCGAGGCGACACGCCGACGGCGGGCAGCATCCATCTCGGCCGGGTCGTGCGGCGGACCCCGGGGCTCGATGCCGTCCTCGTCGATATCGGCGCCGAGCGCCCGGGCTTTCTGCCGGTGGGCGACCGTCCCGCCGACCTGCGGCTCGATGAGGGGGCGCGCGTCATCGTGCAAGTCCGGCGCGAGGCGCAGCAAGGCAAAGGCGCGCGGCTATCGACACGCATCAACCCGCAGCCGGCCGGCCTTGCTGCCGGGCAGCTCGCGGTGGAGGCCGCCCGGCACGAGCCTCCGTTCCAACTCCATCCGCCGCCGGGCTTCGCCGCTGCACTGGCCTTACGGTTGCCGGCCAACCCAGAACAGATCCTGGTCGACGATCCGGCAATCGTGCCGGAGCTGCGTGGCACATTTCCGGCGGTCGAGGGCGCGCATTGTCCCGCCGAGGACTGGCCGGTCGACCTCGACGCGGAATTCGCGGCGGCGCTGGCACCGAGCCTCGCCCTGTCCGGCAGCGGCAGCATCCATATCGCCGAGACTCCGGCTGCGGTGCTGATCGATGTCGATACTGGAACCCCGGAGGCGGATTCGGCCGAGCGCGGGGCGCTCGTTGCCAATCTGGCGGCGGCGTGGGCGATCGCACGCCAATTGCGATTGCGCCAACTCGGCGGCGGCATCGTCATCGATTTTGTCGGGCTCGAAGGCCGCGGCGCGCGCGACAAGCTGCGCCAGGCGATGACCGCCGCCCTGGCCGGCGACCCGGCCGAACCGCAAGTGCTGGGCTGGACCCGGCTCGGCCATCTCGAAATCGTCCGGCCGCGGCATGGCAGGCCGCTCAGCGAGGCGATGCTCGAACCGCAGAGCATCGGCAAAAGCAGCGTTGCCTTCGCGTTCGAGGCATTGCGTCTCGTCCAGCGCGAAGCCCGCGCCCGCCCCGCCGCCAATTGGCGGCTCGTCGTCAGCCCGGCGATCGAGGCGGCGTTGCGCGGCCCGGCCATGCCCGGCTTGCGCGCGCTCGAAACCCGCCTCGGGCGAGAGATCGGGCTTACCGTTGAGCCGAACCGCGAGCGCGGCGCTTTTGACATCGTGCCGCGATGAGACGATATCGGAAGGATGACGAAGGATCCCGTGACGCCGCTCTCCGCCGGCCCGCGGCGCTGCCCGATCTGCGGCAAGCCCACCGCGCCGCGGCATCAGCCTTTCTGCTCGGGGCGCTGCGCCGATATCGATCTCGGCCGCTGGCTCAAGGGCAATTACCGGGTCGAGACAGACGAGCCGCCCGAAGACCCGTCGGACGAAACCGAACGCGAGGCCGAATAGCGCAAGGCACGGCCGCCATGCTGGCGTCCAGGGCCGTCGCGGGTTATGTCATCTCCAATAACGGCAATGGACGGCACCGGCATGCAACGATTCGAGGGCACCGCAACCTATGTGGCGACACAAGACCTGCAGGTCGCCGTCAACGCCTCGATCGCGCTTGAGCGCCCGCTCCTGATCAAGGGCGAGCCCGGCACCGGCAAGACCATTCTCGCCCATGAGGTCGCTAAGGCGCTCGGCAAGGAGCTGATCACCTGGCACATCAAATCGACGACCAAGGCCCAGCAGGGCCTCTATGAATATGACGCGGTATCGCGGCTGCGCGATGGCCAGCTCGGCGACGAGCGGGTGCGCGACATCGCCAACTACATCAAGCCGGGCAAGCTGTGGGATGCCTTTGTCGCGGACGCGCCGCCGGTCCTGCTGATCGACGAGATCGACAAGGCCGACATCGAGTTCCCGAACGACTTGCTGCTCGAACTCGACCGCATGGAGTTCTTCGTCTACGAGCTGAAGGAGACGATCGTCGCGCGGCAGCGACCGATCGTCATGATCACCTCGAACAACGAAAAGGAACTGCCGGACGCGTTTCTGCGCCGCTGCTTCTTTCACTACATCCGGTTTCCCGACCGCGACACGATGCAGCGCATCATCGACGTGCATTTTCCCGGGCTGAAGCACGACCTCGTGCACGAGGCATTGACGATCTTCTTCGAGGTCCGCGATGTGCCTGGGCTGAAGAAGAAACCGTCGACCTCCGAACTGCTCGACTGGCTCAAGCTGCTGCTGGTCGAGGACATCTCGCCCGAGGTGTTGCGCACCCGCGACCCGAAAAAGCTGATCCCGCCATTGCACGGAGCGCTGCTCAAGAACGAGCAGGACGTCCAGCTGTTCGAGCGCCTCGCCTTCCTGCACCGCCGCGAACGCGGCTAGGCGGCGGTGTTCATCTCGTTCTTCCTCGAATTGCGCGCGGCCAAGGTGCCGGCGTCGTTACGCGAGTTCCTGACCCTGATGGAGGCGATGCAGCAGCGGGTCGCGCTGTTCGACATCGACGAATTCTATTTCCTGGCACGTGCCACCCTGGTTAAGGACGAGCGTCATCTCGACCGTTTCGACCGCGTGTTCGGCCATTGCTTCAAGGGCATCGAGACCCCGACCGACCCGCAGACCGAACTGCCCGAGGAATGGCTGAAAAAGCTCGGCGAACGCTACCTGACGGACGAGGAGAAAGCGCAGATCGAGGCGCTCGGCGGTTGGGAAAAGCTGATGGAGACATTGCGCCAGCGCCTCGCCGAGCAGAAGGACCGGCACCAGGGCGGCAATAAATGGATCGGCACCGGCGGCACCTCGCCATTTGGCGCCCACGGCTACAACCCGGAAGGGGTGCGCATCGGCCAGAGATCGGAAGGCAACCGCAGCGCCGTCAAGATCTGGGACAAGCGCGAGTTCCGCAACCTCGACGACACCGTCGAGCTCGGCACCCGCAACATCAAGCTGGCGTTGCGCCGCTTGCGGCAATTCGCCCGAGAAGGCGCCGAACTGGAGCTCGACCTGCCCGACACGGTGCGCTCGACGGCGCACAATGCCGGCTGGCTCGATCTCAAGATGGTGCCGGAGCGGCACAACGCGGTAAAGCTGTTGCTGTTTCTCGATGTCGGCGGGTCGATGGACGACCATGTGCGGGTCTGCGAGGAATTGTTCTCGGCGGCGCGCGGCGAGTTCAAGCACCTCGAATACTTCTATTTCCACAACTGCCTCTACGACACGGTGTGGAGGGATTCGCGCCGGCGGCACGTCGAGCAGATCGACGTCATGGAAATCCTGCGTACCTACGATGCCAGGCATAAGGTGGTGCTGGTCGGCGATGCCAGCATGAGCCCCTACGAGATCGAGAAGGAGGGCGGCAGCGTCGAGCGCTGGAACGACGAGCCGGGCGAGACCTGGCTGCGCCGCCTGCTCGACGCCTATCCGAAGGCGGTGTGGCTCAACCCGGTGCCGGAGAAATATTGGGGCGGCACGACCAGCATCGGCATGATCCACCAGCTGATGGAACAGCGCATGTTCCCGCTGACCTTGGACGGCATTGATCGCGGCATGCGGGAACTGACGCGCTGATTGACCCCTCTCCGCCCTGGAAGGGCGGAGAGGGACTTGAAGGTAAAGGTGCTACGCTGCCTCGGATTTTTCCTTCGGCTTGATGTAGGCGACCTCGACGTGGTGCCCGCAATAGGGCTTGCCCGCCATGGGATGCTCGCCGCAGAAGTGGAAATCATCCTCGCCCGGGTGGCCGATCGGCCACATGCAGGCAGGGCCGGTGAAATCGAACACATTGCGCCGCGGCGGCGGCTTCTGCGTGATGACCCGCGGCGTCAGGCCGATGCGGTGCACCTTGCCGATGACCGCGTTCTTCGTGACCCCGATGCGGCGGCCGATCTCGGCAGTCGTGATCCCCTCTTCCCACAGCCGGGTCAGCGCCTCGATGCGTTCCGGCGTCCAGGTCTCGATGATTTCCGCCGGTTGATTCTCGGGCGTTTCGCTTTCCAGCGGCTGGATTTCCAGCACTTCGCTTTCGAGCGGCTGGATTTCCAGCGCCTTGCTTTCCAGCGACTCGATTTGCGGTGTTTGAAGTTCCGGCAGCTGGGTCTCCGGGATCGGCTCCAGCAGCGTCCATGCCCCGTCCATCGTTCCCCCCGTATTCTGTGGCCCCCGCCACAACCCCCACAAAATACGGTAGCACCCTTGTAGCCGCTCGCCAACACTTATCTATATGTAGCGTCCTATGCCGAATCGGATTCGCCGCGGCGGTAGCTCACGACCTTCGAAAAATAGGCGGAGAGCGCGGTTTCCCGCAGAAATCCTGGCGTGAACAGCCGGTCGAGATCCTCGCGCACATAGCTCGCGTAATAAGGTTCGTGGAAGGCATACGGGAAAAAATCGAGCAAGGCATCGTAATCGGGCTCGTCGCCGGTCTGCAGCGAATCGACCAGGATAACCGTGCCGCCGGGCTTCAGCACGCGGCGGATCTCGGTCGCGACGGCCTGGCGCACGCGGCTCGGCAATTCGTGGAACAGGTATAGCGCGGTGACGATATCGAAGGAGGCATCCGCGGCCGGGTTTGCCTCGGCGGCCGCTTCGACCAGCTCGACCCGCGACCAGACGGCAAGCCGGCGCGCCGCCACCGCCAGATAGGGCGCCGACAGGTCGAGGCCGGTGACCGCGAGGCGAGGGTAATTGCGCTTGACCTCGCGCAGGAACTCGCCGGTGCCGCAGCCGATGTCCAGGAGCCGGAAAGCGCCTGCGCCGCCCTTCTGCTCCAGCAGCGCGGCGCGCAACGGTACCAAGGCCTGACGGCGCATCGCCGCCGCGCCGCCGCCGAACAATACCTCGACCTGGTGGTCGTAGCGCTCGGCCGAGGCCTCGCTCAGATAGCCGTCGGTCTGGAAATGGAATTTGCGCAGGTAGTAGCGCGGGTAATCGCCCGGCGGCGCCTCGCTCAGCAGGCGCTCGGCCGGATCGCCATGCCGGCGCGCCTCGACCGCCCGCAGATCGGCGAAAAAATCGGCGGCTCGGCGCAGCCCGTCGAGCGGGTTGCCGCGCCAATCCTCGGGAGGCGCATAAACGCCATTCGCGATGTTCCGCCAATCCTGCTCGATCAGCCGCCATAGATCGGACAAGAGGCGGCGGCGGTCAGGCGTCCTACGGCCGCGCAATTTTTCCGGCATCGGCCTTGGTTTAGCGAGACGGGCCGCCAGCAGCTTCTGGCCGAAAAACCAGCCGATCCGCGCCATCTGCGCGGTCTCGAAAGCGAGCTTGTCGAAGGCGTCAGGCATTACGCGATGGAGGTATAGCGCCGCCGCGGGTTTGCAATATAACTCGGAGGCTTCGGGAGGAAGGGTGAAGTATATGCCGCGGTTTCGCACGCTCGACGATCTCGATGTGGCGGGCAAACGCGTCTTGCTGCGCGCCGATCTGAACGTCCCGGTCAAGGACGGCAAGGTCACCGACACCACTCGCATCGAGCGCCTCGTGCCGACCATCGAGGCGCTGATCCAAAAGGGCGCCAAGGTCATCGTCATGTCGCATTTCGGCCGGCCCAAGGGGCCCGACCCAGCCTTGTCGTTGCGCCCGCTGGTCGAGCCGCTGAGCCGGGCGATCGGCGGCCGGCCGGTGCATTTCGCGCCGGACTGCATCGGCCCCGAGGCGGAGCGCGTCGTGGCAACGCTGAAGCCGGGCGAGGTGGCGCTGTTGGAGAATTTGCGCTTTCACAAGGGCGAGGAGGCCAACGACCCGGCTTTCGCCCGCGCTCTCGCCGCGCTCGGCGACGCTTATGTCGACGACGCCTTCTCGGCGGCGCACCGCGCCCATGCCTCGATCGAGGCATTGGCGCATCTGCTGCCGGCCGCCGCCGGCAAGAACATGCAGGCCGAGC
>Ga0209488_10004159_pt1 | contig 11402 bp, 15 predicted proteins | sample Rivendell_Oct201_8_FD_188349 | JGI IMG/M metagenome (GOLD analysis project Ga0209488, IMG submission 188349) | Vadose zone soil microbial communities from the Eel River Critical Zone Observatory, Northern California, USA -... | ecosystem: Environmental > Terrestrial > Soil > Vadose zone >... | reverse complement strand
TCCTATTTGACCGCACATCGCACTCTGGTGGATTTCCCCGCTTTCTGTCTCTCTCTTCCCTTGCCCTCTCTTTCCCGGCACAGAGTGATAATGAATAACATTCTACATCTCACACATCCCGGTTCTGCCATTCGGTCGAGACGTCATGTTGCAGTCGAACAACACAAGTAAACTTTGCAGGCAGAAAGTAGATGGTAATGAAAGACAGAGAGGACTGACCAACCTTCCATTATGTTAACCAGCTTCGGCCCTCCCAACGGTCGACAACCATAGGGTGACCGGAGAGCTTTCGTGCGACGACAAATGGCCCAATGGTTCCCTGAATGTGTTCGCATGACTGAAACCCACCTACGAAAAGATTGCGTAGGGCGGGGTTGCCATTTCTCCGGAAAGCTCTTGAAGGGCACTGCATACACGTCGTGCGACTTCATCCATAAGATAGAGATTCTTCAGAGAAACGAACGGATCCAGAAATTCCACCCATTGGGTGTCCTCCATGTCGTCTTTCCAATATGATGATCGAAGACGACCATCTCCCCTGATCTCGAGCTCCTCCACAGCGGAGATGAGAGGGAAGGATGAATTCAAGACCTGGGGGAGAGACGAAAGCTGCCAGTCTAACTCTTCGCACCTGATTTGTAACCAGAGCCCCGAGTGGTGATCGACTTGCTGTTTGTTGGTAAAGGCCCAACTGAATGAAATTATTAACAATCAACACACCTGCGTGGTTGAATGTCTTGAACTCCTCCGTGGTCGATAAGCCGGTGAAGTTGTGGGACGTCAAAGTCGAGGTCCATGAAAAACGATGTAGAGGTAGGGGCATCGATTCGGGCCAGAAGGTCCTCCAAATACTCATAAACACCTTTGAATAAAAATTGGGTGAGAGCGGGGAGGACAAAGTGTGTGGACGGAGGCAGAGGTCGGCTTGTTGGGTCGGGACGAGATCGAGGGGAAAGGAATCCAAGATGAAGGAACTCGAGTCGGGTCATCACTGTCAAGGCAGTGGCCATCGCGTCGGGTGAAATGTACCCAGAGTCCAAAAGGTAGAGCGTGACGAGGCTATTGGCAGATAAAAGTAGTTTCGGCATTGACGGGAATGGTGTGCTTTTCAACACGAGTGTTTGCAGACGTGGGGCAGATCCGCCCAAGAACGAATCAGGAAGGATTGGCACCTCATCACCATACACTGAAATATCCAGACGTGTCAGCTCCGGGAATGGCTTTTGCATCGCTGCTGCGAGCGGACCGAATATATCAGAGATGTAGATTTCACAGATGCGATTGTAGTGCTCCGACTCGAGTAGGGCAACAATGTTATTCCTCCACTGGCCCGACTTTGGATGGAGAACTGGAAGTTCGCTAGGTAGAAACTGAGCTCTTGATGTTAGTATTACAGGCAAAACTAGACAGGCATCCGGAACCTCCGACATAGGTCCATGTCCAAAATACTCAAGTCGTAGGTTGAGGCGACGTAGTGATGCAAACACGAGGTATCTCCATCTTCGACACACACGCACGAGCGCACGCCATGGATTTTGCATAGAGTCCCAATCCCTGATATTCACGTGGAAGAATATTTCCAAGAGCACATAGTCGGAGAGCACGTCAATTGTCATCAGGCCTACGTTGGGAAGGTCAGGGTTTGTTCAGGGCCACTGTACAAAAGGCATACCTCGATCTCGTGCTAGACCAGACTCCTCCCGGAATGACCGCCTATCACGAGACCTTCAGATGAAAACCCAATTGGAGTCGACGAGCAGGGATGCAAGGCAATAATGACTGGACGATGCCAGTGAGTGAAGGAGGTACCCGATGAAGATGACTTTATGAGACTTGGTCAGTACTTTATGAATGGTGAGAATGAACCACGCTCGACGTACGGGAGAAATTTCATCATTGAGGATGTAACGCCAAGTGATTGTATTGAGTATTGAAAGTACCGCAGGTGGAGTGGGGAACCAGGTAAAGGCACACGCCCTGGAAATTTATACTGTAGCAGCTGGGGAATTTCCCTTTTAGCACGTTCATCATTCCGCTCTCTCTCCTCCCACTCTCATCCGCAAATTAACCACCGTCCGAAGGGTGTCCGACGCCACTGCACTGGTAGCAAGGTAAAGTCCGACGAGGGATGGCGCCCCAGAGCAGGTGTGTCCATCCATCCGCCCGTCCGTACATATTGTTCCGCCTGGTATATGAGAGTGCTGCAGTTCAGTGTGCTCCGGTCGAAGGGCACCGAGCGGGCTGGGACAAGGGTGTCCGAGTTTCACAAAGCGCCCGAGTCTAAGGTCTGTTTACGCAGCGCCTCTTCGATGATGAAATTCCATTTTCGAGGTTCTGAACTCTTCGAATCAGCCCTCCCAGGCGCTGTATCTCGCCAGGAAGACCATTGTTTTGGCAGGGTGCGCAAGAGGTCATCTCGGACATGTGTTCAAAGAGACACTTCGCGTCTCCATTGTTGCCATCACTGGCCTCGATTATTTGTGCAGCCAATGAGCGTCACTGCTTGAACTCGATCACTCTCAGCTTCGCCACAGATGAAACAAGCCGGGGACTCCCGACTGGAAGGTTCTGCATGGCTTTCGAGATCGCACTGAGGAGCATGTAATACAAAGTTTAAATGAAGTCCTACTTTGATTATGACTATGCCTACTGTCTTCTTAAAAAAACCCCCCGCTCGTCCGGTTAGAGATAGAGAGCAGAGCATGTCCTTTGCACTAGCAATTGTTCTTGACCGATGTAAGTGGCCCCATTGGCTGCCCTGTGATAAGCGCGGGGGGCCAACAGCGGACCATTTTCCGATGGCAGGTATCATATACGAATCAACATTGAGCAGACACGTTACGATTATAGATGTGCCTTTATCCTGTCTACTAACGCATAAGCATCGTCCTCATCGAGTTCATCGCGCGACTCGTATTCCTTTCGGTGCATGTCCTTTGCTGTAGGGGACGGTATCTGATTTGTATCTCTAGGACCCGAGCTAGTGGGCGACGAGTTGAACCTCGGGGCCGGAACGATATGGTAGTGGACCTGCTGAGCAATGAGTTCGGGGACAGTACAGTATAAGTAAAGGTACGTGAGGCGCACATGCGGAACAACTTGAGCGTACTCTTGATTGCAAACAACGTTAAGTGCCGTATTACCGACGGCTGCAAGTCCACCCACGCCTCGTGAGTAATCGGGGACACGCGGGATTAGCATTTGTTTGACGAAGCGTACCTTTCGTCAGGGCGTTAGATATTCTAGAAATAGCTTTCCCGACGGAGGCCGCATATTCTGGAGGGAGCTCCGAGACTCTCGGACAGTGGATCTTTGGGACGACCAGTGTGTGCCCAGGGCGGAGCGGTAATATGTCTGCGCGAGATAAAAGCAAAGGTAGATTTTAGAAATTAGTTTCGTCCTCGGAAAGGGCATAACATGCCGAGAAAAACTATGACATGCTCATCGTCATAAACAGTATATGCGGGCGCTGCACGGCGGATTATCAGACAGAAAGCGCACTCTCCATCTTTCCTCCAAAACTCTGGGATGGGACGACTGGCTTGGGATTTGATAATAAAGGAAGTCATGGATCGGGCAGACTCGTCCCTGTCTCCGAGTCGTCCGGAACCAAAGTCGTCTTTAAGGAGGGTTGGACGAGTTCGGCCTGGTTTCAGAATGTAATGCGCGCTGAGCTGGGATGAGTGACGGCATCGCGAACGGTAAAACGCGGAACATCAGATCCGACACCGCTTGTTTCGGCGGAGGGAATGCGTGCCTCGTACTGGGTATGGCCTCACAAAGTGGTGCTACAGGTCCTGTCCTGACTATGGTTGGATGCAATCCCGACGGTCGGACAACTCACTTTTCGCAAAGTGTGCTGACAGTAACGACACTCGACACTCGGGGGATGTAAAACACGGGACGGCAGATCCGACGCCGCTCATTGACGAGCCAGACAACCAACACAGGGCGACCCGTTTATAGAAGGGAAGGTTTCACCCGTAGGCTTCGCGATGCGATACCGAGGTCTTCAATCATGGTCAGATGAAACCCCGACGGTTGGACGGTTCAGGTTTTGTAAAGCGTGCTGACGACGTTCGGGGAACGGGTCCCAGGTGAAACGCGGAAACGCATGTCACGACGCCACGTTCTCACTCATTTTATGCACTGTAGGGTATGGGTACCGTGATAGAAAAGGAGAGAATATCTACGTTAGGCTCCACGACACACTCCCGAGGCTCTGGCCAAGGGAGGTCAAACCACGGACGTGTGTAAGAGTGAAAAGGGAGACCCAAACTCCCAATTTTCAAAGGCCCATCCAGCCTCGGAAAGTCCACGCTAAAATCCCAGCAGACACGGACGCTGCAACCATCTTCGCGTCCTCACGAGTGAGAGTAATACCAGCAAATTCCATCACAACACCAGGCAGCTTCTGCACAACAGGAGCGAGTGCAGGCAGTGGTGGTGATGGCAGTGTGCCCGAAACGTCCGCGAGCCTAGCAAGGATTCTATCCTGCTCCTCCAGCCGGCTTTGTAGCGTCTCGAAACCCTTGGTGACCGTGTCCAAGTTGGCCGCCTCCATCTCCTGCACCTTGCGCTCGAACGCCTGCATAAGGCGACGGCGCTTCCACGGCTCGACGAGCACGATAGCGAGCACGAACACGAGCACGTTGACGCCGAGCACAGCGAGCTGTCCGTACGTCGACGCGCTACGAATCTTGTCCGACCAGACCTGCTCCTCATGATACCGCGCAAGAATCCCGCGCATCAGCGCACTAAACTCGCGCTCCACCCCGTCCTCCGTCCGCGCGACGACCGCCTTCGCACGCGCCTCCTCCTGCTCCAGCGCGTGGTCCTGCCGCACGAGCGCCGTGAACCGCGACACGTCCGCGTCCGTCCACGTCGACTTGCGCTCCAGCAGGCCGTTCACCTCCCGCTGCGAGTCAGAGCGCTTCTGTACCGCTTCTTCGTACACCGCCTTGGCATTGCGCGCCGCCTTCCTCGAAGCAGAGATGTGGGCCTCTATGTATCTGAGTGTTCATGCGCTTCGCCAAGTGTCACATACAAAAACGTACCTTGCGAGACGACTTGTCGTTTCAATGCCTCGATTTCATCGTAGCCAGTTACTCTATTAATCTCCCCTCCTAAACGAGTGAAGGAAACCGCTAAACGCGCAATAAGATTGTCTGTGTGTTGACGCAAGGCAATAGAGTTCCGCTCGGACCAGCGTCGGATTATGGATTGTGCGCTCTCGATGTCTTCACTTGCTTTATTGGACACGGGGTCGGAGGAAGGCGAGGGGATCGTTGAGTCTGGCGTACTCTGTGACGGGGATTCGTTGGAGGGTAGCGGCCGTGAACGACGGTCTTGCTTGAGGGGAAAGGCTGTCGCAAAGAAGCTCACATGCACACGCGGAGAGGCAGCGAGTAATAGTCGGGAGGTTCTAGATCTCAGCATCCAACCGGAAGTGCTGTAGCTAGGCGGTACTGTATGGAAGTCGTGAGGTAGTGGCGAGGTTTAGTGATGTTGGATCGGACGAACATGATGAGCTGGCCCCGATTCAGAATGAGGTTGCCGCACTCGTGTCGAGTCAAGATGGGTGGTCTCATCTAGTGTCATCACAGAAATACGTATACGAATACAACATGCAGTCTAACGAGAGCAAAATGATCACGGTAAGGTCCTAGTCTAATCACCGCTCAACTCCAAACATCCAGCATTAATCTCGACCGCTCTTTCAGTAGCTTGACCTCCGCTGCTCCCTCGACCTCCGCTGAGCCGCCCTTCGCATCACCGAGGATGCGCGCAAGCGTCTCCTCAACCGACTTGCTCATGCTCTTCGCATCACCGCAGATATATACGTAGCCCTTGCCATTTAAGATTGCATCTGCGACTTGAGTGCGGTCCTCCCAGATGAGGTCTTGAACGTAGATCTTCCCACCGTCAGGTTTATACGGCGGCTCGCGGGAGAACGCGGTGCGCAACGTGAATTTTCCTTGCAGTTCCCCGACGTATTCTGGCCACTCCTCCTTGTATAGGAAGTCCTCGTTCGAACGACGACAGCCATAGAATAGATAGATCTTTCCCCAGTCGTTCAGGGCATCCGGTCCATTCTTCTCGATAGAACGACGTGCGAGAGCGACACGCTCTTGGACGAAGCCACGGAACGGCGCAACACCCTGAACACAGACCCATGAGAAGACAAGTTTTGACACGCAACCAAGTGACTTACAGTTCCAGGGCCAATCATGATAATCGGACTCTTGGGATTAGTAGGAAGGCGGAAGGTAGATCGACGGACATGAATGGGGACCTTGTAGGTAGATCCTTCATAATGAGCACCTCGGGGACCTGTGATAGCATATGACGGGAATAAGGTAGCAGCAGGCTCCGTGCCATCGCTGATGAGTGGGGCCGTTTGACCGCTGGCAGCATATTTAAGATTGAGAAGGAAATTGGAGCCGACACCAAAAATAGCACGAGGTGGAATCTGAGAACCGGCAGACGAGTATTTAAGAACGACACAGGTGACGTGGATCGAGTTGGGATTAAGCTTGGGACTTGACGAGATTGAGTAATACCGAGGTTGGAGACGAGGGACCGAAGAGACAATGATGTCGAAGGGAATCTTCCATGGGATGGTATTCTGGGTAGTAGGTGCCTCTGTGATATCATTGCCCGCAGCGAGCTGGAGAAGTTCGCCAAGTTTGAGGCAGCCCTCGGTGACGACGGCGTGGTAGTCGTCCTTGCGCGTGTTGAGGTTTCGGAGATAAGTCTCTGCTTCGGGCGTGGGACCGAATTTGGCTAATACACCGAGAATCTGCCGCCCCGCGACAGCGCTGATATCGATGTAGTGCCGGAGTACGGTTGCGTAGGTTGTTGGCACGGGGAAAGGCACCTTTGCGAGCGCCGGATCGAGAGATTCGATTCCAATAACGGTATCCCTCTTCTCCGAAAGGCCAAGTGCGCACAGGAGGCGTTCCACTTCAACATCCGGGTTGGAAGGCCAAACACCAACATGGTCACCATGTTGGTATGTCATCCCGGAGCCTTCGATGTCGAGTTCCACATGAACGCAATTTCGATTTTGAATTTTTTGGAACAACTCGCGGGACAGGGAAATGGGAGCAGCATACGGGTTCTTCGCGTCATGAATACCCTTGGATCTGGCGAGGGCACGAGCGGACAGCTCGCCTGAGGAAGAACCTAAGTAAACCGTGCTCAGTTATAGGGAAGAAGACGCACCATGGTAGACCTTCTCGTGTGGTAGGGAGTCCTGGATCTCGGAGACAGCGAAGTCGGCCGTATCGCCACCCTGACCCTCCTCAACGTTCATCACGCGTGCAAACGCATCCCACATGCCATCCTTCCATTCTAGGTAGTCTTCCTCCATGCTCTTGTCGTCATCGCCTTCACCACGCTGACCTATGCGAGTAGCACCCATTTTAGCAAGGTGTTCGTCGACTTGCTGCGAGATAACATTATAATGCTCGTATGTCCTGTTACCGAGGCCAAAGATAACGTATTTGAGACCGTCTAGCTTATGTTCGCCTTTGCTGAACTCGAAAGACTCATCCGAAAGATTCTGCATGAGCTGCACAGCATTGTCGGTAGGTTCGCCTTCACCGTAGGTCGCCATCACGAATATTGCTGCACAGTCCTCGGGGATTTGGTCCAAATTTTCAAAATCATATTCTTCAGGGTCGCAGACGAGGGAAGCGAGACCAAACTTGGACTTGGCTTCCTTGGCGATACGAATAGCGTATTCTTCAGCAGTCCCAGTTTGTGAACCATAGAAGATAACAAGGCGCTTTTTCTAAAACGAAATATAAAAACATGACTGATGGGCAACAAAAAATGGCGTACCCCAGCCTTCATCTTCGCAACAAAATCACGGGGGTTTCCATGACCGTTTGCCTCCTTGACAGGGAGGGTGGTGGTTTTCGGCTTTGAGGAGGAACTGAAGACCTGATCACGGAAGAGATAGAGACCAGCCAAGACGATACCCAAGAAGAGAACGAGTGCGTCGGGGGAAGTTGAGAGTGCCATGGGTAAAAAGAAATAACCCGATGGGAAGGACAAAGAAATGAGAGTAGAAATGGTGAGATACAACGTGGAAGGGACCCGAGCGTCTTAAATCAAGGACCAGACACAGCTGGAGGTATTACATAATCATCCATTCGATCGGCTGTGGTTACAAAGAAATCGGGTACAATTGAACTGCCTCGCTCTACCGCCCATACTGTACAACCTTATGTTCTCTGATGTTCCGTCATGTACATCATCGCCGAAGGCCCCCCAACTCTCATGACCGATCTCTGTCCCCACATCATATGCCTTTCTGGTTCCTCTCTTGCTATTCGCATCTCTTCGGCAAGATCGCTATCCGAACCTAGTTCATAGGACGCCCATTCTAGCGCTAGACTTGCCCATTCCATCGCTGCCTCTGCACTGTACATGTGCTCAGCTCCCAACTCGGCTCATAACGCCGAATATACGTACTCAGAGTGAGCAGATGCAACTATCATGGCGTCGGCTGCGAGACGACCACGCTTGCTTGTATGCCCTTCTTCCTCGCCGACGGTCCATATTCGCTTCACAATCCGAATAGCCTCCTGCCCGTCAATTGTCCCACGGCCCCACGTACCAAGGCGCCGGTATAGATCGCTCATCGTTGTTAATCTGATATCAGATGCCTTCGATTCCTCGTCAGGCAATGTGCAGACTGAACACATGCAATGAAAATCGTAGTTTTGTTTGAGATGTCGCCTATTGATCGATAATTGATAAAATTTTTGATAAGCTGACATCCGTTAGGAAAGTCTTACCTTCTTTCGTCTCGGGTTTGCCGCGTCCCAAGGTATGTATTCAGGAGTTCCTCGCCGCTTTTGATGTCCTTTAGAGCATAAATAACCAGGACACCCTCTCGCTCTCGCCATGAATACACCGAATTGAAAGCACCAGAACACCCGTGATTCAGGCGCGCCATCATTGGAAATAGCCCCGCATCGGACCCCAACGCCACGGCGTTTGTCCGGAAAATGGCAAGTGGAAGCTGTTTCGACAACTCCTCTGGAGAAAGGTTCTCAGGTAAATTCGCGTACGACAAATTGTAAAACGATCCAGCTTGGTCAGGCGGCAGTTGCCGCACCAAATCCAGAATTGATTGAGAGGGTGAGGTCTTAGCTACATTCAGAATAAGCAAGGTTGTCTTTAGGTGCCCAGTCAATCCACATACTCTCACGCGGAATGAAGATCAGTGGTCGTTCTCGAAGCAGCAGCTCGCCTCGCTAATCTCAGAGCCCTTAAACCTCGGATCTCCGAATATCAGGAAAGGCCTACCCGAATATCGCGAACGGCAACCGCGCCTATCCCTCTCCCAGGGAGATTGCGGAGAATAAATGGTGGGCCGTTGTCATCGCTTTTATGAGGCTCTGGCGAAGCGAGTTGATGGGGAAACTGGATTACGACACGTGTCCAATAGAACCAGATCAAGAGAGCTGCTGCGCAGGTCACGATGAATGCTATGCGGACCCACGAACTGCGGTGTGTCTGAGTCGACCCCGGGATTGAGTATTAAAGCGGGAGAGGGGGTGACTCGTTACCTTGGACCGTTCACCAGGACAGTCCCCAGTCACACTGGCTAGCTTCGGGGTTCCCTCTGCATTGGGTGCTGTGGCCCTGTGACGAATTGACATCGAGTTGTGTTGTAAACTATGTGATCTGCGACCGGTTGTCTACCAAGCGTCGACCGCGGAACAATGGCAAGGGGTACGTTTCACAATTTTGGATCCTAGCGTGTCACAACTAAGTACTTATCAGTTAGAAGCGGGTGGCGGCGGTGGAAACGTACCCTCAGTGACTGTCTGGGACAGAAGTACTCTGGAGTAGAACATATGCGTGCCAATCTACATATGTACGGTATGTCACGTGAACTTGAAATGCGTCGAATCAGAGAAATGGTCAGGACTGTGCCAATCCTTTTGCGGTGGAACCTAAGATGATGCACCTGCCGGGGCCTCGACACAGGCAATACGCATGTGGTACTCCGGGTTTCTTGTTAGCACCTCACAATCCAATTGCTGAGATAAATGAAGAGATGTCACCATCTGCTTCAATACTCTCATCGGTCGCCACATAGTTTATTGGGACCATACTGCATGTTTTTGACTAAATTGAGCGACTCAAAGGTCTATAGGTGAACGGCTCTCTGGTGTTCTTTGCCGTACATCATGACCGAAGGACCCCCAACTCTCATGACCGATCTCTGTCCCCACATCATATGCCTTTCTGGTCCCTGTCTCGCTATTCGCATATTTTCTGCAAGATCGCTGTCCGAGCCCAGTTCATAGGATGCCCATTCTAGGGCTAGACTCGCCCATTCCATTGCTGCCTCTGCACTGTACGCGTTTTAGTGACGTTTCCCCCAACTCGGCTCATAACGCAGCACGTTCGAGGGACGTACTCAGAGTGAGCAGCTGCAACTATCGTGGCATCTGCCGCGAGACGACCGCGCTCGCTCGTATACCCCTCTTCCTCGCCGACAGCCCAAATTTGCTTTACAAGCTGAATAGCCTCCTGACCGTCAATGGCCCCATGGCCCCATGTACTGAGGCGCTGATATAGATCGCTCATGGTTGTTAATCTGATATCAGATGCCTTCGATTCCTCGTCTGGTAATGTGCAATATGCACACATGCAATGAAAATCGTAGTTATGCTTGAGATGACGTCTATTCATCGATAGATCACTTTTATAGGCTGAAATCCATGAAGAAAGTCTTACCTCCTTTCGTCTCGTGTTTGCAACGTCCGGAAGTAGGCAGTCAGGAGTTCCTCGCCATATTTGATGTCCGTTAGAGCATATACAACCAGGACGCCCTCTCGCCCGAGCCATGAATACACCGAATTGAAAGCACCAGAACACCCGTGATTTAGGCGTGCCATCGTTGGAAATAGTCCCACGTTGGACCCCGCCGCCACGGCGTTTGTCTGGAAAATGGCCAGTGGAAGTTGCTTCGACATCTCCTCAGGAGAACGGTTCTCAGGTAAATTCACATGCGATAAATTGTAAAACGATGCAACTTGGCCGGGCGACAGTTGCTGCACCGAGTCCAGGATCAATTGAGAGGGTGAGGTTGTAGCTGCAATGAGAATAAGCAGTGGCTTCTTCTTCTTTAGACATGCCGTCGGAACACGTACTCTCATGCGGAACCAAGATCAGCGGTCGTTCTCGAATCAACAGTTCCCCTCGCTGGTTTCAGAAGGCATTTAAGCCTCGGATCTCCGAACTTCATCAGGAAAAACTTACCCTAATATCACGAATGGCAACCACGCCCTTCCCTCTACCAGGTAGCTCACGAACGATAAACGCCTGGCCGTTGTCATTTTGTTTATGGGGCTCTGGCGAGGCGAGTTGGC
>Ga0209488_10004157_pt1 | contig 11406 bp, 14 predicted proteins | sample Rivendell_Oct201_8_FD_188349 | JGI IMG/M metagenome (GOLD analysis project Ga0209488, IMG submission 188349) | Vadose zone soil microbial communities from the Eel River Critical Zone Observatory, Northern California, USA -... | ecosystem: Environmental > Terrestrial > Soil > Vadose zone >... | reverse complement strand
GCATCGGCATCGTGCACCAGATGCTCGAGCACGGGCAGTGGATCGTGCCGTATCTCGCGGGCGAACCGTACCTGAAGGACGGGCCGTTCCATTACTGGATCGCGGCGCTGGCCGCGAACGTTTTCGGACTGATTCTCGCTCCCCACGACGGCGCGCGCCTGGCGAGCGGCGTGATGATGGCGGCCGTGATCGCCCTCGTGCACCTTGCCGGCCGCGAGCTCTACGCCAGGACCGAGGGGATGAGCGCGGCGCTCGCGCTGCTCGGCTGCCTCGGACTGCTCGTGCACGCGCATGAAACGCTCGCCGAAATCAGCATGCTCGCGGGGCAGGCGCTCGCCTGGTACGGCATCGCGCTCGCGCGGCGCAAGCCCCAGCGCGCCGGCTGGCTGCTCGGCGCGGGTCTTGCCGTCGCCGCGCTCAGCAAGGGAATTCCGGCCGTGATCGCGCCGGTCGCGGTCGCGCTCGCCGTGCCGCTCGTATCGGAAGCTTGGCACCGGCGCGAATATCTGCTCAGCTTGCTTCCCGCATTGCTCGTGCCGCTCGGAATCTGCGGCGGCTGGCTCGCGGCTGCGGAAAGCCGCGCGCCCGGACTCGCCCTCGCATGGTGGCAAGCCAACGCCGTCCGGTTTGCGGTTCCGCCCGTCGAGACGCTCGGCTACTGGGCGCAGACGCTTCTCTGGGCGACGTGGCCGGCGTGGCCGCTCGCATTGTGGACGCTGTGGGAGGCGCGCCGCCGCACATTCGAGCCCAGCATGCGCATGCTGATCGCCGCTTGCGCCGCTTCGTTCGGCGTGCTGCTCGCGCTGGACGCTCCGCGCGAGGTCTATGGCTTGCCGCTGCTCCTGCCGCTTGCGCTCCTTGCGGGTGCCGGCGTGCCGAGCCTGCGCCGCGGCGCCGCCAACGCGCTCGCGTCGTTCGGCGTCATGAGCGCGGGGTTTCTCGGCGCGATCATGTGGCTGGGGTGGTTTGCGATGATGACTGGCGTCCCTTCGAGAATCGCAGACCGCTTCTCCAAGCTCGAGCCCGGCTACGTGCCGCAGTTTTCCTGGACGGCATTCGCGGTCGCGCTCGCGTTTACGCTCGCGTGGCTCTGGCTGGTCCTGAAAAGCGAGCGCTCGGCGTTCCGCGGCGTGACTTTCTGGGCCGCCGGCATCACGCTGCTGTGGTGCCTCGCCATGACCTTGATCCTCCCCTGGATCGACTACGGAAAGAGCTACCGTCCGGTCGCGCAGGCGCTGAAAAAGCACATCCCTGCAGGCACGCGCTGCATCGAAAGCCGCGGCCTGGGCGAAGCGCAGCGCGCGGTGTTCGATTATCACGCCGGGGTCGTCACGCAGCGGCTCGAGCTCCGCGCCGAGAGCCGCTGCCCGCTGCTCCTGGTACAAGCCCGCCAGGGAGAGCCCGACCGCACGGGCTCGGGCTGGAAGCTCCTCTGGGAAGGCAGCCGGCCGCGCGACCGCGAGCGCTTCCGGCTCTACCAGAAACAATCGTGAGCAAGCTCACCCGCTCGCCCGCCTGGCAGGCCCTTGCGGCGCATCAGAGGCGGATCGCGGCCGCGAGCCTGCGCGAGCTGTTCGCTGCGGACGCATCGCGCGCCGGGCGATTCTCGCTCGAGGCGGGCGGACTGCTGCTCGATTACTCCAAGCACCGGATCGACGCGGAAACGATGCGGCTCCTGCGCGAGCTCGCCGCCCAGGCGCAAGTGCCCGCGTGGATTGCGCGCATGTTCGCCGGCGACCCCGTGAACGATACCGAAGGACGCGCCGCGCTCCACGTGGCGCTGCGCTCAGACCGCAGGGCATTTCCGGAACGCGGCGACGTGATGCCTGCGGTGCGCGCCGCCCGTGATCAAATGCGCCGCTTCGTCGATGAGGCTCAGCGCGGCGCGCTCAAGGGCGTCGGAGGCCTCCCGATTACCGATATCGTCAATATCGGCATCGGCGGCTCGGACCTGGGCCCGAGGATGCTCGCGCGGGCGCTGCGCAAGTTCCGCAAGCCCGGTCCGCGCCTGCATTTCGTGGCCAACATCGATCCTGCCGATCTCGATTCGGCGCTCGCGGACCTCGACCCAGGCACGACTTTCTTCATCGTCGCCTCGAAGAGTTTCACGACGGCCGAGACCCTCGACAATGCCGCGCGCGCCCGCGCCTGGCTCGAATCAGCGCTCGGGGAGTCTATCGAACTTTCGCGCCATTTCGCCGCGGTCACCGCAAACGCCGCGGGGGCCGCAGCGCTCGGTATTCCAGCCGAGCGCGTGTTTCCGCTGTGGGACTGGGTCGGCGGGCGCTATTCGGTCTGGTCCGCGGTGGGGCTGCCGGTCGCGTTGACGGCCGGCATGGACGCTTTCGAGGAATTGCTCGAGGGCGCGTGCGCCATGGACGAGCATTTCCGCACCGCGCCGCTCGAGCGCAACCTGCCCGCGGTGCTCGCGCTGCTCGAAATCTGGTATGTGAATTTCTTCGGCGCCCGCAGCCGCGCGGTGATCCCCTACAGCGAGGACCTGCGCGATCTTCCCGCCTACCTGCAGCAGCTCGAGATGGAATCGAACGGCAAGCGGGTGGACCGCGACGGGTACGAGGTCGACTACGAGACGGCTCCGGTCGTCTGGGGTGCGGCTGGCACGCCGAGCCAGCACGCCTTCCACCAGTTGCTGCACCAGGGAACTCATCTGATCCCGGTGGATTTCGTCGTGATCGGGCACCACGGGGAATCGTCGGGCGCGCGCGCCGCCCTTGCCGCCAATGCGCTCGCCCAGAGCTCGGCGCTCGCCTTCGGCAACCCCGCGCCGGACGCGCCGCACAAGGCCCTGCCCGGCAACCGCCCCTCGAGCACCCTGCTCCTCGAGCGCCTCACCCCGCGCTCACTCGGCGCGCTGATCGCGCTGTACGAGCACAAGGTTTTCGTCGAGGGCACGATCTGGAACTTGAACAGCTTCGACCAGTGGGGGGTCGAGCACGGCAAGAATCTCGCTCGCGCGCTGCTCAAGGGCGAAAAATCCACCGAGCTCGATTCTTCCACCCGGCTGCTGCTCGCGCGCATGCGCGAGCGCGATTGACTCGGGCCGCGGCCGGACTTACGCTGACGGAAACGGAGAACACCATGAACGAAGACACCTTCAATTTGAGCATCCGCAAGTTCCTGAAAATGGTCGGCGTAAGCTCCCAGCGCGAGATCGAGCAGGCAGTGGCGAAGGCGCGCGCCGGCGGCGCGATCAGGGGCAACGAAAAATTCCCGGCCTCGGTCACGCTCGAGGTGCCGGGGCTCAAGCTCTCGGTGAAGTTCGACGGCAGGATCGAGCTCGAATAGGCGGTCGCTTAAGCCGTGAACAAGCCCCGCGAGCTGAACGCCGCCCTGCTCGATGGGCTGCGCGCGCTCCTCGGCGACCGTCTGACGACCTCACGCGGCGTGCGCGAGCACCACGGCAAGGACGAATCCTACTTCCCGTACGCGCCGCCCGACGCGGTGGTGTTTCCCGAATCGACCGGGGAAGTCCGGGACATCGTCGACCTGTGCCGCCGCCACCGGACGCCGATGATACCGTTCGGCGTCGGCACTTCCCTCGAGGGCCACGTGCTCGCCATCCACGGCGGCGTGTGCGTCGATCTTTCGCGGATGAACAAGGTGCTCGCCGTGCACGAGGCCGACCTGGACGCCGCGGTCCAGGCCGGCGTGACGCGGAAGCAATTGAACGAGCATATCCGCCACACGGGTCTTTTTTTCCCCGTTGATCCCGGGGCGGATGCGACGCTCGGCGGCATGGCCGCGACGCGGGCTTCGGGGACGAACGCCGTTCGCTACGGCACGATGCGGGAGAACATCCTTGCGCTGACCGTGGTGCTCGCCGACGGCCGCGTCATCACCACTTCGCGCCGCTCGCGCAAGTCGGCGGCGGGCTACGAGCTGACGCGGCTGTTCGTGGGGTCCGAGGGGACGCTGGGAATCATCACCGAGCTCACCGTGCGACTCTATGCCGTGCCCGAGGCGACGTCGGCCGCCGTCTGCTCCTTTCCGGACATCGCCGGCGCGGTCAACACGGTGATCCAGACCTTGCAGGCGGGAATTCCGATTGCGCGCAGCGAAGCGTTGTGCGCGACGACCATGAAGGCGATCAACGCCCACTCGAAGACGAACTGGCGCGAGCAGCCGACGCTGTTCCTCGAGTTCCACGGAACCCAGGCGGGCGTCGAGGAGCAAGCGAAGCTGGTCCAGGAAATCGCCCGCGAGAACGGCGGGATGGATTTCGAGTGGACGACGAAGCCGGAAGACCGCAATCGGCTCTGGTTGGCGCGCCACCAGGCGTACTTCGCCTGCCTTCAGCTGCGGCCCGGCTCGCGCGCGGTTTCGACCGACGTGTGCGTCCCGATTTCGCGCCTGACGGAGTGCATCGTCGAGACCTCGAAGGACATCGAGCGCGCCTCGATGCCGATCCCCCTCTTCGGCCACGTCGGGGACGGCAACTTCCACTGCGAGATCCTTATCCGGCCGGACAGCGAATCCGAATTGGAAGAAGCCAAGGCGTTCAACGAGCGAGTCGTGAACCGCGCTCTCGCCATGGAAGGCACCTGCACCGGCGAGCACGGGATCGGTTTCGGCAAGATGAAGTCCCTGCGGAAGGAATTGGGTGAAGCGGTCGATCTCATGGCGACCTTGAAGCACGCCATCGACCCGGAAAACCTGATGAATCCCGGCAAGGTCGTAACGCTCCCGGACTAGAGAGGGTTTTAATCCCTTCTTCATCAGGGCGCGCGAAAAAACGATTGATAGATGTTCAGCAGGAAGCTGTCCTCGCTCTCCTCGAGCACCAGCGCCATGTCGTGCAGCAACCGCGCCTTTTCGCCCTCGGTGAGGAAGCACTCGTGCACCGACTTCTGCCCGCCGGTCCAGTAGCCCTTCACGAGATCTTGTCGGGCTTTTCGATCAGAGCGGGGATCAGGTTGGCCAATGTCTGATCGGAAACGATGCCAAATGGATCAACATCGCGCGCGCTCCCGCGTCGGCGGAGTCACGAGAAGGGCCATCGGCCTTGACCTTTATGCGCTGTTGTGTATGATGTAATACATGCAACGCACCCAGATCCTCCTCGACGACTGGCAGTACGAAGCCCTGAAAGCGCGCGCGCAGCGCGAAGGCCGCAGCATGTCCGAGCTGCTGCGCCAGATGCTCGATGCGCACCTGAAAAAGAGCGGCGCCCGGACGCCCCGGCTCGCCGACATCCGCGCGGTCGGGGAAGATCGCACCGCCCGGGGCCGCGACCACGACCGCTTCCTGTACGGCAAAAGCGGCCGGCGCTGATGCAGCGGCTGTTCGTCGACACGAGTGCGTGGTTCGCATTCGCGAACAGCGGCGACCCCGACCACGAGACGGTCGCCGGGTTGCTCGCCGCGTTCAAAGGGCGGTTGGTCACTTCCAACTTCGTCTTCGACGAAACGGTGACGCTGTGCCTGTACCGTCTCGGCCACGCCGCCGCCGAGCGCGTAGGCCAGGTCCTGCGCGACAGCGACCAGGTCGACCTGGTCCGCGTCGCGCCCGAGGATGAATCCGGCGCATGGCAGCTTTTCCGGGAGCGCCGCGATAAACAATACAGCTTCACCGACTGCACCTCGTTTGCACTGATGCGACGGCTCGACCTCAAAACCGCCGCGGCTCTCGACGACGACTTCGCGGGGGAAGGGTTCGAGCAGCTACCGCCGCTTGCGCGCTGAGGCAGAGCGCTGGCCTCGCATCCAACCGCTTCGGCCGGTCTGCTGAACCCTTGACCCTGGATCCTAAATCTTCAGGAAGTGCTCGCGGTAATACTTCAGCTCCTCGATCGACTCGTAGATGTCGGCGAGCGCCTCGTGCTTGCCCTGCTTGACGAGGCCCTTCGCGACGTCGGGCTTCCAGCGCCGCGCCAGCTCCTTGAGCGTGCTCACGTCGAGGTTGCGGTAGTGGAAGTAGGCCTCGAGGCGCGGCATGTGGCGGGCGAGAAAGCGGCGGTCCTGGCAGATCGAGTTGCCGCACATCGGCGAAGTCTGCTTGGGCGCGTGTCGCCCCAGGAAATCGAGCATCCGCTCCTCCACCGCGGCCTCGTCCAATGGCGAGGACTTGACCTTGTCAATGAGCCCGGTGCGCGCATGGGTGCTTTTGTTCCACTCATCCATTGCCGCAAGCACTTCGTCGGGCTGGCGCACGACCAGGACCGGCGCCTCGGCCACGGTGTTCAAGTGTGGATCGGTAACGACGATCGCGACTTCGATGATGCGGTCCTTATCGGGGTCGAGGCCGGTCATCTCCATGTCCAGCCAGATAAAGTTGTTCTGGTCCTGCGCCATGCCGCTTTTTCCGGGACTGCTGTGTAAAATGGCATTGTCGCATAATCGACTTCGCCCAATGCATTGGTTCACGATCGTTTTTCTCGTCGCGCTCGCGCTCACGACCGCAACGCGGCTCTGGCTGGCGCGTCGGCACATTCAACACATCGCGACCAACCGTAGCGAACTTCCCGCAGAGTTTTCGGGGCACATTCCGCTGGAGGCGCACCAGAAGGCCGCGGATTACACCACCGCCAAGGCGCGCTTGGGGATGATCGAGTCGCTAGCCGCCGCCGTGGTGCTGGCCGGATTCACGCTCGGCGGGGGACTTCAGTTCCTCTCCGAGGCCTGGGGGCGAGTCTTCGAGGCGGGCCGCTACGCGCACGGCATCGCGCTGATCGTTTCGGTCGCGCTCGTCTCGGGAATCGTCGATCTGCCCTTTGGCCTGTACCGCACCTTCGTGATCGAGGCGCGCTTCGGGTTCAATCGCATGAGCCTCGCGCTGTTCCTCGCCGATCTGGCCAAGCTCGCGGCGCTCGGGGCGCTCCTCGGGATCCCTCTCGTCTTCCTCGTGCTGTGGCTCATGGCGAGGATGGGCAGCGCCTGGTGGCTCTACGTGTGGCTCGCCTGGGTGACATTCAACCTGCTCCTCGCCGTGATCTACCCGACGCTGATCGCCCCGCTTTTCAACCGGTTCTCGCCGCTCGAGGACGCGGATCTGCGCGCCCGGATCGAGTCCCTGCTCGCCAAATGCGGATTTCGCGCGCGCGGCCTGTTCGTGATTGACGGCTCGAAGCGCTCGAGCCACGGCAACGCCTATTTCACCGGCTTCGGCGCGGCCAAGCGCATCGTGCTGTTCGACACGCTGATTTCGCGCCTCGCCCCTCCCGAGATCGAGGCGGTGCTCGCGCACGAGCTGGGGCATTTCGCCCGCCGTCACGTGTGGAAGCGCCTCGCGCTCGTGTTCGGCGCGAGCCTCGGGCTCCTGTGGCTGCTGGGGTGGCTGATCGGGCAGGATTGGTTTTACGCGGCGCTGGGCGTACGCTCGCAGGGCACGGCCATGGCGCTGGTGCTGTTCTTCATGGTGGTGCCGGTGTTCACTTTCCTTCTGCAACCGCTCGCGAGTCGGTACTCGCGCCTCCACGAATTCGAAGCGGACGCCTACGCGGCGCGCCACGCCGACGCCCGCGACCTGGTCCGGGCCCTGGTGAAGCTTTACCGGGACAACGCGGCCACGCTCACCCCGGACCCCCTGCACTCGGCTTTCTACGATTCGCACCCGCCCGCGGTGACGCGCATCGCGCGGCTGCGGGCCCGCCAGGCTTAGGAGGCGAAGCATGACGACGCTCGCGGGAAAGAAATGTCGGCCGCTGCCCGCCGGGACTCCGGCCCTCACGCGCGCCCGGATCGATGCGCTGCTCGCGGAGGTGCCCGGCTGGGCATTCGACGGGAAGGTGATCGCGAAGAGCTGGTCGTTCAAGAACTACCACGAAACCATGGCGTTCGTGAATGCGGTCGCCTGGGTCGCGCATCGCGAGGATCATCACCCGGACATGAGCGTCGGCTACAACCGCTGCCGGGTGGAGTTCAGCACGCATTCGATCGGAGGAATCTCGGAGAACGACTTCATCTGCGCCGCCAAGATCGAAGCGCTCGGGGCAGATTGAGCCGATCAGGAGGAATGCGGTTGAAGACGATTTTTTCCTCGCTCAACCTGGTCGAGGTGCACCACCTGAAGAACCTGCTCCAGTCGGCGGGCATACGCTGCCGCATCAGGAACGAGGACCTGGTACGCCTCGCCGGCGAGGTGCCCTTTCCCGAATGCGCGCTGCAGCTCGTGGTCGAGCGCGAAGAGGACCATCCGGCCGCTGAGACTCTGCTCCGCGAGTTCCTCCGGCCGCGGCTGCGGGCACTCAAGCCCTGGCGCTGCCAGGACTGCGGCGAGACGATCGAAGGGCAGTTCACCGCGTGTTGGAAGTGCGGCAGCGCTCGCTAGAGACGCTTGACCCTAGGTAACGGCTCCGGCAAGCGCGATGAGCGCGAGCAGGAGCAGCCACATCACCAGCGCGCGCCACACCAGTCCGACCGTGCTGTCGAGATGGGCCGTATCGGCCGGGTCGCCGAGTCCCAGCTCCGGCCGGTCGAGGACTTCGCCGCCGTCGGCGATCGGCATGCCGAGCTTGACGCCGATCGCGCCCGCGCCGCTCGCGAGCACGATGCCGAGCGCGGGATCGGGCCAGGTCGCGGCCTGGGTGCGCCAGCAATACACCGCGTCCTCGAAGTTGCCCACCACCGCGAAAGCGGCGGCGGTGAAGCGCACCGGCAGCCAGTCGAGCGCGGCGAACGCGCGGCGCGCAAAATCGCCGAAGCGCTCCAGCTCCGGCACGGCGCTCGAGCTCCAGCGGCGGTCGAGGAACATCGCCAGGCGGTACAGGATGGCCCCGGCCGGTCCCGGCAGGAGCAAGAACCAGAACACCACGGCAAACACGTGGCGGTGCGAGGCCACCAGGGCTTCCTCGATCGCGAGGCGCGTCACCGCCTCGCGGTCCAGATTCGAGCAATCCGCGCCGCGCCAGGACGAGAGGACGTCGCGCGCCTTCGCGAGATCGTTTTCCTTGAGGGCGAGGTGGATGCCGGTGAAATAGTGGCTGCGCTGACGGAACCCCATCGTGAGATAGAGCGCCGCGACGTTTACGAGGAGCGCGAGCAGGGGACTCGCGCCGTACGCGGCGGCGTAAACGAACCAGGCACCCAGCACGGGCGGCAGCACCGCAAGCAGCCATGCAGTTGCGCCCTGCCGCGCCTCGCCGGCGTTGAATTGCCGCTCGAGGAAAGTCGCGTAGCGCGCCACGGGCGAGAACAGATAGCGCCGGTCCGCAAGCGGACGCCACTGCTCGAGCAGGAGCGCCGCGACGAGCGATAAGAGGCTCATGGTTCGATTGGCAATGGAGCGGGCATTCAGCCGGTCAGGAACGCATAAAAGTTCATCAGCATTCCCGCCGTAGCCCCCCAGATGTAGTACTGGCGGTATGGCATGGCGTAGTAATAGCGCTCGCGGCCTTCGGTCAGGACCCTGTGGCGCTGGTGGTTCGCCGGGTCGAGCAGAAACGCGAGCGGCACCTCGAACACTTCGGCCACCTCGAAATCGTCGGGCCGCAGATCGAGCGGCGGGGTCACGAGGCCGACCACCGGGGTCACCCGGTATCCGGTCACCGTCACGTACGGGTGCAGCTCTCCGAGCACTTCCACTCGCGCAGCCTGAAGGCCGATCTCCTCCGCGGCCTCCCGCAGCGCGGTCTGCGCGGGGTCTGCGTCCCCGGGCTCGGCGCGGCCGCCGGGAAAGCTGATTTGTCCGGCGTGGTCGTTGAGATGCGCGGTCCGGCGCGTCAAGAGGACGGTGAGCCCGCCTTCGCGCCTCACCACCGGCACCAGCACCGCCGCGGGCCGGATTTCCTCGGGACCTCTCCAAAGGTGACCGTCTCCGGCGGCGATCGGGCTGACGGTCCGGGGTTCGGCGAAGCGCGAGCGCAGCCAGGCTTCCTCGGACGGGGAGACGGGCGAATTCATGTGACGGGACGGAAATTTCCGGCCCCTATTCTACGCGTGACCCCTGGCGCCGATCCGTGCGCGAGGCGGGCATTGCCTCCGTTCCCTCTGGGAGCTATCCTACGGGCGCCGGAATAGATTTTCCGGCGCAGGCGTTTACCCGACATCGCGGGCGGCATGCCACACAATCCCCGCGGACCGAAAAACCTTTTTAGGAGGATCCATGAAAATTCGTTTCGCTGCACTGTTCGGCGCGCTCATGCTGGCGAGCGCTTCGGCGTTTGCCTTCCACTGCCCCGCGGACATGAAGAAGATCGACGCGGCGCTCGCCAAGAACCCGAAGCTTTCGGCGCAGCAGGCGGCCGACGTCAAGAAGTTCCGCGCCGACGGCGAGGCGCTGCACAAGGCCGGCAAGCACCAGGAATCAGTCGACACGCTTGCCAAGGCGATGAAGATCCTCGGTATTTGACGCTCGCGTTCAAGAAACACAAAAAACGCCGCGGCCGGCCGCGGCGTTCGCTCACGTCACAGCGTCAGCCCGCGAACGAGAGCGTGCGTTTGAATCGCTCGGTCGCCTCGATCAGCGCGCCGAGAATCCCCGGCTCCCATACCGAATGTCCCGCGTCGGGCACGATGCGGTAGTCGGATTGCGGCCACGCAAGGTGCAGCTCGTGCGCCGATACCAGCGGGCAGACCATGTCGTAGCGCCCCTGCACGATCGCTCCCGGGATGCCGCGCAGCCGGCGCGCGTTCGCGAGGAGCGAATTCTCCGGAAGAAAAATGTCGTTCACGAAATAATGCGCCTCGATCCGCGCAAGCCCCAGCGCCACCACGTCCCCGGCGAAATACGCCACCGTCTCGGGGCTGGGAAGCAGGGTCGAGCAGGCCCCCTCGTAGGTGCTCCAGGCTCGCGCCGCCGGCATGTGCACCGCGGGGTCGGGGTCGATCAAGCGCCGGTGATAATTGCGCAGCAGATCGCCGCGCTCCTCCGTCGGGAGAAAGCCGGCGAATTTCTCCCAGGGCTCGGGAAAGATGCCGCGCAGGCCGTAGAGAAACCATTCGATCTCGCTTTTGCGGCACAGGAAGATCCCGCGCAGGATCAGCCCGAGGCAGCGCTCGGGGTGCGCCTGCGCGTAAGCGATCGCCAGGGTGCTGCCCCAGGAGCCCCCGAACACGCCCCAGCGTTCCACGCCCAGGTGTCTGCGCAAGGTCTCGAGGTCGGCGACGAGATGCGGCGTCGTGTTGTCGCGCAGCTCGCCGAGCGGCGTGGAGCGCCCGGCGCCGCGCTGGTCGTAGACGACGATGCGGTAGGCGCCGGGGTCGAAAAACCGCCGGTGCTTCGGGGTGCTGCCCGCGCCGGGTCCGCCGTGCAGGAAAACTACGGGAATCCCGGCCGGATCGCCGCTCTGCTCCCAGTACATCGAGTGCGTGGCGTCCAGGCGCAGCATGCCGCTTGCGCGCGGCTCGATCTCGGGGAACAGGCCGGAGACGGCAAAACTCGCGAGCTCGCCCATCCTCGATTCCCTACGGGATCAGGATCGTCGATCCGGTCGTCTTGCGCGCTTCGAGG
>Ga0209488_10004156_pt1 | contig 11406 bp, 8 predicted proteins | sample Rivendell_Oct201_8_FD_188349 | JGI IMG/M metagenome (GOLD analysis project Ga0209488, IMG submission 188349) | Vadose zone soil microbial communities from the Eel River Critical Zone Observatory, Northern California, USA -... | ecosystem: Environmental > Terrestrial > Soil > Vadose zone >... | reverse complement strand
CATGATGTATGCGCTGGAACGCTTCGGGCGCAAGCCGACGGCGGTCGTCGCCTTTATCATGACCGGGGTGTTCGCCATCCTGTTCGGCAACGCGGTGGACGAGACGATGGTGCTGGCAATCGGCTTCTGCATGATCTTCTTCACCCAGCTGTCCGGCAACTCGTCGCAGATCTTCATCTCCGAGGTGTTCCCGACGAATGCGCGCGCGACGGGCTTCGGGCTGGCGCAGGCAGCCGGTCGGGCCGGCGCGGCGATCGCGATCCTGGCGATCCCATTGATCCAGAATGTGTGGAGCACCAGCGCCGTGTTCGTCGCAATCGCGGTGATCGTGGCGATCGCCGCTGTCGCGGTGACCCAGGTCGGACCCGAGGCGCGCGGCCTCGCGCTCGACGAGGTCGCGCCCCCTACCGCGTGATCAAGGGCGGAGCGCGGCGCACCGGCTCCAAGAGCGCCGGATGGGTCGCGCGCCCTTGCCAGCAACCCGGGTTTCACTATATATCCCCGGAAAAGTCCCATAGGGTCCGCATGGGTGTAAACCATCGAGCGGGCCGCTTCGCGGAGTGGGCCCCACGGCCCACTTTTTGTTTGCGTCGTCATGGTTTAGGCGGGTTTAGGCGGATAGGACCGGGTTGCCGATCGATACCAACCAGATTGCCGGAATAATCGAGCCGTCGCTCGATGCGATGGGCTATCGCCTGGTGCGGGTCGCGGTGCTCGGCGCCGGGCGCACGACGCTGCAGATCATGGCCGAACGCCGCGACGATGCGTCGATGACGGTCGATGATTGCGCCGACATCAGCCGCTCGGTGTCGGCTCTGCTCGACGTCGCCGATCCGATCGCCAGCGCCTACACGCTCGAAGTCAGCTCGCCGGGTATCGATCGTCCGCTGGTGCGCCCGGAGGATTACGACCGGTTCGCCGGCTTCGAGGCGAGGATCGAGGTATCGCGGCCGATCTCCGGCCGCAAACGCTTTCGCGGCCGCCTGCTGGGCCGCTCCGGAGACACTGTCCGGTTGATTGTCGAGGCCGGCGAAGTTGAAGTGCCGTTATCGGCGATTGCTCGGGCCAAGCTCGTCCTGACGGACGATCTGCTGGCGCTGGCCCAGGCCAAATCCGGCGCCGCCGCGCCAGCCCATTGATTGCACGGAAAGAACGCATGGAAACGACCGCCGCCGCTTACGCCCGCCCCGAACTGCTGCAGGTAGCCGATACGGTCGCCCGCGACAAAGGCATCGACAAAGACGAGGTGCTGGAGGCGATGGAGCAGGCCATCCAGAAGGCCGGACGCTCCAAATACGGGCAGGAATACGACATCAGGGCCGAGATCGACCGCCGCAACGGCGAGATCCGCCTGTTGCGCTTTCGCGAGGTGGTCGACGCGGTCGAGAACGAGGCGACCCAGATGCCGCTGGCCGCGGCGCAGCGGCTGAACGCCGAGGCCGAGATCGGCGATTTCATCACCGATCCGCTGCCGCCGATCGATTTCGGCCGGATCGCGGCGCAGACCGCCAAGCAGGTGATCGTCCAGAAGGTCCGCGACGCCGAGCGCAAGCGGCAATACCTGGAATTCAAGGACCGCGTCGGCGAGATCGTCAACGGCCTCGTCAAGCGGGTCGAATTCGGCAATGTCGTCGTCGATCTCGGCCGCGCCGAGGCGATGCTGCGCCGCGACGAGCTGTTGCCGCGCGAGAGCTTCCGCCAGGGCGAGCGGGTGCGCTCCTATATCTACGATGTGCGCGAGGAGACGCGCGGGCCGCAGATCTTCCTGTCCCGCACCCATCCGCAATTCATGGCCAAGCTGTTCGCCCAGGAGGTGCCGGAGATTTACGACGGCATCATCGAGATCAAGGCGGTGGCGCGCGACCCCGGCAGCCGCGCCAAGATCGCCGTCATCTCGCGCGACAGCGGCATCGACCCGGTCGGCGCCTGCGTCGGCATGCGCGGCAGCCGCGTCCAGGCGGTCGTCGGCGAGTTGCAGGGCGAGAAGATCGACATCATCCCGTGGTCGCAGGATCCCGCTACCTTTGTCGTCAATGGCCTCGCCCCGGCCGAGGTCAGCAAGGTCGTCATGGACGAGGAGCAGCGGCGCATCGAGGTCGTCGTCCCCGATGATCAGCTGAGCCTCGCGATCGGCCGGCGCGGCCAGAATGTCCGCCTCGCCTCGCAGCTGACCGGCTGGGACATCGACATTCTGACCGAGGCCGAGGAATCCGAGCGCCGCACCGAGGAGTTCCGCACCCGCAGCCAGCTGTTCATCGACGCACTCGATATCGACGAGGTCATTGCCCATCTCCTCGTTACGGAAGGCTTCGGGTCGCTCGAGGAAGTGGCCTTCGTGCCGGTCGAGGAACTGGCCGCGATCGAAGGCTTCGACATCGATGTCGCGACCGAGCTGCAGGACCGCGCGCGGCAGGCGCTCGAACGCCGCGACAGCGAATATCAAGAGCGCTACCGGGCGCTGGGCGTCAGCGACGAGCTGACTTCGCTCGAAGGCCTGACACCTGGAATGCTCGTGACGCTCGGGGAGAATGGCATCAAGACGCTCGATGATTTTGCCGATTTGGCCGGCGACGAGCTTCTCGAAATGCTCACCGCCTCCGACAAGGGCGGCGCCAAGCTCGAACTCGACGACGCCAACGCGCTGATCATGGCCGCGCGCGCCCATTGGTTCGAGGAGGGGGCCGCTCCGGCGGGCGCGGAAGCTGCCTCGGCGGAGAAGGAATAGGCCCACGGACAGCCCCGCAACGCATACGGCGGTCGCCGCGACCTCAAACCCGGCACCCCGCTCGCCAGAGCGCCGCTGCATCGTCACCGGCGAGTGCAAGGATCGCGGCACGTTGCTGCGCTTTGTCGTCGCTCCCGATGGGGCGCTCGTGCCGGATGTCGCCGCGCGGTTGCCCGGACGGGGTTTGTGGTTGACGCCGCGGCGGGATATAGTGGATCGAGCATTGGCCAAGCGGGTCTTTGCGCGCGCCGCGCGGCAGCCGGTCCTGGCCCCGCCCGGTCTCGCTGACCGCGTCGAGGCCTTGCTGGCGCAGCGTTGTTGTGATGCGCTCGGCCTCGCCCGTCGCGCCGGCCTCGCAGTGGCCGGGTTCGATCGGGTCGGCGAAGCGGTGCGCCGCGGCAGAGCCGCGCTGTTGCTTTTTGCGGTCGATGGCGCCGAAGCCGGGCGCCGCAAATTGGGCGCGAGCGGGGGCGATCTGTCCTCGGCAAGCGTCCTGACCGCGGCGGAGTTGGGCGGTGCGTTCGGTCGCGAACGGATCGTCCATGCCGCTGTAGGCGGTGGCGCGCTGTGCGAGCGGTTGCGTCGGGATCTGGTGCGATTGGCCGGGTTCCGCCCCGGCACGACGATGGATTGCGGGTTCGATTTGGCGCCGGCCGAGCCGGCATTGCAGGGTGGTAAAAGCAAAGCGCATGACTGAAGCGAACGAGCAAGAGCAGAAACGGCCCCTGTCGCTGCGCTCCAGCGGCACCCTCGGCTTGCGCCGACCGGTCGAGACCGGCCAGGTGCGCCAGAGCTTTTCGCATGGCCGCTCGAAGCAGGTAACCGTCGAGGTTCGCAAGAAGCGCCTGGTTACGCCCGGCGCCGCACCGGAACCGAGCCAGGCCGAACCCGCGCCGACTGTCGCGCGGGCCCAGCCGGTCTCGCCCGACACGGCGCCGGAAACCGCGGAGCCGGCGCGGCGGCTCGGCGGGACGCCGCGTACCCTGACCGCCGAAGAACACGCGACGCGGGTACGCGCGCTGAAGGACGCGCGCAAGGCCGACGACGAGTCGCGCCGCCGCGCCGCGTTGATGGAAGAGGACGAGCGCCGCGAGCAAGAGGTACGCGCCGTCGAAGAGGCGCAGCGCCGGGCCGAGGAGGAGGTGCGCAAGCGCGCCGAAGATGAAGAGGCCAAGAAGCGCGCCGAAGAGGATTCAAAGAAGCGGTCCGAGGAAGAAGAGACGCGCCGCCGCGAGGAAGAGTCGCGCCGCGAAGTCGCCGAACGCGCCGGCAAGGCGGCGGCGGCAAAAGTCGCCGCGCTCGCGGCTGCCGGCAAAGTCGCCGTCCCGGCCGAGGAAGAGGAGGAATCGCCTGCCGCGGCGCGGCCCGGTCGCCGCCCCGAGGTGAGGCGGCCGACCGCCCCGGTACGGCACGAGCAGCGCCGCCGCACCGGCAAGCTGACCGTCACCCGCGCCCTCGACGAGGATGCCGGCGAGCGCATGCGCAGCCTTGCCTCGGTGCGCCGTGCCCGCGAGCGCGAGCGCCAGCGGCTGCACCAGGAAGAGCAGCCCAAGATCGTGCGAGACGTCGTCATCCCCGAGACGATCACGATCCAGGAACTGGCAAACCGCATGGCCGAACGCGGCGCCGATGTGATCAAGGCGATGATGCGCATGGGCGTCATGGCGACGATGAACCAGGTCATCGATGCCGATACCGCCGAGCTGATCGTGACCGAGTTCGGTCACCGCCTGCGTCGCGTCGCCGAATCCGACGTCGAGATCGGCATGCGCGGCGAAGCGGACGAACCGGACATGCTCGACTCGCGCGCTCCGGTCGTGACCGTGATGGGCCATGTCGACCACGGCAAGACCTCGCTGCTCGACGCGCTGCGCCAGACCGATGTCGCCGGCGGCGAGGCGGGCGGCATCACCCAGCATATCGGCGCCTACCGCGTCACCCTCAAAGGCGGCCGGCAGATCACCTTCATCGACACCCCCGGCCACCAGGCCTTCACGGCGATGCGGGCCCGCGGCGCCAATGTCACCGACATCGTCGTGCTGGTGGTCGCCGCCGACGACGGCATCATGGAACAGACGGTCGAGGCGATCCGCCACGCCAAGGCCGCCAATGCGCCGATCATCGTCGCGATCAACAAGATCGATCGTCCCGACGCCAAGCCCGAGCGAGTGCGGCAGGAGTTGCTGCAGCATGAGCTCGTCGTCGAGGAGCTCGGCGGCGAGGTGCTCGACGTCGAGGTGTCGGCCCTCAAAAAGACCAATCTCGACAAGCTCGAAGAAGCCATCCTGCTGCAGGCCGAACTGCTCGATCTGAAGGCCAACCCGAACCGTTCGGCGGAAGGCGTCGTGCTCGAGGCCAAGGTCGAGCGGGGCCGCGGTCCGGTCGCGACCGTGCTGATCCAGCGCGGCACCCTGGAGGTCGGCGACATCTTCGTGGCCGGCGGCGAATGGGGCCGGGTCCGCGCCCTTGTCGATGAGCGCGGCCAAAGCCAGCGCGAGGCCGGTCCCTCAACCCCGATCGAGGTCCTGGGGTTCAACGGCATTCCGCTCGCCGGCGATGATTTCGTCGTGATCGAAAACGAGAGCCGCGCCCGCGAAGTGGCCGATTTCCGCCAGCGCCGGCGGCGCGATACCGCCGCCGCGGCCGGCGGACGCGGCACGCTCGAGCAGATGTTCTCGCAGATCGCCTCGGGGGTCGCGAAAGAGCTGCCGGTGGTCATCAAATCCGACGTGCAGGGATCGCTTGAGGCGATCGTCGGCTCGCTTGAAAAGCTGTCGACCGACGAGGTCGCGATGCGGGTGCTGCACTCGGCGGTCGGCGGGATCAACGAAAGCGACGTGATCCTCGCCAAATCCACCAACGCGGTCATCGTCGGCTTCAACGTCCGGGCCAACCCGCAGGCGCGCGACCTGGCGCAGCGCGACGGCGTCGAGATCCGCTATTACTCGATCATCTACGACGTGATCGACGACATGCGGAACGCGCTGTCGGGCATGCTGGCGCCGACCTTGCGCGAGCGCTTCCTCGGCAATGCCGCGATCCGCGAAGTCTTCAACATCACCCGGGTCGGCAAGGTCGCCGGCTGCATGGTCACCGAGGGGGTGGTCCGGCGCGGCGCCAAGGTCCGCCTGCTGCGCGACAACGTCGTGATCCACGAGGGATCGCTGCGCACCTTGAAGCGGTTCAAGGATGAGGTGCGCGAGGTCCGTGACGGCTACGAATGCGGCATGGCATTCGAAAACTATCAGGACATCCAGGTCGGCGACGTCATCGAGTGCTTCGAGGTCGAGGAAGTCGCCCGCGCGCTGTAACGCTTCACCGCAGTCCCGGCGAAAGCCGGGACCCACCTGTCCACAGGCGAGTTAGCTGAAACGTGGGTCCCGGCTTTCGCCGGGACTGCGGTTTTGGGCTAAGGCAACATTTATATGCCCAGGCGACGCGAATACGATCAGGCCTCCGGTGCCCGGCCACCCGGTCAGCGGCAGCTGCGGGTGGGCGAGGAGTTGCGCCATCTGCTGGCCGACCTGCTGCGTCCGGGCGAATTGCGCGACCCGGCATTGCGCGAGGCCAACATCACCGTCACCGAGGTACGCCTCAGCCCCGATCTGCGCAACGCGACCGCTTTCGTGATGCCGCTCGGCGGCGCCAATGCCGAGGAGATCATAGCGGGGCTGCGCCGCAGCGCGCCGTTTTTGAAGAACCGTCTCGCCCGCATGATCGAGCTGCGGCACATGCCGAACATCGCCTTTGCCCTCGACGATGCCTTCGAGAGCGCCGCGCGGATCTCGGCATTGCTGTCGAGCCCTGCTGTCGAGCGCGATCTCCACCAGCCCGAGGATGATGACGAAACCGGCTGATCCGGGGCTCGCCCCCACCCTTCCCTCCCCCGCGAGCGGGGGAGAGTCTGGGAGGGGGCTGCACGGCTGGCTCGTCATCGATAAGCCCGAGGGCATCACTTCGGCCCGCGCGGTGGCGTTGATACGGCGCGCCACCGGTGCAAAGACCGGGCATGCCGGCACGCTCGACCCGCTCGCCACCGGCATTTTGCCGTTAGCGCTCGGCGAGGCGACCAAAACGGTCCGGTTCGCCGCCGCCGGCCATAAACGCTATCGCTTCCGCATTCGTTGGGGCGTCGCGCGCGAGACCGACGACCGCGAGGGCGCGATCACGGCGGAGTCTTCCGTCCGGCCGGACATTGCCGCGATCGAGGCGGCCCTGCCGCGATTCACCGGCGTGCTTCAGCAGCGCCCGCCCGCCTACTCGGCGATCAAGATCGCCGGCCGCCGCGCCTATGCGCTGGCGCGCGCCGGCCGGCCGCCCGATCTGCCGCCGCGGCGCATCGAAATCGCCGAGCTCTGTCTGTCCGGGATGCCGGATCCGGATCATGCCGATTTTGCGGCCGTGGTCGGCGAGGGCACCTACATCCGCTCGCTCGCCCGCGACCTCGCCGAAGCCCTGGGCACGCTCGGCCACGTCGTCGAACTGCGCCGGCTCGCGGTCGGCCGTTTCACCGAAACGCAAGCGATTTCCCTGGATTCAGCCGTGGCCCTTGGGCATAGTCTGGCCGCTTCCGGGCACCTGCTGCCGATCGAGACCGTGCTGGACGACATCCCGGCTCTGGCCTTGACGGCAACCGAGGGTGCCCGACTGCGTCAAGGTCAGCGGGTCACCCCGCAGGACGAACGCGAACGGGAGCGACTGGCGCGGATCGACGACGGCGTGATCGTCGGGGCCCGGGTCGATCGGCTGCTGATCGCGTTGGCGCGGATCGAGGACGGCCATCTTCGGCCGGTACGCATCATCAATCGTTGAAGGAACGGGACCGATGTCGATTACCCCCGAGCGCAAACAGGCGCTGATCGGCGATTATGCCGTCAAGCAGGGCGATACCGGATCGCCCGAAGTCCAGGTGGCGATCCTGTCGGAACGGATTCGCAACCTGACCGACCACCTCGGCACGCACAAAAAAGATTTTCACTCGCGCCGCGGGCTGCTGGTCATGGTCGGCCAGCGCCGCCGCCTGCTCGATTATCTGAAGCGCTCCGACGCTGAGCGGTATACGGGCCTGATCGGGCGGCTCGGATTGCGGCGTTGATTCGCCGGCGCCGGCCGCGCACATGCCTTGATTTTGCCGCCATCTTTGCGGATGGCGCAGGAATTGCCATATCCCTGGCGATAAGGTGCTGCCATGACCGACAATGGCGGCACAGCTTACCAATGGTGGCGCGCGGAGGATCCGCTTCCGTCGCTGCCGCCAGTCCGTTTTGAAAGGAATGATAACGGATGTTCCAAGTATTTCGTAAGGAGCTGAACTGGGGCGGCCGCCGTCTCGTCCTCGAGACTGGCAAGATCGCCCGCCAGGCCGATGGCGCGGTGCTCGCGACCTACGGCGAAACCACGGTTTTATGCACGGCGGTGGCGGCGAAATCAGCCAAGCCGGGGCAGGACTTCTTTCCGCTGACCGTCAACTACCAGGAAAAGACCTTCGCCGCCGGCAAGATTCCCGGCGGCTTCTTTAAACGCGAGGGCCGGCCTTCGGAAAAGGAGACGCTGACCTCGCGGCTGATCGATCGGCCGATCCGGCCGCTTTTCGTGCCCGGTTTTCGCAACGAGACGCAGGTCGTCTGCACGGTATTGAGCCACGATCTGGAAAACGATCCGGACGTCGTGGCGCTGATCGGCAGTTCGGCGGCGCTGACCATTTCCGGGATCCCCTTCATGGGGCCGATCGCCGGCTGCCGGGTCGGCTATGTCGACGGCCAATATGTGTTGAACCCGACGCTGGACCAGCTGCCGCGTTCACAGCTCGACCTCCTCGTCGCCGGCACCGGCGAGGGCGTGCTGATGGTGGAATCGGAAGCCAAGGAGCTTTCCGAGGAAATCATGCTCGGCGCCGTGACCTTCGGGCATAAGAGCTTCCAGCCGGTTATCGACGCGATCATCGAGCTGGCCGAGACCTGCGCCAAGGAGCCGTGGAACATCCCCGAGCCGCCCGCCAACAAGGCGGCGATCGAGGCGAGGCTGCGCGAGGCTGTCGGGCCGATGATCGACGCCGCCTACCGCGAGCGCAGCAAGCAGGCGCGCAGCGACCTGCTCGAGGCTGCCAAGGCGACGGCAGAGAGCCTGTTCAGCGACGAGGGCGAGCGCGCCCTCGCGCTGAAGCTGTTCAAGGACATCGAAAAGGAAATCGTGCGCGGCGCGATCCTGCGCGATGGCACGCGGATCGATGGCCGCGACACAAAGTCGGTCAGGCCGATCGATTGCCAGGTCGGCCTGTTGCCGCGCGCGCACGGTTCGGCGCTGTTCACCCGCGGCGAGACGCAGGCGCTGGTCGTCGCCACGCTCGGCACCGGGCAGGATGAGCAGATCATCGATGCGCTTGAAGGCGAGTATCGCGAGAACTTCATGCTGCATTACAACTTTCCGCCGTATTCGACTGGCGAAGCTGGCCGAATGGGCTCGCCGGGACGGCGCGAGATCGGCCACGGCAAGCTCGCCTGGCGTTCTATTCGGCCGTTGCTGCCGACCAAGGAAAGCTTCCCCTACACGATCCGCGTCGTCTCCGAGATCACCGAGTCGAACGGCTCCTCGTCGATGGCCTCGGTGTGCGGCGCCTCGCTGGCGCTGATGGATGCCGGCGTGCCATTGGCTCACCCGGTGGCCGGCATCGCCATGGGGCTGATCAAGGAGCCGGAGCGTTTCGCCGTGCTGTCCGACATCCTCGGCGACGAGGACCATCTCGGCGACATGGATTTCAAGGTGGCCGGCACCGATCGCGGCATCACCGCGCTGCAGATGGACATTAAGATCACCTCGATCACCGAGGAGATCATGCGCATCGCGCTCGACCAGGCGCGCGACGGCCGCTCGCACATCCTCGGCGAGATGTCCAAGGCATTGACCGGGGCGCGCGACGAGGTCAGCGAGAACGCGCCGCGCATCACCACGATCTCGATCCCCAAGGACAAGATCCGCGAGGTGATCGGCTCCGGCGGCAAGGTGATCCGCGAGATCGTCGAGACGACCGGCGCCAAGATCGACATCGACGACGACGGCACGATCAAGATTGCCGCGGTCCACGCCGACGCCTCGAAGGCGGCGATCGACTGGATCCGCGGCATCGTCGCGGAGCCGGAGGCCGGCGTCGTCTACACCGGCAAGGTGGTCAAGGTCGTCGATTTCGGCGCTTTCGTGAACTTCCTCGGCTCGCGCGACGGCCTTGTCCATATCAGCGAGCTGGCGCCGCAGCGCGTCGGCAAGGTGGCCGACGTCGTCAAGGTCGGCGACAGCGTCAAGGTCAAGGTGCTCGGCTTCGACGACCGCGGCAAGGTCAAGCTCAGCATGCGCCAGGTCAATCAGCAAACCGGCGAGGACCTCGGCGACCAGCGCCAGCGGGAACAGCCGAAGCAGGAACAGGCAGCGCTCTGACGGCCCACCTGCAACCGGGCGGCAGCGCGGCTGCCGCCTGCCCCCCCTTGGCTCGGGTGCCCCTTGCTTCGGTAATCGGCCATCGCGGCGCCGCCGCGCGGGCCCCCGAAAACACGCTCGCCGGGCTGCGCCATGCCAAGGAACTCGGCTGCGCGTGGGTCGAGTTCGATGTGCGGCTGACCGCAGACGGCGCCCTCGTGCTGTGCCACGATTCGCGGCTCGAACGCACCACCACGGGCCACGGCCGCGTCTCGGCGCAAACCCTGGCGTCAATTCGGCGCTGCGATGCGGGCGGCTGGTTCGCGCCGGAGTTTGCCGGCGAGGCCGTGCCGAGTTTGGACGAAGCGCTGCGGCTGGCGGCGAAGCTCGGGCTGTCCGCCAATATCGAAATCAAGGCCGACCGCGGCCGTGCCGCCGCCACTGGCATGGCGGTCGCCGCCGCCCTCGGGGGCTTTGAGGGCCGTTTGCCGACCGTGCTGGTGTCGAGCTTCCTGCGGCCGGCATTGGTCGCGCTGCGCGATCTGGCCCCGGAAATCCCGCGCGGGCTGCTGTTCCGGGCTGTGCCGCGGCGGTGGCGCGCCATCGCGCGGCGGCTCGGCTGCGCTACGATCAATGCCGATCATCGCCGGCTGAATCCGCGACTGGTCGGCGAGATCCGGGCTGCCGGCTATCCGCTTCTGGCCTACACGGTCAACGATCCGCAGCGGGCCGGCGCCCTCTTCGCCTGGGGCGTCACTTCCGTTTTCTCCGATGTTCCCGATATAATCCTGCGGGTTGGCATGGGAGAGCCGCCGGTTTGGCATAGCGCCGCCGGCGCGCCCGATCCTGTCGGGGCGCGGCAAGGAGCGATACAGTGAGGCCGCTCAATCCGGTTGTGATTTCCGGGCGCGAGGTGCTGCCGCTTGTCGAGGGCGGCAAGGGCATCTCGATCTCGAACGGCGAAAGCTCGGGAGCATGGGCCGCCTCGGGCGGGGTCGGGACATTCTCCGGGGTCAACGCGGACAGCTACAACGAAGCCGGCGAGCTGATCCCGCAGCTTTATTTCGGCCGCACCCGCCGCGAGCGGCATGAGGAATTGGTGGCCTACGCGATCGCCGGCGGCATCCAGCAGGCCCAGGTCGCCTATGAGCGATCGAACGGGCAAGGCCGCATCCACATGAATGTGCTGTGGGAGATGGCCGCCGCCGAGCGCGTCCTGCATGGGGTCTTGGAAGGCGCCCGCGGGCTGATCCACGGCGTCACCTGCGGTGCCG
>Ga0209488_10004155_pt1 | contig 11406 bp, 8 predicted proteins | sample Rivendell_Oct201_8_FD_188349 | JGI IMG/M metagenome (GOLD analysis project Ga0209488, IMG submission 188349) | Vadose zone soil microbial communities from the Eel River Critical Zone Observatory, Northern California, USA -... | ecosystem: Environmental > Terrestrial > Soil > Vadose zone >... | reverse complement strand
TAGCCTCCAGACCACCACTTGACATTGCATTCAAGCCAGCATTCCACCTGTTCACCACTGGCGCCTAACGTGGCAGTAAATCAAGAGGCTGCAGCACACTGGCACACCCACGCCAAGGGCAACGAGGACGCCCATACCCGGGCCACCCTCCGCACCAGCAACTATGCCAGCGATGATAGTGCCAATCAGACTAGCAACACTGTACACGCTTGTAATCTATGATCAAAGTTATCTTGATTATGTGGGTGGGTAGGGAACACGTACAAGCCAAAACAGTGGACCATGGCCAGTCCGCCAATTCCAACTCACTGGCAGGTTATGGCCAGCAGAGGGCGGGCCAGTCCCTGTGTTCTGCACCGGCCCTGGGTTAACCAGGGTGGGATCTGGAGGATATGGTGGTGGGAGTGATTCTTTGCGTAATAGGGACTATAGAGTAACAGGTTAGTGAAATAGATGGAGGGGGGGACAGTGAGAAGGTCAGAAAATGAGAACATGGGTGGTTGATGAACTAATGGCTGCCATCACATACTAAGGGTTGCCTTCTCCCTGGCTCTTGGTGAATGTCAGACTCAGAGGTCGGTATCGATCCTGACCCGATTGGAGTACTAGTACCACCAAAAAAAGCCCCGAAAAAGGCAGTAGTGGCGAGAGTGGTTGCACAGGCAAAACTATAATAGTAATGGGTTAGTGAAATAGTGGGAGGTGAGTAGGTCGAGAAGTGAGAAAATAAGCATAGATGAGGCTGAAGAGCTAATGGCCATGATCATCACGTACTGTAGGTTGCACAGAGGCTGGAATCGTTACACTGGTATCGTATGAGGGCAAATAATGCGTTGACTATAAAGTAATTGGTTAGTGAGATGGAGGGAGGAGGCGAGCAGGTCGGAAAGTGAGAAAACAAGCATTGCATAGATAGGGCTGAGGAGCTAATCACATACTGTAGGTTGAATAGAGGTCGGAATCGGTACACTGGCACCATATGAGTCAGGTGAGATTCAGAACTGAAAGGCAGTGTTGGACATTGTGGAGGTGGAGGTGGTGGAGGTGGAGGAACAGGACGAGGCACAAGGTAGCTTTATCAGTCCATTAAGAATATGAGTTTGTGCTGTTTGCGCCCACATGTCACTTTTGCTTAGATAGGCACAGGCGATGATAAATGGAATGGTAGCGAGAGGTGTTCTAAAGTGATACATTCTCTGTACCTCTGTTGCACGTGTCATGATATAAAAATTCGTATTCAAAAAAGACATCGACACTGTCACTACCACAGTGGTAGTAGGCAAAGACTGGATGGGATGGAAAACCGCCTTCTGTTACTAAAAAAATTCGTTCTCACCTTTCACGGATAAACACTCAGGACTCGGGTGTGATGTATCGACAGGTACGCTTGTAGCGACATGTAGAGAAACACACCGCGACAAGAAGTGGCAGCCTGGCAGGCAGTGCCAGAGGAGAGTGATGGCGACACTGTTAAGTTACAGTACGCATTAACACGTTCAGTTCGCCTTGAGCCCCGGAGCTCCCTCCTTTCCGCACGTGACGTACTTTTCTCTCGTTGTTTTCAAGTTGTTTTCGTCATGCTCGAGTTCCAGTCTCGTGGCCTACGTCACTTCTGCTCTGGGATTTGGACCCGATTCCAGCACATCTGTGAAGGGCGCGTAGAGAAGGGACGACAAAAGTTTCGTGATTTGTATTACGTTGCGATGTCTTGTCAGCCTTCATGTCACTCAAGCCAAGACAGTCTCAACTTCGAGGAAATTGAATAAACCTTATTCTGTGGTCACGGGAACGGCTAGTGTTTTGATAATCTTGTCTGATTTTAAATTTGTCTGCGCACTGACCTCACCCGTGTTCAACTTTGCACCTTCTTTCCCTCAGGATTTGCCGTCCGAGATCGCTTGCACGTACAGCTGGGGGCCTCTGGAACACTATGTTATCACTATGCTTGTACACTGAGGGTAACTGCCAGTGCGTGATACAGTAGATCTAGCTCGAGCGATAATGCTTGCCAATAAGGGTGGCCGCACTGTGGCGGATTGTCACGGTCTCACTAGAAAGCGCCACCGAGTACAGATGTATCAGGTACGGCGATCCCTTTCTGGGGAAGATATCCTCATGCGCTGGTCTTATCTTCTCATGCGACTCTGACCTCAAGTCCTATAAGCACATGCTTTGGCCAGCAGTAGGCTCGGAAGGTGGCTAGCACCTTTTCTCTCTCAGATTTCTCCGGGAGGGGGCTACTTCCCAGCAACACCTCTTGTCTGTAGTCAGCACCATGTTGGGGGATTCGAACTCAGTGGTCAAAAACACCCACGCGATTGAGGGAGGACGTGCTTTGGCCGATGATGGGATATGACCAGGAATCCAATCCAACCACCCCCGTCCTAATGATATTGACGATTCTTACATATTACCAGGCATCTCTTGCCCTTGTTTCAGGTGGCGCAGTCGCGAATGACGGCGATCATTCAGTTTTTGAAGGAACGTGTTCGACATAGCTCTGTCTCTTCCTTCTTTGTTATTGGTGTCCTCACTCGTATCCCGCCATGTTTTTCTACGGTTTGATGAGCATCCTTAAGTGGATAGGCTGTTTTCCCCTTCTATGACGGGTGCAGATGACAGGTGGGCCAGGTGTTATGGTGTAGGACTCGGTCTTCGTCTGTAAGGACATTCCCTTATCGCATCGGGTTCTGTGGTTCAAAAGCCTTCTTCGTGATGTCACTGGGCTTTGTTAACATATTCGGTCAGTGGATGACCATATCTTTGGGTGGCGAGCATTGGTGCGATGTTCTGGAGCGGGTGAGGCTACTGCCGTAATCTATCTGGCACCCTCCACTGGCACGTTCAAGCGTTCGCGCTTTCTCGTTGCACTTTGGGGCCTGTAGGACCTATATCGTAGAGTCCACTTACGCGAATGATGTATGCGGCTCATCTGCCTCTGAGTTTCATCCTCAGTTGGGCTGCCTTCTTTGGCGCACTATCAGCCCGTTTTGGCTCTACACTTCCTTCGGTGCGCAACCCTCCTCCCGCCATCATCCCGGCTTACTTTACGGCCAATAAAATTAGTCTTTGGTTTGTACTTATTCTAGGGGTGGCTATCGCCCTGCATGTCATTTACAAGGACCGATTTGAGCGAGGGCCCTTCCACCTTGGCAGGTCCTCGTACCCGATCACGATAATCACCCTGCTCCGGATTGCGTTCATCTTGGGCATCTTTTGTCTCCCACAGTTCTACCAGGTCAACGCGCAGATATTCAACTACGCCCCCATCGCGGTTGGTGCCGTCCTTACCTTCGCCCTCGGCTCCTGTGTCTCCCTCCCTCGTGCAGCTGGGTTCACGGGCGCGCGCTCAGTGACCGTCGTCGGGCAAACCACGGTTGCGCTCGCACCCGTCGCACCATACTCGTTGCTTGAGTCCGTGTTTGTCCGTGTGTTGCATTGCTGCGTGCTAATGACAGCAGGGTAGTTCGCACGGAAGTAAACATCACTTCGCGTGTTGTCGTGTCCTGAAAGCCAGATTTATTGTTCGGAAGGGACTCGGCGCAAAGCCGCGCACTTGCACCATCGTTCATTCGTGGGAATATGACGGTCATAACAGCACAACTGTAACCAATCGGTCGAAGACATTGTTTGTGCCACTCCACCACACTACCTCATTTAATGGTGTGGGTGTGCGATTGTGCTTTCTTGACGCTGTATGTGACGTACGTCGCAAGACTGGCAGGAAGCCACGGGTGGTATTTGTATATATTTGTTTGTTCATCTCTGTATCACGGACACCAATCATCTTCCCGCTCTCCTGAGAAAAATACCTCGCTCACCGCTTCAAGAGACCCCGAGATTCGAAGCCAAATATGCGACTCACCGAATTGGATTGGGTTTATTTTCTGATGATCGTCCTTCTTGGGGGAAACTTTTTGGTGCATTCAACCGGCCACAGGGGCCACCTTTTCAATCTGTCACATTGATGGATTGTTCGCTGATTCTGAGCCCCCCCTTGCAAAAAGTTGAAAAGTTGGATTAGAAAGAACGGACCGTTCGACGTTGTGATCAGACTCGGGTGGGATTTCCACCGCTACTACGGCGGTTTTTTGTTCGAGTACTTCGGAGCGCGCCACTGGACGGACACCAACGTGGCATTGGACAAGCGGTTCGCTCTTGCGAACTCTTCATTTACATTCTCTCTCCAAGTTTGGCGTCCGATTCAGTTGACGTCGACACCCCAAATAACTATGTAGAACCGGAGCTTGGAGCGGAGTGGCTCTGATCAAACAGCGGTGTCGTTTACTGGTCGGTATCATCCAACCTGCCCCTCCTCCTTCTCCTACCATATCCACATTCTGACGGCGGGTTGCGTCTAATAGAAAGGGAAACAAGAAGACGTTTTTTTAAGCCTGATTGAAGACTTCGAAGTATGATGAAGTACACCCAAGTAGTTAATGTGGTACTAATCATGGGAAACCTACGAACGACCGCTTTGTATGTACGCTATTCCGGCCACAACCCGTCGCTCTCCCGGGGTTTGCGCTTGCAGCCGTCCCATCTCCCCCTACCTGCACGCGAGGTAACTGTTCGCGCGTTATCCGTATGGCCTCGCTCCGGTGCCTCTCGTACTCCCGCCGGCGGTGGCCCGGGCCCGCTTGGTTGTCGTCCCGCGTTCTGGGTGGGCGTTCCTGATACGTGGTGGTGGATCCCATGTAACTGTTCGTGCGTGAGGAGGACGTGGCGCATCGTAAGTGCCACTCCTCGTCCCCTGCGCCAGCTGACGTGTTGCACGCGCGACGGCAGCGCGTGTTCAGTCGGTCAGTCGATGACTCCAGCCTGGGATCGGTGAAGCGCGGCTCACCTTCTGTATTATCCGAGTCATCGCTTGTGATGACGCCTCATTTCTGTTATCAGAACTTGTCCTGGTACACTCATTCTCGGTCTTGCCGCTCAGCGGTGGGTGGCGACCCCTTGTACTTTGGTCGCAAATTATATCCTTCTGCCATGATTGGGTTGTGACCTGAAGAGGGCCGGAAAGTTGAAACGCGTGGTAGGTTTCTGATGCAGAGGGTACTTCCCAGCCTTGAACGAATGACAATAATACCATCTTCGAAAAACTTGCTGGTGATTGGCCCCAGCGCAGATTGAACGTGACCACGAATGCCACCACAAGCACACTTCACATCCCCACTGTCTATGAGCCGATGGGAACAAACCATCTTCTACACTTTCTGCGTCAACATTGTCCACAGTGACAACAGTGCCCCAAACCCCTGCCCCCTCTCCACTGGGAATGGGGGCACAGATGGTTTATATGCTTCACATCGTCGACACGACGTTTTCCTTTCTCATAGAAGTACCCGTTGGTTGGCGGTCATACACTGATCCCTCTCACCATCGTCATTCGGGGAGATTAACGTGTTCTGCAACCTGATTTACTCCCTGATCCTCCAGAGACTTTAAAGTACCGTACCTTTACACTGCGCAATCTCCGATGATACAATGCATGAGCAAGGCATTAACTCTGCCAGGGGTGGACTTGGGTACAAAGTTGGATATATGACCGCTGGCACGGGACAGGTGGGCTCACACCTGCAGCTGGTGAACGGGCATAATACGGACAGGAAGACACTTTGCAATTCCGCGTCGAAAACATTGAAACTCTTTTCGTAGGTCAAGTACTCGAGAACAGGAGTCAGCCAACTGTCAGCCATCACGGGTAACAAACAAACACAAATCATAATCGACAAGTCCGATTCCTATTCCCACGCCCTCCGACCAACTTCGTGGACTATGCGAAGCTGTTCTGTGCATGACTGCCTTCTAGTACAGTATGTGATGGAAAACCCTAGCTGCCGCTGTTATTTTTGGTGCTGCTGGTGTTCTCGATCCTAGCGCCGGCCGTCCCTCTGATGCGAAGTGCCCACACCCACGCCGATGGCGATGACGATAAGCAGAACAATGAACACGGCTAGACCCTGTGATTAAAGTTATATTGACCATGCAGGTGCAGGGGGGAGAGTGATCACATACGATATAAAACTGCCGGGTACGGTCAGGAGCCGGCAGGTCAGTCTCTGTGCTTGGTTTGCTTCCCTGTTTTTCTGGATGTTGTTCAATGTCGGACTCGGAGTTTAGTTTGCCTCCCTGCTTTTCTGGGTCTTGTTCAGTGTCGGACTCGGAGTTCGGTTTGCCTCCCTGCCTCTCTGGGTCTTGGTCAATGTCGGACTCGGAGTTCCGAGTCGGCATTGGTTCTGAATTGATTGGAGTATGCCCCGCAAAAAGTAGTGGCGAGAGTAGTTGCACAGGCAAATGGGTTGACTATAAAGTAATGGGTTAGGGAAATAGAGGGAGAAGGTGAGCAGGTCGGGAAGTGGGAAAACAAGCATGGATGGGGTGGTGAGCTAATGGTTGTCGTCACATACTGTAGGTTGCACAGTGGTTGGGATCAGTACACTGGCATCATATGAGTCTGATGAGAACTGAAAGGTAGTGTTGGACATCTTGGACGTGGAGGAACAGGAGGCACAAGGACAGCTTTATCAGTGCATTAGTGGTTTTGAGTTGTTTACACCCTATCATCATATCACTTTCAATTGGTTTGCACCAGATACATCAGGAAACACCTCCTGAAGTAATTTAGTGATAATTTTTGATAGAGCCAATGGGAGCATGTGATTCATTTCAAATTCAATTGCTTATTATTGAATTTGAAATGAATCACATGCTCCCATTGGCTCTATCAAAAATTATCACTAAATTACTTTGGGAGGTGTGTCCTGATGTAGGCATAGACCATGATATGGTATTCTAAAATAAGGGACATTGAGGCCGCCAGAAAATAGACTATTGTGGTACTAGTAGGCAAAGACTCAGACTGGATGGAAAATTACTGTATGTTGCTCATAAAACTATAACATGTCGAATATGACAAAAACTTGAAGGCACAATACATTACAAGTGTATATGAAAAAAAAAAATCATTATTTGTTGCCTTTCACAGGTAAACACTCAGGCTGTGCCGCTGTGATCTATTGACAGGAACGCTCGTAGCGACATGCAGAGAAAAACATCGCAACAAGGAGCGGCAGGCAGTCCCAGAGCAGAGTGATGGAGGCACTGTCACAGTAAGTATCAACATTCAATTACCACATCGCCACTGCCAGTGCCAATGAACATGCATCTTCAGCCCTGGGCCGCTCAGGATTCGCCTCCTTTTCGCGCGTGACGTGCTTCATCTCCCCGCCACTTTTCTAGTTTTCCTCTTCTCTTTTGTTGTCGTCACACTCGAGTTCCAGTCTCGCAGGCCGCGTCATCTCCGCTCTACTCATAGGGATTGAAGCCCCGTTCCAGCACATCCGTGAGCGCGCAGGGCTTGTGCGGAGGGGCATGCAGAAAAGGAACGACGAAAGTTTCGTGAGGTTGCACCGTGACCGTGACTCGGGTTCTTATTCATCTCACTCAAAAACAAGACAGTCTCGACTTCTAGAGACGTGAATTGGAATTACTCTGTGTCCACGGGAACAACTGAAACACCCATCGTGATGTCGCCAGGGCCGAGTGTTCGACAATCGTGTCTAATTTTAAACTTGAACTTGTCTTGGCAAACCTTCCTCGTGGAGTCGTGTTTCCTCTTCCCCTCAGGATTTTCCATCCGAGATCGTTAGCACGTGCGGTTGACAACCTCTGGAATCCATATCGTCACTGTGCTTGTACACCAAGGGTTACCCCCAGTGCGCGGTACAGTAGATCTAAGTCGAGGCGACTCGGATGATGATAGTACTTGCCAATAAGGGCGGCCGCAATGTGGCGGATGTGGCTTATGATCTCACTGAGCAGCGCCACCGAGTACTGATGTATCAGGTATGGCAATGCCTTTCTGGGAGAGATGTCCTTGTGCGCTGGGCTTATTTTCTCATAATATGGCCCTGACCTCAATTCCTACAAGTACATGCTATGGGTAGTAGACTTGGTCCCTTGGAAGGTGACTAGCACCTTTTCTCTCTCATTTCTCCAGAATGTGGCTACCTTTGTAACGAGCCTCAATGTCACCTCAACTGTAGTTAGTACCATGCCGGGTAACTCGAACTTAGTGGTCCATGACACCGGCACAGCTAGGGGAGAGTGTGCTGACTAAAGATGGGATATGAGCAAGAACTGACGTGCATTTGATTCAATCACCCCCGTCCCAATGCCAACATTGATGATTCTTGCCTATTACCAGGCATGTCCTGCACTTGTTTCGGGAAGGAAGAACGTCAGGCAGCCTGGTTATGGTGGACACGTCTAGTATCCGGCCCGCGCCTCCGCCCGCGGGGCCCCATCGTGACCCAGGCATCAGACTCGGAGATTTGCAGCAGCAGCACATATCCGATCAGTGGTGGACCATCGCTTTGGATGGAAATCGTCGATGCGATGTTCTGGAGCGGGTAAGCCTACCGCCGTAATTTATCAGGTACCCTCCGTGTTCACGCGTGCACTTTTCTCGTTTCACTGTGGGGCCTTTCATCCTCGGTTGGGCTACCTTCTTTGGCGCAATATCTATCAGCCTGATTGGGCTCTACTCGTACATTTCCTTCGGACCTTCGCTACTACGGAAGGAAATGTACGTGTCATTGACAAGGAGCGATCTCCTTCCACCTCGGCAAGCTCTCGTACCCGATCGCGATCATCTCCCTACTCTGGATCGCGACCGTCTTGGGCGTCTTTTGTCTCCCACAGCTCTACCAGATCAAAGCGCAGATCGGACTTCAACTACGCCCCATCGTGGTGGGTACCGTCCTTTCCTTCACCCTCGGCTCCTGTGCCCCGCGCAGCTGGGTTCACAGGCGCGCGCACCGTGACCGTCGCCGGGCAAACTACGGCACACCGCACTCGTCGCTTCATACTCGTCGCTTGCCAGTGCGTCTGTGTTTGTCCGTGTTGCATTGTTACGCGCTAATGACTGCGGGGTCAGTTCGCACAGAAGTAATATCAGTTCGCGTGTTGTTGTGTCCTGAAAGTCAGATTAACTATTCGGAAGGGATTCGGAGCAGAGCCGCGTCTTTGAGAGTGTGGCCTTGGGCCTTGTGCTTCCACATACGGCAGGCAGGCAGCAGAGAATGTCAGAAAAGACCCCTGCGCTAGCAAAGGTATTGCGGGAAACTCTTCTGGAGATATCTTCAAGTTTAGGGGTAGCTGCCCGTGACGGCAATAACAGTCATGTAACTGGAGCTGGTACTTGCATTGGTAAGGTCGTCGGCCAACTTTTCATTTGTGGGAATATGACAGTCATCACAGCACAATCGGTCGAAGGCATTGTTTGTGCCACTCAACCATACTACTTCATTTAATGGTGCGCGATTGTGCTTTCTTGACGCCGTATGACCGCCGTATGTAACTTCAAGTTGACTTGGCATTGTGTCGCAAGAGATGAGAAAGGAAACCACGGGCAGGTGGTGTTTGTATATATTTGTTTGTTCATCGCCACCCAACACCCAAGGCCAATTGCCGCACACATCACACATTACCCTGTCGTTCTCCCGAGAAAAATACTTCGCTCACCGCCGACACCCCGAGAAGCTCAATATGCGACTCACCAAAACGGATTGGTTTTGTTTTCTGATGATCGTCCTTTTTGGTGGAAACTTTTTGGTGCGTTCGACCGGCAACAGGGGCCATCTTTTCAATCTGTCCCACTGATGATGATTGTTCGCTGATTCGGAGCCCCTTGCAAAAAGTTGAAAAGTTGGATTAGAAAGAACGGACCGTTCGACGTGGTGATCAAACTCGGGTGGGATTTCTACAGCTACGGCGGCAATTTTTTGTTCGAGTACTTCGGAGCGCGCTACTGTATGGATACCAACGTGGCACTGGACAAGCGGTTCGCTCTTGCGAACTCTTCGTTTACGTTCTCTCTCCAAGTTTGGCGTCCGATTCGGTCGATGTCGACCCCCCAAATAACTATGTAGAACCGGAGTTTGGAGCGGAGTGGCTCTGATCAAACGATGATGTCGTTACTGGTCGGTGTCATCCGACCTGCCCCTCCTCCATATCTACATTCTGACGGTGGGTTGCGTCTAATAGAAAGGGAAACAAGGAGTCGTTTTTTAAGCCTGATTGAAGGCCTTGAAGTATGATGAAGCACACCCAAGTAGTTAATGTACGAACGACCGCTTTGTACGTACCATAACCCGTCGCTCTCCCGGGGGTTTGCGCTTGCAGCCGCCCATCTCCCCCTACCTGCACGCGAGGTAACTGTTCGCGCGTTATCCGTGTGGCCTCGCTCCGGCGCCTCTCGTACTGCTGCCGGCGGTGGCCCGGCCCGCTTGGTTGTCGTCCCGCATTCTGGGTGGGCGTTCCTGATACGTGGATCTCATGTGGCTGTTCGTGCGTGAGGACGGCACATCGTAAGCGTCATTCCTCCACTCGTAGAACCTGAGCACCGAGGTCCCGTGGGCCAGCTGAAGTGTTGCACGCGCGACGGCAGCGCGTGTTCTGTCGGGCAGTCGATGACTCCAGCCTGAGATTGGTGAAGCGCGGCTCACCTTCTGTGTGATCACTTATGATGACGCCCTCATTTCTGTTATTAAAATTTGCACTGGTACAGCCGATGCACCTCCTGATACTCAACGCTACGCAGATGGAATGGCTGAGGAAAGATGGGGCGCGGTAGTCACGATGATACTATGAAGGAGCAGAAGAGTTTCTAGTTGTTATCGATCCCCGGGGCATTGCTGTGCCGCACCTGCAGCGTGGGCCAGGGTGGCCAGACCGTGAGCGTGGCTGCTCCCCTTGCCCCCATCGGGGCAGGTATGCACGAGTGAGCGAGGTCACGGGAATCCACATTGGTGAGAACAATCGGGATGTGTCCATAGTTCATTTTGCTTTGGTTTTGGTAATATCGCCAAATTGCCTGAATTCAACGCACGTCATTCTCTGAGGCTTACCGCCTGCGTTCATGTGGTCCCTGTGCCCTCTTTGTGCCCATTTGGGGCCGTTCCCTCGCTCTCTCTGCAATCGCCCTTCCCGAATTAGGATTCGAGCCATGGCTCGGCTCCTAGGCCAATTAATCAGCTCGCCAGCTGTGCGCCATTCAACAACTCGGCTTTGGATAGTTCAGCTCAACAGCTAAGTGGGAAGCCCGAGCCAAGCCGTGATGAACCACAGTATCCTAACTCAACACAGAAATCATTATTCACGGATCGCATGGAATAATTAATACAATGTATGATGGAAAGCCCTAGCGAGCTGTGTTCTTGTTGCTGCTACTACTACTACTGGTGGCGGTGCTTCTGATGTTGTTGTTGGTGCTGCTGCTGGTGACGGTGCTGCTGTTGTTGTTGGTGCTGCTGCTGTCACTGTTACCGCCGCCGGTCCACTGTTGCTGTTGTTGTGATGTGAGGTAGAAATGCCCACACCCACGCCAATGGCGACAATGAC
>Ga0209488_10004153_pt1 | contig 11417 bp, 15 predicted proteins | sample Rivendell_Oct201_8_FD_188349 | JGI IMG/M metagenome (GOLD analysis project Ga0209488, IMG submission 188349) | Vadose zone soil microbial communities from the Eel River Critical Zone Observatory, Northern California, USA -... | ecosystem: Environmental > Terrestrial > Soil > Vadose zone >... | reverse complement strand
TGCTCCCGCCCAAACAAAGTCTTCATCTCTAGAGCGAAGACAACCATACAAACAATCATTGACCAAACGCAACTCATCTCCCTTCTACCCTACTTCTTTCGCGCTCTTCGCGAGAAGTCCATCACCCTCCGCTTGATCGCGATAGAATGTCTTCTTTCGTGCGTGCAATGCTTCAATCCTCCTGACCTCGAGAGAGATGCGCGTGCAAGAGAAATAGAAGGTGCAATCAGGTTGACCGCCACGGACGCAAGCGCTTCGTCTACATCGCGGATGGCTCGAATGAACGTATCGCGATTCTGGATCGCCCGGGCCTTGAAAGAATTTCGTGTACCTGCTATCGGGTCATTAGGGCAGAAAGCGATAAATCTCTGCGTAAGAACGGCTACCCTGGGTGAACGACGGAGCTTAGGCGGTACTACGCCGCTGAGTCTTAGTGTCCTGCTTTGAAACCCGGGAATCCGGTCGCCACCAGCAGCGGCACCACGAACCAGGTCACAGTCGTTGGTTTTGCCATCACCAGGCTCCGCAGAAACTAAAGCTTTGCCAGTATAGCTTTCCAGCGAACCCACGCGTCGTCACGCGCTTTCCGATTGGCCTTATACATTGCGAGCGTGTTCTGATAATCATCCGTAGCTTTTTTGTCCGCCGCGGCATCGCCGTTGGGCGCGGGAGGTTTTGGCTCTGGAGCATTGGGTTCACCAGCACGCATGAATCCATGTCCCGCGCCGGTATAAGTTACGGGCTCGTAGCTCTTTTTTAGCTCCTTCATCGCATCAACCGCCGGCGGAATAGTCGCGTCGACACGCATGTCTTTCTCAGCGTAAAAACCATAGACAGGAGCACTAATGCGTGCGAGCGCGGTCTTGTCAATTGCGAACGGCTGGCCTTGCGGGTTGTTTTGCGGCGGCGTTCCATAGAAAACGAAAGCCGCTTTAAGGCTGGGCCGGTTGGTGGCAAAGTTAAAGGTTTGCGTTCCACCCCAGCAGAATCCCGCGACAACGACTTTACCGTTAGCTCCAGGCAGCTTCGAGACGTAATCTGCGACGGCGTTCAGGTCACCGGTTATTTGATCTGGCGGCAGCGCGCCAATTGCCTGTCGTACTGCGTTGCTATCGAACTCGCTGGTTCCTCCGCCCTTTGGACCCATGCCAGAGAGCAGGTCAGGCGCGATCGCGATGTAACCGGCCTCGGCCAATTCGTCGGTGAGCTGCTGCACCCAATCGCTCATTCCAAAAATCTCATGAATCACGACTACAGCCGTGGCTTTTTTATTCACTTCAGGGTAGACAATGAAACTGTTGACTTCGCGATTGCCATTCTTTACCTTCGCCCACTCTCTATGCCGTGGTGATTTTGCCAATTGATCTTTGGCCCAATCTTGAATTGCTTCAGGATTAGCGTTGAGTGGGTCCGAACCTGCATCTATGTGATGATGCGAACTCATGCCCTGACCGGCGACTCCAGCAACACACAGGGCCATTGTCATGATTGGCAATGCGATTTCATGTAAGAGAGATGCGATCCGCCTGTTCTTTAGCTTATTCATCTTTCCCTCCAGGAAGAAGAAAACATAACTTGCTCGTGTTTTGGGGCTACGGGCTAAAGTAAATATCACAAGGCGAGCATGGTAAGCGAGTCGCGGAGCGGCTCATGGGCGGAGCATCATCGGAGCAAGCAATGAAAAAGAGCGATGCGCCTAAACACGTTTGGCCGCATCGCCCTTCATTTTTATTCTTCAAGCGCGGAGCAACACACTTGAAGGTCTAGTTAATGTTCATTACCAGGGGAACGGAAAACGACTATAGTTGCCATTGCTTCGACGGTTCCGATTATAGCCGCCATTGCGCCTGAAACCTTCGTCATAGCCACGAAGGAAACCGCTGCGATAGGCTTGCTGGTACTGATATCCGTTGCCATAGTATCCGCCGGAGTTGCCATGGCCATTCCGGTAGAAGTGCGATCTCTGCGGATTGTAATTCTGTCCCCGTTGCCCATCGCTTGAGCCGGTATAGAGACCGTCCTGGTAGCCCTGGCTGAGGGCAATCTGGCTTGCGTTACCGTAGCCGCCATAGCCCCCATTGTTACCGTAGCCGCCATTGTTACCATAGCCGCGATTACGATTGTACTGATCGTTTCGGTAGTCGCGGTTCCGATCATTATCGCGGTCACGTCTGTTATTCCGATCGCGCCGATCCTGACGATCTTGATCGCGATCCCAGGGCCGCTGAGCCTGCACCGCGGCGCTGGATACCAATCCAATTCCCGCTATGAACGAGAATGCCAGTAAGGTTCTCCCGATCTTATTACTGAGATAGTGTGATTTCATGTCTAACCTCCGTCCGAGCCGTTCGGCAAATGTTGTGCCGAGCGATGACTGCCGGTACTCAGCTAAAACTTGCGAGATGTTTGCTTTCTCGCGTTTTCAGCCTGGCACGATTTCGGGTGTGCTTAGCCGATTTGCGCTCGAAGTCGAAACAAGCAATCCCAATTGACAGGCTAGCGGTGGAAAACGCCCCCGCTAAAATACCTTTGCCAATTCTGAAAGCCTTCCTGGTACCCTCGCAGGAAACCGTCGCGATAGGCCTGTTGGTAGATATCTCGATTTCCAAAGACGGAGCTGTATCCGTATTGCCCACTCCTGAAAAAGTGCGAACGGTTGGGATCATACGGTTGTCCACGCCGGGCATCGTTGGCACCTGTGTACAAGCCGTCTTCATAGCCTCGATCATACGCGCTTAGGCCATAAGCATAGTTGTCATAGTTCCGAGATTCGTAGGCAATTGTGTTGTCGTAGATGGTATAGCGGTCGTGTCGGCGGTGACCCCTGTCGTCTCTACCGCGCCCGCGATCCCGGTCTTTGTCCTTATCTTTGTCCTTGTCTTTGTCACGATCCCGGTCTCGATCACGATCCCTGTCTTTGTCTCGGTCCTTGTCACGATCCCGATCGCGGTCCTTGTCCCTATCTTTGTCACGATCCTTGTCTTTGTCTCGGTCCTTGTCACGACCTCGGTCGCGGTCCTTGTCTTTGTCCTTGTCCCGATCCTTGTCTTTGTCTCTATTCCTGTCAGGATCGCGATCGCGGCCGTCTTTGCCTTTATTAAAATCGCGCGTGCGGACTGGGGCGTCGGACGAATTATCAGCAGGAGCGCGATCGCGACGATTTCCGCTGCCATCTCCATCCGAGCTGCGACGACTTTGACCGGAATTGCTGTCATTCCCGGATCTTCGGGTTTCACCGCCGCTCCGTGCGCCGCTGTCATCGCGCCGGCTGCGGCTCGAATTGTCGCTACTGTTATCCCGTCTATTGCCACTTCCGTTGTCATTGCTGCTGTTGTTACTACTACTACTATTGTTAGAAGCGCTGCTGTTGCTGCTGCTGGAACTGCTGGAACTGCTGGAACTGCTTGTACTGGGTTCGCTACTTCGCGGAGATTCAGCGGGAGGGCTTGGACTCTCTGTTCTTGGGCTCTCGGGAGTCGGCTTTCGATCCTCTTGCGCATATGAAACGGTTGAAGCTGACACGCCTAACAACAGCGCTGCTGCCAATGTCAAACAACTAAGCTTAACATTCTCGAAATTCGATTTCATGTGGTCACCTCCTGCGTGCGTCGCTTCAAAAAACAACTTTGCTGCGATGTTCAGACCCAAGGGAAGAGTTAAGGTGATTGGATTATAGCGCCAGCAAGAATGTATAAACTAACAATTTTGGTTAGCACGCATAAATTTTCACCGGTGGTTAATCTTCTATTTAGACGGTTCAATCGATCTGCTGTGCGGGATTGCGATCAAGTATGTTAGTGGTCCGTTCAGTGACACTCGCTGGGGCCTCTCGGGACATTCCCAGTGACACTTCGGGAGTGTTCTGCTTGGCATCGATAGGTGAATCGATTCTCAGCGATTTCTGTTCGGAGAGCTCCAAAGGTTTGGCGGGCTCTGGTCGAATCGAAAACGCTGCGAGAATGTGACCTATGCCAGAAAGCATGGGGATCAAACCCAACAGCCATATGACGTGTACGACCGGGCCGATTTCAAAAGGGACCTTGGCAATCACATCGGGCGGTAATCTGAGCACCAGAGCATTCGCGAGAAAGAATAGGAAAATGGTCAGTCCGCCGCCCCAAAAGAACTTGATGGTTCCTTTTGTGAGATGGCGTTCACGTCGCTGCGCCGCCGTCTTCTTCTTGGCCTCAATCCACCAGGGTTTTCTCGGAGTGGGATCGTTGGCGCTGTGCACAATCTCTTTATTCATTCGGTCCAGCGCGCGAGATACCTCGTCGGTGACCCTTTCAACTTTGAGGTTCTTCACCATCTCCTTGATCTTCGCCGGGACCCCATCGCTACGTGCGATTGCTTCGCTGAGCGAGACTGCCTTACCAATTACTTTGAGATTGGCGCCGCAAGTCCGGCAATAATGAAGTTCCGCGGAAGATTCAGAGCCGCATTGGGGACAGAACATATTGTTTACCGTGGTGCGATTTTACGGCGATTCCTGCCGTGAGCAAAGCTAAACCCAGTACGCCGAGGGTCACCCGATTGTTCAGAGAAATTTAATGAAAGGGAGTAAGCCAGCGTAAACCACACTCAATGCCACACAGCGCGTGCAAATGTGTTCTTCGGAATCCGTACGTGTTGAGGTCCCGGCGTTAGTTTACGAGCCGGTGTAGGCATCGTTCAACTTACGAAAATGGTAACCCATCGCTGCTAACCGCAGAAACTCCGCCATTCGATCCCGATGTTTCATCAGCGCATGACCAAAGTAACGCCAGAATTCTTTGCGTTCCCGATCTAACACACCCAACCTCAACGCAATCCGCGTAAACGCCGCGGCTCCGCTGAAAAGACCCATCGTATTCTTCTCGGACCATTCCTGGGGCGTTCGCTTAAGTGAATCAAGGGTCCTTCGATAGTACTCACTGGACTTGTAGATCGTGCACATGATCGACTGGTAACCGGCGATTAAGCGCGCCGGATCCATCCTCGGCACAAAATTGAGGGCACAATTGGTATTGTCGCCGGAACTCTCGCCCAACAGGCGGCCTTCTTTTTCGAGCCTCCGCCAGAGCTGCGTCTCAGGAAGGGCCGACAAAATACCAACCATTGCCAGCGGTATCGCGCTCTCGCGAATGAATTTGATCTGGCGCTCAAAGATATCCTCAGGATCATTGTCAAACCCGACAATGAAGCCGGCCATGACTTCCATTCCGTAACTTTGGATTCTTTTGACAGAGTCGAGCAGGTTGCCGCGGTTCTGAGACTTCTGAGCTTCCTTCAGGCTTTCTTCGGCGGGAGTCTCAATGCCAAGGAACACCCGCCGGAAACCCGATTGCCGCATGCTTTCCAGCAATGCCTTGTCGTCGGCCAGATTCACACTGGCTTCAGTGAGCAGTGTGAATGGATAGCCGTGCCGCTTCTGCCAATCCGCCAGATCGGGAAGCAGACCCCGCACATTTTTTTTGTTACCGATAAAGTTATCGTCGACGATGAACACCGTGCCACGCCAGCCCAGTGCATACAGAGCATCGAATTCGGCCAACATTTGCGGGTTGCTCTTGGTGCGCGGTACTCGGCCATAAATCTCAATGATGTCGCAAAACTCGCAGTTGAAAGGACACCCCCGCGAGTATTGAACCGACATCGCACTGTAACGTTTCATATTTGCGAGATGAAAATGCGCAACCGGTGTGACCGCCAGGGGCGGGCGTTCGAGGGCCTGATAGGATCGCTTAGGCGTTCCGCGCTCGAGGTCTTCGAGAAACTGCGGCACTGTTGTTTCAGCCTCGCCCACAAAAATGTGGTCTGCCTCGGGCAACGCCTCCAGCGTTGTGGACACGTAGGGACCGCCCACCACGACCCGCTTCCCTCTCGCCTTGCATAAGCGAACTACTTCCTTCAAAGAATCTTTCTGTACCAACATCGCCGTGGCCATGACAATGTCCGCCCACTCGATATCGGACGATCGAAGCTTGCGCACATTCAGGTCAACCAGGCGCCGTTCCCACGCCGCCGGCAACAATGCCGAGACCGTCAACAATCCCAGCGGTGGAAATGCGCATCGCTTGCCCTCAAACGGCAATGCATGGCGAAAACTCCAATATGTGTCGGGAAATTCTGGATTGATCAATAAGACCTTCATCACTTCTCCTAAAAGTAAACCGCGTCACTGACAAACGAGAGACCATGGGAACCCAACGCCTTGCGACTAATCTTCTTCCAAACCTTAACGCTTGGCCCCTCATAACGGAAGAGATTCTTTTACCTCTTCCGGCGGAAGATTGATTAAGTTTTCTTGCCTGGCTTAGCCCGGCCCATCGTAAGCACATCACCTGGCTGGCACTTGAGTGCTTTACAAACCCTTTCGAGTGTATTGAAGGTAATTCCCTGTGCCTTGTCCTTCTTCAAGCGCCAGAGAGTCGTATGACTTACTCCAGTTTCTTTCGCCAGCCAATAGAAGGTCCGCTGATGCTGCTTCAGCAGCTCATCTATGCGAATTCTAATCATTCCGATCCCTGACCTCCTGAAGTATGGACGCTATTTATCACACCTGTTAAATATATGTCTATAGAATATATTGCATTCTTGACATATATACCAGCCTGCTATAGCCTTGATTCTTCAGATTGAGTCCAACCAACTCTCTCCTCGTTTCCATGTTTGAATTGTTTCGACTTCCTGAAGTCAAACCATTGATGAACACCCTATATGCAATGCAACGCGCCAATGGCGACTGGTTCGCGCTCGAGCAAAGCGAAGGCCTTCGGGTGCCGATTTTTTCGAGTAATCGAGAAGCGATGCAGGCGCGCGCTTTCAACGTAGAGCTGCTGGTTTTTAAGCCGGTGCCCGTTGACGATCGTGCTCTCAAAGAGCTTGCGCAGGTAGAGGGCCAAAGTCCGTCGCATTTTTGGCTCGTCAAGGATGCCTGCGTTAATATGAAGCGCGGCGTTTCCCTGCAGCACTCAGAGCTTGCGGGACTGGTTCGCGGAGAGAAACCGTAGAAACTTAGGTGGCTATGATAGTTTGTGAATTCTGTTCTCATTACCGGCAAGACGGCAAATGCATGCTTGGATTGAATATTCCAAAAGCAATGAGCTGCCGCGAGTTTGGCCCGAGCATTGAGAAGTTCTGTTCCAACCCGAACGATTTTGTTAGTCCCAGCCAAATTACTCAGATGGCCACTTTTTTCGGCTTCAAGAAAGCTGAGCTGAAAAAGATCAAGCTTATGGCTGAAACCGCCGAAACCTCCCGCATCGCCGAAAAAGAAAATACCGCGTTACTAAACGCGGCATCTTCTCTTTAACTCCGCTCGCAAGCCTCGCCTCGTCAAGATCGGAAACCGTCAGCATATCCGCGGGCGAAACCGGATCTATAGGCCTCACCAAAGTTGCCAAAACCGGCTTCCTGAAAATAGTGCGACCTTTGGGGATCATAACTGCGACGATGTTTTGCGTCGCCGGCGCCAGTTTTTACTCCGTCTTTGTATCCGTGACTATAAGCAGCGTCAGAACTGTTAAAAACATATTCGCCGTAGCGACTGTAATAGTCAAAATAGGGATCGTACCCGAACCGCCGGAATCCCCATGGGCGATAAAACGGCCGATAACTTCTGACGATTACCACCCTACGCTGTGCCTGCACCGTCGTGCTGGATAACAACGCAAGCGGTCCCGCCATTAACATCCCGGCCAGGACGACGCGAATAACAGTGCGTGAATATTTTCCTCGCATAACAGACCTCCTTGTTCTTGTCTAAATCTTTAGACGCCAGCAAGAGGATGAAAGTTTTGCCGACTTCCCGACAAAAACCTTCAGATCTGTATGCGATCATTTTGCGGAGCCCTTGCGTCCCGCGATGCTCCCACTCCACAGACGCAGACGGGCCGCAAAATGCGGGGGACCTCTCCGGCGTCCCCCTAATAACGGCGGACGCGTCGATGCCGTTTCCGCAGCTTGTAGGTATACAATGCGCCACTGCCAGCGCCTACGGCGGTGCCTATAACTGCGCCCTTCTTTCCGCCAGTCAGACCGCCGATGCCAGCACCCGCGGCGGCCGTTCCCGCTACCGTCAATTTGTCGCGATGCTTCTGCCAAAACGTACGGCTGTGACGACGATGACGACGGGTCTGGCCGGACACCATTGGCGCCGCTGTGAAAGCCAGTATCACCATTACTAGTAAGATTGATAGAATTCTTTTCATACTTCTCCTGTTCTGAATTAGGGCAACGCCGCGGGCTGTGCGACGGTGCACTCCTGTGTTTTCCGAGTAAACTTGATTTCGCACCAATTGTCCGCACTTCGTATGCCATGGCGAAACGGTTTAAGCGCTCTCAAGTGCTGACGCTCGTAGTTCCTAATCAACGTTGAGACGAAAGCTGAGCGCCTGAAGATATTGCCCATCATCCCATCCACTGGTGGACAGCGCTATATTCCATGTGTAGTATATATATCTCATGGACGCTATTTTCTGCGAGTGATAAACAACAACGCCTGAGGAGGGCGTGCCTTATTATTGAAATTCGAGTAGATGAGATCCTGGCAGAGCAAGGCAGAACATTTTATTGGTTGGCAAAACAGACCGGCATCAGCCACACAACTTTGTGGCGTCTGAAGAAAGGCAAGGCTTTTGGGATGAATCTCGACACGCTTGAAAAGATGTGTCGCGTCCTCGAATGCCAGCCCGGCGATATACTGACCTTAGCGAACCAAGAGAAGACCGGCCAGAACCGCAAAGTCAGGAATAAAACAAAGCAATGAACATCAACGAGAAGCCTTTTACTTTTAGATTCCTCGAGACCGGGAATAACTTCGTTCTGGAACTCACGAATGCGACCGATCACACGCTCAAGTGTGTTGAAGTTCTGACTGTTTTTTTGAAGGATGAGATAACGCCCGGCGGAGGTCCATCACAAGCTCATATTCGATTTGACGCGTTAGAGCGGATCCTCCCTACGGAGAAGTCGATCATGCCGCACCGAACATGGATCAATGGCAAACCAGTCGCTAATGAACGCGATCTATTGGAAAGGCTACAACTGATCGCCGGCCAGCCCCATCCTTACGTGCTGGACATTTCCTGTCAGGACGCTGACGGCAAAACGCGTTTTCAACGAATCCCGGTAGGGCACTCGCTCCCAGTTTGAAACAATCAATGAGGATGGCTGTTGAGAGCTTCTGCGCCTCTCGGAGCCACCAAAAAGTCCGCAAGCGACCGTGTTTCCTTGTCGGAAGGCCGGATCGACAACTCATCTCTCGTAACTAACCTCATTTCCCACCAGGTGTCGGCTCATTCCTGCGGCAGAGGGGCTTCTAATAATTCCCGGCCTTTTTAAAATCGCTCGCTAGTCAGCAAAAATCACCAATTCGGGCAATGGCATTGTGGTTGCCATAGATAGGACGGAGTGAAACGAAACCGAATTTGTGACCGCGATTCTAATCGCGACAGCGCGAGTAATATCGCAATCTTATTGAGGCGTTTATGAGAACACTATCGTGGCTTATATCGGGATTACTTTTGTTTGGGCCGGCGCTGCAAACCGTAAGCGCCCATCAACAAGATAACAAGCAAACGTCCAACGTAGAAAAAATCAAAATCAAGATTACCAAGCTGGGAGTTGGAGAGAAAGCCCGAGCGACAATCACAACCAAAGACGGCTCGAAAATAAAGGGTTATATCTATAGCGCCGGCGACGAGGATTTCATAATGCGCGACCGCAAGGCTAACTCGCCGACCACCATCCGGTATGCTGACGTGACCAACGTTGACGGAAGCCGTGGGCATTCAGTGGCGAGGAATGTCCTGATCATCGCCGGCATTGGTACCGCAATCGTTCTCGCTTCAGTGTATTTTGCGATTGCACGCAACGAAAGATGAAACTCGTAACAGATTATGGTTTTCTGACAAACTTCAGCGCTACTCCATTCATGCAGTAGCGCAGTCCGGTTGGTTTCGGTCCATCTTCGAAGACATGTCCCGAATGAGCATCGCAGCGCGCGCACAGCACTTCAGTACGCGTCATCGATAAGCTGTTATCAACCTGCTCACGCACGTTCTCCTTCTTGATTGGCGCCCAGAAACTCGGCCAGCCGGTCCCGGAATCAAATTTTGTAGCAGAGCTAAAGAGCGGCAGTTCACACGCCGCGCACACAAAAGTACCTTTCCCGTGAATATCGTTAAGCGGGCTTGAGTAAGGTGCTTCGGTTCCCTTCTGGCGCATTACGTTGTACTGCTCGGCCGTGAGTAGTTGCTTCCATTCTGCGTCAGTTTTGATCACTTTCTTGATTCCGCTATCGCGTTGGGCGTCTTTCGAGCCTCTGGCATCCTGAGGCAAAGCCCTCGCGACGGGAAGTCTGGAAAGCACCGCAAGTCCTCCGAGCACCAGTGAAGATGAAAGAAAATAGCGTCTGTTCATAGTGTGACCTCATGATAATTCGTTTCGTCTCGTCAACCCAAATTACGTCCAGGATTAGTCAATCGGATTGCCTGAAAGTTAATAGCCATGAGCATTTTTCTGATGGCGATCGAAACCTTCCAAAGACTGTTGGAAAGAACCGCCATCCACGAAACTACACTAAGCAACAGGAAGGGATTCCTTTTTCGAGTCGTTTCGTGTGATTTCGTGGATCGTTTTGTTCGGCTCTCTAATAAGGTCCCCTACGGTAGATATTCTACCGAAGCACGGCGCGCCTGAACGCCCAGTGGGCACTGGTGCGCCGCTTCGTAGATTCAGTTTACGGATTTGCCGCCGTTCAGCAGCTTCGCGTTAAGCTTGATTTCCGTTCCAGCCAGGGCCTGTGACACCGGGCAGTTCTTTTTGGCACTCTGCGCTTGTTCGAGGAAAGCTGCTTCGTCGATATTCGGAATCTCGGCTTCGGTAGTGAGCTCAATCGCAGTAATCTTGAATGCTTCGCCAACTTTCTCGAGACTGACACTGGCATTGGTCTTGATTCGAGTCGGATTGAACCCAGCACGCGTCAAGCCGGCCGCCAGAGCCATCGAAAAACATCCGGCGTGCGCGGCCCCGATTAACTCTTCCGGGTTTGTCCCGGTGCCTTCTTCAAACCGCGACGCAAAAGAATATTGACCTTCAAAAGCGCCGCTGCCTAACTTGACCCGGCCCTTGCCGTCTTTGAGTGTGCCTTCCCAGACCGCGCTCGCTGTGCGTTTAGCCATGTTCGTTCTCCTTGAATTTAGTTTTAGCGATTGTAGCGCTTTGGACTGCGGTGGCAAGCGCCGCGCGACACCGCTTTGGATTCTTTGGAGCTCCACCTTGAGGCGGATTCCGTATCATGCCGACAACAGGATCATAAGGCCGACACCCTGAAGCCAAAGCGCCGTCGCCGCTTCGCTCTGTCGGCGCATTCCAAAATGGTGAGTGCCCGTGGCACATAGAAAAGCCCCCGGCGATAATCTGCCGGAGGCTTG
>Ga0209488_10004152_pt1 | contig 11418 bp, 9 predicted proteins | sample Rivendell_Oct201_8_FD_188349 | JGI IMG/M metagenome (GOLD analysis project Ga0209488, IMG submission 188349) | Vadose zone soil microbial communities from the Eel River Critical Zone Observatory, Northern California, USA -... | ecosystem: Environmental > Terrestrial > Soil > Vadose zone >... | reverse complement strand
CCTGTACACGGTCCCAGCGACCTTCTTCCTCCTACCCAGTCGGCTCATTCCACTGCCAATCCTTCATATATCTATCCAGTTCCGCCTCCGCCCGCTCAAACATCCTCTTCTACCACTTCCAGAAACAGAGCACAGCCTCCCGCAATACACCAGTCCCCTTCCTCTTCCAACACAAGACAGCCAAGAATTAACCAAGTAGTCGAAGACGACCCCCTCTCTACCACTTCCCTTCCGTATCTTTCACCCCCACAGAGCCAACTTTCTCGTAGTGCATCCCTCGGTGGTACCGCAACTTCGGGTTCCGCACGAGCCCGACGACATCACATGCCTGATGATTTAGAGGGTGCCTATAGTACCGCCAATGCCAATCCTTCTAGTCATCACCGACAACAGTCCAATTCCTTCTACAATTCCAGCGTTGCCTACCAGACCGCACCCTTTGGTGCGAATGCAAGTGACTCGAATCTGAGTTCACAACCAGGTACAAGCGACGCCACCTCCTACCAGGACATATACTTCAGCAATCCAGGTGGTCAAGCTCCCAAGCGGTCCCACACTCAACACGATGTCAGCACAACCGCTCGCGGCGCTCGCTCTCCACACAGGAGCAATCCCAACCCATCTCTCCTTGACCCCTACGCCCAACAGTCACAATATTCACCTACCACTGCCTCGTACAATTATCAGTCTCCCAACTATCATGGGCGTTCCCATTCTCAATCAAAGGTAGAGACGGCTACCCCTCCAGCCTCATCGCCCTATTCCCAGCCGAACGCACCCCCAGTTCCTCCTCCGCCAATCTATTCCCCGTCATACGCGATGGACACGGGCAGTCCTCATCTCCCTCCTGCAGCTCTTCTAACTCAACCATTGAAACAAAACATTTCCCACTCCACACCAAGTACTCCTATTGGGTTCCCTGTCCCTCAACACAGTCCTGCGCCTGGTGGCTCGTACTACCCTCAGTCCCAGGATCAGCCTATGATGGTGGACCCTCCTACTAAGCGACGAGCGTCTGGTTTCAGACGAGTACGCGATCAACGTGATTTGCGCCCTCAAGTCCAGGCTCGTCCTCCGTTGAGGCGCATGGACGCGTCCGGCACGTTTTTATCGGTACGGCCTTGCATTTACCCTATACTGTGGCCTGTAATTTAGTAATGACCTCTCGCATTACAGCCTCTCCGTCAGCTGACCACCCACATCACCGATACTTACCGTATATGCAACCCCCAATTCAAGTATGAATCAGGGCACAATCCAAGAAGAGTGCTTACAAAGCCGAGCAAGCCGGCGCACAACGAAGGGTATGACAACGAGGATTACGACTATATCCTCTATGTCAACGATTGGTTGGGGACAGAGGAGGGGCACAAGTCCGTCAAAACCCTGCTCAGTCTTACATTGTCCTGAGCAGTTTTACCATCTTAGATACCTGATTCTCGACGTTCTTGGTCAAGGCACTTTTGGGCAGGTCGTCAAATGTCAAGATATGAAGACGCACGAGATAGTAGCGGTGAAGGTTGTTAAGAACAAGCCCGCGTATTTCAACCAGAGCATGATGGAGGTTACTATCTTGGAATTGGTCCGTCCTTTTCTACAATGTCTTTCGATTCCATTGACTCTGAAGTTACACAGCTCAACAACCAATGCGACCCTCATGACGAACACCACATCCTTCGCTTACGGGATTCCTTTATCCACCGCAATCACTTATGCCTCGTCTTTGAGTTGTTGTCGTCAAACCTGTATGAGTTGATCAAGCAAAACCAGTTCCAAGGCCTCAGCACGCAGCTTGTGAAGGTCTTTACGGCCCAGCTTCTAGACGCCTTAACGGTCTTGAAGGAAGCCAGGCTCATACATTGCGATCTGAAACCCGAAAACATTCTGCTGAAGTCGTAAGTAACCTTTTACTCCTACTACGTAGGATGGACTACTAGAGGTGCTGTAGATTACAGTCGCCGCAGATCAAGGTCATTGACTTTGGTTCGGCGTGTCATGAACGGCAAACGGTCTACACGTACATCCAATCTCGGTTCTACCGCTCGCCTGAGGTGTTATTAGGCCTACCATACACCGCTGCAATCGACATGTGGTCCCTGGGCTGTATCGCAGTGGAACTTTTCCTTGGCCTTCCTCTCTTCCCCGGTACGAGTGAGTACAACCAGATCACCCGGATCGTCGAAATGCTTGGGTAGGTCCTCCCACATTACCGGTCTTCATGGGACTGACGGACGTATGTACAGGCAACCGCCAGCATATATGATGGAGATGGGCAAGCAGACTGGCCAATTCTTCGATTCGTTTGTGGATATGTATGGTCGTAAGAAATGGCGCTTGAAGAGCCTTGACCAATACTCTCGTGAGCACAACACCAACGAACAACCTGGAAAGCAGTACTTCAAGGCCAGCACGCTACCAGAAATTGTGAATACGGCCCCAATGCCACAGTTCAAGTCGGGGCGGCACAGCGCAGAGATGGAAAAAGGTCTTTCTCTTCCCGTCTCCCTGAGTTTCTTCGTCGAATTGATTATTGGCGTCCCCTCGGGATCGATGCTTTAGAACTGAACAATCGTGCTTCTTTTATTGACTTTTGCCAAGGTTTATTGAACCTGAACCCTATCGAGCGTTGGTCACCTCAGCAAGCTAGACTTCACCCATTTATCACAGGGGAGAAGTTCACCAAGCCTTTTGTTGTAAGCTACAACGATCTATGAACTGCACATGGCCAAATTTAACACGTCTTATCAGCCCTCCGGTCACCCTTCACATACGCAAGCTGGAACTTCATCTGCTTCGCCTACCGCGACTACGTCAGATCCTAAACGCCCATTTGGCGGGCTTGTGCCATCCCAGCCCAAGGGTACGCGAGCATACCAGGATGCCGCCTCGTACAACCAGCACCTTGCTCAGCACCAGGCCTACACCGCCCAAGCGCAGGCCGCGTCCCAAGCAGCCAACAATGTGTTCCGTAACCCTTACATCACAACGCAATTACAGTCACAGCCGTCGTCATCCACTTATCCTGCCGCTGCTGCCGACTCGGGGAACACATATTCACAACCATCACAGCCACCATATGGGACAAGTACACAGCGTCAGAGCAGTTTATTTGTGGTTTGGCGCACCTGTACTCACATGCCGTTTCACAGGACCAAACAATGGCGGTGGGGCGTCACAGCAGTCCTTTAGTGCATCCGGGGCGGTTTCATCGCACTTGAATCCGAATCCGCCCTCAAACGCGTATTATCCCAACTCCCGCACGCGCGCGAACACGATTAACCAGATGGACAGGATTCCACCCGCGCTTGCGCGTCTCCAACACATGTCTCAGGATGTGATTGGTGGGCGTAATGCCCTCACTCCTGTCCTCAACCGTGATGACGCCATCAAAGAGTGGGAGCGGCGACAGTCAGGCAAGGCTACCGCAGCCCAGCCATACCCGCAGCTCGAGTTTTTGCAACAACAAGCGGAGCTGGCAGCGGCGTCTGGCATAACAAGCTGGCAGCAGCCCGCGACACGCTATCAGCCTACACAGGGCTCGGGGCTTGCACACCAATATCACCCGCCGTCAGCGATTGTGGTGGATGACGAGCGAAGGGACGCAATAATGTCAAACGTACGAGCGACTGCGCAGGGCCAAACATTCATCTCAAACACCATCCCGAATCCGCCAGCGGCCTACGCGGGTGCTGCGGCAACGGGTGGTAATCGGTTTTCGGTGACCTACCCTCCACCGTCTGGGGCTGGTTCTCAGTCTCAGTCGCAGCCACCACCGCCACCACCACCACCGCAGCAGCAGCAACAACCACAGCAATCACAACAGTCCCCGACGTCTCCGTTTGACTCGTTGGATCGTCGGCCGGACATGGGTGGGCTGTTCGTTCCCTTGCAGCCGGATCATTATCCACAGTACACTGGCACGTCGGTCGCAGGCGGCCGAAGTGCGGTGGCGCCGCCCGCGCCAGCAGTTCCGACTTCTTTCTATGATTCTTCGATCGCCCAGCAGACGAGCGCCACCCCGCAGCGCAATCCATTCTCGGGAGATACTTCACCCGGTGGGAGCGGCGCGCCAGGAAGCAGCGGTACGAACGTGGCGAAGGATAGAAGAGGAAGCGGAATTGAGTTTTGGTCGCGATGAGGGCCCTCCGGTTGTGCGCAGCACCAAGTTGCTGTGTTTTCGTCGATCTCGTGTTACGGACGTCTACGCAGTGCCAACCAAACATCTCTTTCATCTTCCTGTGCAAATTTTTCTTTCTCGTCTTCTTTCCACCCAGCTGTTTTTGACTTGATCACCGAATACATGCACCTAAGATCGTCCTCGATTTGCCCCATACAATGACCCACCCTGCGATTTTACTATTTCACGGTTGGTAGGCCTGTTTCCCGAGCTCTATGCTCTTCTCGAAGGAATCTCATTTGCATCGCACAGATGTATGCGTAGCCAGCACGCAAATGTTATACGCTCCGGCAGAGCAATGTGATCGCTAAATAAGATTGCCCGCTATCCAATATTTCTTGATTGCTTTGCATCCTAACTCGTCTCAACGGTATCAGGGAGCTGCCCGAAAATTTCTTCCACTTCCCATGCACCCGCCCAATAACGGACTTGGCATACAAGGCCTGCACTTTGGCCTTCATGCGCGATGCGATGTTCCAATCCTCTGTATTTGCGGCAAAGCACCAAATCCTGGCTGGAAGGAATGTTTGTCATGATCGAGGCATATGATATCGATAGACGGATGGTACCTCCTGAGTCTCACAGCGGGACAAAAGTCGTTGGAGCCGTCTCCTACATAAATGATGCGGTCATAGTCCGTACCCTGGCGTTTAATAAACGCGTCGAGTTCTTGACCTGCAAACACGGTAGGTACCTGAGTTGGCAAGTGCGTATCAAATGGTGAATGACTCGGGAATTACCCTTGCAAATGTTCGGGCTGCAGCGGAGCGGGCAGTTGTGCTGGGGCCCGTCGGGATCGACGTGCCGTCTGAGCTTGAGGAGGCCAGACGGGTCCCACTCTGCGGGATTGGTCACGATTTCTGTGAAGAGGTCTTGAAGCCCTTTTGACTGCGTGCGCCGTTAGGTTGATCAGAGAGAAGGGACGATGAAGGATGGTACGTACTTCTAGGATCGTCGAGATGAAGACATTGTTGGCGCTGGAGAGACAGAGAAAGGTTGTCTTTGGCTTCGTTGCTGCCTTTAGCTTTTTGACGCCTCTGATCATCCCAGGGTGCTGACAGAGCGTGATAATGCGGAATAAATGGAGGAAAGCAAAATGCGCACAAAGGGCATGATTCGGAGCGCTCCTTCGATCTCTTCTCTGGTGCCACCTTGCTCATGCAGTTCGCGGAGACCTTGAGCACTATGAAGGCGCGAGTCAGTACATGTGGATCATGATAAGGAACACAAGCAGCGCATCACACTAAGTCGGTCCAGTGACAGTCCTTAATATTCTTCAACTTTCTACGGATATCCGGTGCCAACACTTCAAAGATCCATCTATCAGAGTCCTGATCCGCTAGAGACCTAAGTATACGAGTCACGATCATCCCGATTAGTAAAAAAAAAGTGCTTGTAGTCACCAGTCAAAATCAAAAACGATAAGCTGTTGTTCTACTTGCTTGGGCATGAGATGGAAGAGAAACGAGAATCAGGCAACTCTCCGGCAACGCCCGTTGTTGCGTGCGCACACCCCTTCTCTCCACCCCTCCCGGCTTGCTCCCTCCGAAACGCATCTCCCTGCCCAACCGCGCCGCTCTTCGCAACACCCGGTCCCACACCTTCCCCTTGTAACGTGCAGCCCCTTACGCCGCTGCGCTCGTGCGTATGCTCTTCTCGCCACTGCTCCCGGCTCGCTCCCCCCCAGAAACGCATCCCCACCCGCGCCCCCGCGCCACTGCGCTCGGGCTTGCACACACCTTTCCCGCCACTGCTCCTGGCTTGCTGCACACCCTTCTCCTGCTGCTGCGCTCAGGTGCAGGCGCATGCGCCTTCCAGCTCCCCGGGTTCCCTTCCCAACCGCCCAGTTCCTGGGCTGGCGTTTGGGTGCCAGATTCCCCTCCCCTTCGATTATTATAGCTTTTTTTTTCTTAGTAGTCATCAATAATACTAAAAGCGATTTTATTTATTTCAGCTGAGTGTGAAAAATGCGAAGTGCCTGGGGAATCCAGACTGTGGGGCACTTCTCGTCGTGCTAATCCTTTGCTGCTGTAAAAGTCTGCATTCTGGCTCTCATTCTCTCTCCTATTTCTCGCGGTCCGACGGCGGCTCTCGGTGCTGACACACCGATGACCGACCTCTCCTGTTTCTCGCACAGCTAGGGGGTTTGAACTCGTACTGTGACATCGTTCCTCTTTGCTCACCTTTTTCGTTTTTGCTCTCGTTCCAGTTGAACGGTTCGGTGACTTTAATTCAAAAGTCGAAAAGGCCATCGCCGAGAGAAAAGGCGCCGGATCTACAGTTGACATCAGGAAGGACCTTATTCATGGACCCAGCCTACACCGATTTTTTCGGCCTCCCCTCCTTCCCCCTGTCTATCTACCACATGGGGCCCCCCTGGCCGCCTTCTGGACTCTATTCCTGGCGCATCCCCAAGAATGCCAGACCGGTTTTAAATCACGAAATCGCACCCGTATGGCGCAAGCTAGGCAAACAAATTTACACGTACTTCGATTCGATTCGGCTCCTCTGGACGAGCATCGACCCGGTCCGCTTTGCCGAAGACGAAAAAGAACCCGGTCCACTTTTCCTCTGGGTGGGCGTGCTGCCCGGGACACTCTCGTCCTCTGACGCCGAGAACGCGGCCGTGCACTGCAAGGAGATCATGTCGGAACATGAGATCACCGATGTGGAAATTGCATTCCGCGAGTCCACCTTCACCCGGTCCGCCGGACCTCAGCTCCTCAACCGCGCCCCCTTTGACCCAACAGCCGGCGTACGTGGCCCATTCACTCCGGCACTCGGCCTCCAGATCACTCCCAAGGCATTCCCTTACCTCGAAGGAACTGGTTGTCTCTATTTATGTGAAGGCGGCGGGAGCGATCGGGTCTTCCTCCTTACCACCCGCCATACTGTTCTTCCGCCTAGCGAATATCCTAACGATCTCTACCACCGCAAGGATGACGGCATACCTCGCCACGAGGTCATCCACCTCGGCAGCAGGGCATTCCAGAACGCTCTCAAGGCCATCATGAGCAAGATTTTCTGCGAGGATATCACGATCGCCTTCAACAAGGGCGAGCTTGAGGGTTTGGGGGAGGCTGTCGAGGGCGAGGACGCCAAGAAAACTACCAAACGGCAGGCGGTTGGGGTCAAGTTGGCGAGGGCGGAAGAGTCGAAGGCAAGGATGTACAAGTTTCACGATAACATCGCCAAGTTCTGGAATGCAGAGTCCGACCGCATCCTGGGACATGTCCTCTACTCCCCTCCAATTTCAGTTGGTACCGGCGACAAACCATTTATGGAAGACTGGGCTCTCATTGAACTCAACCGCGGGAAGTTCAACTGGGATGTTTTCAAGGGCAACGTTATCAATCTGGGTACGTCTTGACCTATCTCACTAAGGCCGTCTAGTCTAACTATCATATCCAGGACCTGAAATTACGGGCGACAAAATGGTGAAGATGTGCCCTGATGCTGAGACCTTTGCCAATTTCAAGTATCCGCTTGATGGCCTCATGCAGCTTCAAGACTTTGTCAAGGATGGTGAGCTGCAGTGCCCGACCATGCTCGATGCAGACGGAGAAGAGTGTCTCATCGTGGTTAAGAACGGTACCGCCACTGGTGTTACCTTTGGTCGTGCGAGTGGCATCGAATCGTTTGTTCGTGAATACAAGGATTACGCCATTCACTCGACATCTGTGGAGATTGCCATCTACTCCTATAATCACAAGGATCATGCTTTCTCCGCCGCTGGGGACTCTGGGTCTGTCGTCAGTGATGTCAATGGTCACATCATTGGCATGCTCATCGGTGGTGCTGGCAAGACTGACTCTACTGACGTTACCTATGTGTCGGCATACCACTTCCTCGATGAGCGTATCAAGAAGGCCTTCCCCAACTCCCACCTCTTCCCAATCCCCAATTCGATCCCGGCCTACTAGGTCGCGACATCGATACGCAACGACATCGGGGATGTTGGCGAGGCGGTCTCGTTCCTTTTCTTCTTGCATCTATCTACCTATGGGACTTCTTCTCCTTGCATCACGCTCCTCTCTTTCTGTCGCTCTCCTTATCTATGCTATGGGTTTCATTATCGGTGTCGACGGGTGCTTCGACTGGCGGACTGCTGTTGTATAACTGACGCCTTTGACTTGTAGACCTGGACTAGTACTAGTCTCGTTGTTCAGGTTCGTCTGGCTAGGCTCACGACCTTCGAGTAGTACATTAGCATCTCGTTTTCTCTCGTAATGTAACCGTGTACTGTATCCCCCTTCCCCACTCCTGTACCCCTTATGCTGAATCAACAACGGCGATTTCGTGTTTCACTCCCGTGCGATATAGGAAAGTTCGATGCTTAGGTAAGGTCGATGTAGCGGACTTGAACTTGAAGCGTCCGCGAGTTCGTCAGGGAAGGCCCGAGTCCTAGAGATGAGAGGAGGAGGAGTCGAAACGCAGACGGGCCCGGTACTAAGCTTGCGATCGGCGTCGAAGTCGACTCGGAGAGGTCCAGTGAGTTGGGTACTGGAACCGTCAGACGGACCCATCCGGATCGTGAGGTTACAGAACCATCCATTTGTGACCAGCAAGACAGACGTTTAGTAATTTCACGCATATAATGTCTTTTATTTTTCTAAATTTTAAGGCTTTGGTATATACATGGTAATGTTCTAACTTCTAAATATTGCGGGCGACGGGCGTACATGCGCGCAGTTGTACTGTGTCGGCGCGAGTGAGACTCGCGGACAAATGGGTGTGGCACGGAGCAAGCGGGTGGGCGTGCGAGCGGACATGCGGGAGTGCGAACTTGCAGACGGATGAGTGCCACAGGCATGTCAGGCGGGCAGGCGGACGGCCACGCGGGCAGACATGTCTGCCATATAGTGGTCGCTATCGCCACTGCTACTGTCGTGGCCATGCCACCGCTGTGCCATCGCATTTACCTTCGAGTCACTGTTGCTGCCATGCCCGCTGTGTCACGGTCGCTACTGGTGATCTTGAATGTCCTCCCGGAATTCAGCTACAAAGCATGCTTGAGTACACCCACCGGAAACCGATCCTGCCACATACCCTGCGCTGCCAGACTCGAAAGCTGTTCGATGGCTGCCTTGCAAACAAACCAATCAGAATCTGAGATGTTTCGCAATAGTAGGAATGGTGATCCAAATGTCCTCCCAACGTCCTCCCGAGATTCAGCTACAAACATGCTTGAGCACACCCACCGGAGAGTGATACTAACACATACCCCGCGTTGCCAGTCTCGGAAGGAGCTCGATGGCCAGAAAGCGAACATACCAACGAGAATACTTTCAGACCTTTCGCAATGACAGGAATGGTCATCGAAACGTCCTCACGAAGTTCAGCTACAAGCACGATTGAGCACGTCCACCGGAAAGTTATGCTAACACATACCCTGCGCTGCTAGCCTTAAAAGGCGCTCGATGGCAACCCCGCGGACATCACAATCAGAATCCTTCAGACGTTCGGCAATGGCAGGAATAGCGATCCGAACATCCTCCGAAATTCAGCTACAAACATGTTGGAGCAGACCTAACACGTACCTGTGCTGCCAGCCTCGAAAGGTGCTCGATAGCTGCCGAGCGAACATGAGAACCAGAATCCTTCAGACATTCGACAATGGTAGGAATGGTGATCCGAACGTCCACCCGAAATTCAACTGCAAACATGCTTGAGCACATCCACCAGAAAGTAATGCTAACACATACCCTGCGCTGCCCCTTGAAAGGTGCTCAATCACTACCGAGCGAACATGAGAATCATAATCCTTCAGAAATTCGCCAATGGCAGGAATGGTGATTCGAACATCCTCTAGAAATATAGCTACAAACGTGCTTGAGGACACCCACCGGAAAGTGATGCTAATGCATACCTTGCACTGCCAGTCTCGGTCTCGAAAAGAACTCATGGCTGCCTCGCGGACAAACCGATGAGGATCCCTCAGACATTCGGCAATGACAGGAATGAACCGAGGTGCTGGATCATTGACGAACCGGATGCTGAGACCCACGAGGGCACGCAGGCAAGACACACTGCCGAGGACACAAGCAGAATGCAGGCAGACGGGAGTGGGCGTGTGGGCTGGAACGTGGGCGGGAGTGTCAAGCGGGCAAAGCGTACGGGCATTCGGGTAATTTGGCAGGGAGGGGGGGGGTGAGCAAAACCCGCAACTACCTTTTTCTTTTCGATGCGGTTGTCCAGTACATCGACGATCTGCGAAGGAAAAAAAAAAGAGCGAATGAGTTTGGGATAAGGGGGAAGACGATGTGGCACGCACAATGTAGAGCACGACTGGGCTCAGGTTGAGGCCTAAGGGAGCAAGATCTTTCGTGAGCCATTGGAATACCTAGGCGGGGAGGCGGTCAGCAGGCGTGTGAGGGTGCCGGCGGGGCGTCCGTGTAAGGTGTAAGGATGGGCAGACGGGCATGCGTGTGGGAGTGTGGGAGTGTGGGTAGATGTGTAGGCGGGCATGCGGGCAACCCACACGAGGCGGGCGTGCGGATAGCGAGCGAGGTCCATCGACGTGAGGGGCTAGGTTAGTGTCAATTGTGATCCACCAACCTATCAAAAATTAATATTGGGTTCAACCGCAACCGCACCGCAACCAGGCCGTGACCCAGGGACTGCAAGGTCCAGTTGCAATCAGTTGCAGCCCGGTTGGGTTGCGGTCTTTTTCTACAGTCCATGCAACTGGACCTTTTTAAACTCTAACATTGATGCTGGCGCCAGTCGAAGAAACTGGCTGCCATTGCTGGCAGTGCTGGGATCACTAAGTGCCAGCCATCCCAGTACAGCTATAGTTATGCATTATCTACTATACAGTGCAAGTTTTCTTGGATACGATACCTCGGAATGTTGGGTTGTAGTCTACCATAATCACTACTTCACTTCCTCTCCCAACGACTCAACTTTATTGTCCCAAGCCTTGGACCTTGCTCACGAACTGACAGACGCGTTCCATGTCCGCTTCACTAGGCATTGGCGATCGGGAAGAGATGGGAGTTTGGGAAGGCCCTCTTGACTCACTCATTGAGGAAGTAATATGGTGATACATACGTTATGTCCATAGAGCCCGTTATACCAGAACCGCCGGTGAGCAGGCCGATGATTCGACCATTGACGTCAGCAACGACAGACCATCAGGCAACCTGCCACTTACTTTTTTGCACTCGTACGAGCTCGTATGAGTGAAAAAGTAGATAAGTCGACGAGTAACCTAGAATCCAAAAAAAGTTGATTCCCAA
>Ga0209488_10004151_pt1 | contig 11420 bp, 11 predicted proteins | sample Rivendell_Oct201_8_FD_188349 | JGI IMG/M metagenome (GOLD analysis project Ga0209488, IMG submission 188349) | Vadose zone soil microbial communities from the Eel River Critical Zone Observatory, Northern California, USA -... | ecosystem: Environmental > Terrestrial > Soil > Vadose zone >... | reverse complement strand
AGCGGATATCCGAAGGAAACCCGCAGAAACTCCGTGGGCTCGGCGCTCCCGGTAAAGTAGCCGCTCTGATGCGCGGCGTCGCTCCAGGAGCCGTGGGCATTCCAATGCCAGGCTGCCACCGTCAATTCCGTGTTTTGGCGGTAGGTGATAGGTCCCCATCCGGCGGAAAGCGATTCTTTCAAAATCGGCGCGCTGTAGACGGCTTCGAGTTGGTCCTGCTGCAGAATGTCCATGGAGCTGCCGAGAGCCGTGTCCGGATCGAAGGTGATGGCTCTAGCGGGCGTAGTATCCACGCGCACAATCTGCGCGGCAGCGCCTTGCGCCCACGCGGCGCCAAGCGCCACAGCCGCGGCGATTCGGATGGAGCGATTCATTCCTCACCTCACCGCTCGTGTAAGCCAAAAAAGACGCGTTGGTTATTTTTGGCCGGCGGTCCGGTCGCGCATTATATCGTTTTAATTCGGCAAATCCACGATACGGTTGGCTCGGGAACGCGCTTCCTGCTAACTTCTTCCGCGAGCCTACACGGCCTTCAGCGGAGAACCCATGGCAACTTTCAAGCTCATCGAATATCAGGACGCCAGCCCGGAAGTGCGCGCCATTTATGACGACATCATGACCACGCGCAAGGTCGACTGGATCAATAACTTCTGGAAGGCCATCGCGCACGATCCCGCCACCTTGAAGCGCACCTGGGAAAGCATCAAGCAGATCATGGCTCCCGGCGCGCTCGATCCGCTCACCAAGGAACTGCTCTACGTGGCGGTGAGCGTCACCAACAATTGTTCGTATTGCATCGCATCGCACTCGGCGTCGGCGCGAAAAAAAGGAATGACCGACGCGATGTTCCACGAGCTGCAAGCGGTCATCGGCATGGCCAACGAAACCAACAAGATGGTGACTGGCTACCAGGTCGAAATCGACGAACAGTTCAAGCCTCCGCTAAACGATTGACCCGGATTCCGCCGCGAAAACCTGTACCTGTGGCCACCTCTGTTTCCGAGGTAGTACGCCGGTACTATAGCTCAGGGGCGTGGCCGAGCCGAACAATGGATCTGTTCGGGGATTGTCCTGCGCCGCGCGGGGCTCAACGAAACACCTCCGCAAGTGAGTAAGACATGGCGTCGACATTGAAAGATACCGACCTTTTGCCGTCCGATACTTCGACAAACCGTCCCGCGAATAGTGGTAGTCCGCAAACCGTAGCTCTCGAAGTGCCGGTTACCGTCAACGGCGTGCGCGCCGTCGAAGGCAGCGACAAACGCGAACCATTCGCGGAGGCCACCAAGACGGTGCTGGTGCACGGCGCGGGCGCGGTTATTCGTCTTCTGTCGACGGTCATACCCGGGCAACTACTTTTTCTGACCAACGACAAAACGAAAAAAGAAGTGGTGTGCCAGGTGGTGAAGTCGAAAAGCCAAGGAAACCTAAGCGGCTATGTGGAGCTGGAATTCACAGAGCCGGTGCAGGGATTTTGGGGATTGGGTTTCTCGGCCGAACGGACTGCGGCATCTCCGGCCGCGACCAGGCCCGCGGTTCTGGCGCCGCTAGCGCAAAACATGCAGGGGCGCCCCCCGGTCTCCAACATTTTGGCGAAGCCCGGCGATGCGAGTGCCGCTGCTCGGGTCGATGAATTCAAGGCGGAAATTAAGCAGGATTCACGCCCGATGAACAAGGCCGATTTTCTGGCGCCCGCGGAGGCGACCACGCAAGCGCTCAAAATCGAAACCGGACGCCTGCACGAACAGCTTTCCTCGCTGCTTTTTACGGACTCTGCCACAAATGAAGCTCCGCAAGCCAGAGCGACTCCCACCTCGAGCGAGCGGGCCCTCAGCGATGCCACGGCCAAGATTTTTGAACTTGCAGCCCACGAACCGGCGCCGAAGAAAACAGAATCGAAGCCGGTTTCTGCGGAACCCGCGGCGCCGGCGAGCTCGGCACCGGTCACTCCTGTTCCGGCGGCGCAACCGTTCGACGCCGAGGAAGTGAAAATTCCGGCTTGGCTCGAGCCCTTGGCGCGCAACGCCGTGATTCCCGCGCCGCCTGAGCCGTTCTGTGCTGCGAAAACCTCGGAGTTTGAGGAATTAAGTGCTGCGGAACCGCAACAGCCTGCGCCCGTTTCTCCAACGCGCGCTACTGTTTCTCCGGCGCGCAAAACTGCACCCGCTGCACCGGTCTTTGGAGGCACGCTGCTTGGGAGCACCGCAGGCGGACCTGCGAAAGTCTCTCGCGGCAACAAAGGGATCTTGATCACTGCGATCGCAGGGGGGATTGTGCTGGCGGCCGCTGGCACAACCTGGTACCTGCGGCCATCCTCAGGTGTCGGATCCCATGCTGCTCAAACAAGTTCCTTGCCGCTCAGCACGCCCGCCGCAACATTCCCGGTGGCGACGTTGCCCGGCGCGCCTCTAAGTACAGCTCCGTCATCAAAGGCCGTCGCGGAAACAACGGAGAGTTCGGCCGCCGAGGTCAAGCCGAAGTCGACCGCCTCGGACGCGGACCGCGCCAGTTCTACGTCCAGTCCCGCTGCGAAGCTGCAACCTGCGGCCATCTCCGAACGCATTCCCAAATCCGCCCCTCCGATGGACGCGAGCAAGACGCCCAACGCATCCGAGGAAACCGAAGAAGCTGAGAACAAGAGGCCAAGCCTCGGCAATGTGCGCCTGGCGAAGCCCAAAGTTGGCCGCGGCGCCCGCACCACTCTCAGCACGGACGCGGCGCCGACGCTCGAGGCCAGCGGCGAGCAGCTACCCCTGGGCGAATCGCCATGGAGCGGAGCGTTGCTTGAAGGCCACGCGAAACAGCCCGTCGCTCCCGAGGTCTCCCTGCCGGTTGGCGGCGCTGTCGTGACCGCGCGCTTGATTTCCTCTGTTCCACCGGTGTATCCGTCGCTGGCCAGAACCCAGCACATTGCCGGCGAGGTGCGTATCGACGCCCTGATCGACGCTAACGGACACGTCTCGTCAATGAAGGTGGTCTCCGGACCCACGCTGTTGCAGCAAGCGGCCATGGAAGCGCTTCGCCAATGGAAATATCGACCTGCCACGCTCGACGGAAAGCCCGTGGCCATGCACTTGGCCGTCACCATCCAGTTCCGCCTGCAATAACGCGCCCCCGGACGCCCGTCTCGCGCCTTCCCTCCCGCAAATCAGTCGAAGAAGATACATAAAATTGACAAAAACCACCTCAACGCCGTCTTAAACTGGACGTCTAAGCTCAACAGAAGCAAGCAAGCGTACGGCGCTCGGCGGGATTCGACCGCAGCCAAGGTCGGCGATGCGCCTTAGGTCGGAGAAACCGAATCTCGGTTCAGCCAGCGAATCGGTGTCCATGGAGTCGCAATCTGATGAGTACACAACTTAACCCCGTCGTGCGTCAGGAGGGAGAGGCGAGCCGGCAGGAATCTCTAGGGTTCCCTGGGCGCTACGCGCGGTTTGGCAACTTCCAGGTCGATCTGCAACGAGAAGAGCTGTACCAAGACCATAAGCGCATCAAGGTGCAAGCGCAGGTGTACCGTGCGCTGCTTCTGCTGCTCGGGCGAGCGGGCGACATCGTGAGCCGCGAAGACGTGCGGAAAGGGCTATGGCCCGAAGTTTTTCTAGTGAACCTGGACGCCAACGTGAACACCACCATGAATAAACTGCGGCAGGTGCTCGGGGATTCGCCGGAGCGCGCGCGTTACATCGAGACCATGCCGCGCCGGGGATACAGTTTTATCGCCGCGGTGGAATTCACCGATCGGACCGACACCATGCCTCTAGGGGGCGCCAAGGCGGCGACCGAAGCCGCCATTCCGCAACCCCAACGCGTGCCGATATCCCATCGACTGAGCGCGGTCATGCGCATGGCTGGTTTTCTCCTCGCCGGCATCCTTCTGGGCGCGGTGCTGATGTTCGTTTGGTTTTTTGTGCAGGCCAGGAACCATCGTGTCATCGAATCCAGCCGCCCGGCCGCCGGTGCCTCGCGATCGGCGCAACACGCCGGCAGGATCCGCGCGTAGTTCCATTTCGCGAGGTCCTCTGACAAGCTCGCGCCGCAGGATTGGCGCTCTACTGTTGTTGCCCAACGAAAAACTCACGCTGCAACTCTTGCAGCCGGCGATTCAGGTTCGTATACTGGCGGCCCGGCAAGTGACAGGTCAGGCGGGAAGGGTAGCCCGCGGCACTCGCCTCTTTCTTGGCACCTCAATTGCGCTCCGAGTTTTCCATCTCGGGACGAACTGTGAAACTACGGCGGACCGGTTGGGTCGCCGTTGGATAGGAGATGTTTGAATGCCGCCAGCGCCCGCACCGGAAGAGATGAACGTCTACCAGAATGCTGAGGCGCGCTTTGAAGTCGCTGCCAACAAGCTCGGACTGGAGCAGGGCCTTTACCGTTATCTTAAGTATCCGAGCAAAGAAATCACGCTGTACATTCCCGTGGGCCTCGACAACGGTCAACTGGAAGTGTTCATCGGCTATCGTGTCTTGCATTCCACGGTGCGTGGTCCGGGCAAGGGCGGAATTCGCTTTGCCCCCGATGTCTCCCTCAACGAAGTGCGCGCGCTGGCCACCTGGATGACTTGGAAGTGCGCGGTGGTCAATATTCCCTTCGGGGGAGCCAAAGGCGGGGTGATTTGCGACCCGCGCAAAATGTCGCGCGGCGAACTCGAGCGCCTCACACGACGCTACACTGCGGAACTGTTCAACTGGCTGGGCCCGGAGCGCGATGTCCCTGCGCCTGACGTGGGTACCGGCGAGCAGATGATGGCCTGGGTGATGGACACCTACGCCATGCACGTGGGCCAGGCCACCACGGCGGTGGTCACCGGAAAACCCATCGAGTTGGGCGGCTCCCGCGGACGCCGCGAGGCCACCGGGCGGGGCGTCATGATCTGCTGCGACAAAGCGCTGGCCAAGCTCGGAATGAAGAAGGAAGGCTGCCGCGTGGTAATTCAGGGATTCGGCAACGTCGGCTCGCTTGCCGCGGAGCTGATGCGGCGCGCGGGATACAAGATTGTCGGGCTTGCAGATATCGGCGGCGGTCTGTACAACGAAAACGGCTTCGATATCCCGAAAGTAATCGACTGGGTGCACATCCAGAAGAAACCGTTGCAGGAGTTTGCGGGCGGCGGCGCCAAAATGAGCGCGCGCGACGTGCTTTTTCAACCCTGCGATATCGCCATTCCCGCGGCCATCGAAAATCAAATCACCGAAAAAAACGCCAATCAGGTACAGGCCAGAATTTTGTGCGAAGGCGCTAACGGACCCACGACCTGGCAAGCCGACGCCATCCTTGACGCCAAAGGCATTTTTACCGTGCCGGACATTCTCGGCAACGCCGGCGGTGTCACCGTCAGCTATTTCGAATGGGTGCAGGACCGCCAGGGATTTTTCTGGCGGGAAAGCGAAGTCAACGAACGCTTGTTCGATATTATGGATAACGCCTTCGATGAAGTGGTACGCTACGCGGAACTCCACAAGGTGAACAATCGTATTGCCGCGTACATGCTGGCCATCGACCGCGTCGCGAGCGCCCTCAAGCTGCGCGGGATTTACGCCTGAGGATCGGCGAGGCGCCCGCTGGTTAGGCCGCTTCGCAAACAATTTCTGTCGCCACGGCTTGGAAGAAAATTCCCGGCCAGGAAGGAGTCTGCTACGTGTCTCCAGACTCGCTCTTACCGGGCTGCTCCAAAACTGAGCTGCAACATCGCCGCGATATGTGCATCGCCGGGCGATGGATGTACGAGCAAGGGTATAACGTCGCTTGCGAAGGCAATCTCTCCGTGCGACTGGACGACGATCGCGTTCTCACCACACCCACGTGCATGAATAAGGGCATGCTGGCGCCCGAAGATATGGTGGTCACGGACCTTGAAGGCCGCCAGCTCTCTGGCGATCGCCGGGTTTCTTCGGAACTGGCCATGCATCTGTTGTTTTATCGCATGCGCCCGGATGTCCATGCCGTGTGTCACGCGCACCCGCCCACTGCTACCGGTTTTGCCGTTGCCGGACGCGCGCTAGACCAAGCTTCTCTCGCGGAAGTCGTTGTGGGTTTGGGCCGCATTCCGCTGGTGCGCTATGCCACGCCCGGAACGCCGGAACTCAGCGCCGCGCTCGAACCGCATGTCCCGCATTATGATGCCTTGCTCCTGGCCAACCACGGTGCGGTCACTTGCGGGCCCGATTTGCTGACCGCCTATTTCCGCATGGAGACTATCGAACACTTTGCCAAAATTACGCTGGCCGCGGAACTGGCCGGGACCCCTATTTTGTTTTCCAGCCGCGAAGTCGCGAAATTAATGGCCGCGCGCTCGCGGTACTTCGTTTCGCCCCCTCCCGGCGGCGGCGCCGAGTTGCCGGTCACTTCCGACACCAACGAAAGTGGTGATCACGTGCGCCTTACGCGCAACGAGCTGGATGCCCTGATCGACGAGGCGGTGCGCAAAGACCGCGCTCGCCGATGACGCCGGAACGCGCAGCCATCCTCCCCACGCTGCATTCTTTTTCTGCGAACGCGGCAGGCGAAAGCTGGCAAACTCCGTGAGCCACGCCGACGTATTCTTTCATGCTATTCGCGGAGGGGATCTCGCTGCGGTCGAACGCATGCTTGCCGCGGAACCGGACCTGGCTCGCGCCAAGAGCGACCAAGGCGTTTCGCCGCTGCTCACCGCGGTCTATTCCGGAAGAAACGAGATCCGCGACTTGCTGCTCTCGCTGAATACGCCGCTTGATTTGCATGAAGCCGCGGCCACGGGAAATCTCGAACGAGTGCAGCAATTCATCGACAGGAATCCCCCGCGTGCCAAAGAGTATTCCACTGATGGCTTTCCGGTCATCGCGCTGGCGGCGGTCTTCGGCCATGATCATGTCGTGCGCTACTTGTTCGAAACGGGCGCCGATGTAAACGCCGCGGCGATTAATGGCACCGGTTACAACGCGCTCACCGGCGCGGTCACCAGCGGACACTCGGAGATTGTGGCCTGGCTGCTCGATCATGGCGCGGAGCCGAATTACCGCTACGGCCCAAGTTACTCGCCTTCGCTCGCTGCCGCGGCCAACGGCCGTCTCGAAATTCTCAAAAACCTCGTGGAGCACGGCGCCGATCTCCAAGCGCAAACCAGTGACGGCAAAACCGCCCTCGATTTCGCCCAGGAACGCGGCCACCCGGAAGTGGCCGCATATATTCAGGACTGCCTGTCCCGCGCCTCGCGTTCGGAGTAGAATACCGGCTAAGGATTGGCCATGAGAGCACAACAAGCCCGGGAAAGCCCGGCCGGCGAGCCGAATCCTTCCTGCGAAGCGGTTTCCCGCCTGGATGAGGCTTGCAACCTGTCCGCGGCCGTATTCTGCGAAAAATGTGAGCGCTGGTTTTGCAGCGCGCACGCGCAGGACGACCTGTGGCACGGGTGCGTCCTCGATCCCGGGGAGGAAGGCGGCGAAGGCTAACGCAATCTGCGGCGCGGTGTTTTCATTTCCAGCAGCGCGCGCCACAATATCGGGGATCCGCTTTCACCGCCGGCTTGGTTACCGCAGCGTTCTGTTCTTGCTGCTTGACGCGGCCTGCCGGAATTTCACGTTTGGCTAGCGCCGTCACAGGCGCATTTGGCTTCCGTTGACACTGGCTTCGCGTGCGGCAATACTCTTTCGATGATTGGCCAGCTTCGCGGAATGCTTGCCGGCAAGCGACCGAATCAAGTGCTTGTGGATGTCGGCGGCGTCGGCTACTTAGTGCAGGTGCCGCTCTCCACGTTCGCTGCTCTGGGCGAGCTGCATACCGAAGTTACCCTGCTGATTCACACTCACGTGCGCGAAGATGCGCTGGCCCTCTATGGTTTCGTTTCCTCGCGCGAAAAACATTTCTTCGAGCTGCTGCTATCCGCCTCCGGCGTTGGACCTTCCCTGGCGCTCAAAATTTTGTCGGGAATGATCGTTGAGGAATTGGTTCCAGCGATTCGTGGGGGCGATCTGGCGCGCCTGACGCGCATTCCCGGCGTTGGCCGCAAAACCGCCGAGCGCATCGTCGTCGAGCTGAGGGACAAATTGGAGGCGGTCAGTGCCGAAGCAGAAAGGCCCGCGGCCGCTTCGCCCGCGGGAGTAGAAGCCGACGTGGTCTCCGCGCTCGTGAATCTCGGTTACGAGGCTCGGGCGGCGGAAAACGCCGTCGGCGAAGCCAAGCGTGAAGCCGGCGTCACCCATTTCGAGAAATTACTCCGCGCTTCGCTGCAAGCTCTCTGCGCCCCCAAGGGGCGCGCCGCTCGAACCTAGGGAACAGCGCAACGGCGTGCGCAGAGACGGCACGCACACCGCAGAAGAAACTACCGTGAGATTCCCCTCTGCACTCTGTGCTCTTGCCTCTCGGAACTCTGTGTTACTGTTTTCTCCTGCATGCCTGACGCCACCGCAAAACGCATGATGTCCCAGCGGCAACCGAGCCGCATTGTTTCCGGCGCGCCCATCGACGAGGATCTGCGCATCGAGGCCAGCGTCCGCCCCAAGCATCTCGACGAATACATCGGCCAGAAGCGCGTCAAAGAAAACATTCAGATCGCCATCGAAGCGGCACGCAGCCGCGACGAAGCTCTCGATCATGTGCTCCTCTACGGCCCTCCAGGGCTCGGCAAGACCACGCTCGCGCAGATCATCGCCAATGAATTAAATGTTCCCATCAAAACCAGCGCGGGTCCGCTGCTGGAGCGCAAAGGCGACCTCACGGCCATCCTTACTTCACTCGAGGCCAAGGAAGTTTTCTTTCTCGACGAAATCCACCGGCTGCAGCCGGCTGTCGAAGAGGTGCTGTACCCGGCCATGGAAGATTTTCGCGTCGACTTGATCATCGGCCAGGGACCTGGCGCGCGCATCCATCCTTTTCCACTCGGCCACTTTACGCTGATCGGCGCTACTACGCGCGCCGGGCTGATCACTGCTCCGCTCCGTTCGCGCTTCGGCATCGTGCATCGGCTTGATTTTTACGACCCGGAGGATTTGCTGATCATCCTGCATCGCTCGGCGAAAATTCTCGCCATCGAAATGGACCAAGGGGGCGCCGAAGAGATCGCACGCCGGTGCCGGGGAACGCCGCGCGTCGCCAATCGACTGCTACGCCGCTCTCGCGATTTTGCCGAGGTGCGCGCCGCCGGACGCATCACGCGCGCTGTGGCGCAGGAGGCGCTGGCCATGCTGGGCGTCGATGAAAGCGGCCTCGACGAAGTGGACCGCAACCTCATGCTGGCCCTCATCGACAAATACGGCGGCGGCCCCGTAGGCGTTGGCACGCTGGCCGCGGCCCTCAGCGAAGAAGAAGACGCCATCGAAGAAATGTACGAGCCGTACCTCATGCAAATCGGCCTTATCGACCGCACACCGCGCGGCCGCGTCGCCACGCCCCGGGCCTACGAATATTTCCAGCGCGAAGCCCCGCGCCGCCAGCCGCGCCTGTTCTAGGCAGCAGGGGCCTTAGCAGGTGCTGCCTTGCCGGAGTGGCGCGGTATAATCCCAAAATGACGCGGACTACAGTTGTAAAGACTTCCGAAGCGGGGCGTGGATGAGGGTTTTGGTGATTGGCGGGGGCGGGCGGGAACACGCGCTGGTTTGGAAGCTGGCGCAAAGCCATGCCGTTCAGAAGATTTGGTGCGCGCCCGGAAATGGCGGCATCGCTCGGGACGCGGAATGCCTGAAGGCGGATGTTAGCGACGTGCCCGCTTTGGCGGCTCTGGCAGGGCGGCTTGGACCTGACCTTACCGTGGTTGGCCCGGAGCTGCCGCTCGTCGGCGGAATCGGTGATGCCTTTCGCGCGCGCGGCTGGGCCATCGTAGCTCCGTCGGGGCAGGCTGCGCAGCTTGAGGGCAGCAAGATTTTCGCCAAGGAATTTTTGTTGCGCCACGAAATTCCTGCGGCGCGCAAGATCGGCACGTTTGGGTATGCTTCTAAGGCTTGCGACGCGCTGCGTGCGGTTAGTTGGCCGCTGGTGATCAAGGCGGATGGGCTTTGCGCCGGCAAAGGCGTGTCTGTGGCACAGGATGCCGCATCGGCGAAAGATTTTATCGAACGCGCGCTCGACAAAAATGAGCTGGGGCCGGGCGGTCAGCGGATTCTTTTGGAAGAAACGCTCGAGGGAGACGAGCTGTCGTTCATCCTCATCACCGATGGCCAGCGCTACGCTCCGCTGGTGCCCACGCGCGATCACAAGCGCTTGTTTGACGGCAACCTTGGGCCGAACACCGGGGGCATGGGCGCCTACTCGTCCGACGAGCTTTTGCCTCCGAAGCTGCGCGCCACGATTTTGGAAACTATTGTGGAGCCGACGTTGCGCGGCCTTGCCGCCGACGGTATCCCGTATCAAGGCTTCCTGTACATCGGGCTGATGCTTACTAAGTCCGGACCGAAGGTGCTGGAGTTCAATTGCCGCCTAGGCGATCCCGAGACGCAGGCGATTGTCGCTCGAATGGATTTCGATCTCGCGGAAGTGCTGGCGCAGGCGGCGGCGGGAAAACTGGATGCGTCGAAGTTGCGTTGGAAGCCCGGCGCCAGCGTGTGCCTCGTGCTTGCTTCTGCGGGTTATCCTGAAAACTTCGAAACTGGTAAGAAAATTGAAGGGCTCGCGAACGCCGAGAAGATTCGCGGTGCGAAGGTGTTTCACGCCGGGACGAAGCGCGATGGCGATGCCATCGTCACCAGTGGCGGGCGCGTTTTGGGGGTGACCGCGGCGGCGCCTTCTCTGGGTGCTGCGTTGGCCGCGACTTACGAGGCCGCGGGGAACATTCATTTTGAGGGCATGCACTACCGCAAAGACATCGCGGGACACGTGAACCGCGTGCATGCTACGGGAGATTGAGGATGCCGAGCGTTTTGCATCTCTTTCGCGCGCCGCAACGCCGCCTGCCCATGGAAGAGTTGTCGGAAATTCTTGCCGTGGAAGATTCGGGCTTTGAAAGTTGTGCGCACGCGCGGCCGGGCGGAAAGCGGCAGGTCCTGCTGGTGGACAATGAAACGCTGCAGCTGATGGAGATTCGTCCTGGAATCATCCGCGAAAACATCACCACGACGGGCCTGAACGTGAACGGACTTGCGCTCGGCCAGCAGCTTCGCGTCGGCGGCGCGCGCATGGAGGTCACCGCGGTGTGCACTCCTTGCGACTTGATGGAGAAAATCCGCCCGGGTTTGCGGCGCGAATTGCGGGGACGACGTGGAATGCTGTGCCGAATACTTGCCGGCGGCACGGTTCGCCAGGGCGATCCGATCGAGAAACTGGAATAGTCGCGGCGCGAGCGCGGACACTAGAGAGTCTCGGGGGAAATTCACAAACAAGGCGCTGTTGATTTGCTGGCGGTTTATGGCCCGGCTGAAACCGCGCTTGACGCCGGAACCTGCTAACGATTGGGGGGATTGGGCCGGCGGCGCAGCGTAGGTGCCTCGGGCGGGCGGTTCTTGCCGTCGTCTTTT
>Ga0209488_10004150_pt1 | contig 11421 bp, 11 predicted proteins | sample Rivendell_Oct201_8_FD_188349 | JGI IMG/M metagenome (GOLD analysis project Ga0209488, IMG submission 188349) | Vadose zone soil microbial communities from the Eel River Critical Zone Observatory, Northern California, USA -... | ecosystem: Environmental > Terrestrial > Soil > Vadose zone >... | reverse complement strand
CCGATTATCGTAAGTCCGGCGACACGCTTTACCGCGGCGACGATCCCACGTCGCCCGCGATCGGCGACATCAAGATCCGCTACACCGCGGTGCCGTCGCAGACGATGAGCGTCGTCGCCGCGCAGGCCGGCAATACATTGGCGCCGTTCAGCGCGGCCAATGGCTACCGGATCGTGCTCGCCGAACCCGGTGTCGTCCCGGCCACCGCAATGTTTCGCGAGAAGGCGCAGGAGGAAAGCCTGCTGACCTGGATCCTGCGGGCTGTCGGCTTTGTGCTGATGCTGGTCGGGTTCCTGCTGATGGCGAGCCCCCTGACGGTGCTGTTGGGCGTGATCCCGTTCTTCGAGACGCTGGCCGATATCGGCGCCTTCATGCTGGCGCTATTGCTCGCCCTGCCGCTGACGTTGATCGTGATCGCGGCGGCCTGGATCACCCATCGCCCGCTGATCGGCGGTGCGCTGATCGTGGCCGGGCTCGGCCTCGCCTACCTGCTGCGCCGCTTGCACCGTGCGCGGCAGCCGCAGCCGCCGACACACTTCCTGCCGACCTCGCCCTGAACGGGGGCGCGTCAACTCTTGCCGTCGCGCTCCAATGCCGCCTTGACCGCCGCCGGGTCGACCTTGATCGTGACCCCGGCGCGTTCCTTTTGCAGCTGCATCGCGACCCGCGAGTCACGGCCGTCCCAGCCGCGGTTCAATGCCGCGGTCAGTTCGCCGTGCGCCAGGTTGGCCATCGGCATCGGCACCTTGAGCTCGCGCGCAAGCTCGGTGGCAAGGGTCACGTCCTTATGCGCCAGCCGCAGCGCGAAATCGGGCGGGTCGTAGCTATCGGTCAGGAAATGGTCGCCGAGCGCGTCGAAGGTGCGGCGCCTGCCGCCGGCGCCCTGGCGCACCGCCTCCCATAGCGCGAGCGGCTCGACCCCTGCCTTGACCCCCATCGTGAACACCTCGGCGAGGCAGGTCTGGATCGCGTAGCCGGCGCAATTGTGCACCAGCTTCGCCACCGAGCCGGCGCCGATCGGGCCGATATAGCGCGCCTGGTCGCCGAGCGCGTCGAGCACCTTCTTGTGGCGGTTGAAGATCTGCTCGTCGCCGCCGATCCACAACGCCAGCCGCCCCGAAGCCGCGCCGCGCGGCCCGCCGCTGACCGGCGCGTCGAGCATGTAGACGTGCTTTTCGGAAAACCGCCGGTTGATCTCCCTAACGAGCGTGGGCGAGTTGGTCGACAGGTCGAAATAGGCGCTGCCATCCTTCATCCCTGCGAGGAGGCCGTTCGGCCCGAGCGCCACCGCCTCGACCTCCGGCGGACCGGGCAATGAGGTGAAGATGATTTCGCATTGCTCGGCAAGCGCCTTCGGGCTGTCGGCCCACACCGCGCCAGCCGCGAGATGGCGCTCGGCGGCGGCGCGCCGGATGTCGTGGACGACGAGCTCATGCCCCGCCTTCTGCAGATTGGCCGCCATGCTGGCACCCATCGTGCCGAGCCCGATGAAACCGACTTTCATGCGATATCTCCCGAATAAGAGCCCCTCTCCCGCATCGCGGGAGAGGGTGCCTGAGGGCGAAGCCCGAAGGCGGGTGAGGGTAACTGCCGACCGAAAGCCCCTCACCCTCCCAGCGCTTTCGCGCCGGGCCCCTCCCTCTCCCGCATGCGGGAGAGGGGCTTTATGCCTTACCGCGTCGCGAACACGTCCTTCGCGATCTGCGCCGCGGTCATCGCCGCCGGCCAGCCGGCGTAAAAGGCGAGGTGGGTGATGATCTCGCTGATTTCCTGCTTGGTGACGCCATTATCGAGGGCGCGGTTGAGATGGCCGGGCAATTGCCGCTCGCGGCCGAGCGCGATCAGGGTCGCGACGACGATCAGGCTGCGGTCGCGCTTCTTCAGGCCGGGACGCTCCCAGACCTCGCCGAACAGCACCTTCTCGCTGTAATTGATCAGGTCGGGAACGACATCGCGGACCGCGTCGCGCGACGCATTTGCTTGCGATTGGGCCATGGCTTCCTCCGGTTTGGGATTGGGGGTTTGATAAGGCCGGCACCGTAGCATGCCGACCCGCGCCCGCAACACCCGCGGGCGGGAGGCGAGTATGCGGCCGTGATGTTTCGCGTCAGATCGTTCGCAAGCCGAGAAACCTCACCATCGGTCGATACCGTCATCGATTGGGATCAGGTCTCGGACCGTAACGACTGTCGTCGAGATTGCCTTGCCAACGGACCTTTCCTGCCAGTTTTAAGATCTCTTCCTGTTCCTTGACCCGGATCAGCATGCGCAATCCCGCCTCGGCCACGGCTCTCTTAGTCTTGAGGCCGGAGAGGTTCAGCGCCTTGCGAATGAGCTCGTCGTCGATCGCGATGTTCGTCCGAATGCTCAAATCCTATGCGCCTGCGGCGAGCGCCTCGTCGAGGTCGCGGATCAGATCCTCGGCGGTTTCGAGCCCCACGGACAGGCGCACGACGTCGGGGCCGGCGCCGGCCGCCTCGCGCTGCTCGTCCGAGAGCTGCCGGTGCGTCGTCGAAGCCGGGTGCAGGATCAGGCTGCGGGTGTCGCCGATATTGGCGAGATGCGAGAACAGCCCGACATTCTCGACCAGCTTGATGCCGGCTTCGTAGCCGCCCTTGACCCCGAACGTGAAAACGGCGCCGGCGCCCTTCGGCACGTATTTGCGGGCGAGCTGGTAATACGGGCTGCTCTCCAGCCCGGCATAGGACACCCAGGCGACCTTCGGATGATGCGCGAGAAATTCCGCCACCTTCTTGGCATTCTCGACATGCCGGTCCATGCGCAGATGCAAGGTCTCGACGCCGGTCAGGGTCAGGAACGCGTTCATCGGCGACAGGGTCGGGCCGAAATCGCGCAACGCCACCGCCCGCGCCTTGGTCGTGAAGGCGAAATCGCCGAAATTCTCGAAGAATTTGAGGCCGTGATAAGCCGGCTCCGGCTCGGTCAGCGACGGGAAGCGGTTGCCTTGCGACCAGTCGAACCGGCCGGATTCGACGACCATCCCGCCGAGCGAATGCCCGTGCCCGGAAAGGAACTTGGTCGTCGAATGACAGACGATGTCGGCGCCCCATTCGAACGGCCGGCATAGATAGGGCGTCGCCAGCGTGTTGTCGACGATCAGCGGGATGCCGGCATCATGCGCGACCGTCGCGACCTTCTCGATATCGACGATGATGCCGCCGGGGTTGGCGAGGTTCTCGACAAAGATCGCCTTGCATCGCGGGGTCAGCGCCCGGCGGAAATTCTCCGGGTCGGTCGGATCGACGAAATGGCATGTCCAGCCGAGCTTCTTGAACGACAGACCGAACTGGGTCAGCGAACCGCCATAGAGATTGCGCGACGCGACGAACTCGTCGCCCGGCTGCAACAAGGTGAAGAAGATCAGGAACTGCGCGGCATGGCCGGAAGCCGCTGCGACCGCGGCGCGGCCGCCTTCGAGGCTGGCGATGCGCTCTTCGAGCACCGACACGGTCGGGTTGGTCAGGCGCGAATAGATGTAGCCGAAATTGTGCAGGTTGAAGAGCGAGGCGGCGTGGTCGACATCGTCGAACACGTAGGCGGTCGTCTGGTAGATCGGCGTCGAGCGCGCCCCAGTCACCGGGTCGGGCGCGGCGCCGGCATGGATCGTCCGGGTCTCGAAGCCGTAGCTGAGATTGTGCGACGAGGACGGCCGCTCCTTGGCGCGGCCCCCTTTGACTGACCGGGGACGCGGCGCCTGCGGCGCGCGGTTCTGGATGATCGCGCTGTTGACGCCGCTCCACGACAATTCGCCGGCAAGCCGGCCGAATTCGATCTTCGGGCAGCGGTTCATGATGATCTCGATTCCGGCCGCCTCGCCGAGCGCCGCCGCCTCGTCGTTGCGGATGCCGAGCTGCATCCACACGACCGGGGCGCCGATCGCGATCGCATCCTTGACGATCGCCGGCGTCTCCTTGGCCGCGCGGAACACGTCGACCATGTCGACCTGGTCGGGAATGTCGCGCAGCGAGGCGTAGACCTTCTCGCCGAGCAATTCCTGGCCGGCGATCCCCGGATTGACCGGGATCACCCGGTAGCCTTTGCCCTGCAGGTATTTCATCACGAAATAGCTCGGCCGGTTCCAGTTGGACGAGGCCCCGACCATCGCGATCGTGCGCACCCGTTCGAGAATCGCGCGCAGCTGGGCATCGGAATAGGGGATTGGATCGAGCTGGCTCATATGTCTCCCTCCGGAGGCAGGGTTCACAGTTTAGCGCAGCCGCGCCATCGAGGCTTCAGCCGCGCGGCCGGCGCTGGAACCGCAGGAACGCCGGCGTGCGCCCGGCGGCGCGCGCCTTCGCCTCGTAGCGCGTCGCGGGCCAATCCTTCGGGCGCTCGCGCCAATCGGCGGGGCGCCGCGCCAGCCACGCGAAATCCGGATGCGCAATCGTGTGCTCCAGCATCCAGGCGAGGTAGTCGCGGTCGTCGGTGGCGAGGCGCAGTTCAGCACCGTCGCTCATCGCCGCGCCGAGCAGGTCGAGCGTCGCCGGCGCGACCAGGCGGCGCTTATGGTGCCGCCGCTTCGGCCAGGGATCGGGGAACAGGATGAACACACGGCCGATCGAGCGCGGCGGCAACGCGGCGAGCAATAGCCGTGCATCGTCGGTGAACAGGCGGACATTGCCGAGGCCGCGGCGCGCCACCTCGCCGAGCAGCCGCACGATGCCGTCCTCGAACACCTCGCAGCCGATAAAGCCGATCTCCGGGTGATGCTCGACCTGTTCGGCCAGGTGCTCGCCGGCGCCGAACCCGATCTCGAGCCAGACATCCCGTACCGGCATCGGGAATAGAGAGCGCGGATCGAGCGGCCCTGCCTGCGGCAGGTCAATCGTCAGCCGCGGCAGCAATTCCTGTTGGAGTTGGCGCTGGCCGGGCCGCAACGGCCGCGCTCGCCGCCGGCCGTACAATCTGCCGGGCGGCAGGCTCGTGGTCGCGTCGCTACTCATGACCATAATTGGTCATTCCGGGGCGCCGCGCAGCGGCGAGCCCGAAATCCATGAACACTCGCCTCTGAAATATGGATTCCGGGCTCGCGGGGTTGCCGCGCCCCGGAATGACAAAGGATTAGAACGCGCGGCGCAGCTCGTCGACCAGGTCGAGGCGCTCCCAGGAGAAGCCGCCATCCGTTTCCGGTGGGCGACCGAAATGGCCGTAGGCGGCGGTGCGGGCATAGATCGGCTTGTTGAGCCCGAGATGGGTGCGGATGCCGCGCGGCGACAAATCCATCAGCTCCTGCAGGACGCGCGACAGCTTGTCCTCGTCGACCTTGGCCGTGCCGTCGGTCTCGACATAAACCGACAGCGGCTTGGCGATGCCGATCGCATAGGCGACCTGGATCGTGCAGCGCTCGGCGAGGCCCGCCGCGACGACGTTCTTGGCGAGATAGCGCGCGGCATAGGCGGCCGAGCGGTCGACCTTTGTCGGGTCCTTGCCGGAAAAGGCGCCGCCGCCATGCGGCGCGGCGCCGCCATAAGTATCGACGATGATCTTGCGGCCGGTCAGGCCGCAATCGCCGTCCGGCCCGCCGATCACAAACCGGCCGGTCGGGTTGATGTAGAAATGCGCCTCGTCGCACATCCAGCCCTGGGGCAGGACATTGACGACATGCGGCCGCACGATCTCGCGCACCTCCTCGGGGCCGATGCTCGGATCGTGCTGCGTCGAGACCAGCACCGCCGCCGCCCCGACCGGCTTTCCCGCGACATATTGCAGCGTGACCTGGCTCTTGGCGTCGGGGCCGAGCAGGGGCGCCGCGCCGGAATGGCGGGCTTCCGCCAGGGAGCGCAGGATTGCGTGCGCGTAAAAGATCGGCGCCGGCATCAGCTCGGGGGTCTCGGAACAGGCATAGCCGAACATCATGCCCTGGTCGCCGGCGCCCTCATCCTTGTTGCCGGCGGCGTCGACGCCCTGGGCGATGTCGGTCGATTGCGGATGGATGAAGCAATCGATCTGCGCCCGTTGCCAGTGAAACCCTTCCTGCTCGTAGCCGATGTCGCGGATCGCATGCCGCGCCACATCGATCAGCGTGTCCTTGGTGATCGAGGCGGGACCCCGGGTTTCGCCGGCCAGCACGATGCGGTTGGTGGTCGCCATCGTCTCGACGCCGCAGCGCGCCTGCGGCTCCGCCGCGAGATAGGTGTCGACGATCGCATCGGAGATGCGGTCGCAAACCTTGTCGGGATGACCCTCCGAGACCGACTCGCTGGTAAAAACAAAATCGTGCTTCGCCAAGAGCATCTCCTGTTAAACAGGCTACACCAATCCCTGGGGGTGCCATCGGCGGTACATTCCGATCGTGACGCGATCGGCCCGCTGGCCCTGTGCCTTGTTGTCGAATGCCATGCCGCGAGCGTCAAGCCCGATCTTCCCAGAGGCGTCCCCCAGCCGGGCGCTCCCACAAGGGTCGACTGCACCGTCCGAGACTATTTCGGCTCGCCCCCGACGGCCAGGCCTTTCGCCAGATCGAGCAACTGGCGGCGCAATGTCGGATTGTCGATCGCGTAGAACGCATTGACGAGCTCGATCGTGTCGCGCCGTTGCAGCAGATCGGACTGGAACGCCTCCGCTGGCGGTTCGGCAAAGCCCGAGAGAGAGCCTGCGTCACTATAACCCTCGTAGAAGAACGGGACCTTTACGTCGAGAACCTTGCCTATGTGGTACAGCCGGCTGGCGCTGATGCGGTTGGCGGCGCGTTCGTATTTCTGCACCTGCTGAAAGGTCAACCCAAGCTCGGCCGCCAGCTTCTCCTGGCTCATCCCCAGCTCGATGCGGCGCAGCCGGACGCGCGAACCGACATGGATGTCGACCGGGTGCGGCGTGTCGGCCTTGCGGCGGCCCCGTCCTCCCGGTCTTGCTGATCTCGGCATGACGGCTCGCGCGCAATCCAACGGCACGAGCGTGATATGGCATACGATAGTATGCGATCAATGGCGACGCACAACCTTAAATGGTAAATATCAATCGGCGATTGCGGCAGCGCGCCTGTGCTCAAGCGGCCGAGTGTCGCAGGCGAGTCAGGACCGGGACGAGGCCGGCGATCAGCAGGACCAGGAACAACCAGTCGCCGGTGCGGCTGTACGGCGTCGGCGGGCCGGCTTCGGGCAACCTCACATCGATGTATCCAATCGTGTCGAGAGCCATGCCGGAAAGGATGCGGCCCTCTGCGTCGACGACCCCGCTGATGCCGTTATTGGCGACACGGACGAGCGGAAGCCCCTCTTCGATCGCGCGGGTGCGGGCGATCGCGAAATGCTGGAAGGGGCCGGAGCTGCGGCCATACCACGCATCATTGGTCACGTTCAGGATCCAGGCCGGGCGCGACTCCGGGTCGATCGCCGCGGCGGGGAAGATCGCCTCGTAGCAGACCAGCGGCGCGAAGCCGGGAAGCCGAGGCAAGGCGATGCTCTGCGGACCGGGACCGGGGCTCAGATCGATCGCGCCCGGGGTGATCTTGCCGATCGGCAGCAGGCCGCGGAAGGGCACGTACTCGCCGAACGGCACGAGATGCGCCTTGTCGTAATGGGCACGGATCGCGCCGTCATGATCCACCGCCTCGATGCTGTTCCACACCTGGACCACCGGACCGGGCGACGGATTGCCGCGCAACGCGCCGGTGATCACATAACCGTCCTTCGGTGCGACCGCGGCAATCGCGGTCCGGCGGGCGGCGTCGCGCTCGATCAGAAAGGTCGCGGCCGCTTCCGGCCATAGCACCGCGGCGAGCGGGTGGTCGGCGGGGCTCGCGCTAAGCTCAATCAGCCGGTGGAAATTCGCGTCGGCCGCGTCGGGGTCCCATTTCAGGCTCTGCGGGATCGACGGCTGTACCAGACGCAGCCAGGTCGCGGTCGAGACGGTCGGCAACAGATGCAGCCGCACCGCTCCGGCTGTCGCCGGCACCACGATCAGCAACAGCGCGGCGATTGCCGGAGCCGCCCGTCGCAACCCGGAAAGCGGCAGCAGCGACGGCGTTCCTAACAGGGAAGGCAGGACGGCCGCCAGCACGGTCAGGAAGCTCAGCCCATAAATGCCGATCCAGGCGACGCTCTGCAAAACGAGCAGCGACCCGGGAAACCCGCCCGACCAGGCGTAGCCGACCAGGTTCCATGGCAGACCGGTCAAGGCATGACCGCGCGCCCACTCGGCGGCGCACCACGCGACCGCGAACAAGCAGATCCGGAGATCAGCCGACAAGCGCCATCGCGAACTGCCTAAAGCCGTGACCAGCAGCGCCGCTGCCGGCCAGAACGCCAGCAATGCAGGCAAGCCGAGCACGGCAAAGGGCAATGCCCACCAGAAACTGCCGATGTCGACGAACAATGCCGCGGCAACCCAATAGAGGCCGGCGACAAAAAACCCGAGCCCGAACACATAGCCGAGCCGAGCCGACGCCCAGCTGCTGGCGCTCCCCTCGTCGAGCCATAAGAGCCCGGGGAAAGCGATGAAAATCAGCGGCGTCAGATCGATCGGCGGCAACGCGCCTGCGAGCAGCGCGCCGAGCACGAACGCCAGACCGTAGCGATGCCAGCCGGACAGCGCCGCGATCTCCTGCGCCAGCCGGCACAGCGGTGTTTCCATCCGGGCGCCGGGACGGACCCGCAGCGCCGAGCTGGCAGGGGAGCTATCGGAGGAGCTGTCAGGCACTGGCGACGCCCTTGCCGCCGTTTGCCGCCGGCAGGCCGCGCACCCGCAGGCGCTTGATCCGGCGGGGATCGGCGTCCAGCACCTCGAACTCGATCCCGTTGGGATGGGCGATCACCTCGCCGCGCTTCGGCACCCTTCCGGCCAGCGTGAAGACGAGCCCGCCGAGCGTATCCACCGACTCCTGGTCGCCGGGCGGTCGCAGCCGGGCGCCGTGCTGTTCTTCGAGCGCTTCGATCGGGATCCGTGCATCGGCGATGATACTGCCGTCCGGTCGCTCGATCAGGACCGGCGCCACGTCGACATCATGCTCGTCCTCGATCTCGCCAACGATCTCCTCGATCAGATCCTCGATCGTCACCAGCCCGTCGATGCCGCCGAACTCGTCGATCACCATCGCGATGTGGGTGCGCGCCTGGCGCATCTGGACCAGCAGGTCGAGGATCGGCACCGACGGCGCGACGAAGAGGACCTTGCGCAACAGGCGCGTCAGCTTGACCGGACGGCGGTCCGCCACCGGCCCAAGCACGTCCTTGACGTGCACGAAGCCGATCACGTCGTCGAGCGTCTCGCGATAGACCGGTATGCGCGAATGGCCCTGCTCGACCATGCATTTGATGACTTCCGGGAAGGGCTGATCGACATCGAGCGCAACGATATCGACGCGCGGCACCATGACGTCGGCGGCGTTGCGCCCGTGGCCTTTGAGGACATTGCCGATCAGCACCCGCTCCTGCGGCGTGATCGGCGAGCCGAGCTCGGTGGCGGCGGTCGCGACCAGGGCATCGATCGTCTCGCGCTGGCCGCGAGGCCGTCGCAATAGCCGCAAAAGGGTGCGCAACCGCGACAGCGACCCCGGTTGCTCGGGAGGCTCAGGCTGGCCGTCGGTTACCGGCGGCTCGGTATCGCTCATCAAAAAGGGGCCCGGGTTGCCGTGCTCACATAATACCGCGATAGGGATCTGGTACCCCCAGCCCGGCCAATATCTTTATCTCTCGGGCTTCCATCGCGGCCGCTTCCGCGGCTTCTTCATGATCGAGGCCGAGCAGGTGAAGGACGCCATGCACGATGAGATGGCGCAGGTGATTCGTCAGAGGCTTCTGCTGCTCGGCCGCTTCCCGGCGCACCGTCTCGAAGGCGAGCACGACGTCGCCGAGCAGCACCGGCGCGTCCGATTGCGACGAATCGGGCATGCCCTGCGGGAATGCCAGCACGTTGGTCGATATGTCGTTGCCGCGATAGGTGTGGTTGAGATGCCGCTGCTCGGCATCATCGGCGAGCGTGACATCGACAATGAAGCGGCTGGCGTCTGCGCTGTCGAGGAGCGCCGCCTGCGCCGCGCCCGCGGCGATCGCCGCCGCATCAGGGCATTCGTCGAACCAGGCGTTGCAGGAAACCGTCACCTCGACCGATGGCGCGGTGGACAGTTCGCTCATTTCGGCTGGTTGCCGCCGCGCCCAGGGAGCTCCCTTGCTCGGTCTCGGGCGTCGTAGGCGCCGACGATCCGCGCCACCAGCGGATGGCGCACCACGTCCTTCTCGGTAAAGCGCACGATCGCGATGTTCTCGACGTCGCGCAGCGCCTCGAGCGCGTCCGAAAGTCCCGAGCGGGCGCCGGTCGGCAGATCGACCTGGCTCGGGTCGCCGGTCACGACCATGCGCGAGCCTTCGCCAAGCCGGGTCAGAAACATCTTCATCTGCACCGGCGTCGTGTTCTGCGCCTCGTCCAGGATCACGAAGGCGCGCGCCAGGGTGCGACCCCGCATGAAGGCGATCGGCGCCACCTCGATTTCGCCGCTGGCGAGCCGCTTGGCGATCTGATCGGCCGGCAGCATGTCGTTGAGCGCGTCGAAGATCGGCCGCAGATAAGGATCGACCTTGTCGCGCAGATCGCCCGGCAGAAAGCCGAGCCGCTCGCCGGCCTCAACCGCCGGCCGCGACAGGATGACCCGTTCGACCTGACCGCCCATCAACAGATCGATCGCCGCGGCGACCGCGAGATAGGTCTTGCCGGTGCCGGCCGGCCCAAGGCCGAACACCAGCTCGTTCTCGCGCATCGCCTTGACATAGGCGGCCTGCCCCGCCGAGCGCGGCGCGATCCGCCGCTTGCGGGTGCGGAACCCGGCATCCTCGCGCCACAGGCTGAGGCTCTTATCCTCGGTTTCGGCCTGCGCCAGACGCAACGCCGCTTCAACCGCGGCGAGGTCGATCTCGTCGCCGCGCTTCAGCCGGTCATAAAGCCGCGACAAGGCGAGCCGCGCGACCTCGGTCGCCGAAGCCGGCCCGGCGATCGCCAGCCGGTTGCCGCGCGATACCAATGACACGCCGAGCTGGCGTTCGATGCGGTCGAGATGCTGGTCGCGCTCGCCATAGAGCAATGGCAGCAGCAGATTGTCGTCGAATTCGATCTGGCTGCGCCCGGCAGCCGCGGCCTCGCTGACGGCTTGTGGTGGGACGCCGCTCATGCCGCATGCACTCCTTCGGCTATCGCCGTCTCGGCGATCGCGCCGGCGAGGCTGTTCGGCTCGACGGCGCGGATCATGACCGGCACGATCTCGCCGATGCGATCCGGTGCGGCTTCGGCATGAACGCTTTGCAGATAGGGGCTGCGGCCGATCAGCTGGCCGGGATGCCGCCCCGGCTTTTCGAACAGCACCGGCAGGACATGCCCGACGCAGCTTTCGTTGAAGGCGCGCTGCTGTCGTTGCAACACGGCCTGCAGCGCCGCGAGCCGCTCCGCCTTGACCGGCCCCGGCACCGGATCCGC
>Ga0209488_10004149_pt1 | contig 11422 bp, 9 predicted proteins | sample Rivendell_Oct201_8_FD_188349 | JGI IMG/M metagenome (GOLD analysis project Ga0209488, IMG submission 188349) | Vadose zone soil microbial communities from the Eel River Critical Zone Observatory, Northern California, USA -... | ecosystem: Environmental > Terrestrial > Soil > Vadose zone >... | reverse complement strand
CTTCAGCGCCTATGATTCCGCCACCGGCAAAGTGCTGTGGACGCACCAGACCGGCGCAAATGTCGGCGCGCCGCCAATGTCCTACGCGGTGAATGGGCGGCAGTTCGTCGCCGTCGCGACCGGTGCAGCGCCCGGGCCTGGCGGGCCAGGCCAACCCGGCGCGATCAGGGTTTTTGCCTTGCTGCAATGAGGCTCGAGTTCCGATCAATTCGGACGGATCGCCAATGACCAAAGAGCAGTGGACACCTCTGACTCAAGGTCGGGATAATGCATTCGAGCTGAAATAGCGTCGCTCGGGTTGCGGACAAGTCCCCTCGCTCTGCGCGCAGTCACCGATGAGCTTCGTCTATGCCTATGTCGGAACACCAACCGCGTTTTGGAATTTAGCGAGCATTGCTTCGAACATTGAGGTCAACCGGCTATCCTCAATGTGTTGCCAAGTCGACGCGATTGACCCAGAGCAGACTCAAGCCGCCCCAGCCAGTCAATCGCGAGTCGTTTCGCGTCTCGACCCAAACAGCATGTATCCAATTGGGTGTCGGCGTTTACTGAGCAGCCAGCCGGGCGCCGTCAGGCCGGCGACGGCTCGGCTCAACCGTCGCTCCGGAAATCCGGCTTCACTCCGCCTTGATGCTCGCGGCCGTGATGATCCGCGTCCAGCGCGCAATCTCGCCCTTGACTAGGATAGCGAGTTGTTGCTGCCCGCGTTTCGACTTCTCCGGAATATCCAAGCCGAGGTCGAGCAGGCGCTTGCGCACGGTCTCGTCGTCGAGCGCCTTGTCGAGCGCCTCGGTGAGCTTGTCGACGACCGTCTTCGGTGTCCCCTTGGGCGCAAACAAGGCGTTCCAGGCCGACGCCTGGAACGCGGGCAAGCCGGCTTCCTTCGACGTTGGGACATTCGGCAGGGTCGGATTGCGCTGGGCGGTTCCGACCGCATAGGCCTTGACCGTGCCGCTCCGGGCCTGCTGGAAGACCTCCGGGATGGTGGCGCACATGTAGTCGACCTGGCCGGCGAGTAACGCATTTAGGGCGGGCGCGCCGCCAGTGAAGGGCACGAAGGTCGGCTTCACGCCGAGAAGCGAGTTGAGCAGCAGACACGTGAAGTGCGTGATCGAGCCGACGCCGGCGTGCGCCACATTCAGCTTCTCGGCATTCACCTTCGCGTAGGCGATGAATTCCTTTAAGTCGATGGGCGGAAGGTCCTTCCGCGCCGTAATCACGACCGGCAGACTGGCGACCATGCCGATCGGCTCGAAGTCGGCATCCGGCTTGTAGGCGAGGTTCGGATAGAACGCTACCGCTGCAGCATGCGTCCCCGCTTGGCCCTCCAGGATGGTGTAGCCGTCGGGGTTGGCGCGCATCACCCGGGTCGAGCCGATGGTTCCGCCGGCCCCAACAACGTTCTCGACGACAAACTGTTGTCCGAGCGTGCGCGAGAGGTGCTCACTGACGATGCGGACAACGAGATCACCCGTCCCGCCGGCGGCGAACGGAACGATGATCGTGACTGGCCGCGTCGGATAAGTTTGCGCCCTTGCGATTCGCGGCATGGCCGGCAGAGCGGCAGCACCCGCTATCAAATGCATAAATTGACGGCGTTGAAGCGTCATGGCGTTCTCCTCTGGTGCCGGAGCTTGTGAGAAGCCTAGTCTGGTACGTCGGGCTCGTTCGCGAGCCTCGATCGCAAAAATAGCGGATGCGGTTATGCGCGCATAGTGCTACTTCGAGATATAGGTATCTCGACCTTGTGATAAGGTGCCGCGATGCAAGTAAGCGATCGAATCGGCCGCCGGATGAAACTGCACGACCTGAACGTGCTGATGGTGGTTGTGCAGGTGGGCAGCATGAATAAAGCAGCCGCGCTGCTGAATACCAGGCAGTCTGCCATTTCCAGATCGATCGCGGAGTTGGAGCGCGCCATTGGGGTGCAACTGCTCGACCGCAACCCCCAGGGCGTCGAGCCGACCGAATACGGTCGCGCCTTGCTCGATGGCGGAGCGGCCATGTTTGATGAGTTGCGGCAAGCGGTGAAGAAGATCGAGTTTCTAGCTGACCCCACGGCTGGGGAAGTGCGGATCGGATGCACCTTTTCCCTGGCCACAAGCTTCGTTTTCGCCGCCGTCGATCGGCTCTCCCTACGCTATCCGCGCACCGTGCTTCACGTCGTGCCCACACAAACGGACGCGTTGCATCCTGGATTGAGCGAGCGCAACTTCGACTTGGCGATTACACAGAGATTCGGTCCCTTTGCCGACGACCGGCTCGGGTTCGAAACCCTCTATGACGACACATTTGTCGTCCTGGCAGGCGCGCAAAATTCGTGGGTTCGTCGGCGCAGCATCGATCTTGCCGATCTGGTTAACGAATCGTGGGTGCTGCCACCACCGGAAAGCGCGCTTGCGTCGATTTATATGGAAGCCTTCCGTGCCAACGGGCTCCACTATCCTCGCGCGGCTGTGTTCACCGTTCCCACCGAGTTGCGGATTAGCCTGGTGTCGACCGGGCGGTTTCTTACCATTATCCCGGCTTCCATACTGAGATTTCCCACCAGACGCAGCGGGTTCAAGATATTGCCAGTCAAACTGCCGCTTGCCCGGATGCCAATCGGAGTTGCCACACTAAAGAATCGCACGCTTAGCCCTGTCGCGCAGCTTTTCATCCAGCAAGCCCGCGAGGTCGCAAAGGCGCGTAGCCGCCGGTAAGGAGCAAATTGTGACGCGGTGTGTCGGGTTTTGGTCCAGACCATCGATTGCTGCACAGCAACGAACACGTCGGCTTTCTGGGGTCGAGCGACCACTCACTTCGCGCGCGACAGAATCGTCTACGCGCGCTGCTTCTGTCCGGGCGTGACGCTGGAAACGACCATGATGGCGTTTTCTTGAGCGTGCTCGCAGCATCGAGGTATTCGATGATGCGCTGGGCGCGCTCGCCGTCCGCGATGAGCTTTTGGATTCTGCAGCGTTTCCTTTGCCGTCTTCCTGCAGGAACGCGAGGCGCGTTGGTGCCAGTCAGCCCGGCGCGATCAGGGTTTTTGCATTGCCGCAGTGAGGGGGACCAATCCTGTCTCAGAACCCAAATGCGCCAGCGCCGAAATGCAGGCGTTGGGTGATGTCAGCGCTGCCCTTGCTGGTGGGATAGGCATAGTCGACACGGAGCGGTCCGAACATGGAATCCCAGACGAGGCCCGCCCCGACAGACGACCGGATGGCTCGCGAATTGCTGACCTGAAGAGATTGCGACAGCGCCGGCAATGAACTCGATCCTTTCGTGCCCCAAAGACTGCCGGCGTCGGTGAATGCCGCCACCTTCAAGTTGGCTTCGGGTGGGATCAACGGCATAGGTGTCTGCAGCTCGACTGTCGTAGCCCAAAAGACGTTGCCGCCGATGTTGTCGTGGGTCGTGCCTGCGGTTAGATCGCGCGGGCCGAAGCCGTTGACCGCAAAGCCGCGCACGTATTGTGGGCCACCAAAAAATCCGTTCAGCAGCGGTAGTTGTTGACCTCCCCACGGCGCCGCGTATCCGCCCTGCGCGCGCACCATGCCGACCACATCGTTGCTCAATTCGCGATAGTACTGCAGGTCAGCTGTGGTTCTGGCAAACTTCACATCTCCGCCAAGCCCTGCCACGTCCTCGTTGATAGTGGCACGAAAGCCGTTGTGCGGATTCCTTTGGTTGTCCAGGGTGCTGTAGGTGAACCCGGTGCCGATGGAGGATACCCACTGCGGACCGGCGAGAGCCGCCTGTTGGATCGGAAGCGAAGCAAGCCCCCTTGTGGGATCGAGCGTCACCTGCTGATTATAGATCGAATAGCGTAATTGTGCGCCGAGTTCCTCGTTCAGCGGCGCCGCAAGCGTGAGCCTCGCCCCGTAGGTAAGCGTGTCGTAGGCCTGATAGCTGCTGGACGTCGTCTGCTTATCGAACACTGCGACGCCAAGCGAGGCGCGACTGCCCAGAAAATATGGTTCCGTGAAGCCGAGGTCAAAGCCATTCGAATATTGGCCAAAACTCACGGCCGCCTTGATGAATTCGCCGCGTCCCAGGAGATTTCTTTCGCTGACACTGACCTGGGCGAGGAAGCCGTCGGCAGTGGAGTAGCCGCCTCCAATCATATAGTCACCGGTGTCCTGTTCCTCGACGGTGACATTGACGACGACGCGATCCGGCGTGGAGCCGGGTTCTTTATTGATCTTGACGACCTTGAAGAATCCAAGGGCTTTCAGGCGGCGTTCGCCACGGTCAATCAGGGCCCGGTTGTAGGGATCGCCTTCGCCGACATCTAATTCCCGACGGATGACGCGATCCTCCGTCTTGGCGTTACCGTGAATGACGATGCGCTCGACGTAGAGACGAGGTCCGGGCTCGATATTGTATGTGAGATTGATGATATGCTGGCCGGGCACACGATCGCCGCGTGGCCGCACGTTTGCAAACGGTTCCCCCGCCTTCGCCATCGCGATCGAGAGGTCGTCGACTGTCTTCTCCGCCGCGTCGGCACTGTAGATGTCGAGCGGTTGCGTTCGCAGGTGCCGTTGCAGCACCGCGGCGTCAATATTCCCAAGGTTGGACTTGATCTCCACCGTCCCGACCCGATAGCGCTCGCCTTCTTCGATGCGGAATGTGACCACAATGCCCTTCTTGTCGGGAACGTATTGTGCTTCGGCCATCACGACGCGCATATCGATATAGCCGCGATTTAGATAGAAGCGGCGCAATTGATTGCGGTCTTCCTCGATCCGATCCGGGTCGTAGATATCGTTGTCGAGCAGGAAGCTCAGGAAATTGGTCTGACCGCTCTTGATGGCGTTCTTAAGTGTGGAGGAGCTGAAGGCCTTGTTGCCTGCGAAAACAATTTGCCGAACGCCGGTCCTTCGGCCTTCGTCAATTTCGAATACGAGATCACCCAGACTGTCGCCAGCCGCGATGATCTTGGGCTCGACCTTCGCATCGAAGCGCCCCGCCCGCCGGTACAGCTCCGTGATCTGTTGGACGTCGCGTTGCACCAACCCAGTCGCCAGCGGCCCGCGTTCTTTCGAATGCGTCTCCTTCTGGAGCTGCTCGTCCTTGATCTTCTTGTTACCCTGGAAGGCAACGCGCCTGATGACCTTGTTCTCAACCACCTTTACGACGATGCGGTCGCCTCGCCGCGAGATGTTCACATCCTGAAAACGGTTGGTTGCATAAAGCGCCTTCAGGGCTTGATCGAGCCGGGTTCCATCGAGCGGGGCGCCCTGTTGATTGACGTATGACCGGATCGTATCGGCTTCGACGATGCGATTGCCAATGACATCGATACCACTGTCGCTCGCCCACGCCATTTGGCAAAGCAAGACCGACGCGATCCCTACCGCAACGATGATGGCGCACCAAGGGCCCCTACAGCGCATTACGCTACCTCCCGGACCACCATATTTCACACTGGGGCGGCGAGACCTTGACCGCACCTGGAAGAGAATGGGGTCGTGTTGAGGCCAAGTTGGAGCAACTCTCGACAAGCTGGAGCAACTCCTGGCGTGTCGGCGACACCAAAAGCGCCCGGCCAAAGCGCGGGCACATCCAAAAAGGGAACTCGGTTACCCGCGAAAATCGCTTTGTCACGAGACGTTAGGCACAATCCAAGATTGTTTTCCGCAGTAATTGGCCCGCGTGTTATTGAAGACAAAGCCCTTCGAAATCTGCGTGGTATTGCCGATGCTCAATGTTCCAAAGGATACTCACCACAGTCAAATCGTTCTCTATAACGATGACCAGACCCCGTGGCAGTTTGTGGTCGACCTGTTGCAATCGGTCTTCGGTAAGACAGAAACCGAGGCTCGCGCTTTCGCCACAAAGATCGAAACCCAGGGTGAAGCCATTTGCGGTTCCTATCCGCCGAAAGTCCTGAAGCCCTGCTTCAGGCCGCTCAAGACCGCATCGAGGCGGACCGTCATTCGTTGGTCATTGCTTGCTATCCGATGAACGGGCTTGGCGAGACGCACGCACGTTGCAGCATCTGTGGTGCCGCACCTCCGCCAGCACATATTCTTCATCGTGGCGCCGCCGGGTCGATGTGTAACGCGTGTGCAAACGTCGCAGCCAGCCGTCTGACCGAAGCGGTCCACGACCGAGAGTTCAAATACATCCATACTGCGATCACTTGGCACTTCGCGGGCATTCCAAAAGATCAGCTCGTGAACACGTCGCGGCGCTTCCCGGGACACATGCGCCCGGATGTGCAGGCGGCCATCAACGCGTTGTTCCCGGCGCCGCCGAACCGGTTCTTCGGATCTTCGAGAAGCACCGTTACGAGACTATGACGCTGGCCGCATTGATGATCGATGGGGAGCAAGCTCTCACTGTTGCGCCCGCGCAATATCAGGATGTCGACATCGGTAACGATAAGCCTGTCAGATGCCTCAACAACGGCGTCTGGCTCTGTCGCGATGCCGACCTGCGCTATGTCGTTGTGCTGTCGTTCCATCGCGAATTCGGCCAGGAGGCCGGCATGTGCGTGGAAATTGCCGTTCCGGCCGGGACCAAAGGCAGCGACTTCGTTCACCGCTGCTTTGGCCAGTTCGAGGTCGCCGTCAATGCATCCACCAGTTATCGCGGCAAAATCCTGTCGCTCGACGACGACGGCGATTACCGTGGTCGCACGAAAGGCATGACGGTGCACCGCCTGCTGGCCGTTCACCGCGACCAGGTGATCCTGCCGGAGGCCACCTTGAGGCTGCTGGACCGGAACGTTCTGAAGTTCGTTGAGAGCCGCAACGCATTGCGCGCCCTCGGACAGTCGACGCGCAAGGGAATTCTGCTATACGGGCCACCGGGCACAGGCAAAACGCACACCATCCGCTACTTGGCCAGCAACCTGCCGGGACACACGACGCTGATCATCACCGCAGGACAAGTCGCCCTCCTCGGTGTCTATATGTCCCTTGCCCGCCTGTTGCAACCGACCCTCGTCGTGATCGAAGATGTGGATCTGATCGCGCGAGATCGCGAGGAAATGGGCAGCCCGTGCGAGGAATCCCTTCTCAACAAACTGCTGAATGAGATGGACGGTTTGAAGGAGGACGCCGACATTCTGTTCGTGCTGACGACCAATCGGCCGGAGCAGCTGGAAATTGCGTTAGCGGGTCGTCCCGGTCGCATCGATCAGGCAATCGAAATACCATTGCCGGACTCCGCCGGCCGCGAGAAACTGGTGCGGCTCTATGGCAAAGGCCTGAACCTCAGCCAAGCCGTTGCCGCCGAATCGGTGAAGCATACGGAAGGGGTCAGCGCGGCGTTCATCAAAGAATTGATGCGGCGGACAGCCCAAGCGAGCCTGCTCCGACAAAGTACTCAGGGCGTGACCGTCGGCGACCTCGAAGAGGCACTCGACGACATGCTGTTTTCGGGCGGCAAGCTCAATGTCAAACTCCTGGGCGGCGCCCAGATGGTGATCTGACCACAATGTCTTTTTCATAGGCCGGCGGATCGTGCAGGTGACATGCGACCAACGGCCCGTCCGGCATTGGCCGCAGTGCCGGCTCCTCGCTGATGCAGCGGTCGAAGGCGTAGGGGCAGCGCGTATGGAAGCGACAGCCCGTGGGCGGGTCGATCGGGCTCGGAATGTCGCCCTTGAGAATGATCCGGGTTCGAGCCGCGCCAGGCCGTGGAACCGGGACGGCGGAGAGCAGGGCCTCCGTGTAGGGATGCTTGGGTGCGGCAAATATCTGGCGCTTGTGGCCCAATTCGACAATCTTGCCGAGATACATGACGGCGACCCGGTGGGTCATATGCTCGACGATCGCCAGATCGTGGCTGATGAACAGCAACGCCATGCCAAGCTCGCGCTGCAGATCCTGCAATAGATTCACGATCTGCGCTTTGACGGACACATCGAGCGCGGAAACTGCCTCGTCGCAAACGATGAGGTCCGGACCGGCTGCGAGCGCGCGCGCAATCGCGATGCGCTGGCGCTGGCCGCCGGAGAACTCGTGGGGCCAGCGCGCGGCGGCATCGCGCGGCAACCGGACCTTGTCGAGGAGCGCGTCGATCCGCGCCGCCAGATCGGCGGACGATTGGGCGAGGCCAAAGTTCCGGATCGGTTCGGCGAGCAGGTCGCGCACCCGCATGCGCGGATTGAGGCTGGAGAACGGATCCTGGAACACCACCTGGACCCGCCGCCGCAGGGGCCGGAGCGTGCTGGCCGCCATGTCGTCGATGCGTTGGCCGTCAAGCACCACCTGGCCGGCGGTGATCTCAAACAGCCGCAGGATGGCGCGGCCGACGGTCGACTTGCCGCAGCCGGATTCGCCGACGAGCGCCAATGTCTCTCCCTTGTCGATGTGGAAGGACACACCGTCGACCGCATAAACCACGCGCGATCGCGCGAGGCCGCCGCGCACCGGGAAATGTTTCTTGAGATCATTGACGGCGAGCAGCGGTACGCTCATGCGGGCACCATTTCCTTGGGTGCCAAATCCTTAGGTGCGAAGTGGCAAGCCGCAACGTGACCCGCGGCCTTTTCTTCGAGTGCCGGCGCGACCTGCCGACAGATATCCTGGGTGAAGGTGCATCGGTTTGCGAACACGCAACCCACGATGCGCTGCTTCAGGTTCGGCACCACGCCGGGGATTTCAGCAAGTCTCGTCGCTTTGCCGGCAACGGATGCGCCGAGCTTCGGCACGGCCGCGAGCAGGCCCTGCGTATAGGGGTGGCGCGGCGCCCGGAACAGGTCGGCGACCTTGGCCTCTTCCACCTTGCGGCCGGCATACATCACCATGACGCGCTCGGCGATCTCCGCCACCACGCCGAGATCATGGGTGATGAGGATGATGGCGGCGCCGACACGGCTTTTGAGGTCGGCCAAGAGGTCGAGGATTTGCGCCTGGATGGTGACGTCGAGGGCCGTGGTCGGCTCGTCCGCGATCAGGAGCTTGGGATTGCAGGCGAGCGCGATGGCGATCATCACCCGCTGCCGCATGCCGCCCGAAAGCTGGTGCGGGTATTCGCCCGCGCGCCGGCGCGGCTCTGCGATGCCGACCAGGCTGAGCATCTCCACCGCGCGTTCCATCACCGCCCTGCGGTCGAGTTGCTGATGCAGCCGCAGTGTTTCGGCGATCTGGCCGCCGACGGTGAGCACCGGATTGAGGCTCGTCATCGGTTCTTGAAACACCATGCTGATGTGGTTGCCGCGAATGTCACGCATGGCACGTTCGGGAAGCTTCAGGAGGTCGGTGCCCTCGAAGCGGATCTTGCCGGCGATCCTGCCGGGCGGCTGCGGTACGAGCCGCATGATCGAGTTCGCGGTGACCGACTTGCCGCAGCCGCTCTCGCCGACGATCGCCAAGGTTTCACCACGCTCAACCTCGAACGACACGCCGTCGACCGCGCGGTTCACGCCGTCAGGAGTGCGAAAATGCGTCTGCAGGTTTTCAACATCGAGCAGCGCCATATCAGCGTCTCACAGCCGTTTGGCCATGCGCGGATCCAGCGCGTCGCGCAGGCCGTCGCCAAGCAGGTTGACGGCGAGCACCGTCAGCGAGAGGAACAGCGCCGGGAAGAACACGATGTAGGGTTTGACCTGCCATAGTGCGCGCCCCTCCGCCATGATGTTGCCCCAGGACGGGATCGTGGGCGGAGTGCCGGCGCCGATGAAGGACAGGATCGCTTCGACGATCATCGCGCTGCCGCAGACGTAGGTCGCCTGCACAGTCATGGGCGCGAGCGTATTCGGCAGGATGTGGCGCAGGATGATCATCGGGGTGCGGGTGCCGGCCGCGACGGCAGCGTCCACATAGGGCTGCTCGCGCAGCGACAGCACGACGCTGCGCACGAGGCGCGATACGCGGGGAATTTCCGCGATGGTGATGGCTGTGATTACGTTGCGGACGCTGCCGCGGGTAAGCGCCATCAGGGCAACCGCGAGCAGGATCGGCGGAATCGACATCAACCCGTCCATCACCCGCATGATGATGCTGTCGACCGAGCGGATGAAGCCGGAGACAAGGCCGATCGAAAGACCCGCGAGCGAGGCCAGGATCGCGACCGAAAAGCCGACCGTGAGCGATACCCGCGTGCCGTAGAGGACGCGGGAATAGATGTCGCGTCCCAGCATGTCGCTGCCGAACCAGAACGCCGCCGACGGTTCCCGGGTGCGCCGCGACGGCGCGAGCGCGGTCGGGTCGACGGTGCCGAGCCACGGCGCCAGCAGCGCGATCGCCAGCATCGCCAGCACCAGCGCGCCGCCGATGGCGATTGCGGGATGGCGTCGCGCAAATCCCCAAAGGCCGCGTCGCGGCTTCACTGGTGCAAATAGATCCGGCAGATCCGGCGCCGGCGTTGCGGTAACGGCTGCCGTGATGGTGGGCACGACGGTCAATAGCGGATCCTCGGGTCGAGCACGGTGTAGAGCAGGTCGACAGCCAAATTGACGATTACGTAGACGAAGCTGAACAGCAGCACGACGCCCTGGATAACCGGATAGTCGCGACGCAGGATGGCGTCGACGGTGAGGCGGCCGACGCCAGGGATCGCGAATACGGTCTCGGTCACCACCGCGCCGCCGATCAGCAGCGCGACGCCGATGCCGATCACCGTGACGATCGGCACGGCGGCGTTCTTGAGCGCATGCACGAACAGGATGCCGGTCTGGCCGATGCCCTTGGCACGGGCGGTGCGGATATAGTCCTGCTGCAACACCTCCAGCATGGCTGCGCGGGTGGTGCGGGCGATCAGCGCGATATAGACGCAGCCCAGTGTCAGGGCCGGGAGGATCAGGTGTTCGATCCACGGCTCAAGGCCCTCCGACAACGGCGTATAACCCTGCACCGGCAGCCAATCGAGCTGAAGCGCAAACACAAAGGCGAGCAGATAGCCGATCACGAACACAGGCACCGAGAAACCCAGCACGGCGAATGCCATGATGGCGCGGTCAAGGATGGTGTCGGCCTGCCACGCCGCCACCACCCCGATCGGCACCGCGATCGAGACCGCGAATACCAGCGTGACAACCACCAGCGACAAAGTGGGCTCGATGCGTTGGGCGATCAGGGCTGCGACCGGTAGGTTGGTGAAGATCGAAGTGCCGAGATCGCCATGGAGAATCTGCCAGGCCCATTCGCCGAAGCGGATCAGGAACGGCCGATTGAGGCCGAGGCTCTCCCGGATGCGCTCGACGTCGGCAGGGGTGGCCTGGTCACCGGCGATGATCGCCGCCGGATCGCCGGGCGCGATGTAGAGCAGGCTGAACACGAACAGCGCCACGATTGCCATCACGGGGATGGTGGCCAGAACGCGCCTGATGACGTAGTTCAGCATGACGGCATGGTAGCAGGTTCAGAAATGTTCATCACTATCACTCGGACCTCGTCCCGCGGCGCAAGCCGCCGTGAGGAGGCCGCGTTCTTCCGGCGCCTTAGCCGGCGCACGCGGCCGTCTCGCGCCGGCTAAGGCG
>Ga0209488_10004148_pt1 | contig 11423 bp, 9 predicted proteins | sample Rivendell_Oct201_8_FD_188349 | JGI IMG/M metagenome (GOLD analysis project Ga0209488, IMG submission 188349) | Vadose zone soil microbial communities from the Eel River Critical Zone Observatory, Northern California, USA -... | ecosystem: Environmental > Terrestrial > Soil > Vadose zone >... | reverse complement strand
ACACGGGCCTGGAACATTTTCGCGATCTGGATGGCGGCAATGCCCACTCCTGAGTTCGCTCCGAGGATGAGTACGGTCTGACCGGGACGGATGGCGGCGCGTCCAGTGAGCATGTGCCATGCGGTCAGGAATACGAGGGGCACGCTGGCGGCCTGATTAAAATCGAGCGAATCGGGGATGGGAACGACGCTGACTGCCGGAACCGCAATCAGTTCGCAGTTGCCACCGTCGACGGCGTTGCCGAGGACAGTGAATTCGCGGCATTGGTTCTGAAGTCCGGCAACGCATTTCGGACAGCGATTGCAGAAATGCATGGGGGCAATGAGAACGCGTTGTCCGGGCTTTAGGCCGGTAACGTACTCGCCGACTTCGACGACTTCTCCGGCGATGTCGCTGCCGAGAATGTGCGGCAGATTCACTCCGGGGAGACCCTTGCGCACGAAGATGTCGAGATGGTTCATCGCGCAGGCCCGGACTAGGACCAAGACCTGGTCTTTACGGGGACGGGGATCGGGGACGTCTTCGTAGGTGAGGACTTCGGGTCCACCGAATTTGTGGATGCGGACGGCTTTCATCAGTTCCTGTTTAGCTCGGCTGCATTTCCCTATTTGGGACAGAATGCTATTTGGAAATGTACCAAAGATGCTGTGATGCACCGCACAGCCGTTTCGATAGCGGGCAGATAGCATTGGGTCGGGCCGACGTCTGGAGGGTGTTTCCAGTGGGTACTGGACACGGCCTGCGAAGCCGGTGAGTGGCGCATCAGCCACTGCAGTTCGAGTCTGCCGCCCTCCGTGCAGTCCACTCACAAAGTACTCTTGACAGCGAGCGTTGATGGCGAGACGATAAGAAGGCAGGCCGTGTAATCTAGTAGCCACTGGCGAAACACCAGTAGCCCCGGAGTGATGACCGGGGCTTTTGTTTTGCCCTGATTGACCTACTCCTGTTCACCAACTCATAATCACTGCTGTGGATATTTACGAAGAGATCGTCCGGCTGCGGCGGGCGGGGCGGCGCGGGGCAGTGGCGACTATCGTCAACGTGCGTGGTTCGATTCCTTCCTTCAAGACGGCCAAAATGCTGGTGCGCGACGATGGCTCCATCGCGGGCACGATCGGTGGTGGGTGCGTAGAGGCCGAGGTATGGCAGGCGGCGCGGGAGGTAATGGAATTGGAGAAGCCGCGGACGCTGACTTTCGATCTGAATCAGGATCCGAAGTACGACACTGGACTGGTATGCGGAGGGACGCTCGAAATTTTTATTGAGCCGGTGCTACCTCCAGCGGAACTTTATATATTCGGGGCAGGCCATGTCGCAGCAAGTCTTTACAAGGTCGCCCGGATTGCCGGTTTTGACATCACTGTGGTGGACGACCGGGAGGTTTATGCCAGCCGGGAGCGGTTTCCGGATGCGCAGGAAGTGATCGCGGAGGACTTCGACAAGGTCACGTCACGGCTCCAGCCCAGCGAGTCTTCATACATTGTGATTGTGACGCGCGGGCATCGCGATGACATGCGTGTGCTGCGATGGGCAGTGCAGACTCCGGCACGCTATGTCGGGATGATTGGATCGAAGCGGAAGACGATCACGATCTTCAAGGAGCTTCAAAAGGAAGGCCTGGCTCCCGAGCTCTTCGACCGGGTGTATGCGCCGGTGGGGCTGGATATCGGGGCGATTACTCCGGAAGAGATTGCTGTGGCGATCACGGCCGAACTGATTGCGAAGCGGCGGAATGTTGAGCGCGCGTTACCGCACATGAGTTGGTTCCAGCGGCGGGGACAAGAGTCTGCGATCGAACCGGAAGAGAAGATCAAGTAACAGATTTGGGCGCGAGCAAAGCCGCCCTTTCGTTGAGGCCTGCCGTTCTGATGTCGTCTCCCAAGGAAATCGAGATCAAGTTCCGCATCGCTGACTTGAGGGCGTTAACGCGCGCTTTGAGGCGGGCGGGGTTCAAACAGATTACGCGCTCTACCCATGAGATGAACGTTCTCTACGATCTGTCCGGGCAGAAACTGCGCAAGCGGGGCGAGATGTTACGGCTTCGCCAGTACGGAAAGAAATGGGTGTTAACCCACAAGGCGAAAGGTTCAGCCGGACGACACAAGGTGCGGGTAGAGCGGGAAACGGCGGTGGAAGATGGTAAACAGATGGACGGCATTCTCCGCGCACTGGGATTTGCTCCGGCATTCCGGTACGAAAAATTTCGCGCCGAATGGAGTGATGGCACGGGGCATGTCGTGGTGGATAAGACTCCGATTGGCAACTTCGGAGAGATTGAAGGAACACCGCGCTGGATTGATCACACAGCAAAGACCCTCGGGATTGCGCGGGAAGACTACATCACGCAGACGTATGCTCCGATGTTTTTCGAATGGAAACTGCGCACGGGTAGTCCGGCGGACGAGATGACGTTTCGGGCGGTGCGGACTAAGGGCGGGGGCAGAGGATCTGGTGGACGGGGCCGGTGAACGTGCCGGCTGCTAGCTACCGATCAGATACTCAAACTGGGCGGGTGTGACAGGGACGACGCTCAATCTTCCCTGCCGGACTAAGGGCGAATCTGCGAATAGTTTTTGAGTCTTGATTTCAGACAGCTTCTTAGGTGTCGCGATGGCTTTTCCGGCCTTGATCTTTACTTGCGGATTGCGCGGGTCGCTAACATCCACGGATTCGACAGTAGCAGTCCCTACTGCGCTTTTCTCATCGCCGGTGTGATAGATCACCAGCCGGTCGCCGGGCTTCATTGCGCGTAGATTCTTAACTGCCACGGGATTCGTCACGCCATCCCAGAGGGTCATCTTATCTTTTTCGAGATTGGCGAAAGAATATACAGTGGGCTCGGTTTTTAGAAGGTAGTCCATGGCCCACTATTGTACGAGACGAGTGTTGTCTTTTCTCTTTCAATAAAAAAGGGTGCCGACAGAGAGGCACCCCAAAATACTTGGTTGCGACAATAATTAGAAGATGAACTTGGCCGCCATTTGTAATTGACGTGCGCCGGTCGTGCCGTCCGGACGCCCGAGTTGGCTGAGGATCTGCCCAAAGACCGACGACCCGATCTGGTTACCCACAGCTGCGGGATCATCACCGGGGTTATTGAAGTTCGGGTGATTCATCACGTTGTAGGCCTCCAATCGCAATTCGATGGTTATGTTCTCCCAGATCCCCATTCGCTTCGCGACGGTCATATCCAGATTCACAAATGATGGGCCATGAAATTGGTTACGACCGATGGTCGCTGGAGTGTCAAACGCAGGGTTGGCGAACGCCGCGCGGTTGTTCGAGAAAAACACTTTCGTTCCAGAGGAGAAAGTACCGCCCCCGGCGAAAGGATTACCGACAAGATCCGCACGGTTGACGCGTCCCACGCGCAGGCTGTCGCGCGTTCCGAGTACGTCAAAGGGGCGCCCGGTTTGCATCGTCAAAATTCCGGTCATTTGGAATCCCTCGAGGACACGTCCCATGACTCCTTGATTCCAATAAGTCCTGCCTGCGCCCAACGGTAACTCCCAGACCGAATTGATGACTCCGACGTGACGGATGTCGTGATCGGAATTGCCGCGATCCAAGGCAGGCAGCAGCGGATCGCGGACAAAATTCACTTGTCCGGTTGCCGCCACGATTGGATCGTTGGCGTCGTCGATGGAATGCGCCCAGGTGTAGGAACCCTGTATCTGGAACCCGTGCGTGAACCGTTTGGTCAGTTTGGCCTGGAACGCGTTGTAGTTGGCGTTGCCGTCACTTTTGTTGAGCGCAGCCGAAAACGTGTTCCGGCCGATGGCATTGTGCGCCACGCCGTTGAAAGGCAAAACTCCATTCTCCAGCCCGGAATACAGGTTCAAGCTGGCAACATTGGCGGATGCGCATTGGCCTGTTGGGGTGTTGAAGCCGTGGTTGTCAGCATTGTCGGGCACGCAAAATGCCACCAATCGCTGCACCAGGGCCGGGTCCGGCGGGTTTGCGTCGAACACGCGGAAAACATGATGGCTGCTGTTCCCCACGTAGCTCACGTCCACCACCACATTTCCCCGCAATTCACGCTGAATTCCGAAGAACCAGCTATTCGTCACCGGATTGCGGAAGTGGGAGTCAAAGATGACCGGAGCCAGTAAGGCGCCGTCCGGAACCGACGGGTTGGGCGTTTGCTCTGGTACCGTGAAGGGAAATCCTCCTATGCCGTATCCATCATTAATCGTGTTGAGGACGTTCGGATTGCTATAGTCCTGCTCAAATGGCGGATTGCCCCGAGCATTACCAAAAAGATTGCCGAACACCCGATCGTGGAAAATTCCAAAGGATGCGCGAACCGCTGTCTTGCCGTCCCTCCACGGATCCCACGAGAAACCGATACGCGGTTCGAAATTGGAGTAATCGTCATTAAACAACTGATGCCCCGTCCCTGGACCGACAGTGCTGAAGACAACCGGGAAAGTCCTCGGATCGGTAAGTAAGTTTGAAAGGTTGTTATGTAACTCGTAGGGAACGCCGTTGAGTTGGTAGCGGGCACCTACATTCAGAGTAATGTTTGGCCGCACTTTCCAGCTGTCCTGCACGAAGAAACTGCCTTCCTGTTGGCGGAAGTCTTTGTTGTCGGTGGCATGGCGAAGTCCAGCTTTATCGAAGAACTGTGCGTTCAAGTCCGAGATCACGAACCCATAAAACGCTGAAATAGCGTCGTTGAAAGCGGCGTCGGAGACTCCGATTCCGAGACTATCAAAGCCGCCACCCGTGACTGTGCCGAGCCGCGTTTCAACCTGGCGCCGACTATTGAAGTTATTGTCGCCGGACTCATTCACTCTCCGGAAATCGCCGCCAAACTTAAATGTATGAGGGCCTTTTACCCAGGTGAAAATGTCGGCAAAGCTAATGGTACCCGTCTTTCTCGCCTGGCCGTCGGACAGCAGGGCCCCCGCTCCGCCGCAACCCAGAGTGGAAAACGGACTGACGTTAAAATCCGTGCCGTTCCCAAATTGATCGACCGGAAAAAACGAGTCGAGCACATTCAACCCGCCGCAACCAAATCCCGAGAAAATGTGGTTCCAACCGAACGTGAAGCTGTTGATCAGGTTCGGATGGAGGGTTGAAATCAGGTTCGCTGCTCCGCCGGTCGCAATTGATTTGCTGGAAATCGCTCCCACGTTGTTCGGCAGGACCGCATCCGAAAACGGGTTCGGATCTTTGAAATCATTGTAGCCATAGCGAAAGCTGAATACCTCGGTGCGGGTGAACTGATGATCAATCTTGCCCGTCGCCTGATAGCTGTGCTGATCCGACGAATTCGGGAAAAACAAGATTCCGCTGAATCCATCGCCTGTTGGAACACTCGGATTCTTATACAAGCTGAACATCTGTTGGACGGTTGGGTCGGGAGGAAGGTTCGTAACACCGGTTCCGAAGAAATCCAGATTTGAGGAAAACGCTTGATTGTCCGGAGATCCCTGTCTCAGGTCAATCGTCCGCGTAATCGGTTGATTGTTGTCGTCAATGCCGTTAAAGGTGAAAAGGCCGTTCCTGTAGTCCTGTGTTGGAACAACGGCCGGGTTGGTCAGCGACGTGCGAAACCGTTGCAGCTCGTGATTGAAAAAGAAAAACGTCTTGTTCTTCCAGATCGGCCCGCCGAGGGAGTACCCGAACTGGTTGCGATCATAAGGGTTGAGAGGGCCGTCTGCGGGACGATTGAACCAGTCGCGTGCACCGCCGATCTTTTCATAGCGCCCAAACCAGTAAGCGTTACCGTGAAACTTGTTGCTGCCGCTTTTCGTGACCACGTCGATAATGGCGCCCGTGTTGCGTCCGTATTCAGCGTTGAAATTGTTGGTGATGACGCGAAATTCTTCAGTCGATTCCGGATTCGCGGCCAGTGCACCGCCAGGAATTCCGGGAACCGATGTGTCGTTGTTGTCGACGCCGTCGAGCAGGAAGTTATTGTTGCGCTCGCGCTCTCCGTTGACGTTGAAACCACCCAAAGAACTGTTCGCCTGCGCCGTTCCTGGCGATAGCAACACCAGTTCATAAGGGTTGCGTGTGATCAGCGGCAGAGCCTCCATGCGCTTCGAATCCACCAGGTTCGAAACCTGCGAGTCTTCAGTTTCGATGGGCGCAAGCGTGTCGGTGGTGACGCTGATACTTTCCTGCGCAGCGCCCAGCTTCAGCTGCGCGTTTAGGGGAACCGACAGCGATGTAGAGACCTGGACGTTGTTGAACACCAGATTGGGGAATCCGGTTTTCTCTATGGTCATGGTGTAAGTGCCCGGCGCGAGACTGGTGAGGCTGTAATTTCCTGAATCGCTGGTTGCAACCGAACGCACTGCTCCGGTTGCGGAGTTCGTTGCGGTAACGTTCGCTGCCTGCACTACTGCACCCGAAGGGTCGGTGACTACGCCGGCGATTGATCCAGTGCCGGCCTGGGCCGCAGCAAAACTGCAGATGAAGATAACAACACAAGTCAACAGCAGCCTCATGCTTCGCATCTATTTCCTCCAAAAAATCACTGGTTCGGTGCTGGCGATAGCAGTTCAGTTTCGTGATTACTTGGAAATGGCAATCAGTTGGCCAATTCTGTCAGCGGATGTCAGCAGGATGTAAATTGCGTGGAGCTTTCTTGTGTTGCGTTGCGACCGCTCTGATTAGGAATTAGGAGTGTGAACACATTGTCACGGAGTAACCCGCGGAAAAGCGGCGCGGGGAAACACAAGAGTTGTTGTGCGTTAACTGCTGTCTTGTTTTTGGGTGCGGAAAAACTTCGTGGAGAGGCGATATGTCTTCTGGAACTTTTTCAGGAGCACTCTACGGAATCACGTAGGCGTTTGATCGCAAAGAATAACGCGCTTTCCAACACACACACAACGCACAACCATGTCAACACTGTTGAGGAAATTGGGAGTGTTGATACGCCGTCTGGGAGCCAGTGAAAGCAAAAGCTCTGTGAACCTCTTATGCTGTTCCGGTGTTGGCAAGGGCTTCCACGGCTTCCCACGTGGTGGGAAAGGTCATGAAGAAATTGTGCACGTTGGTAATTTTCAAAACCTTCATCACTCTCGGAGTGACGCCGGTCAACACCAGGCAGCGTCCGCTCTTCTGATGGGAGACGTACGTAGCTACCAGCGAGCCCAACCCTACCGAATCAATGTATGGAACGTCCGACAGGTCGAGGATCATGGTCTCCGCACTTTCGTTGCGCACGGAACGCTCGAAGTGCGGAGTGGTTTCGATCGTGAGCGGCCCATGCAGCAGCAGGACGCGCTGTTCGTCCGTAACTCCGGCAAAACGCTCGACTGTCAGTTCGTGAGCAACCATGGCAGGGGATTGTAGGACACTATGACAGCATCTGTCACCTGTGGGAAGAACGCCAGACTGGGCGTCTAGCATGGGGCCTGAGGAAATCTCGGCCGAATGAATCTAACTTCTCAGTCCTGCAACTCTACTGCGGCTTTTGGTCGGGAGCTTTCGGCTCTGACTTCTGCTCGGGAGGCTTCGTCTCTTCTTTCTTGGCTTCGGGATGATCTTCGTAAATCGAATACTGTCCCTGGGGACGCTTCAGTTTGATGGTGATCGTCATGTCGGGTGTGTTGACGTCGTAGTCTTCGCCAAAAGTCTGAAAGCCCTGCGCCAGAACTTGAACGCGCAGCGGTCCGTATGGAACGCCGTCAAAATTGGTTTTGCCATCGGTGTTGGTCTTGAGCTGAAGTCCCGAGTTCTTCTGCTTTCCCTTCTTGCCTACGGGATGCATAATGACGCTGGCATTCTTCACCGGCTTGCCGTTGTAGTCGCGCAAGACGACGAATGCGACAGCGGCGTATTGCTCATCATCCTGCGCCGAGGCTAGTCCAGCCAGTGCAAGTCCGAATATTACGCCACACGCAATCAGGGCCTTTCTGGTCATAGCTCCTCAAGTATAGCTGGGAAGACCTTTCCCGATGGAGCTGCGATCAAGATGTTTTCGCTATTTTGTCACCTCGAAAAAAAGGGTCAAGAGATCTTAACCGCAAAGAACGCGAAGTTGGCCGCCATTGGTAGACTCCCTTAGGTTTCAAGCGCGCCTCCGGGACGGTGATACGCTTTCTTCCGATGGCGGCACTTCACGTTAACTATCGTTTCGTGGTTGACTTTTGTAAGCGCACATCGCCCGGCGGACGAATCCTTGATTATGGCCGCGGATCGGGAGAAATCGTTAGAGCTGGTCTGGCTGCTGGAGTCGACATCAGCGGTTGTGAAACTTTTTATGCCGGTGGCCACGGAGTGGAATCCGCCGTTCAGGATCTACTAGGAATTCGTATTTTCAAAATGGGGAACGGGACGATACCGTTCCCTCCGGAGTCGTTCGATTGCGTTGTGAATAACCAGGTGTTTGAGCACGTCGAAGATCTCGATTTTGTGTTGTCGGAAATACGCCGTGTGCTTAAACGTGACGGCGTGTTGCTTTCGATGTTTCCGTCTGAGGATGTCGTTCGCGAGGGGCACTGCGGGGTCCCACTTGCACATCGGTTTGCCAAGTATCCGCGATTTGGATACTACTGGCTCCTGCTGGGACGACTGCTCGGATTTGGATATCACAAAAAAGGAATGCCGGCGCGACAATGGGCCAGGAATTTTCAGCATTGGCTCAACCACTATTGCACTTACCGGTCGAGACACGCAATCATGGTGGCCTTTCAACGGCATGGTCTTCCGGCGCAAGGGATCGAAGAGGAATACATTCGATTTCGCGGACTTCGGCTATTTACTCCGTGGATGTTGCGGAAACTGGGAGGGATGGTTCTCAAGTCCATCAAAGTCCAGCTAACAGCGGCTTCCGCGCCTGCGCCGATGGTTTCATTTAGAATCGCTGGCGATGATCTTTCGCAGCGACAATCGCAATCCTGAACAGATTCGGCCCGTCAACATCACACCGGACTTCATCTCAACCGCGGAAGGCTCTGCGCTGATCGAAGTCGGCAATACGCGCGTTATCTGCACTGCTTCCGTGGAAGAAACCGTCCCGGCATTCCTGCGCAATTCCGGCAAGGGATGGATCTCCAGCGAGTATGGAATGCTGCCACGCGCGACGCTCACGCGCACTGCGCGCGAGTCCGCCAAGGGACGTCCGAGCGGACGCACGCAGGAGATCCAGCGATTGATCGGACGCTCTCTGCGAGCGGTTGCGGATCTGAAACGACTGGGCGAGCGGACGATCTGGATCGACTGCGATGTCATCCAGGCCGATGGGGGGACACGCACGGCATCGATTACCGGCGCATTTGTCGCTATGGGCCTGGCTTTGCAGAGACTGGTCGATGCCGGCACGCTGACATCGGCGCCTATCAGGGATTTTGTGGCCGCCATCAGCGTCGGCATTGTGGATGGCGAAGTGTTGCTGGATCTCAACTACGAAGAAGACTCGCGCGCGGACGTCGATATGAACGTGGTCATGACAGCTGGCAACAAGATCGTGGAATTGCAGGCCACGGCGGAACATCAGGTGTTTGACGATGCGCAACTGGCAAAAATGATGTCGCTGGCGCGACAGGGGATTCAGTCGTTGATCGCCAAACAGCAGGCACTGCTGGGAACGCTGGCCTTAAGACAGTGACCCCGTTGCGAGCATGGCTGCTCGCACTCAGGATTGGGTGATGGTGCAGTTTGAAAGAGATTCGTATCAGGGCATGCCGTCATGCATGCCGCCAAGAGCAGTTAGAGTGTTCAGGCTTTAGCCACTGTGGGCGAGCCCGGGCGGCTAAAGCCGTTCAGGTTGTGGCCTTTGGTGGCATCGCTGAAGCGATGCCCTGATACGGATCTTTTCTCGAACTGCACTATTATCCAGGATTGCCGGCAGGATGCCGGCGCTACGCTTTGGTTTAGAATAATAGGTTGCACTCTTCATAGAATCGAACTCCTCGGAGGATCGTCATGAAACTCACCCCCGGAAAACTCAAGGGGCTCAAAGCAGTGTCGAACGAGCGCGGCATTATTGCCGCTGCTGCTATGGACCAACGCGGTTCGCTGCAAAAATCGCTGGCCAAAGAAAAAGGCGGCGAAGTGACCGATGCGATGATGGAAGAATTCAAGACGCTGGTCACGGAAGTGCTCACGCCGCATGCAACGGCAATCTTGCTCGATCCTGAATGGGGACTGCCCGCGGCCAAGCGTCGCGCGAAGAATGCTGGACTGCTGCTCGCCTATGAAAAGACCGGTTACGACAAGACTGGCCTCGGCCGCCTCGGGGATCTGCTCGATCATTGGTCTGCACGGCGCCTGAAGGAAGCGGGCGCGGACTGCGTCAAGATTCTGCTCTACTACACGCCCTTCGATCCCAAGGACGTCAACGACAAAAAGCACGCATGGGTTGAGCGGATTGGAGACGAGTGCCGCGGCAATGACATTCCGTATTTCCTCGAGTTCGTCGGGTACGAGGAAGGCGCGGACGAGAAGGGGTTGGAGTATGCGAAGAAGAAGCCGCAGATCGTCACCGAGAGCATGAAAGAATTCAGCAAAGACCGCTACGGGGTCGACGTTCTGAAAGTCGAAGTGCCGGTGAACATGAAGTTTGTCGAAGGCACGAGATCGTTCGGCGGCCAGAAGGCTTACACCAAGCATGAAGCGATTGAATTGTTCCACAAGGCTGCCAGCGTCGCGTCTAAGCCGTTCATCTATCTTTCAGCGGGAGTCAGTAACGCAGAGTTCAGCGAAACGCTGGAACTGGCGGGTGAATCGGGCGTGAAGTTCAACGGCGTACTCTGCGGACGCGCGACCTGGAAAGATGGAATCCCGGTTTACGCGAAACAAGGTGCGGCGGCGTTCCGCACGTGGCTGGAGACCGAAGGCGTGAAGAACATCAACAACGTCAACGAGAAGTTGAAGGCTGCGACTTCGTGGCATTCGATTTACGAGTTGGAGCCGGCGCTGACGGCGGTGTAGCTTATTCCTGTGTGCTGCGGCGTTTGTTTTCAGCCGATTTTGAGCCCTAGCTATTTGTTGTAGCGGAGGTGCCCATGTTAGTGCTGAATCGGGCCTTGCTCTCTTTGCTTCTTCTGGGCGCCGGTGGCTCGCTGCCGAAGCTTGTAGTGCCCAACTTTCCCAGCTTCAAGCTGAAGACTCGCTACACCTTTGGTAATCAGTCATCTGCCGTGCATACGCTGTATCTGCAGGGTGCGCGCGTCCGCACAGAATTTGAGTCTGTCTTGCTTCCCCCAGGTGCCTCGACGCAAGCGCCCGTTACACTCGTCACGCAATGTGACCGGAAGCAAACCATCGCTTTTGATTCGCAGCACAAGACTTTCACGGAGTGGCCGATTCTCGAATGGAGCGATCGCATCAAGCGTGGCGGCGCCGCTCGTGTGATCTATTATTGGGCGGTCCGGGAAGACTTGATTCTGTTGCTTTACGCTTATCCAAAGAACGTGACGGCGGATCTGAGTCCCAAACAAGTGGCGCAATTGGCGAATGTA
>Ga0209488_10004147_pt1 | contig 11426 bp, 9 predicted proteins | sample Rivendell_Oct201_8_FD_188349 | JGI IMG/M metagenome (GOLD analysis project Ga0209488, IMG submission 188349) | Vadose zone soil microbial communities from the Eel River Critical Zone Observatory, Northern California, USA -... | ecosystem: Environmental > Terrestrial > Soil > Vadose zone >... | reverse complement strand
ATTCTTGCCGGCGGTCGAGGCGCCGTAAGGAATGCCCTTGAAGATGTGTACCGCATCTTTCGTTACACCGCGCACGCTGCCGTAGGCAGTCTTCGCGATTGGGGCGATCGGGGCGATCGTATCTCCGGCCGCGAAGGTGGAGCGGCCGCCGATCACGCCAGCGGCGACACCCGCGCTCAACGCAACGCCGGCGTGCAAGACAGAACGGCGCGAATAGCGATTCGATGTGCTCATAAGCCCCCCAAAAGCGATCGGAATTATTTATCGCGAGATTAAAGTCGCCGCCGCAGCGATTGTCGAGTGAAAAAACGTCGGCATTGCAAAGTCCCGATCAGCGCGTACCTTGACGGGGAACGAAAGCGACGGCCTGGAGTTTAGTTAGCCGACGCGGCTCAGTCCCCGGTCGGCGATACGCGGAATTCCTTGATCGACGGCAGCAAACTGAGGTCGTGAGTTAATTTGCTGGCATTCGCCGCGCGGCTCGAGCGAATGATCATGTGATACTCGAAGAAATTCGAATCCACATCGAGCCGGTAATTCAAATTGGCAATGCTGAAGCCGTGCTTCGACAGCAACGCTCGCATATCCGGTTCGGGCATCGCGGCATTGCGTTCGAACCGCACGAGAAAATGCGCGTAGAACTGCATCGGGATGCGGTTCTCGATCCATCTGAAAATCGACAAGGTGCCGAGCGTCAGAATCGTTGCGAGCACCGCCGGATAATACCAACCTATGCCTGCGAGGATGCCGATGGCGGCGGTGGTCCAAATCGATGCAGCCGTCGTGAGCCCGCGCACCAACAAACCATCCTTCATGATCGTGCCGGCGCCGAGAAAGCCGATGCCGGTCATGATGCCCTGCGCCAGTCGTGTCGGATCGATTGTGATGCGGCTGAGTGCGGAAAGGGGAAACCAGCGCGCTTCGAAAACGCTCACCAACATCAGGAGTGCCGTCGACATGCACACTAACGCGTGGGTCCGAAACCCAGCCGGTCTGCCATGATAACTCCGCTCCAATCCCACCAACCCGCCCATGACGAGCGCGGCCAGCAAGCGCATCGCGATGTCGAAATACACCGGATCGGCAAGGAGCGCAACCATAGATTCCTTACGCAAGCGACGACGTCGAACAATCTAACTCATATAAGAATGTCTTGCAGTGGTCAATCGTCCCGAGTAGGAACGCGATTTGCAGTTTTTGCAGTTGTTGCGCAAATGCCGAGCCGACGAACATTGCGGCGCAGATGGTTCTTCCAAGCCGATAGTCTTCCAAGCAATGGTCTTCCAAGCTACGGGCAATTGCTTCACCATGTGACTATGAATCTCGATGCGTCAGTTGATCTTGCGGGCATTGCACTACAGCCCGGCGAACCGACATTGCTGGGCGCGACTTGGACGGGCGCCGGCGTCAATTTTGCCGTGCAATGCGACGGTGCGCGCCGCGTTGATTTGTGTTTGTTCGACGCGAGCGGCGAGCGCGAAGTGGCGCGCCTCGGCATGCCGGATTTGACGCATGGTATTGCCTGCGGCTTTCTTCCGGCGCCCATCGGTGCGCCCGGCTTAATCTACGGTTATCGCGTCGACGGACCCTATGACCCTACGCATGGCATGCGCTTCAACTCGAACAAGTTGCTGATCGATCCGTATGCGCGTGCTCTGTCCGGCCGTTTCGAATGGAACGACGCCGTGTTCGGATTTTCTCACGAGGAAGGGGGCGACCATCCGGACGCGCGCGATAGCGCACCGCACGTTTACAAGAGCCGTGTGATTGACGCAAATTTTGACTGGGGCGACGATCATTCACCCGCGACCCCGTGGCGCGACAGCGTGGTCTACGAATTGCACGTCAAGGGCTTCACGCAACTCCACATGGATGTGCCGGAGAATTTACGCGGCAAGTATCTTGGGCTGGCTCACCCTGTAGTCATCAACCATCTCAAGCGTTTGGGAGTGACCGCGGTCGAGTTGCTGCCGGTGCAGTCCTTCATCAGCGAGCGCGAGACTCTGCGTCGCGATCTCAGCAACTACTGGGGCTACAACCCGATCGCTTATTTTGCGCCCGCGATGGAGTACGCGGTGTCCGACGCCGTGAACGAATTCAAACGCATGGTGAAAGCGCTGCATGCCGCCGGCATCGAAGTGATTTTGGATGTCGTCTTCAATCACACAGCGGAAGGCAATCAACTGGGGCCGACGCTCAGTCTCAAAGGCTTGAACAACGCCGGCTTCTACCGGCTGGATCCGCAGCAACCGCGTCTCTACCAGGATCGCACGGGTTGCGGCAACACCCTCGCCATCGGGCACGCACCGACGTTGCAATTGGTGATCGATTGTCTGCGCTATTGGGTCGAGGAAATGCGCGTCGACGGTTTTCGGTTCGATCTGGCGGCGGTGCTCGGCCGCGATGACGGGCGCTTCCGTACCGACGCGAGCTTCTTCAAAGCAGTGGCGGAGGAATCGAGTTTGCGCTACGTCAAGATGATCGCCGAACCGTGGGACGTGGGTCCGGACGGGTATCAACTCGGTCGCTTTCCGCCCGGCTGGTCCGAGTGGAACGATTTATATCGCGACACGACGCGTGGCTTTTGGCGCGGAAATCCGGGCGATTTAGGGCGTTTCGCGGAACGCTTCGCGGGCTCCAGCGATTTGTTTCGCGCCAGCGGCCGGCGACCCTCGGCCAGCGTCAACTACGTGAGTTGCCATGACGGCTTTACGCTTTACGACATCGTTGCCTACGAAGAGAAACACAACGAGGCGAACGGCGAGGAAAATCGGGACGGCCACAATCACAATCTGAGTTGGAATTGCGGCGTTGAAGGCCCCACCGACCGGAGCGACATAAACGATCTGCGTCAGCGGCAACTGCGCAACTTGCTCGGCACGCTGTTATTGTCGCAGGGCGTGCCGATGCTGCAAGCGGGCGACGAATTCGGGCGTACGCAACGCGGCAACAACAATGCCTATTGCCAGGACAACGCCATTAGTTGGGTCGACTGGAGCAGCGCCAAGGATTATTTCGAGCTCACCGATTTCGTTTGCGCATTGATTGCGTTGCGCCGGCGCTCGCCGGGATTGCGTCGCGAGACTTTTCTCAAAGGAGCGCGTCAATCCGATCGCGAGCACAAGGATGTGAGCTGGCGGCATCCCAGCGGCAATGAACTCAACGCCGGCGATTGGCACGATCCGGACGCGCGTTCGGTCGGCGTACTCATCGGTCATGCATTTGCGGACATGCACGGCAACGCAAACGGACACCTGCTCTATCTCTGCAACGCCGGCAGCGAGTCGATCACATTCGTCTTGCCGCGCGCGCTGCGCGGCGTCCAATGGCACGTCGTTTTCGATACAGCGCATTGGCATGCGCACGACGCGGCGCAGCGGCAGGTGCCTCACGATAATTATTTACTGGCGGCGCATTCGTCTGCCTTGCTGGCCGACGGTTACGCGCCCGCGAGTTTGCATATGGCGCGCGACGCGCATCACTGAACATGTCGCCGACGCAGCAAGCATTGTTGGATGAGTTTGCACGTCGACGCGGGTTGGGCGAGGCCTACTACGATCATCGCGGCGAGTTGCGGCACTTTACCGCCGCAGCGCGTCGCGCGATCCTGCAGGCGATGGGACTGCCGGTCGAAGACGAAGTCGCGTTGCAGACGCTACTCGCGAGCGAGTTGCAACGCACGCGCTCGGGACTAGGACCGAATGATTCGCCCGGCATTTGCTATCAGCCGGCGGTGCTGGCGGCGCGCAAATGTTGGGGACTCGGCATTCAGCTGTACACGTTGCGCTCGGCGCGCAATTGGGGAATGGGCGACTTCCGCGATCTGTGCGAATTGATCGAAGCGGCGGCGCCGCGCGGCTGCGAAGTGGTCGGGCTGAATCCCCTGCATGCGTTGTTCCTCGCCGACCCTGCGCTTTGCAGTCCGTACAGCCCATCGAGCCGACAGTTTTTGAATGTCTTATACATCTGCGTCGAGACGGTTCCGGAATTTCAATCCTGTTCGACCGTGCAGACATTGTGTTCGGATCCCTCGTTCCAAGCAGCGCTAGCTGTTTTGCGCGCGACCGACAGCGTGTTGTATCCGCAAGTAGCAACGTTGAAGTTGAGTGCGCTGCGATTGTTGTGCGAGGACTTTCTGCAAACGCAATTGCACGCCGGATCGGCACGCGGAGAAGCATTTCTCGAATTCGTTGCGGCAGGCGGCGAGGCGCTGCGCTTGCATGCTATTTTTGACGCCTTAGACACCCATTTTCGGGAGCGCGATCTCCAGGGTTGGCGTCGCTGGCCCGTGGAGTATCACAACCCGCACTCGCAAGCCGTGCAAGAATTCGCGGACACGCATTCCGGCGAGATCGAGTTCTATAAGTACGCGCAATGGCTCGCGGACGAACAGCTCGCGTTGGCGCAAGAGTTTGCGCACACGATGGGCATGCGCATCGGCCTGTACGGCGATCTTGCGGTTGGCGCAAGTCCCGACGGTTCCGAAGTTTGGTCTAATCAATCGCTCTACGTGGACGGCATAGCTATCGGCGCGCCGCCCGATCCCTTGGCGCTCAACGGACAGGATTGGGGCATTCCGCCCGTCGACCCTCATGCATTGCAGGCGCAAAACTATCGGCTCTTTGCGGAGATACTGCGCGCAAATATGCGGCACGTCGGCGCGCTACGTATCGATCATGTGATGTCTTTGTTTCGGCTGTGGTGGGTGCCGCGCGGCTTCAGCGCCGTGGAAGGGGTGTACGTGCACTACGCGCTCGGCGATGTGCTGACCGTGCTGGTTCGGGAGAGTCAAAGCGCACGGTGCCTCGTGATCGGCGAGGATTTAGGCACAGTGCCCGATGAAATTCGCAATGCGATGGAGCGGCAGCAGTTGTATCACTACAAAGTGCTGTTGTTCGAGAAAGACGGACACCGTTTTAAATCGTCGGGCGAATATCCGCACCATGCGATTGCGGCGGCAACGACTCACGATCTGCCGCCTCTGCGCGCATGGTGGCAGGGCGACGACTTGGAATTACGCGATCGCTTGGGGTTGTATCCGAATAGCGAGACCGCCAGCCGATTGCGCGAGGAACGAACGGCCGACCGTTACGCCTTGCTCAGCGCCTTGAACGAGTCGGGACTATGGGGTTGGGTGAGCGATCAATCGTTTCCCGAGTTCTCGCCGGCTTTGGCGCGTGCCATCCACTTGTATTTGGCGAAAACCGAGGCGGCCCTGGTGCTCGTACAACCTGAGGATCTGATCGGTATGACCGATCCGGTCAACGTGCCTGGCACACACGCCGAACACGCGAACTGGCAACGCAAGCTGTCGGCGACAACTCAAGACTTATTCTCGAACGAGGGAGTGCGCGAGACGCTGACCGCAATCAATAAGGCGCGTTACGGTCAAAACCCCAACGCTTGAGCGGAACCTGTGTGACACCCATCGGTCGAATCTGCGTCCTCATCAATCCTCTTTACATATGAACACCAAGCAATTCCTGAGTCGGCTCCAAACTAAAAGAGTCTGGCGCGAGTGGGTGTGGCCGTACTTGCTCATCGCCCTGGTTGTGATTCCCCTGCGGTCCGCCATCGCCGACAGCAATTGGGTGCCGAGCGGCTCGATGAAGCCGACACTGCTGGAAGGCGAGTTGATCTATGTGAATAAAATCGCCTACGACCTGCGCGTGCCGTTAACGCTTAAGCGCGTAGCGCGCTGGGACAATCCGAAAGCCGGCGATGTCGTCGTTTTCTTTTCGCCCGAAGACGGTCAACGACTGGTAAAGCGAGTCATCGCCGCACCCGGCGATACCGTTGAACTCCGAAAAGAAATTTTGGTCGTCAACGGGCAACCGCTGCGGTACGACGAGATCGACGCGACGCCGGTACGAGCCGAGGTGTACGAGGATCCGCATCCCATCGTCGTCGTCGAGCACGGTCCCAGTAAACCCCATGACGTGATGATTCTTCCGTCGCGATCCGCGCTACGCAGCTTCGCGCCGCTTACGGTTCCTGCCGGCAAGTACTTCATGATGGGAGATTCGCGCGACAATAGTTACGACTCGCGTTACTTCGGTTTTGTCGACCGCGAGCAGATCGTGGGCCGCGCCCAGCGAGTGATTGTGTCGTTCGACATCAACCGACACTTCGGCCCGCGGTTCGGACGCTTCTTCGAAGCCATATGAAGCAATCCAGAGTTTCGAGATAGGCCCCGAACATTTAACCAAACGCGCGTTGTAAGTCATGCAACGGCGCCAATTTAGCGATGAAACCGAATTGACCGTTGCGCATCTCCCCCGCGGCGGCGAGCAAGGATTGCAGCGCAATTCGCGACAACGCTCCGCCAATGCTCACGCGGCGAACGCCCACCTCACCCAATTGAGCGAGGGTGATCGCCGGATCGGCAAATCCCATCACGACATTCACGGGTTTCGACACTGCCGCGACAACGGTGCGCATTTGTTCGAGATCGCGCAACCCCGGCGCATACAGAACGTCGGCGCCCGCGGATTCGAAGGCCTGCAGACGCCTGATCGTGTCGTCCAGATCGCGACGGCCATGCAGAAAATTTTCGGCACGCGCGGTCAGGGTGAACGGTAGCGGCAAAGACTTCGCCAACTCCGCTGCAGCCTGCACACGCTCGACGGCGAGATTGAAGTCGTAGATCGGCGCTGCCCGGTTACCGGTGAAATCCTCGATCGATCCACCCACCGCGCCGCACTCGCAGGCGAGTCGAATGGTTTCCGCTGCCTGTCGCGGATCATCGGCAAAGCAATTTTCGAGATCGACGTTGACCGGCAGATGCGTTGCCGCGCAGATCAGCCGGCAGTTATCCAACACTTCCTGTTGGGTGACTTCCTTGCGGCCCAACATATTCGCCAGCCCTAAGCTGGTGGTTGCCAGCGCGTCGAAGCCCAGATTCTGGAGCAGCAATGCCGTGCCTCGATCCCATGGATTCGGAATGACGAAGGGTTGCGGGCGTTCGTGCAACGCTTTGAACGCGATTGCTTTAGCCAATTGATTCGCTACGTGATCTGGCACGATCGTCTCCTTTGCCTGCAAACAACGGGATGTGTGTGTTGGGTGAGATTCGATAAGTGAAATTGTTTTCAAGATGCGTGGCATTCAATCCGGAAGCGAGGAGAGCGGAGACACCGGCCCGTACAATTTGCAGAGCGAGTGGCTCGCCCGGACACGCATGAATTCCCGTGCCGAACGTGAATAAACGGCGATTTTCGCGATGCAAATCGAATCGCTCGGGCTGCGGATTTGCCGTCGGGTCACGATTCGCCGCAGCGAGGGCCACGATGATGGTGTCTCCGGATTTTACTTTCTCACCCAGTACGACGCCATCGGCAACTACGAAGCGACGCGTCGTGTGATTCGGCGGATCGTAACGAAGCACCTCGAGTAGCAAGTTGCGCAAAAGTTTTTGATCGGTGCTCGCCTCGTAAAGCATCTGTTTGCGACTGGCCAAGGCGAGCATCGTATTGCTAATCAGTCCGGCGGTCGCTTCGTAAGCCTGCGAGAGAAAGCCGATGGCATTGGCAATGATCGCATTTTGATCGGAACGGCCCACGCGCTCTGCCTCGCGCGCCAGCATGACGAGAAGATTGTTTTTTCCGTCGCGTAAACTCGTGTCGAGACGATTTCGAAATAGACTCCAAAGCTTTCCCGCTGCCACTTTCCCGCGCTCGATCTCTTCGCTAGAGGTCGACCCAAACACGCAACGCACGAATTCGCCGACCCACTCGCCGGTCCGATGCAGTTCTTCGTCGGGCAGCCCGAGAAGACTGCCGATAACATGCGGCGATAGTTGGAAAGCAAACTCGCTGACATGGGCGAGGTGCGTCGCGGGATCGAATTTGGCAAGCAGATAGCTAGCCCAACCAGCGCAGTGCTCACTCAATACCGAAGAGTCGATGGACGCGAGCGTCGCGCCCACCGCTCGATTGAGCGGGCAGTGTCCGCTACCGTCGTTCATGCGGATGAGTTGACGAAAAATATCCGCGGCCGGTGAACCTGCTAACGTCGGTGGAACCGGTTCAGTGACCGGACGCACTCGACACAATTCGTGCGTCAATACGGCCGTGACCGCATCGGCACTTGCCGCCACCCAGACGCCGAGCGTCTCATCGCGGCAAAACGGCATGTGCGCAACCAGGTGCGCGTAATACGGATACGGATCGGGATGAGTTGCTGCAGCGACAATATCGCTGGGGAAATCTGCGTTGACTGCCATTGCTCGATCGCCTTTGAAAACTAAAGGTTATCGACCGCCGCCCCGGCAGCGCTATCAAAATCTTGCTGGAATCATTTTCTAAGGAGTGCGCGGACTTGCGACAACGAACCGGTGGCAAGCAGATTCCGTGCGGCTGACGGCGTGAGTCCGAGTTCACGCCGGAACGACGCCGTGAAATGACTGTGATGCGAGTAGCCGAGAGAGAGCCCCAGGTGAGTGAGATCGCTCTCCCCCTCTTGCAGTCGCAGCAACGCCTCCTTACTGCGCAACTGCTGAATCTCCGACCACAGCGTCACGCCGGTCGCTTTTCGATAGACACGGCACAGGTGATACACCGACACGCCGAGCGTCGTAGCCAACTGTTCGAGCGAGATCGATTGCGCATAGCACGCGGCCAACAACGATCGCGTCTGCTGTGCCAATTTGTGATCGCGAGACGACACCGATATTGGGTTCACGCTCTCCCGGGCAAATAGCCGCTCACCTAACCCTACGATTGTCTCGTCCAGTTCGAGCGCGGAGTGAGTTTGGTTGCCCGCCGTTACTGCGAATAGCTGCAGTGCGAGCCGCAACTTCGTGCTAATCGGCAGCTGCCTGGCAAGAAATGGATTGGCGCGATCGACGACGCCTGGATCGTTCTGACCGAGCAAATCCAGCAGGAACGGTTCTTGAAAAACGATTGTAAGCTGCGTTTCGCCTGAGCCATACGGATGACTGACTCGATATTCCTCCCCGCGATTCGACAGCGTCACATGCGACGGTGTGTTTGCGAACTGTGCTCGACCGATGTGATGCACGTTGCTACCCGATAGAGGGACGCCTATCTGGTGGTCGGTTTTGCATTCTGCGCAACTCAGGCCGCGCTGAGCACGCAGGCAGCGCACCTTGTCGATGCGCGCCAACGGACCGGCGAACAAGGTTTGTTTGTCTTCCAAACTCACTGAATTCTCACGGGGATGCTCACAGCGGAAACTGGCGCTTGCGGAAACGTTAGCACAGCAGAATGTCCGCGAACTACTGGATCGTGATCTTCTGCCAGGCACGAGCGCGCCACCGCCAGAGCATGGTAAGTCCGAGCAGCACGATGTAGATCAGCAAAGCCCACCATCCGCCGATCGCACCGAAACCGAATTGTGGTAAGCCGCGAACCCAGCCGTTGTCGCCGTTAAACGTGGCCATATGTGCAATCGGCACAAAAATAAACCACGACAACACGATGACCAGCAACGCCGGAATGGTCGCATCGCCGGCGCCGCGCAGGCAGCAGCCGGACGCGATGTTAAGCCCATCGAATAACTGATACGCGCCGCCGATCCAAATGACGCTAATGCCAAGCGCAACGACGTCCATCGATTGCGCATCATGTCCGCTTACGAACAAGGGCAGCAGCCACGGGCCGGCCAACCCTAAAAATAATCCTGCGCACGCCATGTATCCGGTTGCTAGTTTGATGATGGCCGTGCCGATGCGGAATGCCCACTCGCGATCGCCGCTGCCGATCGATTGTCCGACCAGCGTCGTGCCGGCAAGCGCAGTGCCGACGGCCGGCATGTAAGCAATCGAAGTGAGCATCACCACTATTTGCGTGACCGCACCATCGACTGCACTGACGCGCACTTGCATCAACTGGAACAGTGCGATACCGACCATGTCGGCGGCAATCATCAGGCCCATCGGAAATCCGAGCTGCCACTGACTTGTCAGTAGCGCGAGGTTCGGCCGCCAAGTTAGCCGCGAGCGAAATTGCGCTTGGTAGCGCGAGGCGAGAAAGACGATCAGCCCTGCACTCGTACCGATCAGCATCGCGCAATTGGTCGCCCACGCCGAACCCCTGATCCCCATTTTCCATTCGAAGATGAAAAGCTGATTGAGCACAATGTTTAGCGTGACGCTGAGAATGGTGACCCACAACGCGATGCGCGGCTTGCCGATGCCGTTAAAAAAACCAAGCACGGCCCAAGCCGCCACGGCCAAGAACGCGCCGTAAAGTCGCGGCTCCCAAAACTGGAGCGCGAGTCCGGTGATTTCAGGGTCGAGTCCAAACAGCGGCAGCAGAAATTTTCCACTGTAAGCAAAGACCGCGAACAACGGTACGGTAGCGAACGTGGCCCAAAGCCCCATCCAAGTTGCTTGCGATGCACGCCGGTAGCGACGCGCGCCGAATGCCTGTGCGACCACGGTTTGCACGGCGAGGCCGACGCCGCCAAATAGCATGATCGCGACGAAAGTCAGCCATTGCACCGAGCCCATTGCGGCGAGCGCATTGGTCGAGATGCGTCCGATAAACCACGTGTCCGTGAGATTCAGCACGGCTTGGATAGCATTGTTCGCGATCATCGGCGCCGCCAGCAACAGGACTGCGCGCCAATGAACGTGAATGTTGCCGCGTGAGTCAACGCGTTGCCCCGGCAACAGAACATCGGAACGCGGCATTGCGTTCGCTACTGCATCCACAAGAGTCACCGACTAGAATTGTGACGGGTGAATACCCGATCGATGCGCGTAGCATAGCGCACTCGCGCGCTCAAGAGCATAGGTCCAAGCGATCATGAAACAGTCGATTAATTTGACGGAAAAGCTGGCTCGTTTCACGGAGCATTGGTCACCGCGTGTGGTCGCGGAGATGAACGACTATCAGTTCAAGCTCGTGAAGCTGCAAGGCGAATTCGTCTGGCACGACACGGACGACACCGACGAGGTTTACTTCGTCGTCAAAGGCGAAATGCAAATCGGCTTCCGCGACGGCGACGTCACGGTCCGGGCCGGCGAACTTTTCGTCGTTCCCAAAGGCGTCGAGCACATCACCCGTGCCGCTCACGAATGTCATGCATTGGTTATCGAACCACGCGGCGTGGTGAACACCGGCGCGGCGGGCGGAGCGCTCACCGCGCAAAACGACGTGTGGGTTTAGTCTTTGTGGGTTCAATGACAGCCACGAGGCAAATCGCGATTCGAGCTTTTGATGTGCAGGACGGAGCGCTGTACCGCGATTTGCGACTGCGCGCATTGGCCGAATCGCCCGACGCGTTTTCGAGAACGCTCGCGGAGGAGAAAAATCGCCCGGATGCCGAGTGGTCGCAGCGGCTGGCGAACTGGGCCCGGTCGCCGCTGCATCTGGGTCTGGTCGCGTTTCTGGATGAGCGATCGGTCGGACTTGCCTTTGTCGCGCTTGAAACCAAAGCGCAAGAGACGCAGTTGTATT
>Ga0209488_10004146_pt1 | contig 11431 bp, 11 predicted proteins | sample Rivendell_Oct201_8_FD_188349 | JGI IMG/M metagenome (GOLD analysis project Ga0209488, IMG submission 188349) | Vadose zone soil microbial communities from the Eel River Critical Zone Observatory, Northern California, USA -... | ecosystem: Environmental > Terrestrial > Soil > Vadose zone >... | reverse complement strand
CAAGCGCCAGGGCATCGTCCACATCATCGGGCCGGAGCAGGGCTTTACGCTGCCGGGCACCACGATCGTGTGCGGTGACAGCCATACCGCGACCCACGGGGCGTTCGGGGCACTCGCCTATGGCATCGGCACATCGGAAGTCGAGCATGTGCTGGCGACCCAGACGCTCTACCAGAAGAAATCGAAGAACATGCGCGCCGTGATCGACGGCAAGCTGGCGGACGCCGTAACCGCCAAGGACATCATCCTCGCCATCATCGGCGAGATCGGCACCGCAGGCGGTACCGGCTATGCGCTCGAATATACCGGCGAAGCCATCGAGGCGTTATCCATGGAAGGCCGCATGACGGTCTGCAACATGTCGGTCGAAGGCGGCGCCAAGGCCGGGTTCATCGCGCCCGACGACAAGGTCTATGCCTATCTGAAGGATCGTCCGAAGGCTCCGAAGGGCAAAGCGTGGGACGAGGCGCGGCGCTACTGGGACACGCTGCGCAGTGACGACGGCGCTCATTTCGATCGTGAAATCAGACTCGACGGCGCCAGTCTGCCGCCGCTCGTGACCTGGGGAACGAGTCCCGAGCAGGTCGTTTCAATAACCGGCCGCGTTCCGGTGCCGGCCGATATCGCCGACGAGAACAAGCGCATCGCGGCCGAAACCTCGCTTGCCTATATGGGCCTGCGGGGCGGCGAGAAGATCACGGACATTGCGATCGACCGGGTGTTCATCGGATCGTGCACCAATGGACGGATCGAGGATCTGCGTGCGGCGGCGAAAGTCATCGATGGCAAGACCGTAAGCGGCCGCGTCAATGCCATGATCGTGCCGGGCTCCGGCATCGTCAAGGAGCAGGCGGAAGCCGAAGGCCTCGACAAGATCTTCATCAAGGCAGGCTTCGAATGGCGCGAGCCGGGTTGCTCCATGTGCCTGGCCATGAACCCCGACAAGCTCAAGCCGGGGGAGCGCTGCGCTTCGACCTCCAACCGCAACTTCGAAGGCCGGCAGGGTTACAAGGGTCGCACCCACTTGGTGTCGCCCGCGATGGCGGCAGCGGCGGCCATCGCGGGTCGCTTTGTCGATGTGCGGGAGTGGAAGTGAATGCCTGGGATCGATGACGACGCGTCGTCGGCGTCCTGATGCGCAAGACCCGCCGGAAGGCGGGTCTTTTTTGTTGAAGCGTGCTTCAGTAGCAGACGTAGGCGCGATGCAAGTAAGGCCAGCGCACCCATCGCCAGCACGGGTCATAGTAGCCCGAGTAATATCCAGGGTAATACCCTGGGAAGAACCCGAAGCCACGAAAGCCTCCATGGAAGCCATGAAAGCCGCCGCCAAAGCCGCCACCGTGGAAGCCGTGAAAGCCGCCGCCAAAGCCGCCACGAAAGTGGGCTTCCGCAAGCCCGGGCAGCGTCACGGCCACCAGCATCGCGAACAGCGCCAACATCAATCGAAGTTTCATAACGCGCTCCTGTCTCCCCAACTCATTCTTGCGCTCGGATCGGTTCAAATCTTGAACCGATCCGGTGCGAGTCGAATTGATTATTGTCGAAACGAATGCGCTTTTTTTCCGGCGCCTCGCTGTGATTAATCGCAGCGAGGCCGACGAAAGAAGGCTACCGCAGCGCCCACCAGCACCGCATCCGCGGCACCACTGTGTCGCCGGCTGCCCGATGTTCGATGACATGCCAATCGGTGCATTGCCGGTAGAGCCGCCCTGATGGGGTGACTTCGATTCGCAGCGGCGCGCGGCGGTGCAGCCTGGCGCGGTCAGGCGCGTCTTGCGCGAACGCCAGCGGCGACCCGCCCAGCCACACGGCGAGCCCCAAAGCGCAACCCGTCATCCATATCCGCATGGTCCAGTCCCCTTTCAAGCACGGCGTCACGGTTCCCCCATCATGGCGCCAGCGTCAACCTCGCACTATGAATGCGGACAAAATATGCGCATGAAATTCTCAAACCTGTGACCGCGAGCCCGCACCATGCCCGACAGTCCGATCGCCGACCCGCTCGCCTGGCGATCCGTCAAGACGCCGTCCCTGGCGGACCTGGAAGTCCTGGCGCGGGAGGTTTTCGCGCGGCTGCCGGCCAAGTTCCGGGCTTTGTGCGAAGGATTGGTCATCCAGGTCGAGGATTTTGCCCCCGACGAAGTGCTCGAGGACATGGGCATCGAAAGCGAGTTCGACCTGATGGGCCTGTTCCAGGGAGTTGGCCTGCCGTTCCGTTCCGAGAGCACGCCGGTGCAAATGCCGAATATGATCTGGCTCTATCGCCGCCCGATTCTGGACTACTGGGCCGAGCACGACGAGACGCTCGGCGCCATCGTCGCGCATGTGCTGGTGCACGAGATCGGCCACCATTTCGGACTATCCGACGACGATATGGAAGCGATCGAAGACGAGGCCGGATGAACGGAGGCAGCGGCGCCCCTAACGGGTCCGCTTGCCCTCGGACTGCAGCCTATTGATGCGCCGCGGCAAGTGAAGTGATGCTGCGCGAGATGGCCCCGCGTCTGGGAAGGGTCGGCCCGTGGCCCGGATGAAACCGCGCAGCCTCGGACCAGTTGGTATCTCGGGCGAATGTTCGCACGCATCTTGAAGGCCGCTGTTCCGAGGTCTGGCGACCCAAACTGCTTGGAGAAGCTTCATGACTTACGAGAAGTTCAGTGGCGAGAATGCCGCCGTGCTCCTGATCGACCACCAGGTCGGCACCATGAGCTGGGTGAAATCCATTTCGTTCGAAGAGATGAAGCGCAATGCGCTGATGCTGGCCCAGGCGGCTCGCATCCTGAAGCTGCCTGTTGTGCTGACCTCCAGCATGGAGGAGCACGCGCAGGGGCCGCTACTGAGCGAACTGGAATCGATCCTGCCGGCCGAATTCGCTGCCCGAATCAAGCGCGTCGGCATCGTCAACGCCATGGACGACGAGAATTTCGCCGCGGCTGTCAAAGCGACCGGGCGCAAAAAGCTGATCGTTGCTGGGGTCACCAACGACGTGTGCACGGTCTTTCCGGCGCTAAGCCTGGTGCGCGACGGTTTCGAGGTACAGGTCGTCGCCGATGCTGGAGGTTCACCAAGCAAGATGTCTGACGATATTGCCCTGCGCCGGATGGAGCGCGGCGGCGTAACGCTGACCAGTACCAACCAGCTGATCGCGGAGCTTGCGGGTAACTGGACCACGCCCGTAGGTGGCCAGTTGGTGCGGGTGGTGATGGCGGCGCTGCAAGCTTGAGGAAAGCAGGTTGAACGCGATCCGATTAGGCCGGTCGTCACCCTTTTAGAAGTCCGGCTTCTCAGCTTTCGGGACGTCCGAGTCCTTGTTGTTGTAGTACTCGTGCGGATTTTCGGCACAGACTCCTTCCGATATTTGGTCGGGCCCTGGCACATAAGTCAGGGTCGCGGTCCAGGGCGTCGTGAAGACGCCTTCATCCTCAATCGTCACCTGCAATTGCAGGAACTTGCCGCGGTGCTGGCTGAAGACATCGCCGTTAAACAGCCAATTCTCTTTCTTGTTCCTATCGAGTGCGTCTTTCACGTCGTCATAATCGCGCAGCCGATAGCGTTCCACGATGTGCAACTTGTCGGTATAGGGCGTACCAAACAAGTCGATCATCGCATACGGGCGATCGGTCTTGACGCCGATGGTGTCGATCACGAGGGTGTCATCCTCGTAGTGGCCGACGGAATCCCCGTACCAGGACGGCGTCAGCGGTGACGGATGGGGCTGGTTCAGGCGCACCCGGCGCACCTGATCTCCATTATACAACATCACGATCCTGTCCGGCTCCTGCATCATCTGCATGAGAAACTGCTTGTAAATGAACGGCATCGGAAACGGCCAACACTGGTTCGAGGGATTCGGAAACGTAATGCCGGCGAGCGAGATTTCGCCGAATTTCTTTACCACCGCCGCCGCCCAGGGCTGCAAGATCGGACTTTTGTAATCCCCGACCAGCTGGTCGTAGTTGCTGATGCCAACCTTGCTGGCAGGCAAAGCGGCCGAACCGCCCTGACTTTGGGGCCGCTGCTCCGGCCAGCGCGACAAGTTCGTTATCGGGCCAGGGCCCGATGCGGGCGGCTCGAACCAGGGAAAGGCAGGATGATTCCATACGCGGGAAAAGTCCGGAATCGATGCGGCTCTGTGCGTTTCGCTGGCGGGCGGCCCGGCCGCCGAAGTCGTTTGCGCCATGGCGGGCATCGCAGCCGCCGTCACCACCCCTACAAATACAAGGAAATCCCGCTGCATACACATTGGTCACCTCCCGTTCATGGGCGTCGCCCCTCCCGATCCGGCTATTTTCCATATCTTATGCGAAAGTCGCGAGCGGCGCGAGTGCAGCAGAAGTTGATCAGGCGCGCATCAAGCAACGTCTATAATTAGGACAGCAATACTGATGTGTTGTTGGGATGTTTGGCTTCGCCATTTTGGCAAAACGAAATCCCCTTAAAAATATTAGTGCGATCAGTCCGTTGCAAGCGACGGAAATTAGCGACTAACCTGTCTGCGGAATCACCCTGCCCATGACCAGCCTCGAACACCTTGGCGCCTTCGTTGCCCATTCCGACGCGCCGTCGCCGCGACTGCGCGATATCCTTGCGCTTCACGTCGCCGACATCGTCGGCGCCTGGATCGCGAGCCTGCCCACGCCAGAAGGCACCGCACTGCTGCGCTGGCGCGCCGTCTCGGGCGAAGACGCGACGCCGGGCTCGGTGCATCGACTGCGGCTCGACGTTGCGACCCATTGCGCCCTCGCGCGGCTGAGCGAAGTGGATGATATCCATCTCGCCTCGACGACGACGCCGGGAGCGATCGTGGTGCCGGGAGCGGTCACCGTTGCGGCTGCTCTGCGGAACCGCGATCCCGATGCGTTGGCTGCCGCCATGATCGCGGGCTACGAAGTCATGGTGCGGTTCGGGCAGGCGATCGACGGCCCTTCAGTTCTCTATCGCGGCATCTGGCCGACTTACTTCGCAACGCCCCTCGGCATCGCTGCCGTCGCGTCGCGCCTCCTCGATCTCGATGCCTTGCAGAGCGCGCACGCGCTGGCGTTGGCACTGGTACGGTCCGCTCCCGGTGTCGGGCATCATAACTTGACCACCACGTCGCGCTGGCTCGCTGTGGGCCAAGCTGCCGAGGCCGGCCTCGCGGCGGCGCTGGCGGCCCGCGCCGGATTCACCTCGGATCTCGGCTTGCTGGATGGCGGATACATGCCCGGCGTGTTCAATCTGAAGCCGAACGTGGCAGTGCTGACGGAAGGGCTCGGCGAGCGGTTCGGGCTCGAAGAGGTCGCGTTCAAGCCTTGGTGCGCGGCGCGCCAGACCATGGCGGCGACCCAAGCCTTGATCGAGATCATCGGGTCCGGATTAGCGGTTGACACTATCACCCGGGTAGCGGCATTCGTGCTGCCGCCGCACCGTCGCATGATCGACCATGGAGTGACGATCGGCGACCGCGCATCATTCCTCACCAGCCTGCCCTATCGCCTCGCGCTCGCAGCGCTCGCCCCGCATGCAGCCTGGGATGTCGGGCAAGCGCCCGCACATGTGCCGGATCACATCCGCGCCTTCATGGATCGGGTTGCGGTGGCACCCGACGAAGCCTTGCTTGCGAGCTTTCCGTCGCAATGGCCGGCCCGCATTGAAGTCGCGACGTCATCGGGCAGTTACGAACGGGCCGTGACGGATGTGCCCGGCGACCCGGCGCGACCGTTCGATGCAAACGCGGTGCGGGAAAAATTCGAACGATTGTCGGCGCCCGTGATGGGCGCCGAGGCCGCTGAACAGACGCTGGAGCGCGCCTTCGGGTTGCTTCGTGGCAAAATCGACCCTGCTGGGCTACTCCACCAAATCGACGGGATCGGCCTTGTCCGGCAGCGCGCGGAGCTCAAGTAAAAGACGGGACACACAGGTGGCGTCCCGTCTTTCCTTGCCGCGGAGTCGTGGCGGTTGCCACATTCGTTAAGCGAAGCCGCCGCCGACGGGGTCAGGTCCCCACCGCGTCGTGCACGCATTTCTTGGTAAAGCTCGTCTTAGCTGCGCCAGCGAGCTTCTTCTCCCCCGCCTGGGTCGTGCAGGAGGTCGTTGCGTCCTTTTCGCATTTTGTCAGGAAGCTCTTGAGCGCCGCGCCGGCAAGCTTTTTGTCGGAAGCCTGGGCCTTGCAGGTCGCGTCCTGCGCAAAAGCCGTCGCCGCGAATGTCGACAGCAGTACTGCGAGCAACATCTTCTTCATCGGATTCTCCTCAGATTGTGTTGGGGAATCCTCCCCCGGCCGAGCTTGACGGCGAGGCGGTTGTATACCGGAGGCCATGCAAAAATCCAGTGATCCGAGGCGCCCTGCGCGGTCGATCACCGCCCAGCATCACCGTGCCGCACCTGCGGCAACATGAAGGCCGCACTCCCTTTTGCTGCCGTCCTCCCACCACCAGCGGCCGGCACGCTCGGGCTCGCCGGGGCGCACAGCGCGGGTGCAGGGCGCGCAGCCGATCGACAAGAAGCCTTTTTGGTGGAGCGGATTGAGTGGAACCTCATGGGCGGAGGCGAAGTCCTGCGCGGCCTGCCGTGACCAATCAATAAGCGGGTTGAACTTGAGTAGATTGTACGCCCGGTCGGCTGTAACGAGGTTGCCGGTCCGGCGATCCGCTGACTGATCTGCACGCAAGCCCGTGATCCATCCCTGGGCGCCCGCGAGCGCCCGCGCGAGCGGCTCGACTTTCCGTACGTCGCAGCAGGCGATGCGCGCCTCCCGCGTGCGGTAAAAGCCGTTGATGCCTTGGACCGCGATGAGATCTTCAAGCGCCGCCTGGTGCGGATAGATCGCCCGGATACGGCAGCCATAGCGCCGCTCGGTCTCTTCCCAGACCGTATAGGTTTCCGGAAACAGCCGGCCAGTGTCGAGCGTGATGACATCAATATCGAGCCCGGCATCGCAGATGTGATGAAGGATAACCTGATCTTCCAGCCCGAAGCTCGTGGTGAAAATGATCGCTCCGTCAAGCCCATTGCGGATAGCGGCAAGACGCTCGGTTAAACTCAGGCCGGCAAGCGCGCGATCGAGAGAGGCCGCCCGGGCAGCGAGAGCCTGGGATTTCTCCGTTGCCATCGGAACGGTTTGAGACTCGTCGTTGAGGGCAAGCACCAACCCTCCGCCTGCGATGTACCCGCCGACATCGAGCACGATACGCCCGGTGCGTGGATTGGCCTCGTACTGATCCGCCGCAATCGGGTTGGCCAACACAATCTCCACTTCGCCAATATGATTTTGCCTGAGGTGGCTTTGGCCGACGATGGCGCGGTTCGCTGCCGACTGGTCGCCCGGATCAAGCATATTCCCGATCTTCGTGATGGTGCCGCGGGTCTCCGCGGATCCAATACGCACCGAGACAGACTCGCCTGTGGCGAGGGCGGAGCTGTGCAGCCAGAAGATCCGCGCTTTGAGGCGCCGCCCCGATGGGGCCGGATGTTCAGCATGTGCGATCACGTCGCCGCGGGCAATAAACAGCTCGCGATCGAGCATGATACCCACCGATTGCCCGGCGCCCGCTTCACGCGGCTCGATGTCGCCATTGCCCGGCCACCCTTCGATGCTGCGCACGATCGCGCGCTTGCCCGAAGGCGCCACCGCGATCTCGTCCCCGACCGCGATCCAGCCGCTTTGAATCCGGCCCGCCACGATGCGGCGATCGTCGAACCGATAGACTGCCTGCACCGGCAGCCGCAGCGGCAGTGCGGTCGCCGGACGGGCCGGCGCGAAGCGATCGAGGGCTTCGATCACGGTCGGTCCCCGGTACCAGTCGATTGCGGCAGTTCGTTCGACGACGCCGTCGCCGTGGCGCGCCGAAATCGGGATCACGGCCGCGGGCTTGAGCCCCAAGTCGTCCAGATGGCCGATGATTTCGGCATCGATTTCCCGGAAGCGGCCATGATCGTAGCCCACGCGATCCATCTTGTTGATGACCACGACCACTTGGCGGATGCCGAGCAGGTGCAGCAGATGGGCATGCCGCAGCGTCTGCTCGCGCACGCCTTCGGCCGCATCGACGAGGAGGAGCGCGGCATCCGCCTGCGATGCGCCGGTGACCATGTTGCGCAGGAATTCGGCGTGCCCGGGGGCGTCGATCAACACGAATTCGCGCGAGGGCGTGCGAAACCGAATCTGGCTTGTGTCGATCGTGATGCCCTGATCGCGCTCCGCCTGCAGCGCATCGAGCAGGAACGACCATTCGAACGGCATACCGCGCCGGGTGCTGACCGCCTTGAGCTCATCGAGTTTGCCGTCCGGCAGGCTTCCGGTTTCCGACAGCAGTCGTCCGATCAAGGTCGATTTGCCGTGGTCCACATGACCGACGATGACGATACGCACCAGCGGGCGAGAGGTCGGGACTTGCAGTTTCGGTGGGACGGCGACTTCGGCGGCGACATGAGCATTCATAGCGGCGTTACTCGATGGCGAGAGGGGAAACCGGCTCGTTTTAGAGATATCCAGCGACGCGCAATCGCTCGAAAGCGTCCTCAGCCTCGTGATCCATGGCGCGGCCGGCGCGTTCGGGGGTCCGCGTCGTATCGAGCTCGGCAATGATCTCGTCGATCGAGCGGGCCTGCGACGGCCCCGGAAACGTGATGTCGGCGTCGCCCAGCGAGCGATAGCGTTTGCCGTTTTTGGCAAGATAGAGTGCAATGATCGGTATGCGTTCACGCCGGGTATAGGCCCAGATGTCGGCCTCGGTCCAATGGAGGATCGGATGGATCCGCAGATGGGCGCCAGCCGGAAGCCGGGCGTTGAAGTGATCCCAAAATTCCGGCGGTTGATCGCGCACGTCCCAGTGGCCGTCGAGACCGCGCGGCGAGAACACCCGCTCCTTGGCGCGGGTCGCTTCCTCGTCTCGGCGAATGCCAGCGAACAGGCCGTCGAAGCCGTGTTTGGCAAGGGCAAGCTTCAACCCCTCGGTCTTCCGTGCGGCCGACCGCGCGGCCGGCGGCAGCGTGGGGTCGACGGCTTCGATCGGCGGGCAAGGTTCGACCAGCAGATTGAGTCCCCATTCGCCGGCATAGCGATCGCGAAAAGCGTACATCTCGGGAAATTTCTTTCCCGTATCCACATGCATGGCAGGGAATGGCACGTGACCGAAGAAGGCCTTGCGGGTGAGCCATATCATCACGTTGGAGTCCTTGCCGAGCGACCACAGCAAGGCGAGCTTCCTCATGCGGGCAAACGCCTCACGGAAGATGAAGATGCTCTGAGCTTCAAGTTCATCGAGCCGGTCCATGGATCACTCCGAGCCCGGCGCCAGGCGGACGCGCAGCCCGCTGAGGTTCGACGACATCAGAATCTGGCAGCAAAGCCGGGAGGTCGGTTCGACCCCAAAGGCTTCGTCCAATCGATCTTCCTCCTCGGCGGTCCGGGGATGCAGATACTCGATCCAAGTCTGATCCACATAGACATGGCAGCCCGCGCAGGCGCAGGCGCCGCCGCAGGTCGCCTTCAGATCCATGCCCCAATCACGAATGACCTCCATGACGCGCCAGCCATTGATCGCCGGCAGGGCGTGCTCACGGCCATGGTGATCGACCACGAGAAGGAAAATCTCATCGGGCCGTGGTTGTTGGGGCGCTTGTTTCAAGACTGACCTCGATGGGGAAAGAAAAATTTTCTGTTTGAGCCGAGCTTTCAATATCTATATAGAATTTCATTCTCGTCAACGGGGAATTTTCGCAGATGCGTTTCCTGCTGAATGTTTCCGTACCCGGACCCCGGCAGGCCGATGAAATTCGGTCGGCGACTGGAACCCGGATGAACCCGCTCCACGGCCATGAGGGACATGGCCGCTCATTTATAAAGGCTGTGAGTTGGCGAACGGTCGGCACCATCGACACGTTCATCATCAGCTTCTTTGTTACCGGGAAAGTAAGCCTCGCCGGCAGCATCGCGGCGGTCGAGGTCGTGACCAAGATCATGATCTACTATTTGCACGAACGCGTGTGGGCTGTGGTACCCTGGGGACACCGCTAAGCCCATCACAGCGTTGCGGCGGTCACCTTAAAAGCCAACACGGCCAGCCCACGAAGCTCGCATCTGACACTGACGGGTTCGTTATGCCCTCAACTCCCGCTGACCTGTTCGCATTCCTCGACCGGCTGAAGATCCCCTACTCCACTGTGTCCCACCCGCCGTTGTTTACGGTCGAGCAATCCCGCGAGTTGCGGGGGACGATCCCGGGCGAGCACACCAAGAACCTATTTCTCAGAGACAAGCGCGGCGCCTACTACCTGGTCGTGGCAAGCGAGGACGCCACCATAGACATGAAAGGGCTTCACCGGCGGCTGGGCGCAAAAGGGCGGTTCTCGTTCGGATCTGCGGACGCTCTGCGGCACCTGTTGGGGGTCGAACCCGGCGCGGTCACCCCTTTCGCAGCGATCAACGACGTTGCCGGCCAAGTCGCGGTTGTGCTTGACGCCGGTATGTTGGCCCATGAGCTTTTGAACTATCATCCTCTCGTAAACACCATGACCACCTCGATCTCGCGGGCTGGTTTGATGACGTTTCTTAAGGCCTGCGGTCATGAGCCCCGCATCGAAACCGCTTCGGAGGCCCCCTCCCTACCCTCCGCCGTCCTTCCCTGCAGCCGTGTTGCGCGGGAGGGTTAGGGAGAGAGACAGAGAGGGTCGGGAGGGGCTATAAATTTGCGATTGTAATCAGGTCGTTGCTCACCATTTAATCAAAATCTGTATCGAGGTTCCTGCCTCGCGAGAGAGAACGAAAGGTCGATTCGGATGGATGTCGGGGTTGCGGCGGCGACGGCCGATGGTCTAGTCAGGGACACCACAACGCAGAGCTTCAGGAAGGACGTGATTGAGGAGTCGCGTCGACAGCCGGTCCTGGTCGACTTCTGGGCGCCGTGGTGCGGGCCATGTAAGCAGCTCACGCCGACGCTGGAAAAGGCAGTGCGCGCCGCCAAGGGGGCGGTCAAGCTGGCCAAGATGAATATTGACGAGCACCCGGCCATCGCAGGTCAAATGGGAATCCAATCGATCCCGGCCGTGATCGCCTTCGTCAATGGCCAGCCTGCCGACGGTTTCATGGGAGCCTTGCCGGAAAGTCAAGTGACCGCCTTCCTGGCGCGCCTGACCAAGCAAGAGATCCGCAGCGAGGAAAAAGAGCTGCTCAATTCGGCGGACGCCGCGCTGGTGGCGGGAGATGCCGCCGGAGCGGCGGAACTATATTCCGAGATTCTCGCCGACGACCCGGACAACGTCCACGCGCTCGCAGGTCTCGCGCGATCATATTTGGAAACCGGCAGCATCGAACAGGCCAAACACACTTTGGCGCAAGTGCCGGAAGCCAAACGAAACGATACCGCAGTTGCGGCGGCTCGTGCTGCTCTTGAAGTCGCCGAACAGGCGGCTCATCTTGGACCCGTTGCCGAGCTGGAACAGAAGGTTGCCG
>Ga0209488_10004144_pt1 | contig 11436 bp, 11 predicted proteins | sample Rivendell_Oct201_8_FD_188349 | JGI IMG/M metagenome (GOLD analysis project Ga0209488, IMG submission 188349) | Vadose zone soil microbial communities from the Eel River Critical Zone Observatory, Northern California, USA -... | ecosystem: Environmental > Terrestrial > Soil > Vadose zone >... | reverse complement strand
AGCCGCACTAGAATCATAGAGTTGCTAGTGCTCCTTTGTTTCCGAAGTTCGCATTGAGCGTGCCGCAATGTCAGGCGAACTTCGGAAACGGAGCACTAGGCTGCTCGTCGAAATCGGCTGAATTGAAAGCGCTGGATGCCACCCATCGGGGTTTGGTGATCGTGCCGGCGACTCTCCATCAGCTCGAACGAGCGACCCAACATTTGGCCGAGAGAGACAGCATCGTGTCGCATCACGGGCAGGCCGCTGCACCGCTCAGGTCCATCGGGCGCAAACGTGCCGATGATGACGTGGCCACCTAAACGTACGGCTTCGCGAAGGCGCTCGGCATAGGCGGCGCGATCGTGAGGCTCCATCAGGAAGTGAAAGGCCGCGCGGTCGTGCCACACGTCGTGGGTTTCGGCTGGCTTCCACTTGGTCACGTCAGCGACGATCCACCGTACGTTTGCAGCCTTGCGACCGAGACGCGCCCGGGTGGTCGCCAGCGCCTTTTCGGAAAGATCCAGAACGGTCAGAGATTCAAACCCCTGTTCAAGGAGAGCATCGACCAGGCGTGAGGCACCGCCTCCGATGTCGAGGATGGATGCACCCTTCGCCACGCCCGTCGCATCAATCAAGTCGAGAGAAATAGTCGGGCTGTCTTGAAACCAGCTGACCTCCTTCTCGCCCTTGGTTCCGTAGACATTCTCCCAATGGGTCTGCCGACCGGCGCTATCCATCGCCTATCCTCAACTATTTCCTTCAACTGGTGACTAACTGCGATTTCTCAAGCCCGCAGGCTCTTTGACAGGGCCCCAGAGCCAATAGTCCACGGCCAGCGCAGCGAGCATCCCCACCGTTTGCGCGGCGATAAATGCCACCACGCCTTCCGGCGCAATACCCGCGAACGTGTCGGAGAGAGAGCGCGCGATGGTGACCGCCGGATTGGCAAATGACGTCGAAGCCGTAAACCAGTAAGCCGCGGTGATGTAGAGACCGACCGCGTAAGGCACGGCCGCTGGTGCCCGAGCCACGCAGCCGAAGATCGTCAGCCCCAATCCGAAACTGGCGATCGCTTCCGCGAGCCACTGCCCGGCGCCGGTGCGCATCGTCGCCGAAATCTGCAAGACCGGCAATTCAAACATCAGGTGCGCGGCCCAGACGCCCGCAATCCCGCCGAGCACCTGCGCCAGCATGTAGGTCGGGACCGCCCGCCACGTCAGGCCCCCGCGCAGCGTGAATGCAAGACTCACCGCCGGATTGAAATGCGCGCCTGAGAGCGGACCGAACACCAGAATGAGAACCGGAAGGATCGCCCCGGTGGCAAGCGTGTTGCAGAGCAGCGCGAGCGCGACGTTCCCACCCGCAAGCCGCTGCGCCATGATCCCGGAACCGACCACGGCGGCGAGCAGAAGCGCCGTTCCCAGCCATTCGCAAAAGACCCGCTGCGCCAGCGACGGCATCAGTTGGGTTCTTTCGCCATGGTGCTGATGCGCCCGATCTCCTGCAGCCGCCTTTGCAGGCTGAGCTGATCGAGACTGCGGATCGGCAGCGCCGCAAAAATCGCGATACGCTGATGCAGCATCCGGTACGCATCCTTGAACGCAAGCGCGATCTCCGCTGGCGTGCCGGTGGCTTCCGCCGGATCGGGAATGCCCCAGTGTGCCGTCATGGGCTGGCCGGGCCAGAACGGACACGCCTCGCCGGCCGCGTTGTCGCAAACCGTGAAGACGAAATCGAGCGCGGGAACGCCTGGTCTGGCAAATTCGGATTTGGCGAACTCGTTCCAGGATTTCGAGCGGAACTTGGAGGTGTCGTAGTCGAGGCTCTGCAGCAATCTGATCGCTTCGGGATGAGGTTGCCCCTTGGGCTGGCTGCCGGCGCTGTAGGCGCGAAACTTGTCCGCTGCGAGCCGGTTCAGGATGGCCTCGGCCATGATCGAGCGCGCGGAGTTGCCAGTGCAGAGAAACAGCACGTTGAAGACAGCGGAGGTCATGCGGTCACCTTGCGACGCTTGCGTGCGGTCCTGTGGACCGTCTCGGGCGGTGCGCAGACGGGAGGCGCGCATGTGTTGGCGCCGCCGCAGCAATTCTCGGTGAGATACACCAGGAGCGCATTCATCGCCTCGAAGCGCGCCGCGTAGATCATCGAGCGGCTTTGCCGCCGCACCGTGACCAACCCGGCTGCGCGCAGGCGGTCGAAGTGAAAGGTGAGCGTATTGGGTGGGAGGTCCAGCGCAGCGGCGACCCGCCCCGCCGGCATGCCTTCGGGACCCGCCTGAACCAGCAGGCGAAACACATCGAGCCTGCTCTCCTGCGCCAGCGCCGCCAAGGCCGCCACCGCCTGCGATTTTTCCATATTTCAACGAATATGGAATTATTGGCGCATGGTCAAGTCGGGCGCGAGCATTCGCGTCGTCGTGTTAGCGCCAAGACCGCAGCGCCGGCAGATGTACCGTGAAGGTTGCCCCCTGCCCCAGCGTGCTTTCGATGGTCAGGCGACCACCGTGACGATTGGAGATGTGCTTGACCAGGGCGAGGCCGAGCCCGGTGCCGCCCTGCGCCCGGCTCTCGGTGACGTCGACGCGATAGAAGCGCTCGGTCAGCCGCGGCAGGTGCTCGGGCGCAATGCCGGGCCCATAGTCGCGCACCGCGACGCGGACCTCGCGCTCGGACGGCGGCGACAGAGTGATGTCCACGCGCTTGCCGGCGGGTGCGTATTTGAGCGCGTTCTCCACCAGGTTCTCGAACAGCCGCAACAACTCGTCGCGATCCCCGCGCACCTTCAGCGAGTCGGCCGGCACGCTCAGCCGCACCTCCACCTCACGATCGCGCGCGAGCGTCTGCAGCCCGTCGATGACCTGACGCACAATGGCGACGAGGTCGACCTCGGCATCGGGCCGCCGATGCTCATTGAGCTCGATGCGCGAAAGCGAAAGCAGGTCACCGATCAGGCGCGCCATGCGATTGGCCTGCGCTTCCATGATGCCGAGGAAGCGGTCGCGGGCGAAGGGATCATTGCGCGCAGAACCCCGCAACGTGTCGATGAAGCCCGAGAGCGCGGCCAGCGGCGTGCGCAATTCGTGGCTGGCATTGGCGACGAAATCGGCGCGCATCTCCTCGGCGCGGCGCAGCGGCGTGAGATCGTGAAAGGTCGTCATGATGAGCCGGCCGGCCGAACCCGATACCGGCGTCACCGGCACCGCGACCACCTCGTACCAGCACTCGACCGGAGTCCGCAGAACGAACTCGGCCCGCTCGACCTCGCCGTTCGCTCCGGCACGGCGGATCGCATCGAGCACCTCGGGATTACGCAGGCCCAGCGACAGCGGCTCACCCCGCCGCAACGCCGGCGCCAGCGCACTCGCGCGTGTATTGAGGGCCACGATGGTGCCCTGCGGATCGAGCGCCACCACCGCGTCGGGCAGGCCGGACAAGATGGCCTCCACCAGCGCCTCCTGGCTGGGCTGAATGAGCGGCGCAGCGGGCACGGAAGCCTCCATTGTGGCCGCGGCACGTACAGCGGTCAGGAGCGCCGAGGCCGCCATCAGGCTGAAGCCGATGAGCGCCGGGGCAATCGACATGAATCCGAGCGCCCAGAGCCCGCCGAAGGCGAGGACGGCAGCGGCCAGCACAAGCTGCGCAGGACGAAGCCAGTCGATCCACCGGCCGATTTGCAAGCCATCCAGGTGATTGATCAGGCTCATCGCATGACCCAGCGCTTTGTGGGAGTCCGCCCTGGACATCTCATAGCGCTTTCAGGCGGCGTGCGACACCCACAAGCCCGTCAGGACATCCTCGCGGGTGGTGGCGGGCCACGCGTCGCCAGCATCAGCTCACGGATGCCAAGGATGCCGAGCGAGATTGCAAACGGGACCACATAATAGATCAGCCGGAACAGCAGCAGCCCCGCCAGCAGCTCCTCCTTGTCGTACTGCCACAACGCGACCAGCATCGCGGCGTCGAACACGCCAATGCCGCCGGGCGCCGCGCTCGCAAAGCCAAGCAACGTGGCCGACACGAAGATGACCGCCACTGCGACAAAGCTGGTGTTCGGTTCGTCCGGCACCAGCATGTACATGGCCAGCGAGCAGAAGGCCAGGTCGACGATGCCGATGCCGATCTGCAGCAGCGTCGATGGCCCGCCGGGGAGCGTGACCTGCCAGCCAGAACGGCCAATGACGCGCGGCTTGTTCCACACCCACGCGACATAGCTCGCCAGCACGATCAGCGTCAGGATGGCGGCGACGCGATTGGCCCACGGCGGCAACTGGTCGATGGCGGTCGCGGCCTGCGGCGCATAGGCGATGCCGAGACCAAGCACGGTCGCGTTGCCGAGCCAGAATGTCAGGCCGGCAATGAAACACACCTTGGCGACCGCAATCGCGTCAAGACCCCAGGCCGAATAGATGCGGTAGCGCACCGCGCCGCCGGTTACCACGCTGGCACCGACATTGTGACCGACCGCGTAGCTGGTGAATCCGCCGAGCGCCGCTACACGGTAGGGAATATCGGGGCGCCCGATCGTGCGCAGCGCGAACAGGTCGTAGAAGGTCAAGGTGAAATAGCCAAACGAAACAAACAGGGCGGCGAGCGCGATGTCACGGGTCTCGGTCTCCTTGAGCGCCTCCACCACCTCGCCCACCTCGATGTCGCGCAGGATGCGCACGAGCACCACGACCGCGATGACGATGATGATGGTGCTGACCAGGAAGCCGATCCGGTTCCAGCCGATGGTGCGGCCGCAAAAGTCCGCCGCAACGCGCCCTGCGTTGAGCATCGCCTGCCACCGATTTGATGGTTTGGGCTGCATCGTGCAGTTTCGTTACACGCGAGGACGTGGATGTGAGGCGCGGATGGGATGCAACCCTTGCTGGTCCTCTATCAGTAGCAAAGCCCTTCGGCCAGTGCGAGTGGGCTAAAGCGTCTCACCCTCAGCAAAGAACGAGCGCAGCTCGGCATAGGTTTCATTCGGTGCTTCCTCGGAGAGGTAGTGCCCGCAGGGCAGCGCCTTGCCGCCCCGGATATCGGCGGCATAGCGTGGCCAGATTTCCATGGATTTATGGTTACGACCGACGCCCCCGGTCGCCCCCCACAAGAGCAGCAGCGGACAGGTGATCTTGCGGCCGGCCTTGACGTCCGCCTCGTCCATGGCGAGGTCGACGCCGTGGGTGGCGCGATAGTCCTCGCACATGGCGTGGATGGTGGCGGGATTGCGGAAATGGCGCTTGTATTCGGCGAGCGCCGCCGGATCGAAGAAGCTCAGCCCCTGGGGGGTCTTGGCGAGCTTCTTTTCGATGAAATAATCGGGATCGGCGCTCATCAGCCGCTCCGGGAAGTCGTGCGGCTGGATCATGAAGAACCAGTGCCAGGAGAAGGTGCCCCACTGGCGGGTGACATTGTTGAGCAGGTGATGCTGCGGGATGATGTCGAGGATCGCGGCGCGCGCGACCTTGTCGGAGTGGTCGAGACACATGCGATGCAGCACGCGGGCGCCGCGGTCGTGGCCGGCGGCATAGAAGCGCTTGAAACCCAGCGCCGCCATCACCTCCACCTGATCTTGCGCCATGGTGCGAAACGAGTAGCCGGAGTGATCAGCCCCGCCGGGCGGCTTCTCGGAATCGCCATAGCCGCGCAGGTCGGTCGCCACCACGGTAAACTCCTCGGCGAGCCGCGGCGCGACCTTGTGCCAGGACACATGCGAGAACGGATTGCCGTGCATCAGCAGAACCGGCGGCCCCTTGCCGCCATGCACCGTCACAATGCGGGCGCCGGTGGTCTTGATTTCGGTCTTGGTAAAACCTTCGAACATGCCTTGCGTCCGGGTGCTTGATGGGCGTGACGGCAGCGAGCCTTAGAGCATGAGCCCGAAAAGTGGAAGCCGGTTCTCGGACAAGATCATGCTCAAACAGAAAGTTGGACTTTGATCCGATTCAATCTGATCGGATCAAAGTCCAACTCACGTCATCACTGCAGCGGAATCTTGGCCGCGCGGGCGAGCTCGACCGCGATGCGCGCCTCCTTGGCCACCCGGGCATCGAAAGCCTCCGGGCTCATGGTCAACGGCTCAACGCCGAGATTGGCAAGCTTGGCGATGACCGCCGGGTTCTGCAGGGCCTTGACGGTCTCGGCATGGATGCGCGCCACAGTCCCTCGCGGAGTCTGCTTGGGGGCGAACATGCCCACCCAGAAGTCGAAGTCGGAATCCGGAAAGCCGGCCTCGAGCGTGGTCGGCACATCGGGCAGTGCAGCCGCACGCCGGACGCTCGACACCGCGAGCGCAAGCAGCTTGCCGTCGCGGATGAACTCGATCGCGGGCGGCGCTGGAGCGAAATAGACGTCGACGCGGCCGGCCAGCACCTCGGTCAGGGCCTCCGGCGCGCCCCGGAACGGCACCAGCTGACCGGTGAAGCCGGCGGCGATCCGGAAGCGCTCCATGGTCAGATGCGGCGGCGTGCCGATGCCGGCAGCCGCGTAGTTGAGCGTTCCCGGCCTGGCCTTGGCCACATCGACGAGCTGCTTGAGCGTGGTGATCTTCTTCTCGGGCGAGATCACGAGCACCATCGGCACGACAGCAAGCGGCGTGATCGCGGCAAAATCCGCCACCGGATCATAGGGCACGCTCGCCTGAATCGCGGGCGTGGTCACCAGACCGTTCGAGTGCGCAAGCAGCGTATGCCCGTCCGGCTCCGCCTTGGCGACCGTCGCGGTGCCGACGGTGGTGCCACCGCCGGCGCGGTTGTCGATGATGATGGTCTGCCCAACCTGGGCCGTAACCTGGTCGAACACGGTGCGTGGGACGAGGTCGGTGGCGCTGCCGGGTGAGAACGGCACAATCACGCGCACCGGCTTTGTGGGCCAGCTTTGACCGAGGGCAAGGTCGGCCGCTATGACGGCGACCGCGATCGCGATGGCCGCAACTGAGGCCGATCGCGCCATCCGGTATTCCATGTTCGCTCCCCGACCTGCAAGCTCACGCCCAAGCCGCGGCTCAAGCCTGCTGCTCAAGCTGAGAAGATACAAAAAGGCTGCCGCAACAGCGGCAGCCTAGCTGATCGGATTGCGCCCCACTATGGGGGGCCGCGCCGCAGTGATTGCTCCTATGCGTCAGAATCGTTGCGTGTCCCGGCCGAGCCTTAAGCGCGTTCACGCGCGTCTTCGACGCGCTACGGCGAGAGCCGGGATCCAGTGCAAATTTGCGAAGTTCACGACCTGCCCGCCCCTAGGTCCCGGCTCTTCGCTCGCTCTGCTCGCTCGGCCGGGACACGGAAACGTGTGCCGCACTAGAGTCACTGCGTCAGGACGATGAATTCCGTGTAGCGGCCGGTCTCGCGGCCGAGTCCATGATCGGACACGACCAGCGACGAGCCCGGCGTCAGCAGCTCGCTGATGCGCTCGACGGCTTCCGGCGGAAGGTTGATGCGATTGAGTGCCTCCGCGGCGGTCGAGGACGCCTTCCCATCGTGGGCCGCTGTCGGCTCGGCGTTCCTGCCCCTCTTGCCGCTACGGACGTCAACCGGACGGGACAAGTTCTCAGCCGGCATGCTGATCGCGTTCCAGCGCATGCGGCCGCCGCCGTCCTGAATTTCCATGGCGGTGAAGACGTGGGTGCCCAGCGGCTGCTCAGGGTTGGCGATCTCGATCGGCATATCGAATACCGGGACGAAACCCTGCCGCACGAAGACCTTCTTCTCGCGCTTGCTGATGAAGACCGCGACCTGGCCGGAGGTCTTGACCGGCTCGCCGGCCCGGTTGCGCGGCGACGCAGGCTTCCTGGGCTCGGCCTCGGTCGGCTCGCGCTTCTCGGGCTCGGCGTCCGGAATAGCCTCCACGGCCGGTGTGGCTGCTGGAGCAGCGGCCGGCGCATCCGCGGCCCGCGCGGGCGGCGTCACCCCGGTAGTCTCGGCCTCGGCCGGCTGGCTGGCAGCCGGCGCTTCGCCCTGTGTCGTTGGCTGGGTCGGCTCGACCGCGTCAGTGACGGTCGCCTGGGCGAGCACCACCGGACGCGACGCGGTCGCGCGCAACGCCTCGAGCGGCTCGGCCGAGGACAGCTGCGCGACCGGCCTGAGCCGCGGGTTGAACAGCTTCGGATGATCGAACTCATGGGGCACGGGGTCGTTGCGCGCGATCACGACCCGCACGCCGAGCTTGCTGATCTGCCACAGGCGCGACACGAAGTCGGTCGGCATGCGGATGCAGCCATGCGACGCCGCATAGCCGGGCAAGATCCCTTCGTGCATGGCCACGCCCGACCAGGTCAGGCGGTGCATGTAGAACATGGGTGCGCTGTCGTAGAGGTTCGAGCGGTGATAGCGGTCCTTCTCGATGACGCTGAAGACGCCCATCGGGGTGGGATGACCGGGCGTGCCGGTCGAGACCCTCGCCTGCGTTACCCGCACGCCGTTCGCGTAAAGCGTCACGTGCTGCTGGCCGATCGAGACCACCATCTGCAGCGGCCCCTTGGGCAATTCGCCGAACGGCGCCCTGGCCGGCTCGCGCTTCTTGCTGAGCGTCTGTGTGCGACCGTAGCGGGACGCCGCGTCCGCGGAGCCAATAAAGCCCGCGATAAAGCTCAAGGCCACCCCCGACGCCAGTACGCGGCGCCACGCGGTCCATCCCAAGCCAGCCCTTCCCATCAAGTTCACTCCCGACGCATTTGCCAAGGCCCAGTCTCCTAAGTGTCTTCTATGATGTCCGTTCCGCTCCGACCAATTCACAATAGCGTATAGAATAAGCGTTGCGCCGGGGTAAAATTGGCGGTCTTCGTTTACCAAAAAACGCCGACCGTTGCCCGGACGCAACGCTTGATCCTAAACACTTGATCCTGAACGCTTGGCAGATTCACCACGATTTGGGGATATGGCTCCAGCCCATTCGCGGGATCGTCCCCAGCGCCGTCGTTCGAGCGCAGCTACGGCCTATTCCGCAGCCCGGATGCGTTCTCCCCTTCTCACGCCAGCTCTCCCTCCTCACGGCATGAGTGCGCGGGTGGTGGAGTCGAACAGCTCCTCCACCGTCAGAGCACGCGGGAGCAGCTTCTGCTGCGTCGTAAACTTGATCATCAGCTCGAGCGACGGCCGGCAAGCCTCAACGCCATAGGGTAGGAAATCGATACTGCCCGGCTTCGGCAGCCCAGCCGCGCGCTTGCTTTCGGCGAGCAGGCGGAAGACCTCCCGCACCGCCTCCGGATCGGACTGCGACAGCGCCTGCGTCACCACCACCATGTGATTGATCGGCACCGCTTGGTATTGCGCGTACCATTTCGCCGCCGCCGCATCCGGATCTGGGATCACGCTCTTGAGACTTGGATCATTCGGCAGATTGGCCCCATAGATCGCCGCATCGATCTCGCCGTCGCGCAGCATCTGCAGCAAGTCTTTCTGCGGCGGAGCGCGCTCCACGCCGGGCGGCTCCTTGTATTCGGCCACGTGGCCGTCCTCCTGCGACACCCAGTGGATGCGGTCGAGATCGACGCCATAGTCGTTCGCCAGGATGCCGCGCACCCAGGCGATGGTGGTCTGGCTGTACGACCGAATCCCCACACGCTTGCCGGGCAGGTCCGCGGGCGTCAGCGTGCCGCGCGCCGCGTTGCACAGGATCGTGCCGTGCTGGAAGCGCCCCATGATGGTGGCGGGGATCAGCGTCAGCGGCTTGCCGTAGGCTTTTGCCTGCAGATAGGTCGCGATCGCCATCTCGCTGATGTCGAATTTGAGCTCCCGCACCATCGGCTTGAAGAAGCGGTTGGCGGGCTTGATCTCGGAAAAGTTGAGCGCGAGGCGATCCGACTTCACCGCTCCGCTCTTGAGCGCACGCGTTTGCGGATAGTCGTCGAAAGCGACATTGAGCGTCGTGACGGCGTTCATTGCGACTTGCGTCCTCCCCTGCGGTCTGCCAGACCTCGTGAGTCCTGATCACCGCAGCCCTTGAATTGAACGGCACCATCGATGACTTTGATCTTGTCCAACGCGGATGTCGAGAAGCTCCTGACCATGCCCGAGTGCATCGACGCGCTCGAGGAATCTTACGTCGAGCTGGCCGAGGGTCGCGGCGTGAACCGGACGCGCTCGGATTGCATCACGCCGACCTCCAATCCCAACGCCATCTATGGCCTCAAGTCGATGGACGGCGTCATCCCCAAGTTCGGCATCGGTGCCATCCGCATCAATTCCGACATCATCACCTTCCCCAAGAAGGGCAACAATATCGTGCGCGAGAAGGTGCCGGCCGCCAACGGCCGCTATGTCGGCCTGGTGCTGCTGTTCTCGTCCGAGAACGGCGAGCCGCTCGCGATCCTGCCCGATGGCGTGATGCAGCGCATGCGGGTCGGCGGCGCGAACGGACTGGGCATCAAGTATCTGGCCCGCAGCAACGCCACGACCGTCGGCATCCTCGGTTGCGGCTGGCAAGCCGGCGCGCAGCTGATGGCGGCCTGCGCGGTGCGCAAGATCGCGTCGGTGCGCTGCTTCAGCCCCACGAAAGACCGACGCGAAGCCTTCGCCACGGAAATGAGCGCGCTGCTCGGCATCGAGGTCACCGCGGTCGACCAGCCGGAAACCGCCATCGCCGGCTCGGACATCGCGATGTGCGCGAGCAACAGCCTCGATCCAATATTTTTTGAGCGCTGGATCGAGCCCGGCATGCACCTGAGTTCGATCAAGCTGCCGGAGATCGAGGTCAGCGCCATCAAACGCGCCGACCGGCTGGCGCTGCACGTGCATGAGCAGAAGCCGATCCATGTGAGCGCGCGCGATCTCCCGCTCGCCAAGGAGGCCAACGAGCACGGCTGGTCGGATCGCGGCATCGACTTCGACAAGCTGCCCACCATTCCGGACCTGATCACCGGCCGCGCGCAGGGGCGGCAGTCCGACGGTGAGGTCACCTGCTTCCTCAACAATATCGGGCTTGGCTATCAGTTCGCCGCCGCTGGCGCGGTGGTCTACCGCAAGGCCAAGGGCAGCGGGCTCGGCCATGAGCTGCCGACCGACTGGTTCACCGAGGACGTGCATCCGTAAGCGGTCTCGCGACGGATTTGTCGCATCCCGTTACCGCATGGCGGCCCTGCAATACCGGCAGAGCTGGCGCGGAAATTAACCTAAGTGGCGCCACGGCCAAGCAAAACTGGAAGGCCGCCGCAGTACCACCCTGGCCAATTTATGGCCGTGCAATTTTTTCCATTGAACCTATTTGCCCTTCGCAAAGACCAACGGCGTCGGCCCAAAGCAACGGATGCGCGGAAAGCGTCGAGCAGGGCTGGCAGGCGAAGGAACAGGGTGATGCGCGTACGGTGGAGTTATTGTCTGGGCGGGGTTGGCCTTGCGGCCGCATCCCTGGTCATTGGGCTCGAGGTCGGGAAAGCAACCGCTCTTACGGGAAGCACGGCGAGCACGATTGATCGCAGCTTCAAAAGCGATCGTCTCACACCCGCCACGAACCCTGGCGTGCGCCCGAGCACCTCGCC